>Ga0307513_10000555_pt1 | contig 53609 bp, 27 predicted proteins | sample 15_EM_MG_FD_202174 | JGI IMG/M metagenome (GOLD analysis project Ga0307513, IMG submission 202174) | Populus trichocarpa ectomycorrhiza microbial communities from riparian zone in the Pacific Northwest, United States - 15_EM | ecosystem: Host-associated > Plants > Roots > Unclassified | place... | reverse complement strand
GTTAATTAATTGTAAGCTTGTGTTCTTGAAATAAAACAGTGTGTTTTATCCCCTCCGAGTGTTTCAAAGCCACCACCAGTGGTTTCTCCCACCAACAGTTACTGGCCATTAATTGGACGTCCTATGAATGAAGTTGACAAATCACATTGGTTTCTCTATGGCCTTGGAACTGAATTTGCTAGTTTCTCCTCCACGCAATTATCGCTCTCTTCGCTAACTCCCATTCATGATCTGGTTCTGCTGGCTGAGAGTCATGATCTCTTCCAAAAATCATTGGAATCTCAGTCTTTGCCTATTGTAGCTTTTATAGCCACTCGCTCCTTATCTGGACATTGAAATCAATTTCGTAATCATCACTCCCGTGGTGGTTTTTATAGGTATTTTGGACACTCCTCATCTAGAAACATCAATAGTTAGCCTAATGGACCCAGAAATAATTAATGCCCTTATAATCTAAAATGTCAGACCTGTAAAATTAACGGTAATATGACTGATAAATGCAGGAATCGCTATGATCATTCAAATCCTTCAACATGGCTAGATGAATCCCTTTAGAGTTCTTATTCTGTATCAAATGGTCCTTCTCTGATTGGTATCTGGACATGGGTGTCTCTGCTTACATGACACCAGACTCAACAATCCTGGACTTTTCTAAGCAATATGTTGGGAAGGACAATGTTGTTATCCTTTGGCTTTGAAGTCTTCAGCTTCTCCAAAAACTATGTACTAGATCTTTCCTATGTAGTTGTAACCTTTTATGCTTGGATCAGTCCTTTTGTCCATTCTAAAACACTGTAATAGAGACTTCAGATCATATGCTAATATTTTGCATGGACATTATGGGCCAAATTCTTCTTATGGTGGGGGATCTTTTGGTGTGTTCCACACATACTTGATGAGCTTCTGAATTAATGGCCAATGATGGTTAAAGGGCAGGTTTTAGCGGAAGGCATTGCAAATACTCTTTTATGGTATCCCTTGAAGTATCTGGTTAACTAGAAATAATTTGGTTTTCAATGATGTCAAATCGAATTTGGACTCATGCTTTTCTCTGACACTCCTTTGGTCGTCTGCTTGGTTAAGGAATTGTGAGGCTCATTTTCCTTACACGGGTAATAATCTTCATATCAGTGCTGAATGCATTCGAAGCTGGACAAATAGCAAAAGATGACACTGAATGTTTGTATGGCCATGTTGCAAGCCTTTCTTCTGTTTTATCTAGTTCTTTATTTTTTTCATTAGTTAATAGTCCTTTTTTGTAAAAACTTCATCTTTTCATGGTGGCCATCATCTAAATGGCTAGCATGTTTTTAATAAAACTTTGATTACTATAAAAAAAAAAAAAAAAGGAAGGACAATGTTGTTCTGGGTAATGAAGTCTGTTTATCCATCACTTATATTGGCACTTCTCATTCCTTTTCTGATGTACCTTTGCTTGATGTTCTAGCAGTTCCCCACCTTACTAAAAACCTTTTATCCATTATCAAATTAACTTTCGATTCTCCCTTAAAAGTTATGTTTATTGACACTTCCTTCGTTGTTCAGAATTGCATAACAAGGAAGGTGGTGGCAACCAAAAAATGTAATGGTGCATGGTCTTTGTGTATTAAAGCGTGACAATGCTGCTTTTACTTCTGTCCTAAATAAATTTGCTCTTATGGCATACACGTCTTAGACATGTAAAATCATTATGTTATTTCCTTATTAAATGAAAAGGGACAGTTTTCTCTCAAATCCATCTTGCCTACTTCCTCTTTATATTCCGCGTGCCAACTTGCCAAGAGCCATAGGCTCCTGTTTTCTAAACCTGATACTTGATCAAATGATATTTTGGGTCTTGTCCACTGTGATATCTAGGGCCCCGCTCTTGTCAAATCGATAATGGGTTTTTCATATTATGTTATCTTTATTAACGATCATTCTCGCTTTACTTGGTTTTATCTTATGAAGTAGAAATCTAATTTCTATGAAATCTTTCTCCAATTTCAGAACTTTATGGAAAATCAATTCTCTTGCAAAATTAAAAATTTTCAAAGTGATGGTGGTGCTGAATTTTTTAGTTCATGTTTTCATTCTCACCTTCGCAATACAGGGATTCATCACCAAATGTCCCGCCCCTATACATCTTATCAAGATGGTTATGTTGAATGTAAGCACTGTCATGTGACTGAGATAGGCCTTGCTCTCCTATTTCATTCATATGTTCCCACTTCATACTACCCCATTATTAACCGGTTGCCTACACCTCTTCTTGGCAAAATTTCTCCCTTTAAAATCTTGTATTGTAAGGTCCATCATTATATAAATTTCCATCCTTTTGGTTGTAGATTTTTCCCTATTTATATGACCATGCTTCTAATAAACTTTCCCCTGTAGTCTTCCTCGTATCTTTTTAGGGTATAGTCTTGCCTACAAAGGATTCCATTGCTTTGATCCCACTACCATAGAAGTATATATCACTTATTATGCATGCTTTGAAAAAACTAATTTCCCTCCCATCCCTAACTCTTCTGTTCAACGCTTAACTATCTTGGATTATTCTACTTTTAGTGAGCCTAGCCAGGTATAAACCATATTTCCACCTGATGTCCCATTACCAAACAACATTTTGTCCAAACCTATTACTCAGTCCAAGCTTATAAACTGTCATATTTTTATTGATTCATGTGTTGAGCCAATACAAGTTTCTCAAATTAACTCCATTCTCGCATGTGAGTCCGCAGCACAGTGGGATCTTGTTGTCCTGCCTAGCCAGTTCGCTCTAATATATATCAAATTAGCTTCCTGCTGCTACAAGACCCTCTGCCATTGTTTCTACTTACCTGATGGTCACCCGTGCCAAAACAAGCGTTTTCAGGCCACACCATTATAGCTATATTAGCCGGCAAGCTTCTGGTCTTCTTTATGCCTTGCTCTATGTCTCCATACTTCATGGTTTTACATCTGCAGCTAAGAATCCAGACTGGTTAGCTGCCATAGATGAGGAGATTAAAGCTCTTCATGATAATTAAACTTGGGACCTAGTGCCACGTCCCTCTAACACCAATATTGAGGGATCATAATGGGTTTTTTTAACTAAATATATCTCTAATAGAATCATTGATCGTTTCAAAGCCCGTCTTATTGGAAAAAGCTATACTCATCTTCTTGGCCTTGATTACACAAATACTTTTAGTCTAGTGATCAAGGCATCCACTATTTGTATGGTACTCTCTCTTGCGATTACTAATCATCGACTCTTCACCAACTTCATGTCAAAAATGCTTTTCTTAACGGTGTTTTGCATGAGAATGTTTATATGTAGCAGCCCCCAAGTTATGTTCACCCATGTTTTCCTGACCATATATGAAAGCTTAAAAGAGCTCTCTATGGCTTGAAATGGGCTCTCTATGCTTCGTTCCAGCGATTTATCACTTTCTTACTTCAACTTGGATTTTCTTGCAGCCGAGCTAATACTTCTCTAATTGTTCTTAAGCATTATCATTATCTCATTTATCTTCTACTGTAAGTTGATGATATTATTATAATTAGCAACAATCAATTCTCCTTTATGCTAAGTTTGCCACCAAAGATTTAGGCCCTCTCAATTATTTTTTAGGACTTGAGGTCATTTATACTTTAAACAGACTCTTTTTTAGTCAAACCAAGCATGCTCGTGGTATTCTTGCTCGGGCTCAACTTTTAAATTATAAACCCATCACTATGCCCATGGTAGTTGGACATAGACTCTCTTCTATTGGTTCCACCTTCTCTAATGTTACTCTTTATCACTTTTTTATTGGTGCCTTGCAATATCTGACTATCATTAGACCTGACCTGACACACTCCGTCAATTCTCTCAACCAGTTTTTACATGGACCCATTAATGAACCTTTTCAGACTGTAAAACACATTCTTCTCTATGTAAAGGGCACTCTTTATTTTGGTCTTACATTTACAATCTCTATTGTTACCACCACTACTACTTATTCTGATGTTGAATGGACAGGTTGCCCGAACACTTGTTGCTTCACTTTAGGCTATTCCATCTATCTTGGTTACAATATTGTATATTGGAGTACAGAGAAGCAGCTCTTTGTCTCTTGATCAAGCTATGAATTTGAGTATCGTACTCTTGCTACAACTGCTGTTAAGTTCTTTGGTTGCAACATTGTTTCGTGATCTACATGTCACTACTTCAGCTCCACCGCTTTTACTTTATCATAATAGGAGTGCTATATTTCTCAACTCTAATCCAGTCTCTCCCATGCGCTCCAAGCACATTGATTTGGATTATCATTTTCTTCATGAACTCATGACTACTAGAACTATCTGCACTCAACATGTTCCCTTTTCTTACAGATTGTTGATTTTTCACCAAGAGTGTCTCCTGATCACTGTTTATTTTATTTCTATCCAAGCTTCACATATGCTCAAATCATATGCTCAACTTGTGAGGGTTGTTAAAGATATATCAGAATCCTCTCATGACATTCGCTAATTCTCTCTATGATTATAATAGTCAACAATTAATTCTCTCCATGATTATAGTTGTTATCTATTTTTGGGTTCCAAAAAAAAAAGAGAAAATACAAAAATATATTCGGAAAAAATCTAAAAAAAATAATAGAAGCGAGAAAAAAATGTTGGAATACTGAAAAAGACCAAAATTAATTGAGGAGGTTCAAAAATACAAAAGGTTGAAATTTGACAATATGTTTTTAACTGATGAGAGCCCTGTTGACAAAAAAAATTCAAGTTGAGGAAGAAAAAGTCTAAAATCAGATATTTATGTACTCAATTAAATTTTATCTAAGGTTTAATTGAATTTATGGAGGGTTGGATTGTAAGAAAAATTGATTTTTAAGTCAATTTAGGCTTTTATTGGAAAAAATCAAAGTTCTGGGGTCCAATTATAATTTTGAAGAGTTGATTTGGTCAAATCAGGGGTTTAATTGCATAATTATTGAAGTTTGATGGCCAATTAGGGACTTAATTGAAACAATCCGAAACCAAGGATCAAATCGAAAAAGTCACTAAAATCAAGGGATCCAATTACAACTTTTCCGGGGGGCTTGATTACAAACTTGTAAAAACATTCAAGGACCAAATCAGAAATATCATTTTGAAATTAAAAACGGCGCCGTTTCATTAAGAATTACGTGCACTGTTCATGGTCTTCTTCGAAAGAAAAAAAACGGCTGGAAATACAGAGACAGGGGAGGCGTTTTTCTTCAGAGATAGTGGAGCTGCAATCAAGGGTGGGCGCGTCTCGCGGCTGATGTTCCTCGTCGCCGTGATGCACGCAACTGTTACCAAAAAACGCCTGCGTCCTATGGCTATAAAAGCCAGAGGAGGAACCGAACACCAGGGAGGAAAAGGGGGAGGAGGAAAAAACAGAGGAGGAACGAGGGTAGACAGAGGAGAAAAAAAGACGAAACAGAGAAAAAAAAAAAAGAGAACAAGGAAAGAAAACCACCTCGAAGCCGCCACTGTGAACCAACGAGAGCAGCACCACCACCACGAAGCCAGTACAGAGGGTGGAGAACGTTGTGGACAGAAGAGAACGAAACACAGAGGGAAGGAAGGACAGAGGAGATTGGAAAAAAGAAGAAGAAACAGAGACGATAGAGAGGTGAGAAACACAGCAGAAGAGAAAGAAAGAAAACAGAAGGGAAGAGAAGAACAGTCTCTCTCTCTGGTATCCCTCTCCACCGTTTGAAACAGCACCATTGCCGCACAAACCCCCCCCCCCCGGTCCACGACAGCAACACCGACGCCTGGAACCACCGCTCAACCAGTCACCAGCATCACCGTCAGCTCATCTATCCAAGCTCATCATTCCAGGTAATTCTTCCTCTTATCTCCGTTTACTGTTCATCTTCTTGCATGAAGAACGTGTACTGTGCACGTTCAAGATAATTAACCGGTTACTGTGCATGTGCACAGTAACTGGCTAATTACAAGGTTGCTGCGGGCTGGATCATCAGCCCAGCCCTGTAGAAAGTAGGCCCGATTTTATTTTGGGCTGATTTGGGCCCAGTTTTCTTTTGGGCTGGGTCCGGCCCAGTAAAAAATCCCAAAAAAAAAAACATGTTGGAAAATTTGTGATTTTTTCGCGTATTTTTCTACTGAGTTTTGCTTAATATTTGATTTGTGTTTTTATACCGTAAAGATACAAATATTGTATTAAATACCTGGTTTTCATAAAAAAAAAAATAGTAAAAAAATTGAAAAATAAAATAAAATAATTTTTTTTGTTTTCATGCATATGTCAAGTCTCTCAAAAATAAAAAAAAATCATATTGTATTTTAATGCAACAAAGAAAATTTCAAAAAATGTGTATTAACATGCATTTTGTTTTTAATAACCAGTTTATTAAAGCCACGAGAACTAGACCAATATTTCAAAAATTCCAAAAAAATTATTTTGTTTTCTTTTAGTATCTAGGGTTACGACCTTATACGTAAGACGTATTCTGGATATTAAATTCTTTTTTATATTAAAACGGTTAGGTTTTACCCTATAAGATAAGGATCTTCTTACCGAGGATGATTTTTTTTAAACCATAAACGAACCAGCAACTAAAAAACACGACAAAACCTTAAATTTTATCAGATAATAAAACAATGCATTGTAAACAGTTAAAAGGAAGATAAATGTAGAGAAAGCCATCATGTAAGTTTTTCCATTTTTATTTATATTTTTATTTTCCTTATAAGCCTTTAATCAGAGTTAATAGGAATCATAAACTAATATAATAATTAATTTAGAACAAGTGCCAATTATTATGAGACACGATATGACACATGACTTCCACGAGTCCATATGGTCATGACCTTCTAAGTAATAAGATTTTTAATTAAAAAACTTCAATCTTTTACTTTCGATGACATAAAGGTTTTTTTGCAAAAATGAATTAAGACCAAATGTAGAGCTTGATATCGATGACATAAAGATTTTTAATAACCAAATTATAAAAATAGTTGATTCTAGATTTTTTATCAAAATCCTTTGTCAAAAGTATGGCTTTGTAGCATTTAATACTACAATTAGTGTTTTATTTAATTTTGAATACCCATTTATAAATCATAAAATGTTTACCTCTTGGCATTCTCCATAAAAGCACCGAATTCACGTCTTTTAACTTGTCTCTACTCAGGTTTTGTTATTGTTAATATATAACGAGCAGGCTCAGATTCTATAAGTACACTATGCAAATAATGGAAAGTGTCGCATGTATGCGACGTGAGGGTGATCATCCTTCTAGATGAAATAGTCAAGAATGGTGTAGGAAGAAAGAACAAGGAATATTTTTCCTTTCTTAGTAAAAAAATAGAATGAGAATTGTCATCTAATATTTTGATCACTAGAAACTCTAAATGGTCTCAGAGTCTAGGAAAGGGAACTAATTATGTAAAAGAAAGGTATAGACACCCCTAATACGCCTTACCTGAGGTAAGCTGTATTGTTTATCTATGTGATATAAACTAAGAAAATATTGTGTTTTCTAACTGTTAGTCTATTTATGGTCGAAAAAAAGTTTCTAACTGTTAGTCTATTTATGGTCGAAGAAAAGTTCTTCTTAGTAAGGAGATCCTTATCTTATTAGGTTAAAAACCTAATCGTTCTAATGCCAATATAAAAATAAAAGGAACTATCTTTTTTTTAATATTGGGAATACATCTTACATATAAGTTCGTAATCCTACATATTAAAAAGAACAAAATAAAATTTTTGGTATTTTTAAAATATACATCAAATTCTCATGGCTTTAATAAAGTGGTTATTAAATTCAAAATGCATGCAAATATATAAGACTATTGTTTTGTGAATTTTTTAATATGATAAAATATACAAGTGCAATTTATTTTGAGAGATTTGGATATATGCAAATTAAAATAGAAATTATATTTTTTAAGGAAAGACTTTTTGTTGTTGTTATTTTTGTGGGAGGGAACCAATTCATTTAATATCACAAAAGTGCCTCGCGTGTAGATCATAATTCTAAATATTAAATATGAAATGGTGAAAATATGAAGAAATCAAAATTAATTGCAAAAATGATTTAGTGACTAGATTAAGACTTTGTTTGGCAAAACATAAATAACATGTTTTTATCAAGTTATTTTAACCACAATGACAATTCAAAACAAATTATCATTTATCAACTCAAAACCAAACAACACCAAACATCCACACAGATTTTATTAATGTCACCTACTTTGTTCAAATTTTATGCTAAACAAATAAATCAGACCAAACCAAACATAACTCATGAACCGATATTTAACATCCACAAAACAATCACAATTCCAAAAATAAAACTCATATTTCAACGCAAATAATCAAATCATTTCAAAATCAATAACACACATCAAATCAAATTAAAAGTGTTCAGTAGTCCAAAAAAAAAACACAATAATAAACATTTGTCCTAAAATTCATAATATTTTATGAAGATAAAAGAGTGAGATGTGTCTAATATAGAGTAGAACGTTGTGGAGATGAACTTGTGTTTAGGTTAGAGTCTAAAAGAGTTGTAAGGGATATAATATTTTAATCATAATGGAAATATGGAGGATGAGCATTGTTGCTATCCATATATATATATATATATATATATATATAAGTGCAAGGAAATACTCCTGAAACAAGCCTAGAAATAAATGTTCAAGCCCAATGATGGAAGACCAGAATACCAACTGAAGTTGATAAGCCAAAATAGCAATCCAAGGTTTTAAGTGACAAAGCTCATTAGTAAAAATGTTTGTCTTTGGTGTTTAAAGGCTCAATTAGAATTTTCAAATGTTAATTATTTAATTAAGGATTTAATCACAAGGAAAATCAACTTTTGAAAGTCAATTTTGAGGCCAATTCAAACAATTAAAGTTTAAGGACTCAATTAAAAGCTTGGGAAGTTTAAATTAGCCAAATCAGGGGCTTAAATTGCATAAAATTCCAAGTCTGATGAGCAAATAAGGGCTTAATTAAACTTTCTATGAACCAAGGATCAATTTGCAAAAAACACGCGACTTTAGGGACTGAAATCAAGAGAAATTAGGGGTTAAATCAAAAAATTAAAAGTTTTGTGGTCATTTAGAGGCGTAATTGAAAAGATTAGAAATCAAGGACCAACTTGTAAAAGGAGCTTGAAATTGAGGGTGAGAAATGAAGTTAACAGGGGCGTAATTGCATGAAATTAAAAAGAAAGAGGGAAATTAAGGATAAAATAGAACGAAATCAGAAGATAAAGGATTGGATTGAACTTTGGCAGATCCCAAATCAAAAGCAAACCCTGATCTATAGGAATTACTTAAAACGACATCGTTCAAGGTACTGTACTTCTTCTTCGGTTTTTTGGCTGATCGATGAGGCACTTTCAGACGAATGAATATGACGTTTCCGACGACCCAAAGGCTGAAAACACCACAATTCGATCAAGAAACACCCCCTCTAAAATCCTATTTCTTTAACATCAAATGTTTACGTTCCATTTTCTCTATAGATTTCTACAACATCTTGTCTCTAGTCAGCCAAGACCACAGTTTTAGACATTACGTTGTTTGAGTGGGCACTATCAAACGTTCAAATTTAGAGCTACAGGCCTCCAAATCAAGTAAGAGTAGGTCTGATTGAAAGACATGCACCCCCTATACCAAGTACAGGTGGTTTTAGGCGATGTTGACATCGGTGATGCTCTGGCAAGATCTTGAAAGTGGTCAACCCAGTCAGCCTTGACAGGAACACTCATTTGCATAATAACGTTCAACTTTTTCATTTGCTCCCGCTTAGAAGCCTCCAGAAGGATTACATCAAGGGTTTAAAACCTTTTTTCATAGATCCAAGGGGAGAAAACACCTCACCTTGGATCCCAAGCACACTACAAAACCAACAGCTCCATAGCAAAACTAGTTAAGTTTTAGTCTGTTAGAACCTTAGCCAACCTATCTAGAAGACCTAAATCTGCTTATAAAATAGGGGCTGAAGAATAGAAAAGGAGGTGGATAAAACAGAGAAAAATAAAGGAAAAGAGAGGGAAAAAAAAGAAGAGAGAAGAAGAAATAAACTTAGGTTAGGAGGAAAATGTCCTATCCAGAAAGCTTTTAAAGCTTCAACTCTGGTCTAGGGAGGTTTGAAAACAAGAAGAAAGGCTGGCAACACCAAGAATTAATTCATATTCGGATTTTCAAAGCTAAAAAGGTATACACATTCAAACCTTGAAAGTAGAGTCCATGAGGTCTGTTGGATCCTTCTTTTGTGTTCAATACGAAGTCTTGAATGCCTTAATATGCTCTTGATTGTTTTTCTGTCATTTTATTACATGAAACCTTGGTTTAGTGGATGCCAAAGGTGGCAGCAAAAGGGCAGGGGCACTTTTTGTTAATGAAAGGATAATCCTTACTTCTAAGTAGCTGGTCTCACCTTTTGAAGTGAAAATAGTCAGATTTTAAAGCTTATTTTGTTAAAGATTGGTTGTTGTTTTAAGTTGATAGCTTTTAGGATTGAAAATCAATGCACTTTTTGAGTTTTTGTGTTGTTTTGTTGTTTCTTTGGCCATAATAGTGTTCATCACCAATAGTATGGTATGTGGGGATAAGTATGACACACTTTAGAGGCCAAAATAGGCCTTTCTAGATGCATTTTGCCTCTGAGGTTTCTGGGCAGCCTGTTTTTGGGTTTAAGGCAGATTCATCTGTTGAATCTTGCTTTAGGTACTAGTTTTAGGGTTTGTATGGTTTAGTTTCTGGTTCAGATAGGTTCATCCATCATCTTTGATAAGTACTCTAAGAGTTTTTTTTTGCATCAAACCAAAACATATTTTAGCAAAATCGCATGATTTTGTTGATCATTAAAAGAAATAAACTTTTGATTCTTGATCTATAAAGGATTACGAACAAAAACATCCTTTTCTTTGTTCGAAATCTGCTTTGGATTAAGAATCACGTTTTGTGAGGAGACAAAGAACACTCATCTATTTTATTTTGTATTTTCTATTTTGATCCATTTTGATTGAAAAATTTTCAAGTTTTCGTGTTTTTTCCACTTTTGATCTATTTTGGTTTTTTTTTTTTTTCCGGTTTGTTTCTGAATTGACCTAGTTGGGTCAACCCGACCGTTTCAACTCAGCCGAGTTTTCCCGACCGCGTCAACCCGTTCGTGTTGACCCGGTTGAAATAATAAAATAATATAAAAAAGATAATAAAAAATATATTTAAAAAAAAACACATAAAATCAACTTTTGCTTTTGCGTTTGCTTTTGTTTATTTATTTGTTTATTTTAAGGGTATGTTTAGGAAAACTCATTTTAAACCTCTCAAGAGTTTTTATTTATTTATTTTCAAGAAAATAACAAACAAAATGTTTTGTGTGTGTGTTGTATACGACCAAATCTCTCAAAAATATAAAAAATCATAACGTTTAGTATTTTCATACAAAAAAAAAGTATGTGTTTTGGCATGCATTTTAGGATTTCATAATTAATTTATTAAACCCATGAGAATTTGACCAATATTTTAATAAATCACCCTTTTTTTATTTCATGAGAATTAATGGTTAAAAATTCTGGTATAGAACGTTAGATCTACAAGTGAGGCTAGTATTTAAAATGTCAAGAGTTGACCAGAAAATTCTCAGAGTTATCCTAAATATTCATCAATTTTAATTGGGAGTATTTTTCACTGTAATACCCAAATTACAAGGAACATTGTTTTTTAGAATTTATTTGGGTACACGAGTCCATAATAAATTCTTAACACTGGATTTATTCATACGAGTAAATCTCAATCCTAAACCACATCAAACCATACAAAATAGCTTATCTCAGGTAGGATGCGGTAGGGTGTGGTAGGGTGCGGTAGGGGTATTAATACCTTTCCTAACCACAATCAGTCTCTTATCCTCAAATCTTTTATAAGACCAGTATACCCGAGTTTCCTAGCGACCTTGAACCAAAACAACTAGGTGGAGACTCCTCCGACCCCTACTCATATTTCACACACATGCGACAAACATTATCATGAAGGCTAGAGTCATGAGAAGAATCAAGATGGTATATTGTTAGAAATATGAGCAATTTAACTGTATGTGTCATTGTTATTTAAAGGTATTGTAATTGCATGAGAGATAGAAAACAAACCTGTCAACATCTTGTTGTCATTATATGGTGAAATGCGACATTGATCCTTTACTGGAAATGAGTCATTGTCAAAATAGTAATCTTTTTCAACCAGTCTTTGAAGTAGGAAGTGACCCATCATGTTTTTCTTTACGTAAAAATCAATACCAGTCAACACAAAATAGTAATCATTGTCAAGTGAGAGTTGGTTAATAAATAAAAAACTTGCAAAAACATAGGGACAATAAAGGATATTAGTGAGTTTAAAAGAGGTATGATTAAAATTTATAGTTGAATTTCCAGCTTGTTTGACTACTAAACTTGAGCCTTTGCTAACTTGGAAAATATGATCACCCTTATTGGAATGTTGGTTGGTTAAATTTATGGCATTGATAGTGATATGAGCGTTTCTTCACTACCTCCATACCAGACATGATCAGTAAATGGTAACCATCCCTGAAAAGAGGAGTTAAAGTGATGATAACAGTTGAGAATAATACGTCTTTTCTTACCACATTTAATAGATTAGTTTGTCATTAGCAGGTTGATTGGGATGAGTGGTAAGATTTTATTATTATTATTATTGTATAAGGATTGATGTAGTTGATATTTTAAAGGTGTTTGAGGTTTTTGCTTCTTTAGAAATGTTAGGACTTTCCCTTTTTGATGTGTTGCAAACACATAATGTTGATCAGTGGAAAGATCGACTTATACGTTAATAAGAGTATTAAAACTCAAGAGTTCAGCTTGGAAATCATCGAAAGAGAGATCTTTGTCAAGACTTCTAAAATTAAATAAGGTGGTAAAAGGGTTGAAGGTTGGTTAAAGTCCTCTTAACAAAAAGCTAATGAGATTCTGATCATTATTAGTTTTCCTTGTAGCTACTAATTGATCAACCAAGCTCCTAGCTTCTTTTATAAAATCAGTACAAGACCAATAGACTTGAGCAATGGTTTGAAGTTGTCTTTTTAACAAAGCAATCCTAGACCATGAAGTTTATGAAAAATGAGTGTGAAGAACATCTCACACTTGTCTAGATGTTTTCATACTATAGATAATAGAGACTAACTTTTATATGATGGAAGCAAGCAGTTAGCTCAAGAGATATGTGTCTTTCCTTAATCATGTTGTGCAGGCTAGATTAGGTGATCCATCAAAAATAGTTTGTCGTAGATGACAGACAATTTCATCCATAAGATCATGACTCCTAATGAAAACCATGAATTGGATACTCCAAGACAGGTAGTTGGGATCGACCAATTTTTTAAGAAACAGGTTGGGAATTAACTAGAACAATGGGTTGTGGAAGAGAGATATTGACATTAGAGGTAGTAGAATTTGAGGCCATTGCTTAAGAGAATGGTGTCGAAAGCAAAAGAGTATTGGCAAGGATCAAGCATTTGCCTTTTAATGTTATGATACCATATAAATAAACTAAATATAAGAATAAAGAGAAAGTTTAAACTTATTAGCTTAATTACTTTTCAATTTGTATTCAATCATAATATATAAAGAGTTATATATAACAAAATAGAGAAACTCAGGGAATACAATGAGATTATAAAACTATCTGCTTAACTGAAGTGATTGTACAACTTATTCACTTGATTCTTGCAACTAATCATGGACTAAGTCAATCCATACTCTAATATGATTCAATTGGTAGTTTAATTGATTGTAACTAAATTCTTAAAATAGAAAAATAGAAAGAAACAAGTAACAAGGGTGAAAATGATGCAAAAATTACCAATACCAAGATATGGATTAATGGTGACAATCTTTGATTCTCTTCATTTCTTTGCTCCTCTTCGTTTAGGAGTTGTAGAGAGAGGAAGAGAAGACATTATTTTAAATGAAAAAAAATAGAGCCTTCTATATTTCTTTTTTTTTCTTTTTATATTAAAGCAAACTTGTTTTTTTATTATTATTATTATTTTCTTACTTCAAATTAAGCGATCAATCATTTTATGACCAACTGGCTTAGGGAAAGACTTTGCATCTAATACTAGTAATAAAGATCACAAGACAAATGAATTCTTTTATGTAGCATTTGATTATTATCTTATAATAGAATAAGCAAAATATTAAGAATAAAGGGATATATTTTATCATACTGATGATATCACTTTCTCATATCGGCTAGGAGATAAGGGCTTTAGTCACTTATAAGCATAAAATGCATCTTTCTCTCGAGATAGGCATTTTCAAAAGACAAAACTGTTGACCTTTAAGTGTTTTATATATATATATAACAATAATATGAAAATTGAATTAAGAATATGCTTGGTTGAGAATAAGTTTTAAACATGTTTTATACGAATAACACATCAACAAGCATGACTGGATTCCAAGAAGGAAGCAAAATGAAGACTTAGTTTAAGTATTCATTTTTAGTGCTAAATGTAAATCTTTATATCCTATTTAATAGCACAAATTAAAATGAATGCACACACTTTACTTTGTATGAATTTAAAAGGATTGATAAAACTATTCTAATAATTCACCCAAGATTAAAACTGATAAATTTGGAATTTTGCATGAACCGATCGATCGCTTAATGATACCAAATGAACTAGTCGATCGCTTGTTCATCCATGATGAACACCTAGAAATTTTGCATAAACTAGTTGATCGATTAACTTGACCAATATGAACCAGACAACTTTTTCATCAGTCAGTGAGATAGTAACAACTATAAATGGCTAGTTTTTACTAGAAACACACACACACACACACACACAACTTGCCTAATTGTAAAATTTGTAAGAGAGTCTGAACATAAATGTTATACAAGCTATTCTAAGTGCCAAAAACATCAAAATCATTAAAACATTTATATTGTAGCACAAGAGTATTTAATTTCATATTCACTGCACTTAAACACCTTCAAATCTTTTAAGTGTTGTCCTGTGAGATATAAAGATATCTAGATTTTCAATTGTAAAATCCATTTTATTGAGAGAGTAATTATGTGATAACAAAATCATATTTGTAAACCCATGAGAGCTTGAAAAAAACTCTTGGTATTGGTGAGATATTGTCACTAAGGGAAAATCTTGAAGAATGCATATCTTCAAATAGGAAAAAAATCTTGAAGAGAGAATATCTTGAAGTGATGTAAAAAACTTGATGTGAATTCATCAAGTGGTAATTGTAGTCTTGAACTTGGACTAATGAAATAATACAATACTCAAGACTGGTTTGGTGTTTGAGGTGTGGATGTAGGCTTACTGAGCCACGTTAAAATCGAGTTTGCAATTTATCCCCCTATTTATTTTAGACACTTTAATTATATTGTTGGTTATTGTGTATATTGTGTTTAATTGAATAAATTGCATTATTTATTAGTATTACTAAAATACCTAATCCATCCCCCATTAGGTATTATTGTTACCTTATAGCTTGTTTGTTTTTGCATTTCAAAAACGTTTTTGAAAAAAATTTTAAAAAATTTTTCTTTGCTTCAAATTAAATTTTTTTTTTGTGTCTTCATATTGTTTTAATGTGCTAATATCAAAAATAATATTTTTTAAAAAATATTATTTCGATGCATTTCCAAGCGAAATGCACTTTGAAAAACAACCGCTACCACAATATCAAGCAGGCTCTTAATCTTAGAACAACGAAAAACCATTATGTGGTTCCAGTGAGACAATAACTCTTTAGGAGCCTACGTACCATGTACGAGTATGGATACACATTATCATTGGTGCTATATGTGGGAACGTCAACCATGTGCGATTATCCTAGCCCCATGTCTGAGGGGGTATAACGATGTTAGTATTCCATATTGGTTAAGAAATGAAGGTCTTAATCACTTATAAGCACACAAAAAAAAAATCTATCTTCAAGAGATGTTTTTTAAAAGGATAAAATCTACTATGTGATTCTAGTAAAACAATACTTTTTAGAGGACTTATCATGACATTTATACATTTTAATATCAAATAATTTCATTCTAAAACTTCTATTTTATATATATATATATATATATATATATATATATATATATATATCTTCATTGCCGTTGATTTAACTTAATATAATTTTATATTTTTATATATGTCCTTTCTAGCGGTAATATTATCTAAACAATATTACAGGGACGACTGAAAAAATGACAATTGAAGAGGCAGCAGCAGGGCTTGCAGGATGCTCGCCTAATTTTAGTGATAATAGCATGGCATATAGCTGGTTGGTTTTGCACAAAACCAAATCCATTGCTACAAGGCATCGTCATCAAATGACCATAAAATTTCCATAACTTGAAAAACTGTCCCCATTTCGAACTATCTTTGGAGTCTGAAAACACCAACAAGATGACGGACCACAAGTGAAAAAAAAATAAAAAATTATCCAGTCTAAACAAAACATGATCAAAATACAATTGCGTAATAGCATGATTGAATCTGTGAATATATTACAGTGTCAACAATATGGCGGCGTCAGTGCTGTCTTAAGTGGTTAAGCACCTGTATCAATATTTATATCAATCCTATTAGAAACATACAGCTTCTCCAAGTGTCATATAGCCCCCTCCACTCGTCTAGCAAGTAGAAACCCTTTCATTTATCATGCATTCATGATTCATAATTGAAGCCAAGCCACACCCAAAATCCCTCTTTCTCCCAAACAGAAGAAAACAGAACGAGAAACCCACTAAGAGAAAACGCCCCCTTTAAACTTAACCAACAAAAATGAGCAGCACCAGCAGCTTTACCAGGTTCTATGATACCTGGTTCGACCAACTCAATCAACTTCTGGAACAATTGAGGACAGCCCCCAAACCACCAAGCAGCCAAGATGATAGAAGCCATCTTAGTAGCCTAGCCCAAAAGATCGTAAGCCACTATGCCGAGTTCTATAGGGTGAAATCTATGGCCATAGAGAGTGACGTTTTGTCGGTCTTCACAGCCCCTTGGGCCTCCTGCTTCGAGAGGTCGCTTCACTGGATTGCTGGGTGGCGACCCACCACCTTGTTTCACCTTGTCTACACTGAGTCTAGTATTCTTTTTGAGTTTCATATTGCTGATATTTTAAAGGGCCGAAGTACTGGAGATCTTGGTGATCTATCACCTAATCAATTCAGGTTTTGAATTTTCACATTTTATGTATATTCTTGGTATTTACTTACTTTTTTCCCTTTGATAATTGTTTGTGACTTGGTAAAAACATGTAAGAAAAATTCAGATATAATTGATCTAAATAAATAATTTCATGCTAAAAACAGGAGAGTCAGTGAGTTACAATGTGAGACAGTGAAAGAAGAGAATGCGATAACAGGTGAGCTATCAGAGTGGCAAGATAGTGCGAATGAGGTAATGTTGGGGTCATTCACAGATCTTGGTGACAAGGTCGGACGGCTGGTGAGTGTTGTGAAGAAGGCAGATGACCTAAGGCTGAGAACAATCAGGAGGGTTGTTGAATTATTGACCACACAGCAAGCAGTGGAATTCTTGGTTGCTGCTGGTGAATTGCAGTTTGGAGTCTACGGGTGGGGGAGGAAGCTTGATCACCGCCCATGTCAAAGTGTTTGATGCCGAAACAATCAAGATTTGCGTGTGTTTGTTTACGTTTTGTACTGTAGGAATCTCCAAAACAGTTTTTGTGCTAGAAGATGTTCAATTTACTAGTAGTTTTTGGTACTTCACCCACAATTTTATGTGCTAGATGATGTCCAACGTGTTTGTTTACGTTTTGTAATGTAGGAATCTCCAAAAACAGGTGGTTGTCAACTTTAATTGAATGTGGGTTTTACCTAGATGTTTGAGAGATTTGCTTTTGTTGATTTTGTTTAGTCAAATGATAACCTCTTAAATCTTGCACTAACAATTGAAATTGAACCTTGAGTGTATGTTTTGTCATATAATGTAAAGTAATTAATTGGCTTTTGTTTTAATCACGATCTAACTGAAATTATCCAGTTGATTCATATTTATTATTTGAAAAACAAACTATATCAAGCACATGCTAATTTGACAAACATAATTATCTAATTAAACAAATGAATTTTTCTTTTCTTTTCTTTTCTAGTGAAATCGAGAATATATATAGAATAAAAAAAGAAAACCTGAACAGAGAGAGCAGAGCTTTAGGTACATAGACTGTAGCCTAGGCATCAATCTAATTATAAGGGAAAAAAATAAGGAAACAAACAACCCTACTAATAGAGCAACAACACAAAAACCAAACAGAATCAGAACTTAAGCGGACCAAACTGAAATATATTTGTGATTCCTATACAGATCAGCACCTATTTACTAAAATGAAAAATTCAGATTTTTTATCCAACCTGCAGCAAAGTAGAACAAATGTGATAGGATATCTTTCCAGATTGGCTACTTTTCCTCAACTATCAAAATGTTCCTAGCATTCCATAAAGTCCAGACAATGCTAAATATAAAGCCCTCTCAATCAGATCTTTTAAATTTATAATGATTTTCCTGCAAAAGACCTAGCCATTGACATTGAAGGTCCTCAAGAGTATATGGCATTACTCAACTCAGACCTCTCCAAGCTACAATTTTATTTCATAATTTTTTATAATTTCTAGATTATTGGGCAATGCATGAGAATATGGGAGAAAATTTTAGAATGATGCTCACATCAAGGATTTTTCTTTTCTTTTATTTTTTTTCAAAAAGAAAGAATTAATTACTTTTTGGAAGTGCCATTAATCTATTTCTGTCCTGATCTCTCCTTTTTCTTTTTCCTTAAACTTTAATCAAATGTCGAATCAGCTTTATTAAGTTTTAGTAAGGAGCATATCTGCCACTCCACTAATTGTCGAATCGAAGCAGGAGAAAAAGAAGAAAAAAAGAGGATTTGAGGTAAATTGATTGGGTTAAGGTAGTGTAGGGATTTTATTTAGGATTAATTTAGTGATTTTTTTTAATGTGTGGTTATAATTTTATTGTTGAGATTTTTTAATATTGAGTGTATTAGTTTTTTTTTTTGGTGATTTCTTTTCTTATCATGTCATTTTTATTATTGGCTATTAAATTTTTATAAAATTTTAAATTATGATGTTTTAACACATGTAAATTAATTTACGTGAATTTTATGAATAAATAATTTATGTATAAATCAAAAAACACGGTAGTATTTAAATTGTATTATTTTTTAATTTTTTTTAACTTGTAATATTTTTAAAAACTTTAATTAAATTATGTTAGAACAGTAAAATACCCGTAAAAGAGTTGGTTACCCCCACAGATCGACAGCCTAACGAAAGCACGTGGCTGCTTGCAAGTGTATGCAACATGCATGGTGACACTATGCGTTTCTTGAAATGGCAGCGTGTCATATACCAAGAGAGAAAGATTATTTCTCGAGGTTTCCTTCCCTTCATCTGGATTACAGCCTCAACGTGCATGTTTGTTACCCTTGTAATATCTTATATGTCTACTGAGCTTGTAAGGTGTTCAGTGGATCTGGAGATTAGTTGTGGTGCGCGTAAGCTGGCCCGAACACCCCGGGTTACCAACAAAAACAAAAAAAAAGATTATTTCTTCGTTCATGATTTATGCAGTCATATTATGTTTAAGTAATTATTAGAAAAATATATAAATTATATATTAGAGTATTTAATATAATATCAAAACTTTTATAATTAAATAGTTAAAAGTTCAAATTTTACCATCATCATTTTATTTGATAAAAGTTAATTATAAAATAATATAAATTTATTTTTAAATTTAAAAAACTTTTATTTAAAAATATATATTAAAAAATTATATAAATCATACATTAAAATCTCGTCTAATAAATAGCTTAGAAATGATTTTTTAACCTTTCTTTAACTCAAGTCAAGCTTTCAAGATTCTAGACACTATGTAAACTTGTAATAAATAACTTAGAAATTATTTTATTCTATGAATGGATTTTTCATGGATCAAAATCAAGTTAAACAAATTGCTTACAAGGTTTGTATAATATACAAACACCAAAGTACAAACAAAAGCAAACTATTTATCTGGGATTTACAATAACTTCTTGCAAAATTCTATCAACAAATTAAGACACTACCAATTGCCCCATCCAGCCACGCACTCTCCTGTTCCTTTCCTTCAAGATTTGATAGATATAAGAGCACCAAGAAATTCTTAACAAAATAGAAAGAAAACATTTCTTTTGTAAAAAAGAAATAGCCCAACCCAGCTCTCCATGTCAATCTTCAACCTGCTCAAAAATCCCACTTTTTCTTCAAAATACAGTACTGCCATATGTTTTTGGTGAAGCTGTAAGAGAAGAATAGGCGATCGATCCCTGTCTTTTGGAGCTTGTTCACATAGAGAGCAGGTTATATCAATTTTAATTTCTTCCCCGTTGCAGCTGTCTTTTTGTTTTTTTAATATAGATGATCGGCCAGCATTTATGTATCTCGACTAATTCTACAAGCTTTAAAGTTAATAATTATATAAACTTTTAGTGATATAAACTTTATAGATCTCGAACTAATAATCTTTAAAGAATAAATTTAGAATCTAATCGGCTAGATCTCCCAATTCCTGAAACAGTTGTCTCACTTTATGGATAATCTATTCAACACAGAGAGCCAAACAATAAAGCTACTGCATCTAGGAATATGCAATGATCCTCGAATAAACTTGCGATGTCAGGCAACATTATCTCCTTTCTTTCTCACTAGATTCCAGGCACTTCGACATGAACATTTTCCATCGGCAACTTGTCTCCATGTAATACAATCATTTATTAAATGACAATAAATCACTATTAAAAGTTGATTTACATCGAACGAAATCTTACTATGAAATTAACTTCACATAATTTTAATCAACAAAAAAACATATATACGTGCGTAGCTACCCCACAAATTCAACTATCGCACGATGTAATTGGTTTGGGACTTTTCAAAGAAAGCCTTTTTATTGTTCGAAGATCGGGCATCTAGAGCCACCTTTCATGTCATAGGAGACTTATTTTTTTATATAAATTAATTATTTTGAAGATTTATTTCCTCTTTCTCTCTAATATATTCAAGAATAATTAGATGCTAATTTAAGAAAATGAATATCATATATAAATATGTTAATGGACAAATTAACCTTACACTCCACCAATATCATAGCCACATCATTGTCCATATTTAAAAATCGATACCTTATACAGCCACGTACGAGGGCAAACCTAGGGGTGTAAGGAGGAGCCACGATCCTCTCAAAGTTGAAAACGATCTCTGAAGCTTGTTGGTTATTTCAAGTAGGTTTTAATAGTTTATATATAATGATTCCTTTTAAATAAAAAATACTACATTTTAGCCCATAATTCATAATTTTTATGTATATTTTTTTTGTGTGTGCGTAAACTATTTTGATACCTCAATATCTTTTTTATCTCGTTAATTTTAAATTCCTAGCTAGCTTTGTCCATGTAAACATTAATTCATAAATCCTTAATTGTCTGTCATAATATCATAAAACAGTAATTCAAAGTTTACGTTAGCTAATATTAATAAAACACTAAATAATGTGGCTAAATCATTGAATCACACTATAAAACAATATTTATTGTAATATGTAGTATTTTGTGTTTTTTTTTTTTAATTTAACCCTTTAATAACCTTTTTTTTTAGGTTTTTTTTTTTCAATTCATCCTTCAATATTAAGTTGTTTTGAAATACTTTAAATTTTTTTTGTTAGGTTTTATACCGATTGCATGGATTTAGTTTTTTTTTCTCAATTTCAACATTTGATACTAGATTTGTTGGAAGTGAATCTTCATATTTTTTTTTATTTGTTTTCAATGAATTTATCTCGATCTTATAACTTAGGTTGCAGGTTTAACGAGTTAACTCGGGTTATTTGTTTGGGTTGCTTTTTCTAATTGATTTATTTTTTACTTCATTCTTCAACATTGGATTGGTTGGAAATTGCTCTAAGAAAAACAAGTAAATCCCCTTCATGGAGAGTAGTGTTATTGCACTAGAGAGACCAGGTCAATCCATTCCATGGAAATTATAGGATTATTGCCCTAGGAAGAACAAGTCAATCATTTCCTAGGAAATATATCTCGGAGACATATTATTTTTATTTTAAAAATAAACTTACATTCCTATTAAGAATTATGTATCATGAGGTGATTTGAGTAATAGGCATGAGGGAAGTTCTTAAGAGGAACATGTCTTGAAGGTGGCGCCAAAGTGTTTGCTTTGACTGTCCTGATAGCTTTAAATAGGTGATCCTATTTTGATTCAATGGAGTTATAAATCCTTAGGATACACCAAATACCCATAGATTGATCCTTTATGGTTCTTCTTTGATCTTTCATTTATACAAGGAGAATGATTTTGTTTAGAAGGTTCTTCATGTTGGTTGTTCTTGTAAAAACAAGGAGGCCCATGTCGTACCAAATTGGCTTCTTCCATCCATTTATGATTTTTCATAACTTGGTTCACCTTGAGCAAGCTTTTGTTTGTAAAGGCATAAAGTTTTATCCATGTGACATGTTCCCTTGCCCCTCTTATCAAGGCTTCTAAGGCTATTGACTCAAGCAATTCTTCTACCTTGATCATCTTCTCATTGAACCTATTCAAATACATCCATGTAGACTCACCCTCTTGTTGGGCAACATCAAATAGCTTTGTAGAGCTTTTCTTGATGGGTATGTTAGTGTTAAAGCGTGCCACTAGCTTGGTACAAAAGTCATTAAACCCTTGAATGGAGATTGGCTCCAAATTATTGTACAATGCATGCGTGGACTTTCGGAAGGTTGAGGGGAGGATTTTGCACATTGAGTCATTGACCTGGAGGACCAACTTTAAGCTACCACGCATATTCTGTACATGCTCACTTAGGTCAACTAGGCTATCATAGTTTTTTAGACTCATTTTTATAAAAATGTAGTCCTTATAGAATTGAGTGTTCATTATTAATATGGACAAGGGAAAACCCCTTCACTAATGTGGGTTGTAGTCATTCTCCTATGTATGCTCATGTACAGACCATCTCTTAGTCCTTTTTTTGTTAAGCTCTTGGAAGCCCAGGAGTTTGGTATGGAACGACGATTAAAATAATTGGTGTCCATCTCACGACAGCTAGGAAGAGTGTGTTCGGAGTACCAACTTTATACATGAGTATCGTAATGGCACAAGTGACCCCTTGAGAGACTCTCATCAATGTCATTCTACCTAGTCTCCTTTAGGTAGTGTTATTATCTATGGGTGCCTAGTGCTGCTGGTGGTCATGGCGTTGGGTGTCAAGACTTGTTGGGGTGGCAAGGTATAATTTTGCCCTTGGATTGCTAACACGACTTGAGTAAGGAGTTACAACTGACTAGTAAGTTATTGAGAGCCCGATTGGTAGAAGAATCCACGGTAATGGGTAAATTAATCTCACGTCCTAGACTAGGTTTGTCTTGGTTGTGTGTCATGGAATGACCTGAAAATATCAAAAACAAGTTTTAGAAATTAATGACTTTTTGATAAGCTTCCCATAGACGGAGTCAATGATAAGGTCCTAAAAATCCAAGTAGCTAAGAAGCAAGACTAATGTGTTTGATAATTCGTTAATCTTTTGATTCTAGCAATCTAATCCATTCTTCCTAGCTAATGTGGCTGGTGCATTGTGCCTAGTGCCTAGTAAGCCAATGTGACTAGTAGGTGGTACCTGCAAAAAGGTCCCCTTTGGTATATTTAGAGACTCTCATATGCTTAAGTATCTTTTCAGAGAAAGAGTGCAATGATATTTTAAAGAGGTAGACTCTGAAAATATATGTGTTAAAACTATTAATGATGAAAAGATTATGAACCTGGATCCTGAAGGGTTCATGGGGTATTTATAACCCATGAGTCTTATCCTTTAGTGGAGATGAGGGGCTGGATTACATTAATGTGATGGAAAAATGATAGGTCCTTCAGAGATATATACCTAGAGGTGCAGGGAGAGTATTATATAAAATGTAGCTAAACCTAAAGGAGTTGGGTCCTTTCCTTGGCCGAGTTCAAGGGAGTTAGGCTCTTCCCTTAGCTATACTCATGGTGTTGGGTCCAAGCATGTTGCCTGAGACCGTGAGTTTTTAGATCTTCAGAGTTTTTTAGTCCCGTTAAATTTGGGTTTGTCAGTTTATAAACCAATAAAATAAAACATTCTTGTTTTTAAATTAGTTATTATGTTACCCACTTATATACCTTTCAAATTTCTAATATTTGATGTCCTATAAAATAAACAAAGATATTTTTTTTCATTCTGTAGAGCAAGCAGGCTCTGACCCGCGTAAGTGTTCATGTATTGAATTTTCTACACATAAAAATAAAATAATATAGTTTCTTTTTTTATTAGAGCTATAAATTTATTTCAACTTTATAAGGATTAAAAACTTGTTTGGTGGAGTTATTGCTTCTAATTTTGATACCCAACCATAATTCTAGCCTATTTGGTTATAAAATGAACACAAGTTTGCATACACATTAGAGAACATAAAATCTATGATTAGATGGAATCCGGTGAAATTTGATTAATTATTGTGTATAGGGGCAATTTTTCCATGGTGCATGTATGGAAATGGAAAACATCCCCTCTTATAGTAGAGAATGCAAACTTATTTATGCATGTTTGTATTTGTATGTATGTTCCTCTCTTCTAATATGTTTTATTTTCATTCTTAGTTAATTATATTTTTATATGATCGATTTGTTTTTAAAATATAAATATGTTATTTAATTTATCAATCTATTATTTATATTTAAATAGTAAAATTTAAAAAAAAATGATATTTTCATTATGTATTGTTGCCTTTGTCTTATTTTATGTGTCTTGTACACATAACATAAGTAAAGAGGTTCAATGAGGCAATTAATGTACTTTTTTAATATACATGAGCTAAGATGGACTTCAAGAGGATATCAAAAAATGAAGAACAATCCTTGATTAATTTTATTCATGTTCAAGAAGGGCTTGTAGTGTAGCTTTCAAACATTACAAAAAGATTGGAATAAAAATATTTAAATTTGCTAATTTTGACTTTTGACTACTGTTTTGGTCATAACTTGAGCTATATAATGAATTTTGATGTAATTCTAATTTCATTGTAAAGTACACATCCACTTCTTTCTAGTGACATTTGGTATACATTCTAATTCATCAAGAATGAGGAGAACCATTCATTTTAAGTTGAGCTTCAATTCTACCAGCAAATCATGAAATTCAACTCTGGGTTTGTTTTAATTAGTTGAGCTTTTAATGTGTTATTATTTATTTGTTAGTTTATCATAGAACCTGCAGTATTTAAGGGTTATTTGGGTTAAGTTTTATTTTATTATTTTAGTTGTTTTGGACTTTTAATGTGTTAATGTCTATTTACCAAGTTAACAATATAAGAGACAATTCAACATCATCATGGCCAATGTTAAATTAGAGGGGAATGTTCTTTTTTGTCTTCATATTTTTCTTTCCTTACCTTTGTATTCCTTATAATTTTTGTAATTTCAAATTGGATATAAATGTTTGTTTCTTTTACATTTTAGTTAATATAAATGACAGATGAGAGAGAAAGTCATTAGATTATGGTAGAAGAAAGAGAAAATAATTGGTTGCCACCAATATAAAGAATCATCGATCTTGGTGCCAATATGTTCCATTCAATGAAGAGAGGTTGATGGTGGTTCTTTCAAACATTAATATTGCCTAGAAAAACAAATCGGATCGAGAGAGAAAAACTTATTTTCAGGTTTGATTTTGTGTTTTTTAGCCATGTTAGAGAGTTTTGGGGTTGAGAAATGGTTTTCTAAAGGTATTAAAGGTGTTTATAAGTGAAAATAGGTTGGAAATAAGTTTTTAGACAAAAATAAAAATCAAAACCAAATATTCAACCACCATGATCATGGTTGGATTCTAGGAAACCATACGACATATCATCTGCTTATTTAAAAAAAAAATTAGAGTCGGATAACAAGCAGTTCGCCTCCTTAGAAAAGAAGAAAAAATTAAAATGGCTCAGGCACACAGGCCTGGGCTAGAAGGCCTACGCACCTGGTCATTTTCTTTCCTCTTCATTATTTTTTTTTATACAATGTTTTTTAAATTTTTTATAGGAGAAGATGTAAATATATAAGGACAAAGAAGTTTAAAATATTTTTTTATTTTATTTTATGTGATTAGATATTTGAATTGCTAAACAAGATTTATTTTTTATTTTGCTAAAAAAAACTATAACAAAATACACAACCTAATATATACCGTACAATGAAATTAATAATTAATTATATGTTAAAAATTTTAAAATATAATTGTTTTTTTCAAAAACAATATTAAAATATAGTAATTAATATATTTACCACGTAAAATGTATGAGCAAAAGACTAATTAAGGCATCATTTAATTAATTTTTATACTACAATAACCAATTAATTCGAAAGACAAAACTTTTCCCAATTGCTATTTGTATAATATATTCTAGTATTTAATGAATAATTAATTTCATTTTGTTTCCACATGTGTAGACCTGGACTTTTCTTTCTTTCTTTTTTGTCTAATTTTAGCCTTTAACATTTAATTTTAAGAATTCAATATTTATTTTAAATTTGTCTTTATGTTTATTTATCATATAATTAAAATAAAATAAAAACATGCATTCAAGTCCATGAAGGATTTTATGGTGTTTTAATGTTGTTTTTAGTTGAAAATGGCTTGAATTTTATTTTTTAACCCAAAATATTCTTTCCCTAATTATTCGATCACCATACATGATGCATTGCCTGTATTTCAAAATAATTAAGTGTAAATGATAAATAAGTTAATATATCCGAGAGTTGGTAGTGAGACTACTTTTGGACACAAATTCAATTCTTACTGTCAACTTTTTCCTTTTTTTTTTAATGGTTCATTAATTTATTTATTTTTGTAAACTTTATGTTTCTTTTTATTTTTTTTTCAATACTAGATCAAGAGTTCAGAAAGTTTCCATATAATTTTAAATTCACTAAATGACATTTTGTCCCACTTTTTTTTTTGTTTTAATTTTTAAGAGTGTTTGAGAATATTATGTTAGCATACAATTGAACAATAAAAAAGAGTTTTTAATTATTTGCATGTGTGGGTTTAGTTTTTTTTGTGCTCTATTTTGTAGATATCTATTTTTATTATCATATAATTAGGTAAAAAATATTTTTTTAAAAAAAAGTTATTAAATCGAGTTGAGTCTGTGAACCAGATTGTGAGTTTAGCAGATTAACCTCGATTGATCCAGGTTAATTCAATTTATTATTGTCTCAATGTTTTAAAAAAGAAAGATGTCATTTTAATTTTTTTGTAAAAGTCAAACTAAGTTTTTACTATCGCACACCTGGGCTCGTTTCTTGGTAAATGCTTTTTTGGACCCACCAAAATGATTGGGTCACGACAGAGCAATTCCCATATGATTATTTTTAGTCCTTTGATTCTTTTTTTCATTAAAAAAAGTTTTGGTCTGATCTATAATGTGGAGTCGAAAATAACCTAGTTATCACTATGCCATTTATATGTAAGGGTATTTTCATTTATTAACACTATTTAAAAAAAAAACAATTGGTCAAGTAACACAATTTTAAAAGTTTTAGTAAAATAACATAGTTTGTATAACGAAGCAACTCCCATATGATTGAGAAACGCGACATTCAAACTTGTCATTATTTATAAACGTGAAACATAAAGAAATTGTGAAATGAACTTGTACAAATTACAACAAGGAGAGAAAGAAAAAAAGAGATGTCAGGGGCACATTAGAACTTCGATAACGATACCACCGATATCATAAAAAAATCTCAACGAGATGAATTTCAATGATACCAAGAAATGTCATCAACGGTGATCGAATCAGGTCACATTTGCCACCCAAAGTTAAGTGAGTAATTATAATGATGAGAAATGAGAGAGAGAGAGAGAGAGAGAGAGAGAGAGAGAAGATCTTAGAAGCACACTAAAGCTCAAATTATGAGAGCATCAATACTTTTATAAAGATCTCGACGAGACAAATCCAAAGACATCAAAGAAGGTCACTAATAATGATTGGAGTAGACCACGCTTGTCGCCAAAGACAAATGAGTCACTTGCCAACTTTGAACAGTAAATGATGCTCACTTTCCTTGATGTCGTTGAATTCATCTCGTCAAAATTTTTCAATGATATCGGTGATGTCATAATCAGAGCTTCGATGTGACTTCGATATCTTTTTTTATTCTCTCTCCTCATCGTAATTGTGCTAGCCTATTTCATATTTTTGTTTTTACAATTTTGTATTTTTGAATAACAAAAAGAATAAATATCATATTTCTCAATCATATAAATTATGTTATTTCATCAAAATATTAACAAATATTTTTATGTTTTCCGTTTCTAAATAACAAAAAGTTTTAATATCACGTTTCTCAATCATGATATATACTATTTCACGAAAATGCTTTTAAAATGTGTTATTTTACCAATTTGTTTTTTGAAAAAAAGTGTTATTTGTTCAAGAAAAGAAAACCTATATGCAACGTATTTTGTTCGTATCAAAAGATTCTTTATACACAGGAGAACTCATTTGACAATATTACCATTTTGCTCTCCTTCGATTTCATAGAAATTCTAAAAATAAACACAATGGTCTGAAGTGGAAATTGTTTATTCAGACGATTTAAAATTTGAAAACTAATCCAAGTTTGTCTTGACACTAACTTTTTCTTAGGCAAAATTTGGAGGACGATTTTGAACAGCACAGGGCAGACTTGGCCAATTCATCACAATGCAAACTTATCGTAATAGATAGGCAAGGTTACGTGGATTATTGTCCACATATATCACCGGTTTTCTTCCGGTTTAATCCGGATCTCCCCATTTAGACAAAAGAATTTGGCTAAAAACGAAAATAATTATAATCTCATTGCAGCTTCTATATATAAAAAAAAATCAATAAAAATAAAAATAGATTTAAATAAAAGTAGGATGGCTAAGCGAACGCAAACACCATAAAACGCACAGTTTCGCGCTTTATTGTTTCTTAGCAGACCCAGTCAAAAAAATCTCCTACCTCCAGCAGCACCGTCTCTTGACTTTCACCTTCCAATCACACTACTCTCACGTCATTGTCTCCCCTCAATTAATATCCTCACGCCACCTGTTCAAAGTCAGGTCTCCCATTCGTCTGTCTAAGTTAACATCATACAGCCACACCAGTTTATAAACCGTTTCCATTTCCAGCCAAAATAAATTTAAGAAAAAAGAGAGAGAGAAACTGCCTCCCCTGTGCTTTGTTTTTTTTCTTTAGTTTTAGGACAAAAACACTCAGAAAAAAAAGAGAGAGAAGAAAAGAAAAGAAAAAACAGTTTGCTTTCTTCTCTTTCTTTCTCTCCGTCTGCCTGCCTTCTAATGTCGCTGAGAAGATCGTTTTTATCGCGAAGGTTCTCAAGATCGTTCAATAACCAGAACAGAAACGAACGAAATGGAGTGGAATCGGGGCGACTCGTTGGTGAGTCGGGGGGTGAGTCGGATGGGTGGGGGAGTATGTTGCCTGAGTTATTAGGAGAAATAATAAAACGAGTTGAAGAGAGTGAGGATCGGTGGCCACAGAGACAAAACGTCGTCGCATGTGCTTGTGTTTGTAAGAAATGGAGAGAAGTTACCAAAGACATCGTCAAGTCTCTTCCTAACAACAACAACAATAATGGAAGTTCTGGAAAAATCACTTTCCCTTCTTGCCTTAAACAGGTCTGATTTTTTATTTTATTATGGTGAATCTAAGGGGGGTTTTATTGAATTTTTATAAATATTTTGTGAAGGAATATTCTGTCATTCTGATTGGGTTTTATTTAATTATATTGATTCAAGTTACTGGGGATCTAGGGATTAAGATTTTGTGCTTTTGCTTGAATTTTACTAGATAATTTACCTTAATTATTCTTTTAATTTGTTTTAAATTGCATTAATTTCTTTTAGTGGAAAAAGAAAAACCAAAGATTTAGGAATAATAAATGAAGGAGAATGGAAATGTTTAAAATTTAAACTTTAGAAGGCAAATAGCTTTAATATAAAGGTTTGTATTTTGGGTTTCAAGAATTGATTTTCCAATTTCTCTGCTCTCACAATTGCATCTTTAGACCTTTAGGATATTCATCCATGTTCAGAGAATTATGAGGTGTTAGGGAAATGGTGAAAGTTGCTTTTGGGTTTGAATCTCAGAAATTGGAAACAGTAACTTCTTTAGAAAATTATGGAGGACATTTTCATCAAACACTCCTTCTCAGATCCCACTTTGGCTGGGTCTGCATCTGGGACATGGTGTTTTTATATGTTGATGGGATCGTTCTTTTGCCTAAGATTTTGGAGATATTCTTCTCGATGTTAGACCATGTTTTCCATTTTTTGTTAGAGTACATATGGTATTAGACAAGGCATGGGTTACCAAATTGTAAATTTAGAATTAAGATCAATTCGTATAACTTGCTGAGCTGAGACGTGACTTGGTTTTGAGGAGGTGATTCCTGGAGAATAATTGAAGACGTATCTTAAATTACGTTGCTGTTTTTTATTCTATTATTTTCTTTCCAGTTGTCATTTCTGTGCAAAATGTTTGTATTTTAATTTAGTCACTTTTGGATTCTCTATTCAGCTTGCTGATCCGTGTTGTGTGACTTACTGCCTTGCTGCCATTGTTGGTCAAACATGTTTGAAGTTTTGGAATTGATGATTCTTTTTCTTTTCATTGTAAATGCAGCCGGGTCCACGCGACTTGCCCCATCAATGTCTTATAAAACGGAATAAGAAGACTTCAACATTTTACCTATATCTTGCTCTTACTCCATGTAAGTAAATAATTGTTAGATGTGTGTTTGCAAATTATGAAGATGCACAGAGGATTTTTCTATGTACTAGTTTTGGAGCTGATTAGTTTTTGTGTAAATTGTTGACATATGACTTGCTAGTACCAAAGATGAAAGAGACATGGTTCATTTTGTCAGCCTATACTTTGACTTTTGTCTATGTAGATATTATTGAGTGGTGGCCCGATACTTGTTCAAATCAACTTGACTCGGTCCTTATTTGATATTGTGCATTCTTTTCAATATATGAAATTTGTTTGATTTAGGTGTCTCACCTATATATTGACTAGCACGTAATGTAAAATTAAATTTTTTTTAAAAAAGTAAAAAAGAAAAGGTAAAAAGCTTTTGAATTTGGTGAACTATGAGTGGTGAAAATGTTTTTGGTTTCTTCAATTATTTATGGGTTATGACTGGTGCCTTGTGATGGTCAATGGTTCAGCGTAAATTTGTAATTGAGCCTGGAAACTTGGATCCAACTTTTCTTCTGCAAACATGGAGATTCTATGTATAGAATCATATAATTTTCTAAAAATCTATTAGCAAATGGCTCAGGGATGAGTTTTCATTGCATGTATAAATCTGGGTGTCAAATGTGCTGTCGAATAAACAAATTATACATGTTCTTCCTCCATTAATTCAAGTTTTATACTCAGGGAGTTTGACATTAAATATTCCTTCGTGTGTTGATCATCATGTGATGGGAAGTAGCAATCAGGGCAAGTTGTGTACTTTTTAAGGGTCAGTGCGTGATATAATCTATCATAGCAGAAACTGTTGAGCGCAAGGACTTGCTTAGATATTGTATCAATCAACAACTATGAGTTTTATATTTGCAATTTCATTGTTTCTCTATAAGAAAAATTCTGGTACTTGCACCACAAAGAGTTGGTGATCAAGCAAGATATAAAATTAAAAAAGGATTATAAATGTACTGTCAGGTACTGGTTTCTGAAGTGCACATGGAAAGTAAATTATGAAAATGTTTGGTTAGAGAAATTAGAATTGTATTCAAATTTCTTTTATGGTAATGGTTTCAATTTTTTTCTTTTATAGCAGTGGCTCACATTATTGTCCTTGCTTTTGGTAATTATTGTTTGTTTTTGCGTTTCAAAAGTGCTTTTGAAAAAAATTGAAATTTTTTATTTTTTTCTTTGCTTCAAATTAATATTTTTTGGTGTTTTCAGATCATTTTGATATGCTAATGTTAAAAATAATTTTTTTTTTTTAATATATATATTATTTTGATGCATTTCCGAGCGACAAGCACTTTGAAAAATAACCGTTACTGCATTGTCAAACACCCCCTAGAGGATGTTGTAAGCCATGTTTGGAAAGGGAGAAAATTTGAGATGTAAGTAGGCAATACTGAACAATCAAGTTTATAATGAATGGGTATGCAGTGTGCTCTGAAGTTTGTAAAATTTGAGTTGCAAATTATATTCTAGTCTTACTTTCTATTTTCCTTTCCTGGATTTCAGTTTTTCATCACTAGATTATTTGTCTTGTCATTTGACTAGCATAATGTAAACAATTGAGCATTGTCTCATCTGAGATTCTCTTTTGTTTTTCTATCTAGCATTTACGGATAAGGGGAAGTTTCTCCTGGCAGCACGGAGGTATAGGCAAGGTGTTCACACAGAGTATATCATCTCGCTTGATGCTGATGACTTATCCCAAGGAAGTAATGCTTATGTTGGAAAGTTAAGGTAGGGTATTTTTGTATCAACAGAAGTCTTGATTGGTTGTTTCCAAAATAATGCTTTTAATGGATATACTTACTGCCTACCCATCAATTTGTGCCTTCGAGTTTAGGAACCATTTGCACAGTTGCTAAGAATCCAGATAGCATTGTTTGTTCTCATTTTCATGCTTTGCATTCACATAAATGCCAGTGTTTGGATGATCATGTTTTCAGGTTTTGTTTCTACGTGTTAAGCTCTTTTTTTTTTTTTATTCATAATACATGGCATTTCATTATAGAAGTAATATGGATCTGAATTGGAAGGGTACCTTGTTTAGTGTCTTGTAAATAATAAAGTTTAGTATCTTGAATAATAGAAAAGGTTGTGGTTCTGGGACAGCTAGTGATATTACAAGTCATGAAAAATAATTCCATTGCTCCTTTGAATGCTGCAGTTCAGACTTCCTCGGTACCAACTTTACAATATATGACAGCCAGCCACCACACAGTGGTGCTAAGCCCTCAAGTAGCAGAGCTAGCCGGCGATTTGCAAGCAAGCAAATAAGCCCTCAAGTCCCGGCGGGCAATTTTGAGGTTGGGCAGGTCTCGTATAAATTTAACCTCTTGAAGTCAAGAGGTCCAAGGAGGATGGTTTGCTCACTTAAGTGCCCGGTGTCACAAGAAACTACCAATGTCAAAAATGTTGACAACTCGAAGATGACGCAACTGGAGTCTGCTTCTTCTGGTTTTACAGTTTTGCGGAACAAAGCCCCAAGGTGGCATGAGCATTTGCAGTGTTGGTGCTTGAATTTCCATGGTCGGGTAACAGTAGCATCGGTGAAGAACTTTCAACTGGTTGCAACTATGGACCAAAGCCAGCCAGGAGGGAAAGGAGACGAGGAGACTGTCCTCCTCCAGTTTGGGAAGGTAGGCGATGATACTTTCACCATGGATTATAGGCAGCCACTTTCAGCTTTTCAAGCATTTGCCTTGTGCCTGACTAGTTTTGGCACGAAACTGGCATGTGAGTAATTTACATGGAATAATTATGATGTTAAAATTATGGATTCCGGTGTATGTTTTGTTATCATTCTACAAGTGTTGGTTTGGCTGGAAGAAGCCAGTGATGTAAATGATGTTATTGTATCAATGACAAGAGCTTAAAATTTTTCATCTCCAATAATTTGGTCTCTGCCTTCTTCACTGAAGTACTCCAATAGTGCGCACATTTTTCATCTTCTGGTTTGAATTTGGCGCTTTCAATTTAGATGGTGGGCAATTAAGCCTCGGCGCACAAAGCTCCTTGCAGTTTCCTCCAGAGACTGTTATGGCAAAAATATTAGACACTGCTGTGGTATATGCCCTTTGATTTCTCCAACGGCTTTAATAAAGCTCTCAATTTTTAGTTTCTTCCCCACGCAATATTTCATGGACGGAAAGGATTTCTGGGTGATGGCTTGTTCAATTGGTGTATAATAAATCAGTCTTAACACATGGTCAAGAAGGCAAACGCTAGCGATCTTAACAGCAAACTATGTCAAAATATAGGTTCTACCATTGCAGTATTTCCTGTACCGACCTGGTTTCCAAGTTATGACTTGAGAAAGTCAAATTGCACCGCCGAGGGCGTCGAGAAAGGCAGAAGGGAAGGGGTGGCCAAATCGCAAGGTTCTAGGTCAATGAATTCGGCCTCAGAAAATTTTGCAGTACTGTTCTCCGCAATATAATTTCCTTTCCAGATGGTCAGGGCAGCCATTATAAGGAGTTACAAGCTCTGTAGACCACCTCAAGTCGCTGGATGCAGGTCTTTCTATAGACACACACACACGGTCAAATTAATTTTAAAACCTCTTGATTCAACATCTTACTTAATTTGAATTTCAGATTAAATCGATTGAGAACTAACTCGACATAACTTGATTTATTTGATTGGTCCAAAGATACCAATAGCACATGATAATTTTTTTTTAGACAGTAATAACTTAGTAGAAAACAAAATGAAAGAAATTATAAAATTGTGATAATTCTAAACTCAATTTCCAATCAACACAGTATTAAAGGATAAAATCAGGAAAAAAATATTTAAAAAGAAAAAGAAAAAAGAGAAGTTAAACCTATCAACCTGCGAACCAGGTCAACCTGTCATACCCGTGAACAAGTGCATGGATTTTCTGAAGTTAAATAACATGGCTTTTTTTTCAAAAATAACTTTGTTTAACCATGTGATTAAAAAAAAAATAGACAATCAAAATCGAGTTCGGTTAGGAAGAAAAAATACGATCAAACCCATAAGTTAAGACAACTCAAGTTACCATGCTAAACTTATAAACCTGGCCATTAACTCCACAAAGTTTAATAACTTGGTTTTTTAAAAAATAATTTTTTATTTAAGTAAATGTTAAAAAAATAGACAATGCCGAGATGTAGGATATTTTTCCTAGTATTTTACAAAATACTATGGATCACAATTGAATTTTTTATATTTTTAATTTAGTGTTGCTTTTTTCAAAAATATTTTTTAAAACTTTATGTCAAAAAATAGAATATCAAAATTGAGCTTAGTTTTTTTAAAAAAAAAAGGTATGGCGCTCAACCCGTGAGTCTAGATAACCTAGGTTATCACATCAAACCTACAAATTTGATCATTGACTCCACAACATTTAATAATGTTTTTTATAAAAATAATTTTTTGTATAACTAAATATTAAGAAATAGATGATGCTCTGATGTGATATTATTTTTCTTATATGATTTCGATAACGGGATATTTTACAAAACATTATGGATCACAATTGATTTTTTTATATTCTTAATTAAACATTGATTTTTTTCAAAAAATACTTTTTTTAACTATATGATAAAAAATAGATGATCAAAATTGAGCTCAGTTAAAAAAAAGAAGTATGAGGCTAAACTCGTGAGCCGAAGCAACTTGGGTTACCGAGCCAACCCAGCAAACTTGATTATTGATTTCACAAAGTTTAATAACTTGGTTTTTTCTTGAAATAATTTTTTTATTTAACTAAATGTTGAAAAATAAATGATGCTGAGATGCCAGAAATATTTTTCCAAAACCAATCCGATGATGAGATATTTTACAAAGCACTATGGATCACAATTAGGTTTTTTATATTTTTAATTCAGTATATTTATTGGGATTTATACTCAAGAAATAACATCAAATCTGAAAGAAGAAAAAAATAGAGGGTGAAATTGAAAGAACAAAATAAATTAAAAAACTATGTCGAATAAAAAAACATAAATAAAAAAAACGGGGACTAGATTTAAAAAAGTTAAAAATTGGAGGATAAAATTGAAAAAAAAAACTAATTTTATAAATTAATTAAAATAAAACAAATAGAAATTAGAAGGACAAAAAAAGATGAAACCAAAAGAAAACAAACTTGAAGGGATGACATGTAAATTTTGAGGGTCAAACATGGATTTTTAGAAGGAAAGAGAAGAAAAAAAAAAAAAAATCGACGACGCCTCAATAAAGGTTGGGCACACAGCCCTAATAAGAAGGAGAAGGCCAAGACAAATCGAATGAAGTGGCAGAACAAATTTTTTAACCATTAAAATGAGTCGCACACATAACTAGAAGATGCGGAGAGACTGGCGCATGCAAATTACACGTTAACAACTTTTTATTTATTTATGAAAATACCACTTTAAGCCATTAAAAAATTAAAAACCAAGGGCAAGGGAGTTATTATATTGTAGGCAAAAAAAGGAAAAACCCAAAATACCCCTAGAACAAAGCTTTTTTTTTTTTTTTTTTCAAAGGCAATAAAGTACTTTAACGTTTAAAAAAAATATCAAAAAAATCCAAAAAAATCAGTATTGTAATATTATCCTTGGAAGACAGTATTGTATGATTTTTTAAGAATAAAATCGCAAATTCATTATTACAATTAACAGTAAATTAAAACATATCTACAATGGTTTCCATGTTTGGTATTGTAAGATTAATTTCAAGTTCAAGGCCCATTAGGAAACACACTTCGTAGTTCCGAGGAGAAGCCTAAAATATGGATATCAGAACAACGGTCGAAGTCTACTAAACAACTTAGATTTCATTAAATTTGCTGTTAATCTACATGCTGTGATCAGTGCAACAACTGATCCAACATCCTCAACAAGTGGCACCGTGAACTTCCAAATTAGAGGTAGACTATTTCATCACTTCATGCAATGTGGAAGGTCATTTACAAAATGGGTCTTTCGTTTTTAGGTGAAAATTCTTGCAAGTCTAAACCATCCAAAAGATTTTGGTCCACAAAACACAGAAGAGGAACCAAGGGACAGAAAGGTAGATCTAAATTCAAAGACATCACACGGGTCAAAGCGACTGTTTCTTACAAGCGAGCCATAACAAAGGTAGAAAGGGTCCCATCTACACCACCAATTTTAAGACTCAAGAGACAGCTGGAAACAACTTTATAGCTCCTTGCTGTGTTTCAAATCCTACTTCACTTCTTTCCCCGCAGCTTCACACCAAGAGCCCTCTCCAGTTTGCCTATAATCTGCTGATTAGGAATGGCTTTTCCGGATTCATACTCCTGAATTATCTGGGGCTTCTCGTTGATCAACTGCACCGGGAGGAAAAAAATAAGAGTACTGATATAAAAGCTGAAGTTATTGTGGATGAGAGAGTGAGAAAGAGAGAGGGACCTGTGCAAGTTGAGCCTGGGTAAGTTTCTTGTCCGTTCTACCCTGCATAATTGCTTTCTTCAGTTCAGTTGGCACTCGGTCATCTGTGGGAAAACAACACAAACAGACCAGAAGGTTTTAGGAAGATTTTTTCTTCCAGTGGTAAAGTATCACACATCATCTAACAAAAATAAGAGCAACTTGGGAGAGAGCTAAAACCCAGTAGCAAGGTCCAGGAACATGCTAAAACACCAAAAACTTATGTGGGGATGATTTAGAGAAACATAATCATCATTTTGTGTAACATTATACATGAAGATGATCAAAGCAAGGAGTGTGAAGTTCAACTGAGCAAGTTGCATCTAGAAGTAAGATGTGTGCTACTTGTTCGGTACATAGAATCACAAAAAAAAACACAATTAATTTTAAACAATTGTTCCTCATATTTTAATTCCCATGATGACTTAAAAAGCCTGAAATACAGGATTTTCACCATGAAGAGTCAAATTCTAAAATGATGACAAGAAAGAGGCAACTTTATACAGATTCCTTTAGGAACTCTCTTCAGCTAAAGATCAAAAAGGAAAAGCTTATCTCTAGATGAGATTAAAGGCTACCTTTATTTTAAGTCAGAGCAAGCCGATGACAACACAAAGTTTCATCAGCAAACAAACCTCAAGATCCTCAAAACTCATCAATCAGTGGATTAATTTTAATAGAGAACTGTACAGTCAATTAACATTACTTATACACAACAAGACAAACACAGAAAACCATGAAGACTAAACCACAACAATGTTAACAATAATATAAACACAGAAAAACATGAAAACTCAAGCACAAAAATGTTAACAATGATTCATCATTCAGTAGATTAATTTTAATACAGAACTGTAAAGTCAATTAACATTACTTATACACAGCAAGATAAAACACAGAAAACCATGAATACTCAAACACGACAATGTTAACAGTGATATAAACACAGAAAACCATGAAGACTCAAACACAACAATGTTAACAATGATACAAACAATTACCCAGCAAAGAACTTTTCACATGTGTGCAGATGTGCAAGAAAAAAAAAGATATATGCTATACTCACGAGCAAGGTTCTCTGTTTCTTCATCGAGCTTCCTTGTGTTCAAAGAAGTGCTGCTAGAAGCAGCCTTGTTCGTACCAGCAGTTGCTGCAGGTCAGATTAAAATACAATCATTTTAAGTTCACACAAACAAACATGATGGCAGTTTATTATTTTCCCTAGCTGCCATATTATAGTTTATCTTTTTCCCCTAGATTAAAGTTTTTAAAAATTTATAAATTAGGAAATATAGGTGCATATTTCTTTCATTTAATTATTTTATATTCATAACAGGTTAATAATAATTTGAAAAGGAAAAGTTGAAAACTACCACTTAAACCCTAATCTCTAAAAATGAATAAAAAAAAAAAACTTAACTCTAATGGTGCTTATTATCACAATAGATTCCAAAATAACAAATACAATTAGAGATCCAAGACAATTATCAAATGTTCTTTAAATTTTTGTATCAAGAAACAAACCCTAACTTCACTATCATCATCAACGATACAAAAAAAAACAGAATGTTTGGATTGACAGATTGAGTTAAATTAACCATCTAAATAATACGAGAGAGGATAAAAGAGGGGAGGGGTACATTTTTTGATGGTTTCGATCTCGGCACCGGAGCGGCGGGCGGCGTTGACGGCCTTCTCATCCTTCTTGGCGGCGGCGTTGGGAGCTTTCTTGCGGATCACTACGGGTTCCCAGTCCTGTGAGATTGGTCCACCTCCTGACATTTTTTTCCCTCTTTTAATCAACAATAATATCTTTCTCTCTATCTATTGGTTAGGTGATTTTATATGTTGTTGCGTGTCTTTATCTCTGGTTTTTAGGACTCTGGCTTCCGCTTCTCATTATATAAGAAGAGGAGGGGCTATCCAAAAAGAAAAAAAAATCTGCATTTTACGTGGCGAGCAGGACTAGCCCCTAATCCTAGCCTAATGAATTTGGGCCCCATCTACAGTCAATGTTTTTTCCGTATGGGCTTGTGGGCTGCATTTGCCTTCAAAAACCAAAATGCATTCCTTCCCTGTTCGGAAAAGCATTGTTATTAAAACCAATTTGGGGAATCATTCGGGGATTCATTCGGTCAAGGAGCTGGTTTTTGAGTTTTATAGGTCAATTCGGATCAACTCAAAAAAAATAAAAAAAAATATTTAAAGTTTTAGTATTTCATATGAAAAAATTAAGAAAAAATTCATGTAAATATAAGCTATACATATTATAAATAATGAAGTTTTAAAAAAAAATTTTAAAAACATTTATCCCACATTAAAAAGATAGTATGTTAAGTTTTTAAATTAAAGTATTTAAACTAAATTTTTTTTTATCTCACATTGAATAAATAACTTTTTCCTTGGGAACATAGAGTATATATACTAATGGATTTCAAATCCTACATTGAAAAAACATAACTTTTTTCTTGGGAACATAGAGTATATATACGAAAGGGCTTTAAGTCCCACATTAAAAAGATACTATGTTATCTCTTTAAGTTGAAGTATTTAAACCAAAAACTTTTATATCCCACATTGAAAAAACATAATTTTTTTCTTGGAAACATATAGTATATATATGAAAGGGCTTCAAATCCCACATTGAAAAGATAATGTGTTATCATTTATCCCACATTGAAAAAACATAACTTTTTTCTTGGGAACATAGAGTATTTATACTAATGAGTTTCAAATCTCACATTGAAAAAACATAACTTTTTTCATGGGAACATAGAGTATATATACGAAAAAGCTTCAAATCCCACATTGAAAAGATACTATGTTATCCCTTTAAGTTGAAATATTTAAACCAAAAAGCTTTTTATCCCACATTGAATAAACATAACTTTTTTCTTGGGAACATAGATTATATACTAATGGGTTTCAAATCTCACGTTTGAAAAAAAAATCGAGTCTCGTCTGGGTTCGCTCAGGTTATGGGTTGACCCGCCGGTCGACTGGGTTTTGCCGGGCTGTTGCCCCGGCCAGTCTTTTATTAAACTCGGATCGGTCCAGCCACCTGGTCGACTGGGTTTTGCCGGGCTGTTGCCCCGGCCAGTCTTTTATTAAACTCGGATCGGTCCCGGGTCGACCCGCCGGGCTGGGCCGGGTTTTATAACTAGGCGGAAAAGAGAGAAATATAGGAATTTTTTTTATAGTAACATAGTTAAAACAAATTTGCTAAAGACCCCGACTGAAAAAATATTTTAAAAATAATACATTTTGAACCAACAAATAATTATCAATCGTGTTTTTATACAAACACATGATCACCAATCGCAATCACAATTACATGACAAAAGTGATGTTCATAATTGCATGTTAAAAACCTATTTTTTTTCCTTCCATAATCACCACCCCTCACCTAAACAAACCCAAAAATTCAATCATTCTTCTCCTAGATCACCCAAAATAGCTATCAATCCTCTATCAAAACACCAAAATTTTCTTCCCCTCTTCTTCATACATCATTCTAGTGTTTTTTTAACAAAAAACATAGACCTAATCTCCTCTTTTAATCTCTCAATCATGACCACTGCTCGAACCAACACCTAATCATCAATAAATAAAGGTAAAAACACTACATTTCTCTTAATTTTATGGGTATTATTGTTAAATTGTTAGACTTTTTAGTTTTAATTTATTATTGTTTAGGGTTGTGTTTGATAAGTGATATTTTATTTAATTGAGATAATTTAGGGTTTAAGTGAAGCAATGTAGGGTGTTTTTGTACAATTGATATTATTTGTGTATTTAATTACATCAGAACAATTAAGGTTTACAAACTAGAGAGATTCTGGAATCAATTGATGTTATATGTGATGACAATATGATATGATGCACAAGTATGATAGAGCATATTTACTCCATATGTTTGGCAGCATACTATTCATGGATCTCGGTAGGATATATGTGTCATTGTTCTATCTTCCTTTATTAAAGAACTTTAAGGCCATTATGTAGTATAGCTGGGGGTCAAGCATTCTTGCATGTTTGTATAAGTACTTGCATGTTGCAGGCATGAAAAGGGTAAAACAAGTTGGGAGATGTTTGTTTTTTGTACAAATTCTGTAATGTACATTGTATTTCTTTGTTATCACAATGAGTATCTTCGTTTTAAGTTGGTTACTGATTGGATTGCATTTTATTTTATTTTATTTTATTTGTTTTATAGTTATGGTCATGGGATCATTTGCACTTAGAATGTCCCTAAATTAACCCAAAAACTAATATGTTTGTGATAATTGGGAAAGTAAATTTACAACTCATTAGAAAATAGGTAATATGTTATTTATAATCATATCCCTAAATTAAAAAATAATATATTTAAGTATTTTATTAGTTTTAAATTTTAGGTGTTATGGGATAAGGAGTTATGAAAATAATTTAACATATGTTTTGTCATTTTATCATAACGAGTTGGATATACAATAATATTATTAGGTATGTCCATTATTAGTTTGTTATTAGTAACTATCAATTTAATTAGTTTTTACATAAAATATATGTATAATAATTGCATTATTGATGGTGGTATAGGCTGTGTGGAATTCGTACTCGGAGGATAACATTAAAGTTGCTCATCCTATATGCACACTAGACACAGACTTATGGACAACAGTAGTCTCACTTGTATTTTTTTTTTATATTGTAGAGTTGCATTGCTCAAATAGTATGATGTGATAATTTATCTTGTGACAACACATCTTAAATGATATACTAGTTATACATTGTATGCCATCACTCAATATGGCAGACATAATTATATATTTAGATGATCTACCATCTTTATTATATAGCACAATAGAATGCACAAAAAGATGAGATCTTTGCGGAGGTGTAGCCTATTATTTCAAAGAATGAATACATGAAGTGGTATTGTCGCATTTCAAGGCATATTATCACACCAAACCTAGGACAAGTTCATTCATGCGATAACATAGAGTATGAGCCATATGCACAACAAATTCCAAATTTTCTAAGTAATATTAACTTTTTAAAGTTAATATGTGATGCTAATTATGTTTTATTTATAAATTAATAATTGTATTTTTTGAAAATTAGGTTGGTAATTTGACATGAGATGGTCGAGGGGCTGCTGTTAGACTTTGTGGGATCGAAGATAATACATTACATCTTGTTAGTTTGCTCATACCGCATGACACTTGAAATGCTTGGAGAGACATTATGTCTAGATGATGTTGTGTCTCAAGACGAGACAATATAGACACTAGGAAGTTATACTATTAATGATGCCAGAACATTGACTCGTCATTATAGACATTGATAAACTAGGACATATGTAGATAGTAGAATTATGTTTGTGTTATTTTTTTAGTTAAGCATTTTGTGTTTTGTTATTTGTGTATTTTATTAAACTTGTGAATAATTATTTTGGACTTGTTGTGGTGAGATTTTAATATTGTCTTCCATATCATGAACATTCAAATTTATTTTGGACAAGTAAATAGAATTTAAAGTCATAAATTTACAAGTAAACATGTGACATCAACAATAAGTTATTTATAATTGCAAAGCAGACATTTACAGGTTAACAAATGTGATAATATTTATTGGTGGACGGATATGGCACATTGTTATGTTATTACAAAGATTAAGTTATAATAAACAAACAAAAACAAAATTAAAATATTACATCAATGTAAATAATATTTTATTTCATTTTTTGTGTTTTTTTAAACCAAACAATATCCCATCCATTTTTTGTTCTTTGTGTTTTTTGGATTATTTGTGTTTTTAAGATTATCAATGTTTTAGGGTTTAGATTTAGTGTTAGTAGTGTTTAGGGACTATGGGTTTGTATTTAGGATTAGTTTTGGTTTAGTGATTAAGGATTGCGGGCTTGTATTTAAGGTTAGAGATTATGGGTTTAGGGTTTGGCTTTTATAGTTTTGGGGTTTAAGTTAGGGGTTATGAGTTTGGGGGTATGGATTTAAGAGTTTGGGAGTTTAATGTTAGTGATTATGGGTTTGGGGTTTGTATTTGAGGATAATTTGAGATTAATTTATGGTTATGGTAATTTATGGTTTGAGGTTAAAGGTTAAAGGTTAATTTATGATTAGGGTAGTTGAGGGTTTAGGTTTGAGATTATAGTAGTTTAGGTTTTGGATTGAGGGCTAATTTGGTATTTCAATTGAAGACATGATTTGTATTTGATTTTTTTTTATTTAGTGACGAGGTTGTTATTTGCTTCATTTAATTACATCTAGAAAAAAAAAACCAATGCTAACAAATAATCTGAATAAAAAAAATAAGCGATCATGATAATTTGAAAAAATAAATTTGATAGTATTATGAAAAAATCACCATAGTCTGACTTAATAACAAACCCAAAAAGAAATGGATTTTAATTTAAAAACATCTTAAAAACATTTTTAGTTCATCAAATAATTACAAAAACAAAAAGAGAAATAAAAAAATATAAAGAAAAAAACATAAAAAATATTTTTTTAAAATGAATAGGATAAACTAATAGAAAGTAAAATGCAAAGCATAACAAAGCTCATTTCCTAACCAACTCAATATTGGGTGATGAAATTAGAAAACAAAATCATTTTAAAAGGAGTAAGTAAAAAACAACAACCAAAGTATACTCGAATGAGCCTACCAAACTCGCGATCTAGGTTGTGAAAACAAGATAAGTTTTGAGAAAAATTACGAAACTTAATTCCACACAAACACAAAACAGAAGGATGAAACCAAAAAAAATCAGAAAAAAAGCAAATAAAAAGACCTTATAAACCTAGGTAAGGAAAACGAAACTCCACGACCCAGGTCAAACGAACGTAATAACATAATACAAAGTAACATGAGAATTTGTCAATTTCCAAACAAAAAATTCAATTTAAAAAGAGAAAAAAAAGAGTTGAGCCAAGTTGAGGAAGGTTGTCATACCCGTAAATTATGTCATGAAACTATGATAACCATATGAAATGCAAACCAAGAAAAAAACATGAATTTCAATTAAAAAACTTAAAGCAGAAGGATGAACGAAAAAAAAATTAATTAAGAAAAAGGTAAAAAAAAAACATTTAAACTCTAGTAAGTCCACCAAACCTCGCAATCATAGTTATGCGAACGAGAGAACTTAATAGAAGGAAAATAAAAAGAATTATAATCATTAATTCTCAGACCAACTAAATGTTATAGGGCAAAACAAGGAAAAAATTCAACTAGAAAAAAAAACCCGAGTCAACCCGGGTTAACTTGTCAAACCCGTGATCGAGATCATGAAACCATGATAACACCATAAAAGGGAAAGCAAAAAAAACATAACAAATAAAAATTAAAAAATATTAAAACATAACAAATAACTATTAAAAAAACAAGAACCAAATTCAACATTTAACATAATTTTTTGAAACCTTTTAATTTTAGAGAGGACCAACATACAAATCAAGGATGGGAAAGAGAAATAGAGATGAGATGAGAGGAGGAGGAGGAGGAGGAAGAAGAAGAAGGGTTATCGCAGTTGCACCGTGCCTTTCCTTGTTACATGCGTCGCCAAAAAAAATGGAGAATGATGATATGTGTCAAAAGCCACCGTGAAAGATCAGATCTAGGGACTATCCTATAGTGGTTCTGTGATCGCGCTCAAAATTTGATCTATTTCTTTGACACAGTCAACTGGTATTAGTTCAATTAATTGGTTGGCTGCTATTGATATTAGAGCCCAAGCCTTTGTTGACCATACAAAAAGAAATCCTGGGGTAAAGAAAGGCATTATAGGAAGCAAGTCTTTAGCCAAACCACTCTATGCAACCGATATTGGATGAGCGCACACGGGAAGGCAACTCTACTACACTATTGACATCATACTAGATGTTAGTTGAATGGCATCGACATTTCCTCATCTTTCACTCACCTCATGAGGACATTGGCCGGGTGGAATTTAAGAGAAATTTGAATCAAATACGAACATATTCTTAAATAAAGAAATTCTCGGGGAATATTCGCAAGAACTAGTCGGGAGCCTTCTCCTTCTAGGATCAAGATTCAATGTCAAGATGAAGGGTGGTATCACAATTCACTTGTTTGCCATCCCTTTTCTTCTTTTTCTCCCCTTCGGTCGCCACATACACACACCATTAAAAGGATGACAACCTCATCCACTCTCTTGTGCATGGTGTGCACATGTCATCAAAGTTACTTTGTTTGTCAACAACAATCCCTCATTTTATCTTTGATTTCAAATATCATCCCTGAATTTCTAATTGTTTCATATCAACGGAATTTTATTTGAATTTACTAAACCGAGCGTTAAATGAATATCATATTTTCCATCAATGTTATCGGATCCCCATATAAAAAGAGCTAAACCAAAAAATTAAGGGATGTTTATGAGTGTGGTAGTGGTTGTTTTTTAAATGTTTTTTCATTCGAAAATGCATCAAAATAATATTTTTTGTATTTTAAAAAAAATATTTTTGACATTAGCACATCAAAACGATCTAAAAACAAAAAAAAATTTAAGCAAAAACATCATTTTTTTATTAAAACTTCAGTGTAAACACAATCTCAAACAAATCATAAATCCAATTTGCAAAAAACATTGTACAAGAGGATAAAATTTAAAGGAAAAAAATTGAAAGACTGTAAAAAAAAAAAAAACAGAAATTAAAACTGTCCATGCAAATCAATTCCTCATGGTAGGGGGGAAAAAAAGCTTCACACTTGTTTAATCTTCAAATTCAATCTCCAAATCTTTATTTTAAATCAATTTTGAAATTAAATTATATTAGGAGTCAAAACAAAATGCAAAACCTATCCCAAAATAAACACACCTCTAAAGAATCACATAAAAAAAATCTAGAGACCAAATTAAACAAAGCCTTAGAGACCAAAAAAAGTTATATAAAAGAGAGAGAGAGAAGACTGGTTACATCTCCTATCAGTTCTAGTTTTTTTTATTATTATTTAATTTAGTTTAGTTTTAATTTTAACTTAATTGTAATGTAATTTTCATTTGAATGCCAAATTCAACTAGACCTCAAAGCAATACATAACACTCGAACTTTGTTGAAAATCATTCATCCAATACAAGAAGTTGAATCCCTTGTGCTTTTATTTTTATTTTTAAAAAAATTATCATCTTAATAACTTCTGGGGAGTGAGGGTTAATTCTTTAACATCACTACTTTCTGAAAAGAAAACCATTAAAACTCCTATCCAAGGCCATACTTTCCTGACTGCTCATGCAAGAACCACTAGAAGTCTAGTTTTATATCAGCTCACAACATTCTTTCCTGACTGCTCGAGCAAGTTTTATTCTTTTCTGACATCATTCATTCACTAAAGCACCTACTTCTATCTCTTCCATCTGTATTCTGTTCCTGCAGAAAGTAGTTCTTCGCACCAAAATCTTCTTTTAATTTGCAGCTGGATCCTCCTGAAATGCATCACAGACGGAAATTAGTAAAACCATGGTTAAACCCGAGGAAGCTGAATTTGGGAACTACCCCGGGACTAAAGTATTATCCCACATTCCCACCGTCTAACAACCTTCACTTCGGCGGCCATCTTCTAGTGAATTTGCTTTCCTCATTGATTCAGACAGTTTTGTTTCAGGCCAACAACAATAGTTTACCCAGAACGCTATGTTTTGCTTTTTATAGTTTCCACCACTTTCCTTCAAGTTTGCGTGCAGTAATTGTTTTAGACTGCTAAGAAAGAAATACTGCAGCTTGAAATGGTACTGAAATCAATGCATTTAAAAAGTAACTTTTACTTCGAAACACACACCTTAAAAATGCAAACATTGCATATAAATATTAATTGCTATCTAAATTAAATGGTGGATGCCCCGAGCATTTGATAGTGCACTACTGGGAAGTATATTTTCCGGCCTTGCAGTGGTTCATGAAATGAAGAACGCAGTCGAAGAATGGATGTTGGGGTTTGCTGAGTTGGGAAAGAATTTCATAGTCATAGGCAAAGTGAGCTCCTACTGCTCATATATTCACCAGATCCGGGCTGTTTCCTTTTTGACGATGAAACTTATCCCCCATCGTCTTATTGACTGACCTTGACCCTTGTTATTTTAAGGTTATATCTAGTATTTAGAGTTTGCAGTTTGCCTCGATTTAGTACCGCTCTCATGGCCTGGAACCCTATGATTAGCTTTTCAGGAAATTTCCAAACGAACAATTTCAACGAAATCTTATTCCTCTATCCATGTAAAAAGTAAAGCATACAGGGCATGCTGTGATGATTATGAGATGAAAATGCAGCTGAAGAATCAATGGAGAGTTGTGCTGAGTTGGGAGACAGAATTTAATAGTCATTGGCAATGTGAGTTCGCACTAATTTTAATTCTCCATTAACAATACCACCAGACAAAACACTTCATTCATGCGACATATCATAAGGCAACCACCTCAGCTGCTTAGATTGCCACCCTTGTTATGATTTACCTAACCTCTCTGCCTTTCCTCAATACCATGTACAAAATCCTTAGCTTCTGTAGTGTAGTGGTACATTAAGGGGAAATGATCCGTACTGTCCCTATACTATAACAAATTATTTAGACAGGTCCCTCTACTAATTTAAGAATTGATTGAGAGCCATAACCATCACATTCAATAAAATCCTTCTACACCACCAACATCATAGCCTCCTGCCACCACCGACAACCACAGCAAGGAAAGAAATCTACAAAAATGAGAGAGAAAGACAAGAGTGGAGAGAAGATGAAGGAACCAGAGGATTCTCCGACGAAGAGCCCACGATGGTGTGAACCCACTAAGATTAGAGTTTCTTTGCCACCGTTCAGGAAAATCCACATTTACTTCGTTAATTTTATTTCAATTTGCTAATTCAGTTGTGTTGGGGAATTTGAGGTTGAAATCATGTTTAGGATTGAATGATTGAGTGGGTGAAGGTGGTTTGGTAACTGAAGTAGAGGATGGCCAGGCATGAAACATTTGTGGTGGTGGTGGTGGTTGGATTTTAGAAAAACCTATATCAGATTAATTAGGGCTCTAAATTTATGGTGTTTAACCAATTGAAATCATGGCATGGTATTGTTCCTGAAATCACACGAGGAAATCAAGCCAAATACCCTACATTAATTTCCTGCACCATGTATAGATTAGCAATCTCCAATAAAATAGCTCAAAAAACTCAATTTTTATACATTTATTTGTTTCTAATGAAGCCTTTAAAAAAGATTTTGTTTCACTTTATGAGATTTATTACCGTTTTCCTAATATATATAGTTATAAATTAACTGGTATTTAAGTAGTTGTTTTTTTAATTATTTTTAACATGATTTTTTCTGAGCCTTCAATAAAAAAATTCAGAAATGATTTCAAAATTAGTAAAATTAAAAATTCTGAAAAAAAAGTGGAAGTCAATGAAGTCAAAAGACATGTGTCAAGTAATAAGTCTTATCGGAGTTACGGTACATTAATCGAAATGGTGTGGTAGAGGGACTTAATCAACTCTTAAATTGATAGAGGAACTTAATTAAATAATTTGTTATAGTACAGGGACAGTACATGGCATTATATTAACCCGGTGTAATACTGTCAGGAAAACAAAAAAGTATACACATACCCTTCTTGTTTTTTTATAGCATTACGGAACACGGTGTAAACCACGTTTTTCTAAAAAAAAAATTTAATTAAAAATTAATTTTTTTTAATATGTTTTGAATTATTTTGATATATTTTAAAATAAAAAGTACTTTGAAAAAAAATCACAATTACATTCCCAAATATAACACCATAAGGGCCACTCAGGACAATTATCTCACCTTAGAATCCAACACACTCAATTTATTGATGCGTTCTTTTTCAAGATCCTTGACATGTTGATTAACAATTCCTCCACTCGATGAGTTCTGCAATTAAAAAATTATTGTTCACATTATGGAATGATTTGGTAAACTGGGAACTTCTCAAGTTGCACCGGTTGCTAACCTTGCAACTCTCCCGGACACAATTTTTATGATGAATAACACTATCCTCCCTTGAAGCTGATACACTAACATTACCATGAACAATTTCAGTCTGGGGAGAACTTGAGCCTTCATGAACACCATCAGCATTTATCTCAGGCTCACCCTGCAATATTTGACTCAAGTTATTTGTAAATTCAAAATGAACCACCTGAATTTATATGCATAATTGCAATTGTAGGTCTTTGCAAATAATAAATCATAACCCCATTTGTTTATCCTGGGGACGGAAAAAGCTCTTTGAAAAATTAAAGGGAATGCTATTTAAGCACTGCCTTAATAATGAGGCAAAGTTATAAATCATGGAAAGCGTTTTCTGAAGAACAATTTGCTCTTGTACTCTACAAATGCTGTTTTCCATGGCTAATATTTTTCAGCCACCCAAATCGAAAGCATGACATCCATAAAATGCAATTAATAGATGTAAATAAGTTGTTTTTTTAACAAGCACTGCAATTTTCTTTCTTATGAATAGTTTCCATTTAATTCAAAAACACAATCCTAGCTTTCATCATTTTGTTACAGAATTAACAGGGTTAATATTTTGAGAAAATCTAGTTTGTTGTAAACATGATCTAAAGCCATGATAATATCCAAGAACACAGAAATAATAAAGGGCAAACATAGTAGCATTTTCATCTCCATTTAAACAAGCTCATCTCAGCTCACAATCTTCTTTCCTGTTTACTTGCCTTCATACTGGAAACTCCACTATCAGAATCAATCCATTCTCTACCATTACCTTGCTTAAAACACAGCAAGTACAGAACAACAATATCCTCATGTAAAACCCTTAAATTCCAGATAATTCCATAAAACACTACAAAACAAATAGCGTACAACAATCGGCATAATTAATCTTGCAAAACCCACCATTTCTCCTGTATTCAAATCAAGGTCAAAAATATAATACTCAAATGGCTCGTTAATATTTCTGCAATTAGGAACACCAATATTATTCTTCACAGCAACATTTATATTCCATCCAAATTACAACAATTAAGGCAGCTCACACCGCAGAGGTCACTATAAAACGTATGCTGTTCACACACACAGACACACAAGCACACGTGCACACACAAATTATGTTTATATACCTCCGTTTGGCCTGAATTCGCCATTGAGTGACTGAGAGGTTCACCTTTCAAGACAATCATAGGAAGCCTACTAATATCCCAACCAAGAACCTTGCAAATAAGGTGACCAAAGGCCCTATGAGCCCCTTTTCTTTTAGTTTTCGAAATCGTTCTTGCATGCTGAACAAGGCCTGCACAGCCCCTATATGATTTCCCTACTTTCTCTCCTATCCCTCCACAAACCAAGCAGTAAAAATCCCCACTTTCAGTGTTCTTCTCATAAAAATCCCTCATTTCTTGATTTTCCACGAACAAACTCAAAAGGAACTTAAATTCTTCGCTCTCTTCAACAACACTGTCATTCCCCGAACAGTCTTCATCCCCATCAGCCTCCTCCAATTCATTATCTCCATTTCCATCTAAATCAACTCTTTTAACGAAAAAATGGTTGCAACACGTGACAGCCTTTTGCTGCATGTGCATTGCCGCAACCTTGCCCTGGTCCAACTCGGAAACAGTACGGCTTGAGGGGCTCGGGTTGGACTTGACTTCCAGCCACCCAGAACCTGATGGAGGAGGAGATGGCTGTGGTGAGTTGACAGGCCATTCTTGACCAGTGTCGCGTTGTGGGTCGGATGCTGAGCCTGCTGGGGCGACATTGTTGGCCTTGCTGGTGTCCTTGGCCTTTTGGTAATTGGGTTTGTGTCTGTTGATCTTTTTGAAGGCTGTAGGGTTTGATACATGGAGATTTCTTGATGAATAATTTACATAAGTGGGTGGATAAAGGTTAGGGTTAGGGTCAGGGTCGAAGGTAGGAGGGCCTTGGTGCCAGAGAGAGTGAAGATAAATAACCTCATCTCTCAGTGATTGTTCATGTGGTTTAAAGGGTCTCTCGTAAGGATTCATGGATAAAGATTGATTGATTCAGTAGTTGCAAAGTTTTGGTTGTGAAGAAGAAGAAGAAGAAGAAAATTCGTGTTGATATTTTGCTTAAATTTTGGGATGAAATTTACTAAGTGGGATTGGATAAATCGTGTTGATTGGAAAGCAGGGAATGTGGATGTACATTTTTACGTAGCTGTAAGAGCATTTAAAAGTTAAATAGATAAAATAACTTTTTAAATAATATAAATATAGTTTTTTTTTATTATATGCATTTCAATAATAAAAAATTATTCATTTATCTGAGATATTAGAATAAAAAAATACAAAAGCAAAAGCTAAAAGTATAATTTTTTACATTTGGCTCTTTATTTAGCTCTCCCATTGGAGATGCTCTAAAAGCATCTCCAATGAAAAATGTTATATTAAAGAGTCAAATGGATAAAATGACTTTTTAAATAGTGTAAATATAACTTTTTTTATTATGTGCATTTCAATGGTAAAAAGTTATTTAGAAAAGTCAATTATATTTTAATAAATTTCATGTTAAATCATGATGTTATTAATATAATTATATAACTAAATATTTAGATATTTTATATATAAATAATTATGATGTTATTAATTATATAATTAATATGAGTAATTTATAAAAGTAATATAAAATTAATGAAGTGATATGAAAGTTAAAAGATATAATTTAAAATTAAATTTAAAATTTATTTGTATGGATATTTTTAATTTTCAGTTTTATATGTTACTGTTAAAATTTTAATTTTTTAAAAGTAAATTCAAATTCAAATTCAAACTTTGAAAAAAATCACCAACATTTTAATTTTTGATTTTCAATTTTTTTTAAAAAAAAATCAAGCTTTGAAAAAATGACAGCCAACATTTTAAATTTTAAAATTTTAAATGGGCAAAAATTAACCGCTAACATTCTAAGATTTTAAAATTTGAAAAAATAATCAATCTATAAATATTCTCATATACCTTAACATTTTTTCTCATCATTTTCTTCTCTTCAATCTTTATTATATTTCATTAAAATTTATCATGAATCATTCTAATTTTAATTTTTATGATGCTTTTGATTTTGATGATGACACTCCTGTGTTCGCTTTTCAAGTTGCTACCGCTGTGGTTGCTGAAGAAGAATCAAATAATCAAGGGCGGAGAACAGGGTATCGTGGCTCTATTCTTTGTCACAATATTGTCAATCATAATAGAAATGAAAGTGAGTTAAGGTTATATAATGATTATTTTGCTGAAAATCCTAAATTCACTAAAAGTCAATTTCGAAGAAGATTTAGGATGAGTCGTCGTCTTTTTCTTCGGATCGCAAATGCAGTGGAAGCTCATAATCCATATTTCAAACAAAGGACAGATGCTCTTGGTGTTCTTGGTTTATCTTGCCTTCAAAAGGTAACTGCAGCTCACAGAATACTTGCATATGGTATTCCTGCAGATCTTACTGATGAATATCTTCGAATTGGAGAAACCACTACGATAGAAAGTCTTAGAGCTTTCGTCAAAGCAATCGTAGAAGTTTTTGGTGATTGGTATCGAAGGGCACCAAATGAGGCCGATATTTGTCGATTATTATCAATTGGAGAGCAACGTGAATTTTCAGGGATGTTAGGGAGCATTGACTGTATGCATTGGAAATGGGAGAAATGCCCAATTGCATGGCATGGGATGTATACTGGTCATTGTCGTGAAGCAACTATAATTCTAGAGGCGGTGGCTTCACAAGATCTTTGGTTATGACATGCCTTTTTTGGAATGCCTGGATCATTAAATGATATTTATGTTCTTGATCAGTCACCTATCTTCGCTGCACTTGCTGAAGGTCAAACTGCTCCTGTCAATTATACAATTAATGGGCATGAATATACTATGGGATACTATTTAGCAGATGGGATTTATCCTAATTGGTCAACCTTTGTTAAGACAATCCCAAGGCCATTAGGAGCAAAGAGAAAATATTTTGCAAGTAAGCAAGAGTCTGTAAGAAAGGATGTGAAGCGGGCATTTGGGGTGCTCCAATCTTGTTTTGCAATTGTATGTGGACTTGTTCGATACTGGGATGAAGAAACGCTTACAAATATTATGAAAGCTTGCATAATAATGCATAATGTGATTATTGAGGATGAAGGAGCAATGAACCTTGGATTTGACCATGAATGTGAAGTCAATTCCTTTATATCAGTGTCTCATGGTGAAATACCAGAACTACATGATTTTCTTCAAACTCATAATCGAATCAGGGATAGAGCAACTAGCTCTCAACTACAAGAAGATTTGATTGAACATTTGTGGGAACAATATGGCAACGAGTAGAATCATTAGATTTGAACTT
>Ga0307513_10000554_pt1 | contig 53620 bp, 64 predicted proteins | sample 15_EM_MG_FD_202174 | JGI IMG/M metagenome (GOLD analysis project Ga0307513, IMG submission 202174) | Populus trichocarpa ectomycorrhiza microbial communities from riparian zone in the Pacific Northwest, United States - 15_EM | ecosystem: Host-associated > Plants > Roots > Unclassified | place... | reverse complement strand
GATGCAAAAATCGTCGCCTAATAAGGAGTCCGATACAAGCGCGATAGAGAGAGAAAAGCATGTCCGAATCAAAATACCCGACGTCATGTCACAGTAAACTGGCGTGGTCAAACGCCAGTGTCCGCCCCCATTGTTCTCCTCGCCATGGAACGTGCCTTGACGAATTGTGGGAGATTTACAGAGCGCGAACCTTTGGGCTGCCCAGGTTCCCGTTTGATTCCCAGTTGACCATTTTTCGTACCGGGGCAATGAAACACTGCCTGCTCGTCGCACTGGGAAGGGGATGAACTCGATAACAGTTCCCCGGTATTCTGAGGAATCGGGGTAAGAGATAAAAATCAGCGGAGACGATTGATTGATAGCTCAAACCCACCCTCCGATACATGCAAAACGCCCTATCGTTTGTCTCTTCGACATCGTACCTGCAGTACAACCGTCTGGGCTCCGTATACGAACCGCTTAACTCCTTCCCCACCACATTTTCGTGGGGACAGTAGAAGTCACAGAGACCCCTAGTCACAAGAGTTTCGGGCTTGGGAGAGGATTCGGCCCTCTTGGAAGCAGTAGGAGTACATTGGATGATGGAGATCAGGGATAGGATGGCAAAGCAGAGGGCGAACAGCTTGAACATGGCAGGAGGAACAGAGACGCCAAGTAAGGGAGCGACAGCAGCTAGTCCTGGTGATATCTGTCGGTATCTCGGCTGAAGACGGAATGAAACGGTCATGAGGTTTTTTTGGCTCCAGCATTGTATGTTTATCGTGAGAGGGATCATCGTAGCCATCGAGGTGCCCCTATTTCACTCGCGGCGCGCGGCGGCCCGATCGTCCCTAAAACCTTCACAAGCATGATGATCGCCCAGGACATTCAATTGGCTTATCGAGGAAACGGCGTCTCATAGGGCATCCGTAAAAATAGCTCTGACAGGACAGCACTCACCCTGACGATAGGTGTCACGCCCGTGAAACCGTGGGCGGTGACTAGAAGCTCCAGCTCTCAGTCGATCCCGTACCGAGCGAGAGCGGCATAGGCCAGGGGGTGAAATGCCACGCGGAAGCGGCGAGGAACGAGCCCGACACGACGGGCACGTTTATTCTTGCTTCCCGAATTTTAATGACCCCTTGAGTGGCGTTCTTTTATGTACAACAGCACCCAGGCTCAGGGGTGGGTGATGCCGTGAGAGGGGGGAGTCCAGAGTTGGCGACGGTCATCGTTGGGACATGGATGAATCGACCGGCATCGCCCGCGGTGACCCCTCTTGGCGCCGTCAGTCATGGAGGGAGGCCGCAGACCTACGGTTCATAAGTCACTAGTCACTCCCCAGCCGGATTCGATGGATGTCTCTGCACTGCGGTGCCTCATCCAAATCCGAGAACGATTGGACGTACATATTTCACGCCTGGCGGTTATCGAATTTGCAAGTGACTCATGTGAGAGACCTTATTGTTCACGGCCGCCCGGCTCGGACCCCGTACTAACGAACACACTCCCGAACGATTTAAGGTCCAGGCACCTCAACGGGAACGGTAACAATGTGAGGCCGTGAATTGGTGAAGGGATATCGTCCGCTGCTAGGTACATTATATAATTGGTAAAATCATCAAGTCCCAGTTTTATATCGTAAGACTGGTGAAGGATTTGAAACAAAACGCAAGTCCACGAGAGAAACACAAGTCCATCGACTCCTTACTCCTGGTGGTTATTGTACAGCAGCTTATTGACCGTACCTGCATCGAGAGCTGTAACAAGCGACGTTGAGCGTCTCTCATAACAAAAAAACATTATCAAGGCGAATACTAACCAGGCTGAGACAATGTGATGGCGTCTCTAGTCGCGTAGCAGTCGATGATCGCCTCAATGGCTGCAACACTCAGACTAGGATCCATACCCAGGAGGTAGGCGACGAAACCAGCAACATGTGGAGTTGCCATTGACGTCCCGGAGATGATATTGGTGCTTGAACCAATCCTATAAAGTGTGCTGTCAGCCCAACTCTAATGAACCGGAGTCTCCGTGAGCACAAACCAGGTTGACCAAACATCGACACCTGCGGAAGAGAGGTTTCAGCGCCGGGAGTCGGGGTGACTAGGAGAGCACTAACCAGGAGCGAAGATGTCAACGTGAGTACCGTAGTTTGAGAAGTAGGCGATGGTGTCGTAGATATCCGAAGCGGCGACAGTGATGGCACTGGGAGTACGAGCGGGAGAGAAGAATTCAGCATCCTCAGCCCAGTTTCCAGCTTAATTCATTGTCAGAGTTGAATGCATAGGTCGCTCGTAGAGGTAGCAACTAACCAGCGACGGTAGTGGGGACTCCGGAAGCAACCAGCTATTCAAAGTGTTAGCGGAAGGCTTCGTGGATGAGAACAAACAAGTTACATTAGCGACAGCGGTATCCACTGGTTCGAAGGTGCTACCTCCCAAACTCATCGAGGCGACACTGGGGCGCCCAGTTGATGCCGCGGTGGTTGCGACCCAGTCGACGCCAGAGATGCTAAAAACCAACATCAAAATCTGCACCCGAGTCGATATACGAGTGACTGACATGTCAGACCACCAACCGAAGCCATCGTCTCCCAGAACCTTCACCGCGATCACGTTGGAGGCCTTGCTCACACCACTAGAAGTCTGTCAGTCACCAACGGATGGCCGTGGGGTTCTTAATACACTCACAAGGGTATAGATGCAACAGTACCCGCGCAATGCGTGCCGTGTCTAGGTGCCAGTCAGAACCACCGTTATGATTTGAAGGATCACTCGTACCCATAACCATCCTGATCCTAGGTACGACGTCAGAGGGAACACGGTTGCAAGTGGATGCTAAGCCGAACTCACTGGGTAGCCGCCTTAGGATGGAGCAAGAATGTGTTAGAATCCGAAGCAAACGGACCATGAATGTGACGAGCGTACCACTGTAACGGTCTCCGCGTCAGTACCGAAGCTTAGGGACAAGGTTTCCAAACTTACAAAGTTATGCCCCAGCGAGCGCGGCCACTGAATGCAGGCTGATCATCCTGTGATTAGCTCATGCGAACCATACAAAACGCACGTGTACCCACATGATCAATCTGTATGCCGGTATCGATGATATAGACATCGACGCCAGCCCCAGAAGAGCTGTCGTCATAGGTGTACGTATACGATAGAGCGAAGGAATCTTTAGGCGTCACGGGTTCACGATGGCTGATCCTCTGTAAACCCCATGGCGCATCGGTCCTGATCGTAAGAACGTTAATTTAGGTTGATCAAGCTAAGAGGTCCGAGAGATCATACTGTTTCGCCGTGGTCCTAACGGCTGAGTTCTCAGAAATGGATAAAACATCCTTCCTAGCCCTGAGCGCGTCGAGGTCCCCCTCCGTCAAAGTAGCAGTAAATCCATGGACGATGGACCATTTATGGGTGATATTTGAATGAGGCATCGAATTAGCGATGGTGTCCGTGCTCGCAACACTAGGTCCATCCTTCAAGAGGACAACGTAGCTGTCCTTGAGGACCTCACCCTCTGCGCGCTTAACGGGCAAGAGGTCATCGGAAGCGAGGACGGGGAGGACAAAAAGAGCGAGACGAATGAGCGTGTTAATGAGTCGCATTATGGGCAGCGGGAAGCCTTCTCCGAATGAGAAATGGGGGGCGGGAGGAGGAGAGGCTCGAAGAGAATCCGGGGCAACAGGTACCAATGACCATTTTATGCTAACTGGGCGCTTTCAAGCAAGATTTGTAGCCTGACCAAGAGTCATTCCGGCTCTGGCTACCCCATCGCGAGGGCCGGAAGGATCGTGTCATCGCATTCACCAATGTCGATGGGTACATCAGATGGATTCAGGTCGGTTTTCCTGGGTATGTAACTGCTCCCACGGAATGAAACGTGCGGAGAAGCGAAAGGGAACTTTCCAGATTGAATAAGGTGCGTAACGCTAGGAGCGCAAACAGGAGTAGGGAGGGCATCACTAGACGTCACAACAGGACCTCATCGAAGGCGTCTGGTCTGATGGTCTCTAGGTCCGGACAAGGAGCTTATGTCCGATAATCGGGGAATCCACGATATACAGCATACGTTACTGAACCGGGAGGTTTTTGCGACCCGCTTTGAAAATCCATAACCCCGCAAGGAGCTGCGACTAGCCAAAGAAAAAGAGGATTCTGATGGGGGCGCATCAGCACAAGAGTAATGTAGCCTCGTCGTACGTACCTCGGTTGGGGTTCCGGGTCCATTGACAACGGCATTGAAGGAGCTTCTCATTTGGCTCCGAACCACATGGCTCGCAACACAGGGCGTAGCATAGGTTCTGGTTGAGTTTGGATTGTGGGGATCTGTCAATCAGCCCCTATTCTCGCGAACGGAGATGAAATGTCCGGTTGCGTAAAGCACCCATCACGTATCAGGATGTGGCTGGGGATTCGGAAGGAGGGAGGCGGACGTATTTAGCTCTCTGGGGGCGGGCTTTGTTGTGCCGATCGAGAGCGTGGGCGCTCAGGGGAAACCTTTGAACGCGAGCCACGTGATCGACTTGGAGGCGTAGGTGGATCAAATTCAAATCTGGGGCGGGATTATTGCTCATTGCATTTGTGTGCGGCGGCCGAACTGGAGACCGCCTTGTATGACTTTCCGGAAGGAATAAGGGGCATAACCGAACACGCCCATCAAGTACATTCAAACAAAGGAGACCGCGCATACTGTCTGAACTGTCCACGGAAGGTAAAGTAAAGTAACAACAACTATCCAAAACATGACCGCATTCATTGTCCGTACGGGGGACCCCTGCAGCCAACACAACACTTAGAGATCTCCCCTCTTGACCTTATTGTTCCTTCCAAGCTTGGTCCGCGCTTGGAAGTACTTGGGAACCGGGGAGCGCTTACTAACGTTGTTGCGCTTCTTGTCGTTGGCAAAGCCAGTCCGAGGGCAATAGAAGAGAGCGGAATCGGGGCACTTGGAGTGACCGCCGTTGCTCAGCAATTCGCCGGTGTACTAAGGAAATGAGATTAGCTGAGAATGACTCCGGAGGGATCGGATTTCCAACCTTGTTGTACACACAAGCGGCTTGAATTCCGGTCGTGCTGCCGGTGGAGTACCTGCAGTTCAAACGAGCGGAATCGTGGATAGAGCTCGAGAGATTATTCCCCTCTACATTGCTCTCAGGACATTTGAAGACGCAGATCGATCCGCGGGCATTGAGTGAGCTTGGTGTAGGTCCACCTGTATCAGTGGGACAGGCAGGGACGCCACCGCACTGGACCGCGACGACCAAGGAGAAGACGGCGAGAGCGAGAGAGAACAGTTTCAACATCGTTGGTGGAGGTAGCTTTGGTCAACGAAATCGAGCTGGGGTGCCCTACGGATGGGTGACCTCGGGGCAAGGGGTGTGAGAAAAATAAGTCCAACGGTATTTATCACTAATTTGCAAGTGATGAAACGGGCTTTGACTAGGGTCCCCATTCTGATCTCTCCTGGATAGGATTGTTTTGAGTTCGTTCGGGGTTAACGGACAGGCGCCTCACTAAGTGACGAAAGGTGCCGTGGTTAGATGGTCACCGGTCAAGAGTAAGATTTGGAAACGCGCATCAGAAATGAGGACAGCGAAGAGGTCATTCGAGTGGCGCTTGAAGAAGTCGTAGGTTATAGGGGATATGGTGGCATTTTAGTGATGGGATTGAGTCTCAGGTTGCCGATACAACGGACCATCCGGTTCAAGAGGTTCGCCTTAGACGATCTACTGTCTAGACGAGCCTGCTGGACAAAAGTGGGGGGACGTGCCTTGGCATGTGCAACATCGTTCGGTAATCGGAGGATACCTGGTTCAATAACGTCACGCAAGGACGTGAGAGAGCCGTGGGGAGACTTTCCACCCAACTGTGAGCCTGTATGTAAGTGGCAACCGCCCTCTATATGGTGTTCCAGATCAGCTGGCGTGGGTGTGGGCTGAGGGTGAGACCGCCCATTCTCGGAATGGATGCGTAGTCCAGCGCTGATGATCGGGAGCTTTCGTCGAGGTCAATCCACACTGACAGTTACCCCGCCCTCTATCCCCCCTTCCCCACCTCTCTTCGCCTGTGCTTTGGTGTTCGATGTGCTCCTGGATCGGCTCGCATCGTGGCTCCTTGCGTGGTCTCACTGGCCTGACTTATGGGTTCGGACGCTTTACTCCGCTGCGTACGCTACGGGGTTTCGGCGACACGGGACTTGGTACTCGGAAGCTTCACCGAGCGAGACCTAGCCAACAGATAGGATAGGCTCATTAACTTTACTGCAAACGCACCGTATACGGAAAACTACCCATGACTTTCAACGTGCTCGCCGCGTGATCTACGCAATTGGGTTCGGACATCCCGCGGTGAAGTCTAAATCGGATTTGGAACGCGTGCTGACGTCGAAGTCGAACGCAAAGGAAAGTGAGTTACAAAAGCAATGGCCATGACAAGATAAATTCAGGGAAGAAAGAACGTAAATTTGCTGTCTACGGCGAAGAAATTAATCTATCATCGGGCTCAAGGAGTTTGTTGGGGAACCTGGGAAACTTGCCAGACTTGGGATTCCACCGGCGGGGAAGCCCGGGGAGGATGAACCTGAAGACGAGGCAGCAGGAACGCCAAGTTGTGACCGACGTGGAGGGGGTAGGCATAGCAGTCTGGACCCCGGGTCTGCGGAAGGACCGAGGACGGGAGAACTCACCGATAGCGGCGGCGAAAGTTCAACTTGAACATGGCGACGTCGGTGGCGTTCCAACTAGGTGGTTGCTGTCTTCAAACCGAACCCATCCTCCCCTTTATGTCTTTCTCTCTTTTCCCGAGAGCACCAGGAGCCTGGTGTTGATCCTGCTCGGTGTCCGATCCCAACCTCCGATACATTGCTCCCTCCGAGCGTCGTTTCCAAAATAGGCATTCGACCTTCCTCTTTCGTTGGAGCCTTTCCACTTAAAAGTCACCGCTGCCCACCTCCTTCCCCAGGACGTCCAACCGCTCCAGTCTTTCCCTTCCCCCCTCGCTCTCGCTCTCGCGCTTTCTCTTCGCTGTCGCCCACCATGCGCAGCCTCAATTCGCTCCTTATCCTCGTCCTCTCCTTTGTCTCATTCGTCATCTCCGGTCCTTTGCACTCCACCACCCACTCTTCCCGCCTCGCAAAAAACCACGTCTCCAGTCGCCAGTTCCATTACCCTAGGGCACTCGTTGACGTTTGCGCTGACGTTGATCTGTCACTGGGCCTCGGTGACATCCTCAGATTGAATCTCGGGAGCCTCTTGGGTGACATTTGTCTCTGCCTCTCTGCGTTCCCCCTTGACTTGGACGCATACGCCGACCTCAAACTAATCGTCGACCTGCTCGGTGAAACCAAGGTTGAGGCGCTTCTCAAGACACTTGTACGTCGCAACATCCCTCTCTTCGTCCTTCATATTCTCACGGTGTCTTTCCAAGATTGAGGACAATGGTAGCCAGTGTACTTATCCCGATCACGCTTCCCCCAAATGCACGTCCGGAAACCCCTGCGACTTCACGTGTATCGATGGCTTTATCAAAGAAGGAGGCAAATGTGTCTGCTCTTCGCCCAACTCCGTCTGCAACGGAAAATGCGGCTCCTACAAGAATGTTAGTGTCTCCTTGTTCAACAGCCATGTTTCAGGGCTGACGCGTCGACAGGGTTGCAGCTCTGCGCTTCCAACGGCTCCAAAAACGGTGCGAAGGAGCGCTATCTCCTCTCGGAAACCCTCTGGTTCATTCGGCCTCAACCTTGGCGGGTTGCTTGACGGACTGTTGGGTTCCTCTGGAACCACTCCCGATATCCTGGGGATCGACATTGACACGTTGGTCAATGGAGTTCTAACTCTCCTTGATGTTAAACTGCCAATCTCCGGGGGAGATCAGTCCAGCGGCTTGGAGGTTGACCTCGATATTTGCATCGGAGCCGGTATTTCTGGGACCGAGAGTTTACTCAAGACCATCACCGATGTTGTCAATTCGCTCCTCTCGTCGTTACTTGGGACCACCCTCGACACCCACGCCAAATCGTCGTGCTCTTCTCCAGTCGATTCCAAGACCATATCCGTTGACATTCAGGTCTGTGGGCTCCTCGGCGATTCGTTCGCGTCTACCCTTGATCAAACCCTGAAGGCGGTCACCGGTCTCCTCAACAATCTCCTTGGCGACGTGAATATTTCCGCCAAAATCGCGGTCGACGGAACCGGATGTCCCGCTACCCCTACTTTGCCCAGTTCCAGTCACCCACACCCTTCTCCTTCGACCTCGGTCAAAAAACCCCGGAGCGTCTCTCCGTCGCGATCGTCGGATCCCATTTCTAGCATTGATTTGGGTGGGCTCCTGGACGGCCTCCTTGGGCAGGTTGAAGGGACCTTGGGTGATCTGGGACTCAGTTTGGGTGACTACAACCTGGACACTGATGTCAATCTCACTGTTGATGTGTCCATCGGCCTCGGCAGCATCGGTGGACTCCTCGATACGGTTATTGCTCTTGTCGATGAGATCTTGGACTCGTTGCTGGGTGCCGACGTCACCGTTCGGCTCAACCCAAATCCCACCCCATCTTCCGCGTCCTCCAACCACGGCCAGGGCGGCGGGATAGTTGTCGACATTGGTCTCGACGTTGTTCTGGATGCCCTTCTTTCCGACACGGGTAAACTTGTAGACGCGGTTCTGTCGGGGGTGAGCGGAGTCTTGGCCAACCTCCTGAATCTTGATGTCACAGTTAATATCGACGGCGGACGTGGGTCCAGGAAGGCGGGCGCGGGGAAGTGAGTGGAAGCTAGTTTATATCTGTAGTCTCGCATATCTTTCGATGCCACACGGACATCTGTTGTGTTGTTGTTCTCGTTGACCCTTTCCTGTGTTGCCCCTCATAGTCACCGTATAGATGAAATTCTTGTTCTTTGAGTTCTGTGGAGTGTTACATATGATTGCCGCTTTTCGGCCCGATTGCAAAGCAGATGTTTCCGGTTCGATCAAGATTGATCATTGAGCACGGATTGAACGCCAGCGGCCACCACCACCTCCGCAATCATGGCCTCTCTTCTTCGAGCATACAAGTGGGTTTAACACCCAAGGTTGAAGGCATATGTAAAATGACGCGTCCAACTTTGACAGTGTCGCGCTCATTCGACGACCGATGCTGGCGCAATGTGCAACGGGCGGCTTTCTGTTCGGTTTTGGGGATGTGATAGCACAACAGCTGGTTGAGGGGAGGGGGAAGGACCACGACGTAAGTCTTCACGTTGTTCCTGTTCTCTCGCCCGTCTTTCCGGTCTAAGTGCGTCTAGTTTACACGAACCATCCGAATGGGATTTTACGGGGGTGGGTCCAAAGCGGTCGGCAGTCTGTCTATGTGACCCTTTGTTTGTTGATTGTACACTGCCCAGGGATGATGTTCGCCCCGATTATGACCAAATGGTATCAACTACTCAACAGGCTACAGTTCAGCACGCCGACTAAAGCGCTGATCTATCGAGTGCGCCCTTTTTCCCGTCGTGACTTTGGTGGAAGATGTGTTAGCCCGTTGACCCCTATGTTGTTTCTTTCAGGTGTATTTGGATCAGGCTGTTTTCAGTCCGGCAGCCGTCGCATTCTTTTTCGGGAGTATGAGCGTGTTGGAAGGGGAAGGATTAGGCGGGGCAGCCGACCGGATCAGCCACGTACGTCCACTTTTTCTCCGGAACCGGAAGCGGTTGCTTACTAGTACCGCCCACACACCGTCCCCCCACCCGATGAAATAGGCATACGTCCCGACACTGCTGCGCAACTGGTACGTTGTCGTTAGGAGGCGATTCTCTCACACGCAGCCCCCGCTAATTTTCTTTTTCCCTCGCAACTTTTTTCTTATGTAGGGCTGTGTACATACCCACTCAGGTCATCAACTTCTCCATCATTCCTCCACACCTCCGGTTCGTGTTTGTTGGTGTGGTCAGCTTGTTCTGGAGTACGTTTCTCCCGAGCGTTTTCCCACCCCTCCCTGCAGAAGACCCTGAGTTTCTTTTCTCTCTGTTTCGCCAGATACATACCTGAGTTCCGTAAACGCCAAGGAACGGCGGCCCCACGACGTTGAGCGTAGTACCGGGAAGCCTACCGAAGCATGAACGCGATACCTATCCAGCGCGACAACCTTACCCTGGGTTCGAGTTGAGTGCTGTACACTAGATGATGCTGGTTGCAAACAATCATGTTTGTGAAAATCGGCGGTGAATAGTTTACAGGGGTGACTACTAATAACACCGGGGAAGCATGCATGAAGAAAAAACAAAGTATCGAATGTCGAAGAGTGGATGATTTGTCGTTTACAACAGATCCCAGTTGACGTGAGGCCGGGGTTTAATTTCGAATTCGAACGCGCTCGGGATCCTGTGTGGAGCGAACGATAAACACCGACGAACAATCCAAGCGAGAATAAAAACAACCGAGGAAACTCACCTCAAGAAAGCATTATCGTACGAAACTTCCGGCTCCACCTCCACGCCGTTCACGACCTTCTTTCGAATGTCGAGAGTCGCGATGATCCTGGCGATCACGAGCCACAACCCCGAGTCGATGAGGTGTATACCGGGGCATCTCCGTCGGCCCGCTCCGAACACGTAGTTTCGTGGGTCCAGACGCTTCTTCGTCTCAGCATCGAGGTCGAGGAAGCGTTCTGGTTTAAATGAACCCGGATCAGGGTAGGCCGTCTCGTCCCTTGAGATCGCCCTGTACACCAAACGATAGTCAGCTCGCCGTGTCCAAAAGGATAGATTGGGCAGGAAACCGACCAGATGTTTCCAATGACCCAAGAGCCTTTTGGCAAGAGGTACCCGTTATACACGTCATCTTGCATCAGGCGATGGGGGAGATCTATGAGATAGACGCGATTGGCACCCAATGTCGCGCGTGGTTCGAATTGAATGACATACTGAGTGGTGCGGGTGTAGCGTATCTCAAACACTCGCTCAACATAGCCTCAATATAAGGCATCGAAGGACGATCGCTAAAGTTCGGCAGTCTCGAGTGCCCAACGACGGAGTCGACTTCAGCCTGAGCCTTTGCGAAAACGTCGGGATGTCGGACCATAGCGAGCACAAAGTTGGCAATAGCAGAACCAGTCTAGAATGAAGTTGAGCACCGAGGGACAAAAGAAGCTGGGGACGAAAACGAACCGTGTCGATGCTCGCGGTGTACATCGAGTTTATCGTCCACCTCATATCAAAGTCCTCCTGCTCGGTCATGTTTTCGTTCTTATCGAACGCAAGCGAGGTAAAAGATGGCGATGCTGTTCCGTTCCTCTGTACCATATAGGGGTATTTTCAGCATGTGAGCGAAAGGGGATAGCGGATAACTGACGATTTTCTGTTTACAGTCCTCATAGGGTTCATTGACGAAATCTTCGATCAGCTTCTTCCACTCAACGGCAGATCGCTTGAACCCGGCACCGGGGAACCAAGAGGGGATATACCTCACTGGACAACGTTTCGATCGTGAGAAACCGAGCCATGTGGATGGAGAGAGAGAGAAGGACGCACAAAACGGGAAGATGTCGACCGCCCAAACGCCCCCACCGGTGACCAACTTGTTCGACAGAACCTCGGTCGATTCTGCGGCGAGTTTCATGAACCGATCATCGGTGGAAGTCGCCTTGTAACCGTACAACACCATCAGTGTCAGGCCAGCGTTATACCTGCAATACATGAAACCTCCGCCCGTGAATTGCCTGTCCGGATAACGAGGGAATGGAGGAAATAGACGAACCCGAGGAGAGTTTCGCGGAAATCCATTCCAGGTTTGGCCAAGTTCTGAACGAAATCTCTCGACTCCCCGTCCAGGATCGGTTCGTACGTCTTGATCGTCCCAGCTCCGACGGCCTTCACCAAAATCCTTCTCTGGCGTCTCATTGTGTCTCCTGCGCCCGTGAATGGGACCTGTGTACAGAGAGAGTCAGGCGAGCTGCAATATGATGGTGAAGAAGATACGGACCATGTTTTCAGCCCCGCAGAGTTCACCGGTCATGACCATCCTCGGTTTATCCGAGTAGATGTCTCCACGGTTGTGCAGCAAGTCATTGTACGCCTTAAAGTCGTTGAGGAAGATCATGGGGATACCAGCAGCATTGATGTATACGATCTCGCCTGTGGTAATGCAAAACGAAACTTAGCTCGTTGGAAGAATGGGACTCGAATGCAAAGCATTGCTAACCATATTGCTTGGCCCATTCGGTCGCTCGGAGCCACAGTTCTTTGGTGGTCAAGTTTAATGCATTGCCGATCAGTGGGAGAGGCTTGGGTCCAGGAGGTAATTTCCTGGACGCAGCTCTATGGGTCAGAGCGAGCACAGAGAGGGTTGCGACAGCTCCAGCGAGCGTTATAATAAGCAAATCGACCGTCATAGTCAACGGAGGAAGCGTGAGGGAGGGAGGGGGAGGAGGAGGAAAGATAAGGCAGAAGATAATAAGAGCAAGTTATATAACTTGGTCGAATCGCAGAACGTTTGGGGGAGATTCTGCAGACATGGCACGAGGCTGAATAGGCTCGACAGGCAAAACCATTTGAAACCAGTCCGGCGGTAGGAACAATAGCAATCCCGGGGGACAATTGACGATCAATAGATGACGCCGTGTCCGTCTCAGCTTTCGGTCTCGGTGGTGGGAAAACAAAAAGCGATCAGTGATCGGCACAAACGAAGTTTATCACTGCACCAGCAAACGATGACCCGATAACAATTAACAACGCCCCAAGCGGCTAACTCGTACATGTAAAAAGCCCCATACCGACAAGACAATGGCACAACACCAGAGGCGACAAACGGAACAGACGTAAAAATCGCGTCTCATTTCTGTCCATTTGTCAGTTCGTCGATTATCCTAACCGCTCGTTCCGATCTCGGCCTGATGTCCAGCGGGAATTTCGAGGGGATCCTTACTCAAGGAATTAGCAGCCGAACAAAAACGTGCGAGACAGTTCGTTCTCCCTACCTGAAGAATGAGTTGGTGTATTTGATCTCTGGTTCGATCTGTTTCCCGTTCGCGTCGACTGCCTTGGATATATTCATCGTTGCGAGGAATGATGCCATCAAAATCCAAGTCGACGAGTGCGCCAGATGCCTCCCGGGACAGATCTGGAGGGGAAGTGTTATCGAGAGATTTAAACGGAGGTAAGCAGGACGTACTCGGCGACCAAACCCAAAGGAGTAGACTTTAGGATCACGTCGTCTTGCCGTCTCTTCATCCACAGGCTCGAGGTACCTCTCTGGGCTGAAGGTATGGGGGTCTTTGAACAGGGTTTCGTCCCGGAGGATATTCCTGTTTGTCACCGAGTGGTCAACAGGCGAACGGCTAGTTCCAGTGGTAATCGCACCATATGTTTGCAAAGACGAGCGTCCCCTTGGGAATGAACATTCCCTCGTAGATGTCATCCTCCATCAATCTGTGGGGCAGGGCTGACCAAAAAGGGTAAGAAGGCCGGCCGGGAAGACCGAGCGGGAGAAAGCGCGTACATAACGGGACGCTAGCACCGTATCGGAAGCACTCGTTGAACAGCGCCTCGACGTATGGAAGGTTCTTCCTGTCAGTAAACGTTGGCAGACGGTCGTTTCCGACGACCGAGTCGATTTCCCTCTGAGCCTTTGCCATCTTCTCGGGATATTCCATCATCGCCAAAAAGAACTGCAGGACCAGTGTCATCGTCTGTGGACACGCATAAGCTATCCCAAACACGTCCGGTTCGAGGGGATCAACACACCGTGTCGATGCTAGCTGGGAGCGTCACAAACGATCAGAATCAGTTCCGTGGTCCGAGGGTCCAGCGGGCCGGTCCACGTACCACCATACATTGAGTTTGCCGTCCATCGCAAATCAAAGTCGCCCTGCGCGTCTTGGCCCACGTTCTCCTCGAGAAGGGTAGAGCAAAACGATGGCAACGCCGTCCCTTGACGCTGAAAGCCAATTAGCCTCCGAAACACAACGACGGGGGTGCGTGGCCGTCTCCATACCATCGACTCTTTCACAAATTCGTAGGGCCTGTCCACAAACTCCTCCATCTTGGCTCGCCATACCCTCGCCTTCTTCAAGAACCCTGCCCCTGGCGCCCATTCCGGCAGGTATTGCACTGATGGAGATGAAGTCGGCAGGTGAGCGGAACAGAGAACGTGATCTCTAGATATTAAACCCACAAGCAGGGAAGACGTCAACCGGCCAGACTCCGCCACCCGAGCTGATCTTGTTGGCCAGCACATCCACGCAACTGTCCGCGAGCGACAGGAAGGCGTCGTCCTCTGACCTGGCCTGATACCCGTACACCACCAGCAATGTCAGCCCTCCGGTGTAGCGCTTGACCTGCGAGATGTAATCATCTGGCTTCTCTAGCAGTCGCTTCAGAAACCAAGAGGTCTCCATTTCGAGCAGCGGATGGTATTTTGAAATCGTCGTGGGGCCCAATGCGCGCTGCATCAATTTACGTTGACGTCTCATTTGGTCGCCGTATCTCGTGAACGCAACCATGTTCTCACACCCGCACCTGAATAGGGCCCGATGGGATATGAACGAGGGAAAATGGGTGATTGAACGGTACTCACAGTTCGCCACACATCACAAGATGGGGCTTATCAGAATATATCGTTCCCCGTTTGTCCAAAAGATCGGTGCAGGCATCGGCAGTGTTCAAGAAAATGAGTCCCTGTCCAAACACGTGGACGTAGACGACCTTGCCTGTACCCAGCGTGGTCAGGCATACTGGAGGAAAAGTCAAAGAGGCGCGCAACTCACCATACGTCTTGGACCATTCGGCGACTGTGAGCCATAGTTGGTGTGCTGTCAAATTAAATATATTGCCCACGAGCGGGAGGGGACTTGGACCGGGTGGTTTGGGTAATCCCGGGCCAGACCTCCTAGTCAGGTAGACGAAGGCCGAGACGATGCCAGCGAGAGGAATCAAAACGTTGGTGGCGGTCATCTATCCAAGGAGCGGGAGGGCACGAAGAAGAGAGAGAGAGAGAGGAGAGGGAAGGAGATTGTGGGATGACGTTCCGGTGTCACCCTTAAGACCATCGCTGGGTGAGCCGCTGGACAGCACACCCTTGTCATCAGGAACGAGAAGCAGAAGATCCATTTCGGCTGGACGAAGATGTTCATAATAGCCGAAGACGTTTCCCCACCCCTTCTCCTTCCGGGAAGATGGGACCCGCTGCGTCTCATGTGACGGTGGCTCCCCTGAAAGCATTCAACTGTGCGCAACATCCACACGGTAAGCCGCCAGGGCCGAGCGTTCGACACTGCACGGTTCCGGCTTTCCGAGTGCTGGACGACAAACGAGTGACACAACCAGGGCGCTCCCATTGATCGATCATCATGACCTTGTGTCGAAAAACATCCGAACCCGGTAATATTACTACACATTGACAACTCAACCACATGTATGTCCCCAGCTTCATTTTACGACTTGGATGACTCGACGGGCCCTGCAAACTTTCCACTTCCGGGGGAAAAGATGTCCTACATGGCAAATAACACAAAAAAGTTCAATTCAGCGGCGGGGTTCAAAGGGACGCTCGTCACCGTACCTTGATGAGACCCCCGGTAATTTGACCAAGAGCCTCCCTGGATTCCCAAAGCGGGTACAGGACCACGATGAACGCAGAGCAGAACGTCCAGATCATTCCTATTATCACCCAGGCTGCAAAAAAAAAAAAACATAAGGAAATCGGGTTGAATGGGACGTATCGGAGCCGTAATGCTTGCCTGATAGTCCCGCCACACCGTAAACGGTTGAAGAGAAGAAGAGTGGAAGCGGAATGAGGATGATCATTACCAAGGTCTGAATTCAATATGTTAGAGGTCATCCGTCTCCATTCGGCGGGGAAATGAACCTACCAATGCAACTGAGCTCCAGGCCGCGAACCGGAACGCCTTCTGCAACCCAACAGGATCGAGGTCCGAATCGTCGTTCTCGATCTCGGCGGTCTCAACTGCTCCCCCGCTCTTCTTCTCGTCCTCGTCGCCCTCAGTCGAATCTCGTCCATGAGCGTGTCGTGCGGTTGGCGCGTTGATGGCGCGGGTGATCTCAAAGTCAAAGTCTTCCGGCCACTGTCCGAAAACAACCACTGAGTAACGGATAGATTTTCGTGCAGAGGGGAGACGACCCACCACATAAGACGACACGGTAGCAACAATTCCTCCAACGCCGATGGCCGCAAGATTCCCGGCGAGCATCTCATAATCTCCGCCGCTAGTCTGGGGCCCAAGTTCAGCGCCGGAACGGTCCATACCGAGAATAGATGACACGACTCACCGTGACGTTGATGAGATTGTCATTGAGGGTGGCGGTGGTCACCAACCAGGCGACGATGCCTGCAACAAACCCTGCGATGGCACCCCCGATGCATCCCCACTTGTTCGCCTTCTTCCACGTGATGGCCAGTGCGATCGGCACCACAGCACTTCCCAAGAGAACTCCCATAAATGTCTGGGGATGGAAATGAACAGAATCCCTCGGAGATGAACAAAAAAGGTACTGACATAAAGCCAACCCATCGAAATCCCGATATAGAAGAAAATCAACCCGAGCAAACCCATGACAACCGCGAACAGCGCGACCTGTCAAAGCACCACGATCAACACCGCACCCAGAATGAACGAAGAGTCTGCATTACCGAACCATGTGACACGGCGAGAACCTGAGACTCGGTGGCTGTAGGGTTGAAATATTTCTACAAACAACGCATTGAGGGTGTGCCCATCCCATCCTCATGGCGAAATGATTACCTTGTAAACGTCGTACGTCAGGATGGACGAGACCGCGATGAGTTCCGCGGATGTCGCAGAAGTAACGGCCAAGAACAAGACGATGAGAACGGCAGCAGCACCGGATTTCCCCAACAAGGCGGCGGCGGCAGACGGAGCTGGTAAACCCGCGCTTACATCTTTGGGCAGGAGGATTCGCATGTCGGGGTCATCACGAAGCGCAACAGCAGCAAGGCCGAGGGTCGTGGAGAACATGAATGGAATCGCGAACCTGGTACCGAACCTCATAAGCAAACGCCAATGCACCCTAAAATCAAGCCTACCATGCGAGACCCCCAAGGAGGTACGCCTTGACACAGCTCGCAGGACGCGAGGCAATAGCCCTCTGCCAATAAGCCTGGTCTTGGAAGACGGTCGCAACTAGAGGAGACAAGTCAATATTAGAACATGGGGAAGATCGACGTCAACACGCTCACAGTTTCCAATAACGTTAATCACACCAAAGATTAATCCGTTCTTGGACCTCATCGTGATGTAGCTTCCCTGGGCGTTTCCAGCAACAGGGGCCTTCTCAGCAGCGATCGTCAAAAGTTCGTGCATCCTGCCGATGCTTCCAATCTTGTCGCTCGTGGCGTAGACGGTGAAGATGAAGACAAAGATGATCGCAAAGAGCACGGCGGTGTGGGTGCTGTGTTTGTAGAAAGTTAGCTTACCCCTGCTGTCATCCGAGAAAGAATTGGGCCGTACTAGTCACAGAGAAGGGTGGCTCGCATGCCACCAACGACGACGTAGATAGCCACACCGACTGGGATCAGGAAACACGCCGCGATCGTGTTCATTCCCGAGAGATCGGTAACGGTTGCGGAACCACCCAAGATAAGCATCGAAGAGACGATAATGTTCGTGGCCAATCTAAAGAAGAAAAAAACATTTGTTGAAAATTAAACTCAGAGATGTTCTGCTTCCCAGGATGGACTCACCCGAAGAAGAGGAAAACGAGGTGGGCAACTTTTCCCCAACGAGCACCAATGATCTCGAGCCAGGTGTAAGCGTACGGGGCATTGAGTTTAAGCTTAGCAGAGAGCTGATGGAATCACCGCAAGTTCGAGTTAGTCTCCCTACTCGGTAAGGCCGGAAAATGCCGTCCTGACCTGGGCGAAGAGCAAGACCTGGACCGTTGCACCAGCACCATACCACCACGGACCGGAGATGCCGTACTTGTATGCTACAGCACTCGATTGCAGCTTTAGTGTATCAACGAACGCCAAACACGTGTCAGGGGTGGGGATAAAGCGGGTGAAAGCCACAGAGATGAACGAACCAGAGTTGCGGCCCACGTCCATGCAGAGACGATACCTGCGGCAATGAGACCGGGTTTGACGCTCCTGGACGCGCTGTTGAATTCGTCTGCGCTTTTCGGGGAGAAGCCAGTGTAACGGGTTTGGAGGGCGGTCAACCCCACCATAAAAACGCTGAAGAAGAGACCGATGCCTGTGTTCCCCACACCCTCAGCGAACTAGATGGACAGCGCAATAATGATCTACACACCCACGACTGTTCACGCGACACACATTGAGTCATGAATTGGGATCAGATGGGGAAAGAAGCAACGTACCGACACCGTATCCGGCTCCTTGAGGCAACGTTGGCTCAGACATCTCAAAGTAGAAGGAGGGGGGGAAGAGAGGGAGGCGCAGAGTGCAACCAGAAAGCTTCTGGAAGCTCGGCGCTCTTTATAGGTCCAGCGGGAAGGTGGGGCGGGGATTCAACCAGTTGCGCGGCTGCTTATCTCTGTCCACTCAGTGACACTGACAGGTGGATCCCGTCATGAAAACGTGAGAATTGTGCTAGAATTGAATTGGCCGAGCCTTGAGATAAGGGCGGCGGAAAAAGGAAGCACCCCGGAGGAAAGGAACAGATGGTCGGCATCGGTGGCTCTTATCGATATCGACGGGTGTGCCCCTGCTGGACACCCGTCCGTCTCGCCGGCATCTCTCGTTCTGGCAACGGTACCGTAATCGGTGGGGGTGATGTGTGAGAAATATTCCCACTATGCGGGCCAAACTAGCCTGGTTGTCAGACAGAGAAGCACATATAGCGGCGTGATGCAGGATGCAACGAGAGCGCAACAGCATATCCCGTAAGAGACTGATGTCCTGTGGGAATTTCTTCGACTCCCCGATCATTTAAAATTCATCGCGAGCGGGTCGCCTGCTGAAACGCAACAGACCACGAAAATGGCTTCAGAGTCGACGTTGGGGAAGCGAAAGCACAGAGAGGGCCTGGGAGAAACGGATGGTACGCCCTCACATCGTTTTACACGTGGGCCGTCGCACTGCTGATTTCCAAAGACTCAAGGTCATCAACCCTCTTCGTCTCGAATCTTCCCTACACCGCGACCTCCACCGACTTGAAAACTCTCTTCTCCGACATCGCACCGGTCCGAAACGCATTCGTCGTTCTCGAGAATGGAACTGGTGCCTCAAAAGGAGTAGGCTACGTCTCCTTCGCCATTAAGGAGGACGTCCAACTTGCGCTAGACAAAATATCATCCGAAGGTCTCACGATCGATGGGCGAAGTCTACGCGCCCAACTAGCGGAGGCGAGGCCCAAAGATAAGGATAACGTCTCGACAGCTGGAAACGTGGGCCAAGAAGCTAAGCTTTCCGCAAGTGGGAAAACAAAGAACCCTAGGGGGGCCGTCTCCGCACCCAAGGACCCTCTGGCTATTCGGACAGTCGTGCTGTCGGGTCTACCCTCCTCGATCGATTCCAAAGTTTTATGGAAAAAAGTCCGCAAGCAAGAGGGTGCTGAAAAGGTTGACTGGCCGGCGAAGCTGCAAACAGGAGAAGAGGATCCTACTCAAGGTAACGTCCCTCTGTTTACCAGTCAAATGATCCCAAACGTCTGAATGGTGGGGCTACTCTAGCATATGCGTTATTCTCCGATCACGAAACCGCCCAGGATGCAGTCAAGAAGCTCCACGCCCATATATTCAAAGGCTCAATAATCTCTGCCACTCTCAAGAAACGCGTTGATAACCTGCACAAGCCCATCGCATCCACTTCCACCCACGCTTCTTCCTCGTCGCCCTCCGCGAAACCCCAGTCCAGCCATAAACTTGCTCCTAGTCGTGCGAACCGTTTGATCGTCCGAAACCTACCCTTTGATATCACGGGAGAGGACATTAAAGCAACGTTCCTGCCGTATGGCCCCATCCATTTGATCGACATTCCAAAAACCGAGGATGGTCGGGCAAAGGGCTTCGCCTTTGTCTGGATGATGTCCAAAGGCGACGCTCAACGGGCCTTGGAGAAGTGCAACGGTACAAAGATCCGTGCTGGGGTTGCGGAACAGCTCGTTCAGGCAAAACAGAAGAAGAAGAAGCAGGTGAGGATCGAGGAAAAGATGTCGAAAGAGAAAGCCAGGAAGGAACAGGAGATGGCCGAAAAGGAAGTTGCGGGCATTGAGAGGGTTATCGCGGTGGATTGGGCGCTGAGCAAGGATAGGTGGGAAGAAGAAAAGGCGAAAATGGACGTCGACGAAGATGCGGAGATAAGTGAGGGTGACTCGGACAGCAGAGAGGACAGTGAGGGTGAAGACGACTCTGGGTCTGGATCTGGGTCTGGGTCCACGTCGGACGACGAGGAGGAGGAGAACGGTGATTCTGAGGAAGGCAATGAACCTCAGAAACCGCAATTGCCGGCACCCGAGGCAGGTACGACGTTATTCGTCCGAAACATCCCCTTTGAAGCCACGGAAGATGAGCTGAGGACGCTGTGAGTGGTTTCATTCATCATACTTTTCTCAGCGTTGAGTGGGTCACCCAGTTTCCGGGCATTTGGCCCACTCCGTTACGCACGCATCACGTTGGACCACGAGACAGGTCGATCCAGGGGGACAGGGTTCGTTTGCTTCTGGAATATCGAAGATGCCGACATGGCCATTGAAAAGAGCGACCTTTTACGGCTCGAGACCACAGGGTCGGCTCCCACGGTACGTTGCACTTTTTTTTGAGGTGTGTTACGGTGCTGATGTGTGGTGATTAGACTAAGCCTAATCCGTTCAAGCTTCCGTCGATATTGACCCCTGATCCCTCGTCGAGCCTAGCGCAGAGTCTGGTCCTGCACGGAAGAACGCTGGATGTCGTGCGAGCGGTGACCAGGACGGAGGCAACGAAACTCAAGGATGAAGGGGAAAGGAGACGCGAAAAGGTAGACAAGCGGAACGTTTACCTGCTTCGCGAAGGAGGTAAGGTCTGACGTCGTCCCGCTCAAATCAACTCATTCACACGCATACCGGACAGTCATCATGGTCAACTCCGCTGCAGCCAGTTCGCTTCCGGCAGAGGAATTGGAGAAGCGAACAAACTCCTTTAATGCGCGCCGTAATTTGCTCAAGACGAACCCTTCACTTTACGTATCAAAAACGCGGTTGAGCGTGCGACAGATACCGGTCGGCGTGACAGAGTACATGCTCAAACGGCTGGCAAACTATGCTATCCGGGAGTTCGAAGAGGAAGTCGGGCGGGGAGAGCGGGAACCGCTGGACACCGCAGAAATGGAAGAGGAAGAGACGACCGAGAAAGGCAAAAAGAGCGGGCAGAAGGTGAAACAGGCAAAGATCGTGAGGGAATCCAGCAAGGTGGATGTGTTGACAGGGAAAGGGAAGAGCAAGGGGTACGGGTTCCTGGAATTGCACAAGCACGAGGATGCGTTGAGAGTTCTCCGGTGGGCGAATAACAACAAGGCGGTGGGAGATTTGTGGGATGGGTGGTGGAGATGCGAGGTGAAGGAGATGATCAAGAAGGAGAAGGGGGAGGAGCGGCTGAAGAAACTCAGGGAGGAGGGGGAGAGGGAGCAGGGCAGGTGGAAGGCGACGGGCAAGAGTTTGATCGTCGAGTTCTCGATCGAAAACATCCAAGTGACGGAGCGACGAAAGAGTCGTGAGACCACGCACGAGGATCCGGAAACTCGGCGGCCGGAGAAGCGGAAGCGGGTAGAGGAGACTCCAAATTTGGGCCAAAGGCTGCCCGAAAGAGGACTGTCGTTGGGGACATTGATTTCGCGGAAAAGGAAGCAGCGAAAGGCGGCGAGGGCCTGATGGGTTTCTCTGGCATACGCAATCGAGTTGGTGCATTTCCGTTTCCGAGTGTCCGTAAGGTCCGATCGTCGATCCCTCTCCCTTGATTCCCTCTGAAATACAAACCTGGTTTAAAACCTGGTTTAAAACTTGGGATGGCCACAGCAAGTTGATTCCAAACTCCCAGACGACGCTACCAATGGCCATCACCCAAGATCTCCCCAAGGACGACTCCAACACCAAGGTCTGGCTCATCACCGGCACCTCCTCCGGCATGGGCAGATCTCTTGTAAAGGCTGCTCTCGACCGCAATGACAAGGTCATCGCCACCGCCAGAGTCCTCGAACAGATCCAGGACCTTCACTCTCTTGCGGACTCGTCCAGGCTCTATCTCATGCAGCTCGACATCACCGACCCCCAGGACGTCATCAACTCCAAAGTCACGGAGGCGATCGACGTCTGGGGTCGCATCGACGTCCTGGTGAACAACGCCGGTACTGGTGTTAAGATGATCTTGGAGGAGGGAGGGTGCGTCTCTTGTTGCGTGCTGGCTCACCTCACCATGACACCTCTTTCTTTTTTTCTTCCTCAGCGTCGAGGGGATAATCCGTCAGTTCAAAACCAACGTGTTCGGCGTCATGGCCGTTACTTATGCCGTACTGCCCCACATGAGAAGGCGCCTCTCGGGAACGGTTGTCCTCACGGGAAGCAGATCCGCATTTGCGAACGAATTCCCAGTACGTATACTCATACAACCGTGAGTTTTATATAGCCTGACGTTGGTTCTGTGCAGAGCGTTGGCGCATACGCTGCGTCGAAGGCTGCCGTTCATAGTACGTTTACCTCCCTTGTTGGAGCTCGCATTTCTCTCACGTTGATGTCCGTGATTGTGCAGTCCTTGGAGAAAGCCTTGCAACCGAACTGCGTCCATTTTCCATTCGAGTCTTGGTGTGTATAACGCGCGTCCGCATCGTTCTCCCGGCCATTCATCTCTCCTGTACAGATTCTTCAACCTGGAAGCTTCCGCACCGATTGTATCATGCACCCTAATTTCGCGCAGAAGAAGATCAAGGACTATCAAGAAGTCGACCAGAAGACGAAATCGTTTTTCCTGACACTGAATGGGAAACAGCCTAATGACCCCGACAGAGGCATGGAGATCGTCGTGGACGTTGTCAGGGAAGAGGGGAGGGCCGCTGGCAAACCCTTCCCTCTATGGCTTGCCCTTGGTGCAGATGCCGTCAGAGACATCCGGGCCAAGGCAACCAGGATCATTGAGAGCCTAGACGCGTACAAGGACATCTCTGTCGCAGTTGGTTATGACCAGTCCTAAATTTTATTATTTTCTTTTGGGTTGTACGGTTGTACTCTTGTTTGAATCACATATGTTCATGTCCAATATGCGCCAGATGAACCCGTTCGCTGACCTTCTCCCGCGCCTTATCTTATCAGTCCGTTCCAACTTTAACTTCTTCGGTCGGAGAATCCCGACTCGGCTTCCCTTCCACCACAAATTTCCCGCCGATGGCTCCGGTGTCGAGCCACGAATCGGAACAGCCTGGGGAAAAATCGGATTATCAAGAGGCGATTGAGGATGTCGAACGTGCCCAGGTTGTCAAGGGATGGACACGCGCAATGATCAAATGGGGCGTCGAAGCGAGAGGTCGATCCACCCGTCCTTGACCGATTTAAGATTCGAGTCTTGCTGAGTCGATTACATGTCTCAGGAATCCTCCCCGTCCCGCCAGAACGCAGGACGGACACACAATACAGCAAGATATTTTTCATTTGGTTCTCCATGAACTTCAACATCCTCTCGTTTGTCTACTTCCTCTCGTCCAGGCGACTTGGCTCAAGTGACGTGTCACCCAGGTTCTCGGCCGGAACGCTTGGCCCTGCTGTTTTTGGGCTTGGGCTAAGGGATTCGTGCCTGGTGATCCTCTTTTTCAACATCCTCTGCGCCGCCCTCCCTTCCTATTTGTAAGCGCCTCCGGCCTCTTTGCCCCTAGACTCTGAGTAAATTCGCTTGTCCCTATTATGTTCCAGTGCCACTTGGGGCCCCCGCACAGGTGTGTGAAGTCCAGCCACCATGCAATATGTTCAGATTTGACCTGACGTGCTTTAGGCCTCCGGCAGATGTGCCAGGCACGATATAGCTTCGGGTGAGTGTTACACCATATGGCTAGTTGAATCCGATACCGGAATGACCATCCTTCACCCTGTCAAGGTATTACGGCGTCATACTGCCCTGCACCCTCAACCTCATCGGTATGTGCGGGTTTTGTATACTGAACTCCATTCTAGGAGGTCAGACGCTGGCCAGTATATCAGACGGGAACTTGAGTTGGAGGTAGGCGGAGCCGATCGGGGATCTGCAACAAGCGCATCATTCACGTCGATTATGCTGTAGTGTTGGGATAGTCATAGTCGCCATCATATCTCTCGTCGTGAGCGCTTCCGAGCACTGTCATCTGAGGACACGTCCTGACCTTTGCTTCAGGTCTCGTTCTGTGGATATAAGGCGCTCGTGTGGTTTGAGCGCATCATCTGGTTCCCTGTGCTCGTTGCCTATGCCGTAGCACTCGGGGTGAGTGGGAGGCACCTGACCTCCCCTCCCACGGAACCTGCGACCGTTCAGGCGATTTTATCATTCGCTGGTGTCATCGCGGGCTTCACGATAACGTACGCCCCCCTGGGTTCCGACTTCACGATGTATCATTCCCCAGATGGTCCCAGGTCGGGTCTTATTTCTCTGCAACGGTTGTACGGAATTTAACTGACGTTCGTCTCACAGCTGGAGAATTTTTCCTTACTCGATTCTCGGATTTCTGTGCTCCATCGTGGGTCTCTGATGCGACTAGATTGATTGTCTGGTTCGCTCACATAAGCGAATCAGGTCCCAGTGCAATGTCTTGGAGCGGCGTGTGCCATCACCGCTCTAACTGTCCCGTCATGGACAGTGGCGTTCGAAGGTGACAATATCGGTGGCCTGCTAGCCGAGATATTGTCCCCGGTGGGGACTTTTGGCAAGATCCTGGTCGTTCTACTCGCGGTCAACTTGACGTCCAACATCGCAGCGACTTTCTACTCGATCACACTCAACTTCCAGATATTGGTTCCCCGTTTGGTCGTGGTTCCGAGATACCTCTTGTCTTTGGCCGCAACTGCGGTGTACGTTCACCTTCGGACGGACCCTAAGCCGATGAAACTGATCACACCATATTCCCAGCATTATTCCAGTGTCTCTGGTCGGGGCCCACAGATTCTACGTGACTCTGACCAACTTCCTCGCTCTCCTGGGATATTGGGCATCCATGTTCGGAGCTGTCGTCCTCGTCGAGCACTTCGTCTTCAGACGGAACGATTTCAGTGCGTATGATTATGGGGCATGGAACACGCCCAGCAGGCTGCCTACTGGGCTCGCGGCCATCGGGGCGTGCCTGGTTTCTGTCGGCATCATCGTTCCGGCGATGGAACAGGTTTGGTGGACGGGGCCGATTGGGAGGAAGACAGGAGATATTGGATTCGAATTGGCGTTCTTCGTGACGGCATTGGTATACCCGGTTATGAGGACGGTGGAATTGAAAGTGCGTGGGTTGTGATATACCATCAATATCTGATTGTGTACTCTAGTAGAATACGAGAACTCCTGCGCGTAAAATGAGTATGGGAACACGGGTCGGGAAAATCGCGGAAGTGACGGCCCGACCAGAAACACCCCACATATCTGCCACCCGCCGCTGCGGGGGCAGAACCGAAGACCCCCTCCCCAGAGAAGCGCATTATGAGAAGTGTCTCCATGCTGTTAGCCAACCCCTGACCTATAGAAGTGAGCAGATATACGGAGAAAGTCACAATGGTGGCTTTTCACCCACCCCCCCCCAAACAGTTCGAGCGCTACGGCAAGCTGTGAGATCTTCACGGGCGCGGATGACGGAACGAGAAAGCGCACCCGCCTCCCAACGGTCGGGCCGAAGGCACCTTTTGAAAAGCAGGATGCGGTGCGATCGTATTGGGTCCTGCATCACGGCATCGGCCGGCTCATACACTGAACTTGCTGGGTTGGCAACTTGGTTTTCCCCCTCGCTTCTCGGACTGTAGAGCCGTCGGAGCCAGATCTCCCGGGCATAACTCATCCACACACTCATGCCGCTTGCAAAGGTCGACGAAACATCCCCGGTACGAATGGAGAGCCACGGAGGGCCCCACAGACCGGAAGGCACGTGGGAAACCTAGTCCTGGCCCACTGAGCTTGATCTGTGGACTGCCCGGTGCCGCGATGTTGTGGTTCCAGACGTCACTACATTCAAAAGGTAAACAGCGGTCATCGAAATGAAACCCGCTGGATCAATCTGCTGCAACTTTAATTCCTCCGATCGGGAAATCCCAGCCTAGTTCCCCTTCCACCGCAAATTTTCTCTCCCAATGCCCTCGAACTCGAGTTACGAACCGAAACAACCTGGAGAGAAATCGGATTATCAAGAGGGGATCGACGATGTCGAACATGCTCAAGTCGCCAAGTGGTGGACGCGCGTTATGATCAAATTGGACGTCGAAGCCAGAGGTTGGTCCAGCTTTCTTGGTCAATCTGGTATTCGAGGCTTACTTGGTTAACTATCTCAGGAATTCTCCCTGTTCCACCAGAGAGCAGAACGGATACACAGTACAACAAAATATTCTTCATTTGGTTCTCTAGCAACTTCAATATCCTATCGTTTGTCTACCCCCTCTTGTCTATGCGACTTGACTGGTGACACGTCGCTCAGGTTCTCTGCCGGAACGCTCGGTCCAGCCATATTTGGACTCGGGTTGCGGGATTCATGCCTGGTTATACTATTCTTCAACATCATCTGTGCTATCCTTCCATCCTATTTGTAAGCACCTTCGGCCTTTTTTTCTCTTGGATTCTGAGAGAACTCAATCGTTTCTACCGTGTTTCAGGGCTACCTGGGGTCCACGCACAGGTATGATACCCAGGCTTTATCCGTCGTGTTCCGATTAGATTTGATGCGGTTCAGGCCTCCGGCAAATGTGCCAGGCACGATATAGCTTCGGGTGAGTATAACATCGTAATTTCTGCCAAGTCGAACACTGGGATGACCATTTCACCCTGCAAAGGTATTATGGCACTATCATACCCTGCGCCCTCAACCTCATCGGTATTTGCGGGTTTTGTATATTGAACTCGATTCTGGGAGGCCAGACGCTTGCCAGTGTATCAGATGGAAACCTGAGTTGGAGGTAGGCGGAGCTGATTGATCTCTTACAAGCGCATCACTCACATCAAGTGTGCTGTAGCGTTGGGATAATCATAGTTGCCATCATATCTCTCGTCGTGAGTGTTCCCGGGTGTTATCACCTGAGGACGTACCGTAACATTTACCTCAGGTCTCGTTTTGTGGGTACAAGGTGCTCATGTGGTTCGAGCGCGTCATCTGGTTCCCTGTGCTCGTTGCTTATGTCGTCGCGCTCGGGGTGAGCGGAAAGCACCTGATCTCACCCCCCGCGGAACCTGCGACTATCCAGGCGATCTTCTCGTTTGCTGCAGTCATTGCGGGCTTCACGATAACGTATGCCCCCGCAGGTTCCGACTTTACGATCTATTATTCCCCTGATGGTCCCAGGTTGGGTTTCCTTTCTCCGTGACGGTTGCATAAAATTTGACTGAATCGTACTCACGTTCATCTTCCAGTTGGAGGATTTTCCCTTACTCCGTTCTCGGATTTGTGTTTTCCATCGTGAGACCTTTATATCACTTGATTGGTTAATCCGTTTGCTCACATCGGCGAGCCAGGTCCCAGCGCAATGTCTTGGAGCAGCGTGTGCCATTGCCTCCCCGGCTGTCCCATCATGGGCAGCAGCGTTCGAAGGCGACAATGTCGGTGGCCTACTGGCAGAGATGTTGTCTCCAGCGGGGACTTTTGGAAAGATCCTAGTCGTTCTACTCGCCATTAACTTGACGTCCAATATCGCGGCGGGTTTCTACACGATGACGCTCAACCTCCAGGTATTGGTACCCCGCTTGGTCGTGGTGCCGAGGTACCTCTTGTCTTTGGCCGCAACTGCGGTGTACGTTCATCTTCAAAACACCCCCAAGTCGACGAGACTGATCACACCACATTCTCAGTATTATTCCAGTGTCTCTGGTCGGGGCCCACAGATTCTACGTGACTCTGACCAACTTCCTTGCTCTCCTGGGATATTGGGCATCTATGTTCGGAGCTGTCGTCCTGGTCGAGCACTTCGTCTTCAGGCGGAACGATTTCAGCGCGTATGATTATGGGGCATGGAACACGCCCAGCAGGCTGCCCACGGGGCTCGCGGCCATCGGGGCGTGCCTGGTTTCTGTCGGCGTCATCGTTCCGGCGATGGAACAGGTTTGGTGGACGGGGCCGATTGGGAAGGTGACGGGTGATATTGGATTTGAATTGGCGTTCTTTGTGGCGGCGTTGGTATACCCGGTTATGAGGACGGTAGAGTTGAAAATGCGTGGGCTGTGATACGCCCCCAAAATCTCATTGCATACTAGAATGCGGGAACCGCTGTGCGTAAATTACATGCTGTCTACAAAATGGTATGATACACAATTAGGTAGTGAGAGTATACAGACAATTGGTTAGGCCATCAAACAGCAAATGCAGGGGCTTGGGAGTGGTATTCATTTCGAGTCCTGAAGTTCTGGATCTCCTTGTAAAGCTTTCAGGCTCATAAAAACATTATTGATCCCTTCACGGATTTGGTCCCTTTCCTCCTCTGCAGCTCGAGAGAGCAAGGACGCGGTCTTATCGGGGTGGTATCGGAGGAGGAGTTGGCGAATCCGGTCCTTCCGCTTCGACGGAGTGATATCCTTCCCCCGCAGAGGGGCGAGGACGAACTCCCTAACCGCACCCACCGTCAACCCATCGGGACTCTCGGGGTGCTTAGCCACAGGCCAAGATATGTCCCTGAACCTAATCCCCTGATCCCGGGGATCCTCCCTTCTGAGGTCCGAGAAGGAACTCTTGCCACGGTGACCGATCAACGGACCCGCCCGCCACCGATCCTCGTATTCCATCCACGCTGCCAACGCCTTCCTCTCTCGTTCCTGCTCGTCGAGCTGGTCCCGGATCTGTTTCGTTCGTACAAAATCTCGTCGACCGTTGCTGTCTCGGAGGACCCCGCCCGATCGCACCCATTCAACGTCGCCTTTCAAAGCTTCGGACGTTTCTGATTCGACGCGCTTTTGGCGCCGACGGATTTCCGTGCGGTTGGCGTGTTCAACGAGAGGAAGGGATGGATTGGCGTTGCTGTCGTTGCTGATATCGGGTGGGAAATGTGAAGTGGCGGTGACATTCGTGAACGTTGGTGTCAATTCAGTCGCGCGTGACGATGGGTAGTTCTCGGAGTGGACGGTTGAGGCGGGCGGGAGCGTTCGAATAGGTCGCGGACTCCCATTCTGCGGCCGGGTTAGCTCGATCGGTTGGGCGAACTTTGGAGAGCAGAAGGCGAAATATCCTGGTATATAGTGAGGAGGGGAATCCAGCGTGGTGGCCGCCTCGCTGTACGCGTTCATGGGGGTTGGAATCTGAAAGGTGGCGAGTTTCCGCGTGGGACCCACGGTTGCGTTGAACTCGTGACCGTGTTGTGGTGCCCTTTGGCAGAAGCACCGACCGTGCAATGTGTTTCGTAGCTTTTACTTTTAATCCAACTTTTATTCATGTGCCTAATAGCTTGTGTACGAAGGATCCTCTGGATTCAGCAACCGAGTCGTAAGGGTGTATGCGATCACGCGTCCTCTTCCCAGTCATCCGGGACATTCAAATCGGCCTGCGGAACCGGGCCGACCTGGACATCGGGTTTCCTCGGAGAGGCGGTTTGCTCCCTTCGCACAGGTGTAACAGGTCGCACCGGGGGAGTGGCGATAATTGGGCTCACGTTGGTTGAGGCAACAGGCTGGGGCTGTTTTGTGGTAACGGACGACCAACCTCTGCCCCACGGGGACCCGCTCGAAGTTGCCACAGGTTTAGAAGAACCGGGAGCGGGTGCTGTCGTCTGACGAGTACGGATGTCTGTAAGTTTGCCCAGAGCTGGTGCAGCCATAGTGGATAGAAGTGGGTCTGGAATCCGGCTGTCGATCCTACGAATCAGTTGGACGCTTCTGTGCGGTTCTGGGTCGACCAGTTGAGTGTCCACCCTATAGATTGCAGCCAACTAGAAACAAATTATAAGTTATCGTCTCTATCGGGGAGAATGTCAGGGTGGATTCACCTCTTGAACAAACTTTCTCCTATCAGGAGGCATCTTCGGCAAGACCAGTGTCTTCTTATCGGATTGAATGAAACTAAGGTGAAAAGCATCAGCAAGCACCAAGGGAGAAAGGTGAACGGTAGATAACGTACTCAGCCAGACTCTTCTCTACAAGGGGAAGAAACTTGGGGTTCGCTCGAGCGAACGCGACTATCTCGTCGCGATACGTCGCTTTGCTCCTCTCAGTCCCACCGGAAGAGATACCCAATGCCTCCGCCAACCGCGCGTTCCTCTTCGCGATCGCGCACTCGTTGGTGCACGTAAGTGTCTTACTACCCTCACCGCCACTCGGATTCGAGAGTTTGCGACCACACTGCACGGACTGACGAATTCGTCCGCATGAGCAAGTGATGATTACCGTTGCAGTGCAGGGTTCGGTCTCCTGGCAGGAGCCTGGGGCATGACACAGATCTGTGCAAGGGTGGACAGCGGGATGGCTGTGGTGGTGGAATAAAAAAACGATCAGTTAGCAGTGGAAAAGTTGACTCACCACAACTTCCGTGGCTTTCCGCAAGGATTCTTACACGGTCCACAGTCGTCGGAGTGGCACATTCTGTCGCACCGGTGGAAACCACATTTGAGGGACCTAGGATGCCTCAGAAAACGGTACTGGTGGACTAGAAACGGAGAGACCAACTTTCCGCACGGCAGACCGCAAAACACCTTCTCGCGGGAGCAAATGACATTTCCCACCATCTTCTTCCCACATGCACACAGTTTACTCGTCAGGAAGGAACAAGGAGGGCAGGGGTATGGATCTTCGTGACATAAATGTGGGTGCTTCCCGTGGCCACATGGTGGTGGGGGTCGATCACAAGGGTAATTGCAAAAGACCCTTGTACCACATGGTATCGGAGGCTCCAAAACCGTCTTGGAACAGTGACAGAACCTCTGGGATTGTAGTCGATATTGTGATCAGATGAAGAACAGGAGGAGAAATCTCACCTCTTCGAATGAACTTCTCAGACATGGGGGACAGGGGCCCTTGTGATCTCGCTCCTCGCAAGTGTGATTCCCACACGAAAGCGGTTTCTTACAGACGAGATCGCAGATGTGCCAACCGTGTTCGTCCAATGCATCCTCAGCTTTTTTCTTTCCTTTCCCTTTGATCCCAGCAAGAGACGCGAGCGGACAGCAAATCCTATTGCACTGGTGTTTACCACAGCCACGCAAGGCGACGCACGGCCGATCGCAGAGGATTTCTGTGTACGTCCCGCTCTGGTCCCTGTGGCAGTCTACATCTTGTGTGGTGGCACCACACCGACAAGGACGGACTATCTTGATCCGGCAAGGAGGACAAGGCCCGGTATGACACGGCGAGGAGCAGGTGTGCGAGCAGCTGTCAAGCAGCTTCAAGCAAAGTGATTTACAGGTGGGTATCGGATCTGCACATGTCACCCGTGCGAGATTGCTACCCGGAGGGAAAAACTCGGCCTCCGATAAGGATATGGGGTGTCCCCCACAAGGACAACGGGTGACGATGGAAGGAGATCGTGGGCAGGGGGTAGATTTGAAGGAGGGTACGTGACACGGTTTTGAGCATTTATGGATGCCACAGTCGAAAAACCTAAACGATTGTCAGTCACGAGAGACAAGGCAGATGAGTTGTAAACAATCACCTTTCACAAGTGTTCTCACATCTGAAGCGGCCAACCCACAATCCCTCGCCGTCCACATCGCAGGACTGGGGTTCTCCAGCACCACAGGCAATGTCTGTCTCCACCTTTCCACAGTAGCACTTCACAACTTCCTTTTCGGCACAAGGCGTACAAGGCCCAGGGTGACAAACGTTCGCACACGAATGGTTACCGCAGGAGAGCTTCTTATCACAGATATTCCCGCAAGAGATCCTCTCTGTGGCAGCGGGCTCCACGGGAGAAAGGTTCGAGCACTTGTAAGAAAGCACTTTGCCACCACAGTAGCACGGCACCTGTCTTGTAACCTGACAGGGAGGACAAGGTCCAGGATGACAGAATATGGGGCAAGAATGACCGCAAGTTCTTTCTCTCGTACAAGTGTTGCCGCAGGAGTGGGGTGTCGCTAGTCTTGGAGGCTTAGGATCAACGTCTGCTCCACAGAAACACCTAACGGACGACACTGATCAGTACTAGACGAGAGGGTATCAGCGATGGGCGCACCTGTACAAGGTTGGTTCAACCATTCGCTTCGCGCGACACCCAATACACAACCATTCGCCCGGTTTGTTCTCTCCACGAGCCTCGTACGCTTGCCGAACGTCTGCAATACTCTTTGAAGCCCAGGAGCGGACACATTTGAGATGTAAAGTCGTCCAACAATATTGGGCCTGTTGAGAGCCCTCCGTAGGAATAGCCGGAGTATTCGGGGAACATGACCAGGTGGGCTGGTGTGGGCGGATGGGGTTATAGCATATAGCGCAGTCAAGGAAGGGAGGGGTACGGAGGTCGTGGATAAGCCTAGAAGTAAGGTCGTCCGCTGAGTAGTCAACCCAATACTCTCCGCGCTTGGTGTTGACGCGACGCTCCTCCTGGGGAGGCTCAGCATCCCCAGTAGTCAATTTTCCGTCGAACTTCCCCCGTCTCTTCTGTCGAGGAGGACGTTGCCTCAGAGACGAAGGTTCGGGATCTTCAGAGTCACGGATGGACTCAGAGTCAACTTTGGGCTCTTTGTGGCGGCGTGCAGTTTTGTTTTCTCGTCGAGGCGGCTTCGGATCGCTAGCATCGGTGGTACCGCCATCGGGCTTTTTCTGATCCCGTCGCTGGAGATAATCCGACGTGTTTTGTGGGGGTTTCACGCGGGCAGGATTATCCCCCGACTCCTTTGTACTCGGAATACTCCTTGATTTGGGGTTCGGTTTGTTTTTCCGGTGTGTGTGCGAGGCCGAAGAATCATTCCCTTTGTCGCCCGGGGAAGCAGATCGAGGGGTGGATGGAGTCGCCCGACCTCCAGCAGTGTCTGACTTCGGCAGACTTTTAGACTGTGAGTTATCCTTTGAGGGTTCCGGGTTATTCTTGGGGGGGCGAGGGTGTCTAGGTTGTCCTGAAGGTAGTCGTTTGTTCCTGGAGTGGCGGCCGGGGGATTGGTTTGTGTGGGAAGTGAGGGGGGTATCCGGTTCTTCCATGCGATAGGTGGACGTCACTGGACTTGTCGTTGCTGGTGCAGTCACGGTCGTCGTAGTCGTCGTCGTTATGGATAGAAGTGGGTGAATAAGCACAGGACATGTTTGCTTGATAAATCCTTGATCAGAGTCAGACTGACATCCGAACCTTGTTGATCCGTAACACTATCTCCCGGCGCCCAGCATCTCATCTCATCCAGCACGCCGGCACCGACATCGCCAAAGACAACGAGTCATGACCGCCCCGTCATTGGATGTCGTCGTCGTCGAGATAACCAACACCAATAATTACTCACAGCTCAGCCACTCGCTGCGCACCTTCGCGCCCAACGATGTTAGGGACACTATCCTAGCCGGTCCATTGAGCAACGGCCAGGATCCTCTCACCGTGCTTGACATCGCACAGCATACAATTGGAGTACTTCACATCCTGTGCGCCCGATAACGCGCTGCACTGCGATATTGAAAACACTGACGACCCGCACGCCACAGATCAGCAAGGTTTCGAACAAAGAACAACTTCCCGACGTTAGGATATCTCGAAGTTTTCTGCCAAAATTTCGATGTTCCCCAAGCAATAGTTGCGAGTGAACACGGTACTATCAATTGATGCTCCCTTTATTGCCCCCGTTGATATGACTGGATTCAGTGGTGTATTTGGCCAGGAACCTGCAAGATATCGCGGAGAGTACAGACTCTGTGCGACATTCCTAATATTACCTCGTAACCTCCCGCTTAACGTGTATACGTCCAGCCCAGGCAACCGTTGATGTGTCTCCTTAATCTTGTCTCCCGTTTCCCGCCAAGTCCATCACACCTAACTCCTATCCATCCAATCTTCGTCGCAGTAGGTGTCTTCGGTTCTATTGACCTGCAAGTGCCTCAAATTGTCTCAGGGATGCGTTGCTACCGGCCACTTCCAGATGGCCGTCTCTGTGCTCCAAATCCCCATCACGGAGATCGATAGCTCACTGGCCGACCTTCACTATAACGATAACTTGGTGTATCACTATGCTGGAGGGATGGCGTTCGCTGCGCTGAAGAGGTGGGAGGAGGCCGAAGAGTTTTTCGAGATCTGCGTCAGTAGCCCTGCGCAGGTCCCCGCTGCTATCCAATTTGAGGCATACAAGAAACTGACCCTTGTTCAACTGATATCTCGAGGGTCGGTGAGTTGGTCCCAGCCTGGCACGCGATTCAGAGCTGACAATATTACTCATAGACGACAGCCGTACCAAAATACACCAACAACTCTCTAGTCCGGTTGTTGAAGGCATCGCCATATGGGTCATTTGCGAAGGCCTACCCACAACAGATTGCTACGCTGAAGAAAATTGCGGAGGCTGATGCCGCGCTCTTTGCCAATGTGAGCCTTCAATAACCTGCCTCTGGCCGCTCTTCACAATCTTGCAGGACGGAAATACTGGCCTAATCAACCAAGCATTGGAACGTGCACCACGGAGGTTGATCAAAAGGCTCACCTCGACATACTTGACCCTCGGCTTGGCCGAAATCGGCAAGAATGTACGAATTCCTGATGTTGAGGAGGTCCGGGCGCTTGTTTTAAAGATGGTAAGGACTGGGCACCGAAGTCACTCGAGCATCTTAACCTGACCATTCCGGAAGATCGAACGGGACGAGATTTGCGCCACCATATCCGCGGACGATACAGTGACGTTCTCAGACCCACCAGCCCAGTTCTCGAAGGAGGAGATCGATCAGGTGCTGGCAGAGGCACAACACCAAGCAGCACTTTTTGCCGTGCTGAATAGAGAGGTTGGAAAGAGCAAGGAATTCTTGACGAAGGTACGAGTTGCTGTCTATGTCTCAGCCTTCTGGAAGGGTTTTGACCATTTGATCAAGGCGACCAAGAACAAGGATGAATGGGGCGGACCGCCTGAGGAGGAGATTTATGCTGGAGGAAATGTTGGAGCCTGGATGGAAGAAGCATAGCAAACACTGTCCGTTGTACTTACTCTAATCCTCCCGCGCTTGCTCTTCGCGTAGACCGGTTAGAGAGTTAGGAGGCCGGTTGAGCGATGATAATATCATGATCTTTGCGACAACCGTCACGGCGTGACACACACTCTCAGGTTTTCCCTCTACACCTCAAGCCTCGAGCCTGCCACGGCCTCCCCTACCCCGACCAACCAGCCAAAATGACCACGACAATGTCTTCTATCAGGTTAGCTTCCGTGGAACAAAAGCTGTGTCGGGCGTTCGACTGATCATCTTTTTTTCGTAGCATCCCCCAAACGGCAGCCGCTGGTGGGTTGACAGTCACCCAGCCACCACAGACAGCAACATCCTACTTCAAGATTTCCCCAGACGAACAAATTACCTTCGCCTGGAACTTCACATACCTTTATGTCACTCCCCAACACCTGACGGTTTCGGCTCTCTGCGAAAATGGCTACACATACCCGGTTGGTCCGACGGACGGCGTTATACCCGGAGATTCGACATCAGTAGTGTGGGACCCATACGAATACAACCAAGCACACCCAGAACTTCAACTTCCGCCATTGAGGTACACACTTGCAATCTGGGATGAGCGGGGGCCAGGCGCGGTCAGGCAGGGAGGAGTGTTCAATCCGAACACCGCATTGACGTTTGCTTTGTACACTCCCCTACCTTACACTCCCCTTGCAAGCGGTGAGCAATGTCTCTTCACCCTTGTGGAGTAGTCTGATTCACGCTTTTGTTTCAGGCTGGGAATGTACTGCTTGCGGCAGCGGCCCTCATTCCACCCCGCTGAGCGGAACCTTCGTCACGGTGATGGCGACCCTACTTTGCATGTTCCTCTCCGGCTTCATCTGCCTTCGCTCGGCGATGATTCGGAATCGAGAGTAACCGCCTCGTATTCCCCGAGGACTGATCTCATTTATCTTGGATTCTCCCCTCTTCGCATGTCTTCACTGATTGACTTTCTCACCGGATATTTTCATACCATGTATCTCCTTGAACCATCGGACGCTTTCACTCGAAATGTGCTCTTACCGCACTGACTCAGTCTTTTGTTGCTGTTGTTGTGGGAACGCGCGCCAATTTCCAATGGACACATTTTCCTTTTTTCCTTACCAATCATATCCATTACCCTCTCCCTACAACTATCGTACATCGCATGCCCACGTTGGTATAATCGTGAAAGTTGATCGAGGCCCTTCGTTTCCATTCGGAGGTGCAAGACAAATGCTTAGAGATACATTGATATATACTGTGACAATGGGAATGTGGTACTGTAAACGGTGCAAAACGTGGAAAGCGACAATGGTGAATTACATGAAAATAGCTACGAGTCCGAGCGGAAGTAGAAGATTAGCGGATAGCAAAACACGAACAATGACATGAATGACCCCAGGAGGCTACATAAGAGGGTTCGATGAATTGTAGGATGAATAGGATGCGTCGCTGGGAGAGGTTGTTGGGGAATAACTATAACTGTTCCGAGGCGTGCCTACCGCGCCCAGAGGGTCATATAGTCGAGAATCTCCAATCCTCAGGTCCTCTTGGCTGCTTGTGTAACTGGGGAGGTGAGTCGAGGTTGAAGAGGATGGGGAAGTCAACCACGATGCCCTTCTCGAGTCTTGCGACTTCCGGAGCCCGCCCATCTTCTCCGAATCGAGCATCTCAATGGCGGAGGGGGGGCCCGACTTGACCTTCACAAAGGGCAGAGGTTCTGGCAGCCTGGACGTCGTTGGGGCCATTGGGGTTTCAATCCAGGATTCTCCTCTCTCGACATCCGAAGCGTTGCGGGGTCTGAAGTCCAGTTTTAGTGTCAGACGTGGTCTACGTGGAACAGACCCAGACAAAAGCTCGTCCGCCGTGATCACTCCGCTTTCTCTTTTCAGAAGCCGATTCTGCGCTACGCGCATGACGACGAGTAAGGGAGTTAAAGGCTACACATGATCCAACGAGCCGTCAGCCCGGGCCGCTGCATCGATAGGACATACGAATGAGAGACGAAACTCACCTGAATTTGACATATTAGAGGGAAGAGCAGGTTTTGACCGAGGTTCCGCTCTGCGCAGAGGGCAATGAAGACGAGGGTGGGGACCAGGTAAAGCAGGGTGCTTTGGACAAACATGGAGGCGATCTGGTTACATAGGATTCGGGTCGCGCTATTTTTCCGAGTACTCTGCACCATGTACACCACAATGTGAGCTGTCAGGTAGACATTGAACCCGCACGACAGGGAGAGGTAGGTGATCATCATGGTGTTAGAGGTGTCGGACCAGGAATTTGTGTACGTCGCGGCGATTTCCTGGTTGTAAGTGGTGGATATGACTATCGCAGAGATGTGAGACGATGCAGGAGAATTCGAGATAATGGTATGCACCGATGGAGGACATGATCATTGCCAACGGGAGGATCATTTTGGCGAGCTTACGACCGGTGATCGCGAAGAACCTGAACAGCTAGATCATGTTCGATGTGGGTGGGGGAACGAAAACGAGGGATACTCACGAGGATGGAGTCGGAAACCCAGTTGATTGTCATGAATCTACAGGCAAAGCATTTATTCAATTGAACACATAGGAACTGAACGACAGACTGACAATGTGACGCGGGCGATGTTGAAAGCGGAATCGTAACCTTCGAGCATTCGTTCTACGTCCCAACTCCAGCGGATCTGAAGCGCTAGGCTTGCGGTCGCACACATGAGCAGGAGCATCGAAAGGGTCAACCACAGCCGATTTTGAGGGGTCATAATCGATGACGTGTGATGCATGTACTTTATCGCGAGGAGGTAAACTGCGACGTGCGCACCTGAGCATCTGCAGGAGTCAACGCCGGTGTTTGGCTAGAAAGCAGGCGGGACTAACCGTATGCTACGCACGACAGCATCGTGCCTAAAGAGGTAAACCGCTCCAAATCATGCCTCGTCCTGGACCCTTCGGAGGTGTCATAGTCCACCGAGTTTAAGGCAACCATCAGAGTGTGGGCGTGTCGGAAGGATCGTTGCATCTGGGACCGCGACGACCTGTACCGACACGGGGTTTAAATAGGGAAGGCCCAGGATTCGCAACCGCGTTGTGACTGAAAAATGACAGTGCTGCTGAATTCAGACAAATACTAGTATACCTGTTATATGGATTCCGGATACCCCACGCGTTTTCCCAAAAACCGTGCACAGGGTATTCAAGGCTTCAGCGCAGCCAGCTGAATTGGAGTTTGTTTTCCGCAGAACGACGTTCTGATGGAAGTTCATGAATGGATCCTCGAGGCATGGTTGCCGTGGACATTCCAGCTGATTCGCAACGATTGGGACTCTCGATCATCATACAGTGCTGTGTTTGGGGGCGTCTGTCCCCTTGGCACTTTCCCACAAACTATGCCAGTACATTGCACGCGTGTGGACCTGTATTCGTAATCCTAGTGGCAGATAGCACACCCCGCAGTTTGTATATTAAAAGGACTGGTACCCCCACCCCTTCAAGAGGTCTTTCGTCGCGCTGTCAACCCTCTCGAGGCTTGTTTGTAACCCAGCAAACACCATCACAGCTTCAGAGTTGCCTAGCACCAGTGTTACCATAGAAACCCCATGCGATACTTATCAACCACTTACTTAGGTCGTTATATCGTCCGAGGAAATTGCGAAGCGGCCGGAGGAACTTGAGCTCCGTATCTGCAACCCTCACCCTGTCACGTATCCCGGTCTAGCGTTGGTCAGTAATTCGTGTTCCACCGCGGCAGAATTCGTGCACCAACTCTGTTTTCCGTATCGCGGTGGACCAACACGTAGTAGAAAGCCAAACATTCGATCAACCGATTCGGCTCGGGAGAGTAGATGAACTCTTGTGGATCGAAGTTTGGGTTGTCAAATAAATCGGAAGGATTGGGCCGGAAGAGAGTGGGACCCAAAATTTCTAGGAACAATGAGGTTCCAAAGATGTCTTCGAGTGGTGATAAGACAGGGAGAATGTTGGTCCCATTCAAAGCGTGTAGAACACTCTCCTTCACCAGACTGATCGCGGCGATGCGAGTTTGTGGCGAGTGTGTGGGGTCTGTTAGCATGTCCATCAGTATCTGTACTCGTAGTGAGGGTTCCGTTAGTGATAGTGTAAGGGACGTCAGGCGGAATAGCATATGTCGGGTAGGAGGGTCTGGATGGACGCCCATCAAAGACGGGAGAACGAGGGAGAACTTTATCATGAAGTCAAAGGGGAGGATGGGGGGATGAGGTTTTATTCGAGTCATGGCTGAGGTATGAATGAGCAGAAATGCCGACGCCTCGTCCAGGCCGTTATTTGCCCTTAGGCATGCCAGGATAACAGGCAAATAGGTCTCGAGCAGCACAAAGGAATCAGGATCCTGGAGGTTGGTGTGTGCCAGAAGGATGAGCTTTCCAAGGGTAGGATTGCTCGATAGCGAGGCGGTATCATAACCCAGTCTGTTCGCAGCAGCCTAAAATTCAGGTCCATGAAGTTGTTCGACAACAGCAAGGCAGAGAAAACTACCAATGCTCCCGAGACGAGGTTCTCTCCGGTGTTCCACTCGGGGTCGATGGCAGAGTTTACCACTAACGTCGGGTATAGAGCCTCGAAGGTTCTTTGAGCCAAAGACGTGCGTAAGCAGTTCGCACATGCCGCTAGAGTGGTGTCAAGTAACGAAAATAGTGCGTCCTTTATCGGAGGTCAGCACCGAACTGGTCCCCGAGGTCGATCTGACTCACGATGCAGGGCGTCAGCTGGGTAATGTCGGAAAGGTGATCCGCAAAATAATCCAGGAGGTTGTTGATAAATGCGGTTACGGAGTGGAGGACCGCTTGACCCTCGCGCTGTTCCGAACGCGGGACCAGAACGAGGATATGTTTTCCAAGATCGCGGAGCACCCCGTGAAGGCGCTCCCCCGTGGACTTTTCCTTAGGCAGCACCCGTGGCAGAACTGGTTGCTCAGTGGGGTGAGAAGTCCGCGGCGGTGGATTATAAAACATGCTTACTATAGGCGTAAGAAAAAACCACTCGTTCCAGCTGCAGAGTGGGGGGGAGCTCCTCGGACTCTTCCTCATCTCCTTGTTCGTCAGCATGACTCAGGCGTTCCAGGATCTCTTGCAGAACGAGTAGGATCTCCTTTGCATTGGCCTTTTCGGAGACCACTCTGATAGCTGGGACGGCATGGGTGCAGTGGTATGATATCAGAAGCGGTATGACCGTCAGGGGGTCCTACGTTTCACGTATCGGTTACGACGACAGAGGCAATCACTATCAGACGAACCAGCGATGGTGTCAGAGGCGAAGCCTCCAGGGCCGGATATAGCTCTGCAAGCGACATCTGGGAGTCTTTCTCGCGCACTATCGCCTCGATTGCTGTCTGCAGGGACTCCACATCCTGCCAAACGTTAGACATGATATGAAACCCGGCGGTGCCTATTACCTGAAAATTAGCCATCTATTAAACAAGCGGTAAGAAACGCCGCCCTTAAAATAGCCCGTCTGCCCTGGCGAACCCGTGATCGTGGGGTCTCGGCCTGCCGGCCGCGGGCCGACGACATGGCCCTGAGCCATCCCGTAAGACGGATCATCACTCTCCCCGGGCTGTCGTGGTTATTTAAAGACTCGGGCCCGCACCTCTACCGATGATGTAAGATGTATCGCTGTATATGAGCGATCCAGTTTTCCCCAGGCCCAGCATCAACCTCTCACTCACCCCCTCACTCTCCCAGTATGGCCCTCTTCCCGAGCGGTTCTGCCACAAACCTCACCGGCAGAACCGTCGACACACCCGACGGACCACTCAAGCTCCAGCGGCGTCTCATCCCGGGATCGTCAGGAACCGTCTATATAGCCGAATACACGAAGACACATCGTCAGGTCGCAGTAAAAGTGATCCCCAGGATTCATCAGTCTGCTGACCGCTCAGCCGAGGAATTCCATATGCAGCAGGAGGTCCAGGGTCACGAAAACATCGCCCACACAGTCGCCCTCTACCCCAACGTTCGCCTTGGTCACCACGGTATCCATAGCGGCTTCACCGGAGATCTCCTCGTCTTCGACTTCTACCGCGGCGGTGATCTCTTCACTGCGATCGCTTCCTATCATTACGGCGCACAGGAAGACCGGATCCGCGATATATTTCTGCAAGTGCTTTCTGCCGTCGAGTACTGCCATGAACATGGTATCTCCCACCGTGATATTAAACCGGAAAACATTCTCTGCAGTGAGGATGGCCGTCACGTCTTCCTCGCCGACTTTGGGCTGGCCACGACGGAGGACATGGTTCGCTGTCGATGCGGTAGCCCGATGTATATGAGTTGGGGTCAGTAGACCTCGACTTCCTCCTACTTTACGATCAACTGACTTGCCTTGGATCAAGAATGCTCCACACATCGTGCCGGCGACCCGACTACATTCTCCGCAAAAGCCTCCGACGTATGGTCACTCGGTATGATCCTACTCGCCCTTGTTACTGGTCACTGCGCCTGGCAATCCATCCAACACCCCGACTATGATCGCTACCACACCAACCCCGACCTATTTTGGAAGGAGCGCTTCCCGATCTCCCGGGACCTGCGTCTCTTGTTGAACCGAGTGTTCGTCGAGAATGCTGAGGAGCGCATTACCCTCCAGGAACTGCGGAAGGGGGTCGTCGATATGCCGACGTTCTACCTTACCAAAAAGGAACTTGCCAATGCACCGCCGACGGTGAAAGCCGTCTGGGTCGCTTACGTTGAGAGGGGACGCATTCAGCGTCAACTGGGGACCACCTTTAAACCGTTGGGCAACGATCACGCCCCCCACAATCTGCCAACATCTGCCAGAAGCCTTCTGCATCACGCTCGGAAGGTCTTACCTTTTATTCGCGCAAATAGGGTCGAGCAGGTTCAGTCATAGCCAGGGGAACGGGACACTGACACTTCCAGATGATGTACATGCATGTATAATACAGCCCTGATGTTGTAGGAGCAGATAATACGTGGTGGTTGGCCATATTTATGAGTGTACTATAGCTGGTTATCTTGTTTCATAGATTTAGAAAAGTAGTTAGAATTTCTACTATTCGCTTCGCGATCAAAAGAGTTCATGTATCAGAGCAAGGGTGGTACCCAAATCGAAGGATTGCGAGGTGGAGTACACTTAACCCGAACGTGACGTTCCAGTTTTCGAACCAGGTATCAGAGATAGCGAGGAGCACGAGGGAGGAAGTTATCAAGGCATACAACTTGCCGCCGGAAGGACAAGGGGAGGGGATTGAGAGTACCTAGAAAGCAAATCCATGAGCCTCTCGAAGGTGTCCAGCCAAAGTGGTATTACCTTGGCTGCCAATACTGCGGACTTTGCGGTCCGCACAACGACAGACTTGGGAAAAACCACACGTATCACCCTCCCACCAGGCAGTGGTACTGCGAAGGCCCACACAGCATTGTGGTGGTTGTGCCGCGACTCTTCCTCGGATAGTTTGCGTTCCGGTTTAACCGGCAGCAACCGAGGGCTCAATCGTGGTGATGTTGATTCTGCTCTACTTTTTTCCGCAGGCCGGGAAGGGGTGGGCGACGAGGGCCTGCGCGAGATAGGGGTGGGTACCATCGTTATGTCTGTTCCGGTATGGCCAACGGTCATTGGCGGTTGGACCTTCCCCTTCAGAGACACGGGTATCAGTGAGGTCGCAGTCTGTGTCAGGTTCGCAGCCTCCGGAAGGGGGTCGAGCTGGGGGGGAATATGGTATGAGATGAATAGTACTTGAACGTTGGGTATTATCCTACCTTTCCTTCATCGATTCCCATTAAGACTCGTTCTGACGAGGGACGGACCGAAGGCATGACGTGTAGTAAACTCTCTAAAAGCCCCAAAAAGTTTTTTGACAACCTTCTCGCTTTGAATTTCACCTCAAGCTCCTGCGTCGACTTGAACCTAGGGGTGATATCAGTGCTTGTGAATCGCCACGGCTAAGTTTCCATCACCCTGGGTATTCTAGAATTTCCCTCTCGAGTCTTTCCATCTTGTCGCTCTCCCCGACGGCACTACCGTCATCCCCACCAGAAGCGTAGGTATACGGAAGGTTGAAGAAGAGCAGTCTGTGGAGAATCATTCCAAGCGACCATATGTCCGACTTAGAGTCCATTTGTGTCAAAATGCCCGTTTGTGGAGAGGGCAGTGACTCAGGTGAGGCATACTCCAAAGTCCCGGTGTTTCCTGATCGTGCTCGGGAATTCAACATGTCCTGGGACGTGCCAAAGTCAGACAGCATCGCACGGGGTATCAGTTTCCCTTGATCCCATGTCAATAGGACGTTGCCGGGTTTTAGGTCGAGATGTAATATGGACTTGTCGTGCTTGAGTGACAGTCAGAATCCAAAACCTTCTAAGACATGCCTCATACCAAGAACGCGAGTCCCGCTGTGACGTCACGGAATAGACTTCTCACTTCCTCTGCACTTAGTAGGTGAACAGCCTTGAGAGAGGCCGGCGGTCTGGAAGGTCTAGAGATTCCCTCCCTGTGTGCCTGTTGTTGTGCTCGGAATGCGCGGATTCTCGCTGACCGTGAACGAACATCCTCTGGCGGGCAAACATCCGGTTCCGGTAACCCAGGCTGATGCATATCAGACCCATGGTTGCGACCGAGCCTTGCATCTATGAAATCGTCCAAGCTAATAATCGTCAGAAGTTGTGATTTGCCGGTCAAAACTAAGGACAAACCTTCCTCCCTCTGCCCACTGCATAAGCATGCTGCGAAAGCTGTTAGAGCAGTCGATGATACAACAACAAGACATACAACAAGGCAGGAACCTTTGGTCCGAATGAAGAAAACTGGGTGGTTTCCAGCCATGAGTGGTGATACGTAACGATGTTTGGGTGACGTAATGTCTCCAGTAAGCGGACCTCCCGGAGGATGTCAACCAAGTAGGTGTGCGATTCCCCTACGGCAATCTTTTTCACGGCAAAACGACCTGTAAGATACAGGTTCATTCCTGCAAAAGTTGCTAGCGGATGTCAGCGCAGCGTACCGAGCCGGTTCCCGTCCAAGACGTGCTGGGAGCGAGACTCGTGAGTAGGGAGTTACATGGTTATCACTGGAGACACACCTGGCACAGAAAGACACTCCCATTCGCACCCATACCCAGCCTACACTCCTCTTCGAAGAAGGCGGTGAAGTATCCCTGAGCCATCGTTTCTGCGGCGAAAGTAGAGCTCTCTCCCATGGGAGACGTAGGTTCGATGACAGATGGTGTCGATGGTCGAGAGAGGGCTTCATTCGAGACCTCTAACAGCTGAAAATAGTTGGCCGCACGATCTTGAGTGTCGTCTCCACCCTCATTGTCGGTGGGTAACGGACGGCCGCAGTACGGACAGAGGGAGGTATCTGGGAGGCGATCTTGGCGGACAACCGATGGTCGGATGGACAGGGCGTGAGAGGTGGGATTGTAGAGTACAACCTGGTTCTGTGCCTGGAGAATCGTCCTCCACCCCTGGTCTACGGAGGGGATAGCAACCGTGATGAGGGCCCTTGAGTCTTCCTGGCGGGACATCGCAACCAGGTGTCACTCGAGGCGAACGACAACAACGAGGTGTTTCTTCTGCGCAATTTCTGTCACATTGAGCCTCCGCTGTGATTGCAGCAAAGCCGAAGACACGCACAGCGTCTGTGTGCACAACTGGGTGATTTGTTAAGGCGAGTGCCGACAGATCGACCCAGACCCGGTCAGGTTCAGATCACCCCCACCAGCCCCCACCAGCATCGACCCCGACCTCAACGAACACAACCATGACCGTCATTCAACGGCCTCTCAAGGGCTCCCGCTTGTCTACCTTCTACCCTGTAAAAAGTCTCCCCTCTCTCTCTTCGCTAGACAGCGCGTTCCAGCTACAGGAGTACATCTCACTTCTCATTCGACTTGATGTCCACGACGTCCAGAGGATCGTTTCTCTCCCTGGAAAACCCGCAAACACTCAGGATACCGGTACACCTCTCGAGGAACTCAAAAACGAAGAAAAGGATTTAGACAGGGACGGGAAGGGTGATGTCACTGTGGACGAACCCTGCTGGATTTACGAACAACTACGGTCTGCACCCTTACACGTTTTCACGTTACGTCGGCCACGCTCACGCCTAGGTCATCGTAGACGCCTCGCTCAAGATCTCTCTCACCCGCTTATCACGACATTGCAAGAAGAGTGTACGCGTCAGACATGTCCCGAGATGAAAGCCGGTGAATGGCTGTATCTGTGCGTTGCCCACGGAAACGAAGGGGCGATGGAGGTGCGTGCATCGTGCAACGCGAGCTAAACCGGTTGCTGAATTTTCATCCGTAGCAATGTTGTGCCATAGACTACATCATCCATACCGTTGATAGCGCGACCGCGTTGTTGAACTCTCCCAGAGCCTTTCCCTCTCGGTTAGCGGCTTGTCAATCTCGCTTGGACTCATTCTAATCTAGGACTACAGCCTCTCGATACCTACGAGCTCCTACCGCCATTTCTCTTCCCTCGCTCGCCGGCTTGGCCGCATCTTCGCCCATGCTTACTTCCACCACCGTGAAGCCTTTGAGCAAGCCGAAGCGGAGAGTTCATTATACGCACGCTTTCTCGCTTTGACGTCCAAATTTGACCTTGTACCCCCCGAATTCTTGGTTATACCTCCATCACACGCCGACGACGCAGGACGACAGCAAGAAGTTGAACCGCCACGCCTACTGGGAGCGGCTGTCGACCTTCACAAGGGACGAGAGCATGTTGATGGAAAGGAGGACCCCAATTCGAAACAAGATTTCGTGGAGTTGTCGCTTGATACAAACAGCGAAGGTCCCCCCGATCTACCAAGAAGTCCGGCCGGACCGGACGGTCAGAGAAGACGGAACAGGACAGACACGATGATTTTTAGTGAAGCTGTGAACATCGCGGAGGATTTGGCCAAGGTGCAGACGGAGGGGGAACTTGAGGGGTCGACATCGTTCACAGATGTCCCACCGCTTGAGGAGGTCACTCAAGTCCCTCTCTCATCAGAGGTCGCCCATCCGACCGGTGATATGGCTTCAGCACTGAGCGATCCTTCTCCGGAGTTCAACGACCACATACCGGCGGATGAAGTGGAGGAGATTCCTCTCCCTGCAGTTACGGATTCGGAGCCCGTTCCTGAAGACTCCGGTGAGGAATCCAGTGATGAGGAGGTGGTTCCAGAGGAGGAAATCCCCGACCCAGCCGTGGCCGAACCACCAGTGCCGTCGGACACCCCAGTCTCGGAACCGCCGTCCACGTCTGCCACCGAACCATCACCGTCGGAGACCATCCCAGATGATAAGAAGCCAGAGCCAGCGGATGTACCAGAACAGACGCAGTCAATACCTGAAGTTTCAGAACCCCCGGTGAAGATCGAGGTCACACTGGCGACCACTGACGAGGACGAAGATGTTGAGAAGAACGAAGAGGAGCCAACATCAGATCCAGGGCCGTCTCCGCATGAAGCAAATGATGACGGTGATGGCAGCGATGATGATGACGACGGCGAGGACGACGAGGACGACGGGTCCCAACCGGCGAACCAGCCGGAGGTGAAGTCTTAGGACTGCTGGCTTCGGGTACATAGCTTATTTACCGGTCGGTCTAATGGTAGTATGGCTTTGATAACATGGCCGACTTTGCCCGAGATAATTTACACGTCCAGTCAGCATTTTCTTACGCCCAATCCGATGTCGACTCTCCAACGTATATAAACCAAGGGATAGTGATAAGATGAGGTCATCCTCTATCCTCCTTCTCCTACCTCCCCCTGTCCACGATGAGCGGTAGACTCGCCTCAGGTCCATCTTTCGCTGCGCTGCTTCGATTCATGGAGTTCTGATACGGCCTCTGTTCTAGATTATGCTGCCTGGAAGAAACTCCAGACCATCTACGATACCGAAAAGTCCCGGCTCGTTCTCAAGGACCTCTTCTCCCAAGATGCAGACAGGTTCAAGAAATTCAGCAAGGAATACGTCTCTCCAGACGACCCTGCAGTCACCTTCCTCTTGGATTACTCCAAGAACTTGATTACCGAGCCTATCTTCAACACCCTTCTTGACCTTGTTCGCGAGGCCGAAGTTGAGACCTACCGGAACAAGATGTTCTCCGGAGAGCACATCAACACCTCCGAGGATCGTGCCGTCCTTCACGTCGCCCTCCGTAACTTCGACGAGTTCAAGATCAGCGAGGAGGGCGCCAGCGAGGTTTCCGCTGTCCTCGAGCATATCAAGGAGTTTACCGAGTCCGTTCGGAACGGGACTTGGAAAGGATACACGGGAAAGACCATCGACACTATCGTCAACATCGGTATCGGTGGTTCCGATTTGGGTCCCGTCATGGTTACTGAGGCGCTCAAGGCCTACTCCAAGAGGGACCTCACCGCCCACTTTGTCTCCAACATCGATGGAACCCATCTCGCCGAGACTCTGAAGGTCTGCAATCCCGAGACGACGCTCTTCATCATTGCAAGCAAGACCTTCACCACTCAGGAGACGATCACCAACGCTGAGAGTGCCCGAGACTGGTTCCTCCAGACCGCCAAAGACAAGGCCCATGTCGCCAAGCACTTCGTCGCCCTCAGTACGAACACTAAGGCTGTCACTGCATTTGGCATTTCTCAGGAGAACATGTTCCAGTTCTGGGATTGGGTTGGTGGTCGTTACTCCCTGTGGAGCGCCATCGGGTTGTCGATTGCCCTCGTTATCGGTTATGATAACTTCGAGAAGCTCCTCAAAGGTGCTCACGGTATGGACAAGCACTTCAGGGAGACCCCTTTGGAGCAGAACCTTCCCGTCATCTTGGCTGTCATCGGTATATGGTACAACGATTTCTACGGTGCCCAAACCCAGCTTCTTCTCCCTTACGACCAATACCTCCACAAGTTCGCCGATTACTTCCAGCAAGGAGACATGGAGTCGAACGGAAAGTTCGTCACCAAGGGCGGTCAGCGCGTGGACTACCAGACCGGTGTAAATCTCGGTTTTAATAAAAATCTTGGGTGATTACTGACCGTCACGATACGCTAGCCTATCATCTGGGGTGCTGCTGGAACTAATGGCCAACACTCCTTCTACCAACTCGTTCACCAGGGGACCAAGTTGATCCCCGCCGATTTCATCGCCCCTGCCACTACCCTTAACCCGATCCGCGACTCCCTTCACCACCGTATCCTCCTCTCTAACTTCTTCGCTCAGCCAGAAGCTCTGGCATTCGGAAAAACCGAGGAACAAGTCAGGAAGGAGCTAGGATCGAATGGTACCGAGCCTCTGATCAAGAGTAAGGTCTTCGAAGGCAACAGGCCAAGCAACAGCATCATCTTCCCGCTGTTGACACCCGCTACTCTCGGTATGCTCACTTTTTGTTTTCGTTCTTCGTTCGGAAGATTGATTGGCGTTATGACAGGCGCCTTAATCGCTCTTTACGAGCACAAAATCTTCGTCCAGGGTGTCGTTTGGGGAATCAACTCCTTCGGTGAGTATATCGTGATTTCTGGGAATACATTGGCCGCTAATGATAGATCAGACCAAATGGGTGTCGAACTCGGCAAGGTTTTGGCCAAGGCCATCCTTGCTCAGCTCAACAAGCCTGAGGACGTCACCGGTCACGATAGCTCTGTGAGTACTCTTGTGTTCCGTCTCCATCTCTTTCTGGACACTGAAATATCTCGCAACAGACGACCGGTCTCATTCACTACTACCAGAAGTACAGGAAAGAGTAGAAACAAGTACAAATGTGTACGACGAAGCATGTAAAAATGTAACATCGCCCGAGTGTCGCTAGGAACAAATGCAGAATATGACCCTAGGAAAAGAATCATGTCAGCTGTCTCGTTCGAAATTTTGATCAGCAAGAGAGGGAAAAAAGTTCAGAGGTGCACGAAAGTTTGGCTATGTGCTTGACCATTCGTCAAAATGAATTACGCCTGGGGCGGCAACGAATATCATCCTTAAAAGATGGAATGCTCAGGATACGCCTACTCACCTCGCCATTGGATTCCTTGGTAAGGAGAGAAAAAACAAGATGATGGAAGATTGAGACGGAAGAACGTCACAGACGCGTGACTGTCACATCCGCGCATCCCCATTCCGTCTCCGATGTCCTTGTTAGCTGCTGTCCGACGGAAGACTACGACCTTCGTCAGCGCGTCGTGTAGAGTTAGACTGTACGCGGCCAATGCAGGAAAGAAGGGCAAGGGATCTGCTCCGGCTTCTCCCACAAAACTTCCTCCAGCGGAAACAACATACAGTACGCTCAATCTCATTCCATACCTTCATCCCCATGCTTATGCTTGAGCGTTTTCAGACGGCACATCTTTGTGTCCGTCTGGTATCGTCTTGACTGGCCTTAATTATTTGAAGGGTCAAACACCAGTTGTTGCGCTTCCGGATGAAGACTACCCTCCATGGCTTTGGAAGTTACTTGAGCCGAGGGACCTAGCCGACGACGGTCCTGGAGGAAAAGCAGAGAAGGTCCGACTAAGAAAACAGAACAGGCAGCGGATTCGAGACCAAAATCTTCTCAAGACTCAGTGATTTATTGTTCAGAGGGGAAGCTTATAATTTACTTCGTAGGTCGATCCTTCAGCTTCCTCACACGCATTTGACTGTGCTGACGGTTTAGACGTTGGCCACGGTAGAGGTACAAAATATAATGCTAATAGGATTGGTCACCCCCATGTTCTGAGCACATGCCGTCGACGAGAATACCATAGAACCATACGAGGTTGCGGTTAAAATGAATGGACCCATGATGATGCTGGCGCAGTTGATGGCCCATGTGGATAAGGCTTTCATTGCACGTCTAAAATCTACCACGAGGTCCTAATACACCCTCCCATGGCTCAGTGGTGTTCCTCTTTCGCGATTTGAGCGGCGTAAGGGTTACGAGGATCCCTAGCGTATTCCTCCGCTATATAGGCGAACAAAAAATGATGAGAAATGTGTCGGAATCATAGTGCGACGCGACACGTACATCGGACACCAAGATCCTGCATTTTCGAGACGAGGTAGAAAGTAACGGTGGACGCGGCGACGAATGGCCAGAGAGGCCTGGCGACCTACGACAACCAATATGGTTCAGGTCAACACCACGGACTGCACTGCAACCAGAGGTAAGGGGAGACATACGGGCGTGGGCCACTTGCGGAAACCGAGGAAACTCATGGTTTGATCAAGGGATTGGAAGAGGTGTTCGTTGGTGGTAGGTGGTTGACGTAGGAGTCGGAGGGAGGAAGGCGATCGGAAGTAACCGCTTCTTCCGTCTTTGCCGCGTGCATGACGGGCACCGACTGGTCCTTCAGCCTACGCTCCTCCACTGGGTTCTTCGACGACACCGACACCGACGACGATGACGGAGAGAACGTCGGAGATGCTGGAGCCTCCTCTCGCTTGTCTTCAAGCAGCTCTCAGAACTTGCAGCAGATTGATCTGGCCGCGAGGGAGGATAGCGCCCAGTACAAGCCCAACCCGTGGTCTATCGCTAAGGTCAATGCTGCCTCTCGCCCTCGACAATCTACTGCTACTGTAAAGTCCGTGTCGGAAAAGTCTGTTGCAAAGAAACTTCCGGAAGGGGCGATTGTGGACGCTTTCAAGAGACAATCCAAGAAACCAAAGGCTACGACGAACTCTTCTGCTCAGGCTAATCAGCGACAAACTCTATCGAACAAACCTGCTTGGACCCCTGTTTTAAATGCTACTGATAATTCTGTATCTGCTCCTGGTCGTTCCCATACTCCGACTGTGCATATAACCACCTCTGCTGTTGACCCTGTACCAGATCCACCCCAACCACGCATCTCTCAGCAACATCAAGAGACTCTGCTTCCATCTTTCTTGCCCAGGAATGCTATCTCTGCTTCCTATCCCACTAAACCGACCTTTAGGTCCCCAAACCCACATTTCACCCCCAGCCTCAAGCGCGTCCAACCGTTCTCGAGTCCTATCCCTCCGCCTTCCCATCCTCAGCACTCTATTCCCAGTATTTCCCGACCACGCACAACACCTCCACAGACTTCCACCTCCTTTGGGCCGCATATACTTGAACCCTTTGCTCCTACCCCCAGAGACATGCGTTTAACCACCAAACCTGTCGCCCCCGGCCCCTCGGTAAACCAAGAGGAGGGTCGTCTTGTACACCCTTCGTACCCAGACCACCACCCCTCGCCAGCAAAATCGGAAAGAAAAGCAACGCTGCCGCGTCTAGGGCGAAACACCCAATCTCCCTCTCACCCTCAGCCCAACAAACCTATCATCAAAGTCCCTCCGAAACCAGTGACAGTCCCTCCCTCTCCTTTCGCTCAACCACGCCAGTTCTTTGGACAAGGTCGTACGCCAGTAACTACGATCAAACAACCTTCGTCGAACTCGGACCCTCTCCTCAAAGAAGAATCGCATCACGCTCTGGAGTCCTCTCATCCTCGAATGACAAGCCCTATGAGGGAATACGTCGATCCATACGATCAGCTCCCACCTTCCCCGGATTCAGAATGGTCGACTCTGAAGCAACCCACACGCATGGCCGGTGGTAGGGGTAAATCGAAGGCATTGGACGTGAAGAGCGGAAAGTTTAGACTCCCGTTGAGTTTTGGGACCCTCACACCGAAGGAACCACCACAGAAGAAAGCAAGAGTGGTCACGTACCTCCCACCTCCGCCTCCAAAAAAGCAAAAAGTGGTGGCGGAACTGCCTCCGGGAACCCAAGAGGTTGAAACTGGTATCTGTGCGAATGGGCCTCCCCTTTCCCCCCGATGATTTTTCTTGCCTCACATTTGTACCATCTCTCTAGTACCCCAATATCTGAAAGCCCGGGCGAGCGGGTTGCCCTCTCCACCTCCTTCGGATGAAACGGCTCCGCCGAGCTCACCCACGCCTTGTATGCAATTCGATTCAAATGGTGTGTTAACCCGCTACAAACTCGTCCGTGCGAAGATTCGTCAGGTACGCATACTGAATAAATACCCTTCGTTGTACTGTTTGACCTATTTCTACGGTTCTCTGGTCCTATTCATCTCAGTAGCGGAAGGCGCTCGATGTTCAACTTTGGGATATCCTGGGGTTGGAGAGTTGTGGTGTAGGGTACCGGGATCCGGAGTACACGCCCGGACATGTGGATACATGGAACGGAGAGATCGCATTCGTCACCTGGTACCCACGTGGGGACTGATTTTGTTTCATGCATTGTAACGACCCAAATAAACGTTCAGAATTTTGTCATTTATTATCAGACATGACATGAAAGGTTCGTTGAATGGCTACCACGTTGTCTACATTTGGAAAACAAATCGAGAACGGTTAAATACTGCCACTACTGAGATGGGGATGGAGAAGGAAAAAGGTGAAAGGATTCGCGAGGAATCGTAGTATGAATGGATATGCCGAGAGTGCGCAAATCAAGAGAGACGGATAGGAGGGTGTAAGGTGTCGCGTTTAGAATTGGAGGGTAACAGTAGTAGCATGGAGCGGAGAACATGGGTGGGAGCACAACTGAAAAAAGCCAATGCGAGAGTCGACGATGAAAAGCTGGCGGTACAGGTTGCAAGCGAAGTCTGGGAGGTAGGTAGTGACGGGTAAATGTGACCATGCACAAGATAAAGCAAGTGAGACTGTGCGGTGAAGGTAGATGATTATATGGGTTTAGGAAAGGAGTGTTTGTCCCCTACTGGACAAGAAAATGCCGTCAAGGTCGATTTCACAGCCGCTTGTTTTTCGCAACGCCCCTTCCGGAAGTGGTGGCTACGGCGGCAATAGAACTTTGCCCCTTCTTCTCTTTCTCTCCGAGGGTCCTATCCATGAGAGAGACTTTCCCCTTGGCCGCGGTCTTAACTGGAGATTCCTTCTTGGACGAAGATCCCTGCTCGACCTTAGCTTTCTTCTTGGGCGACTTTGGCTCTTCAGCAGCGCCCACGAATCGTAGCTGTTTCTTCGGGGTCTTGAATACGAGAGGTCCAACGTCGCCGTCATCTCCGCCGGGGGAGGGAGATCGCCCGCGTGTGGTGCTTCGTAAGGATCGTCGGGTAGGAGTAGTCGGGAACAATAACTTGGGCGGGAGAGCGAAATCGGGAGAGAAATCGGGATGCTCTGGAGGGAGCTTGCTCTGGTCTGAAGGCTTGTAACCAAATAGTGGATTCAGAAGCTCTTGTCGGTGGCCACGGCTGAAGAGAGAAGTTAGCTGAGAATGCCATCCGTTGTTTGTCGCCTACTCACAAGACATAGGTTACCGTCTTCCGTTCCTCAATGGGAAGAACCGGGGGCTTTGGCTCCGGCGTCTGGAAGCGTAGAGGAGCGAGAGGTTTGGACTGATCCTCACCATCCAGGAATGGATTGTTAGGCGAGTCGCGAACCGGTATCTCTTTCGTGGCCCTAGATTTGCCTTTATTGACGGTCTTCCCGGGGCTTCGCGACGTGATACGAGGAGTCCTGGGAGTTCGCGGGGTCCTTGGAACGACAAGAGGTTGAGGAGTGACTGGCTTCTTGACCTTCCTAGCTGGTTGGCGCCTCGATGGAGGAGGAGACTGTAACCCAGTAACCGTTGTG
>Ga0307513_10000553_pt1 | contig 53627 bp, 50 predicted proteins | sample 15_EM_MG_FD_202174 | JGI IMG/M metagenome (GOLD analysis project Ga0307513, IMG submission 202174) | Populus trichocarpa ectomycorrhiza microbial communities from riparian zone in the Pacific Northwest, United States - 15_EM | ecosystem: Host-associated > Plants > Roots > Unclassified | place... | reverse complement strand
AGGCAGACAAACGCCGCAAACCCCTAACGGAACCCTTCAAGAATGGCAGCAGAGTTCTTGTTAGAGGCCGCCCTTATACCTCCTCCCCTGGACGATCCAAGAAGCTAGAACCACGCTGGTTCGGACCTTTCAAGGTCCTTGAACATCTACCTGACACAGACAACTACAAACTACACCTCCCACCCAGAATGGCCCGCCAGAAACCCTACTTCCACGTCTCCTCCCTTAAAGAATACAGAGAGAACGATCCCGATAGATTCAAGTCCCGCAGAATGGACAAGCCAGCACCCATCCTAATCGACAATGCAGAAGAATGGGAAGCAGAGCAGATACTCGACTACCGCCGCCAGAACAACAGGCACGAATTCCTGGTTCACTGGAAAGGCTATGAGCGAGCAGACGACTCCTGGGAACCTATCGAGAACCTCGACCACTCCCTGGAACTCATACAGGAATACTGGGACGCTAACCACCCAGCAGAACCGACGCCCCAGATCACCTCCCACTACATTAAAGCTTCCTGGGAACCCATGGAAGTTTCCTCTACACCCTGCACCGCAAACGACTGCCCAGACGACTTCTGGGAACCCTATGATGATGAGGAATATGATTCTAGCAGCTCTGAGCAGGACTATTTCCCCACAGATGACGACAGCCTCCTATGGCACACCGACGAGAGCGCTGAGGACAGCGAAGACTTTGGAATAATTGTTGATTTTTCAGAATAAGGGAATGTAACATGTGTACATGTTCCGGTAACGGTACACAGGAGCAGGCAGTTCAGAATCTCCTATGTTTAGTTGATTTATATTTGGTTTATTTGATTTGATTTCAGCTCCGCCACTGTTTCTGAGTCAGATAGGCTATGCTATCGTATTGCTAAGTTTAGTTTGCTTTGTTGGAAGTTTATATTTAGGATTCCAGGTATGGAATGATCATGTAACACTGGCGAAGGCTGAGCACTGTTTGTTTGTTTCTTTCTTTGGTCTTGCAGGATTACAGGATTCCGGTATGTGCGCAGCTACTGGTAATGATTGTGATTGCAGGAAGGCTATCGGTCTTGGGTTTTGTATTTAAACCAGTCTCCTGGCTAGCAGGAGACAGCAGACTTCGACAGACCTTCAGTCTAAGAATACACTTGGTTGAACGGCAATCCCTGAGTCCCTGAGTTCAATTTGTCCTTCAACTATTATCCTTCTAGCTACCGGTCCCTTGAAGCCTCCCTGAGCACCAGCGCTAGCAGGTCTATCGCCGGTCCTATTGTATTTTCGTTAGACAGGAGTAAACCTGTTACACAGATGCCTCTGTGAAGCTCATAACTCCGGGAGCTTGAGTTCGGATATATGATCATCCTATGAAGCCATATACCTCGCTCTTAATTATTAGGTAAGCTATTCCCGCTAGGGTAATAGATGATCACTTAGTAAAACTACAGTATTCAATATTGGAATTAGGCTTTCGGATATGCTCTGTCTACGTACTGTAAAATCTCAAGAAATCTGGCTGGCTTGGCAGTATACCTCAGAGAAATTTGCAATACAAATCACCACTAAATGTCGATCTATTACAAAGTAGGTAAGGTGCAATATAAAAATCTGTGTAAAAGTAGGTACCCTTTGACCAAAAACAAAACAGAGTCCACTTTAACCCTTCTGTAAAAGAAAAAGTAATCAGTAATCAGGCTGTCTTACTGCGAAATTAAGAATCAAAAACGGGAAGCCCATATCATTGTGCCTTACTGCCAAGCCAGCCGGATTTCTCGAGATTTTATAGTATTAGACTACTTGTAATTTCATCGCGTATTCGGAATCTGGTATTAATAAACATTTATAGCTTAGTGCAATGTCCAAATATGGCTAGGAGGAGCCACTATTACATGTATTATTTAGTCTCATCTGGGTCAAGCTTCTGCTCAGTTCCCTACATTTGACAGGGCCCCTACCACATGCTCCTAAAGTTTTTCCTCACAGCTTTTACCTGAGGATGAGGATATGAGTTTCAGACACAGGGAGAACTGAGAAACGAATGATATCGGAGCAGGTAGAAAGAGAAATCTTTGTGATTGCAGCAATCTCTTTCCAAGATAGTCGCCAATCTCCTTTAACGTTCGCTAGCCCCATAATTTGGCCACGCTTCATGAGAGAGACGTAGTAGGTCCACGCTGTTTCAATGCCATTTTCTTGCTCACAATAGTTGTAATAAAAACCCTGCAGGTTTTTGAGAATCTTTCACCCCAGCCTTATATTATACCCAAGGTAACCTTTTGGAAGTTGCAACTTGCTCCTCTCATATTATCATCACAATTGTGGTCACCTGCACCACAATTATCACCACTAAAAACATAAAACCAGAGTGTTTTGTCCTCTAGTCCAATCGGCTAGCCTGTTATCATTGGCTGCTTTCTCCTCTTTATATTAACCCCATCATACATTTGATATTTCTCATAATACTGACATACTAACCGGCACTTTTGTAGCAACCGGATTCCGAATACGCGATGAGAATACAAGTATGATACGACAAAGCCAGTCACTCGCCCTTGGTTTTACTTTTCTACTTTCCAAGTTAGACTTACCGCATTTGACTTTTTCCCTCCTCTCACTGCCCAATCAGTCGACTGGTTATGCAATTCTGTTCTCACTTGTTTTCTCTTGTCTTCCATATTGTTTCCTTACTTTCTTTCCTACTACGGATATGTGTTGCTGTTTCACTGTATAAATAATAGGCCTTCCTGGCCCTCTCAGATTGAATGAAGTTCTGAAGCATCTCTGGCGCATATATGTTTCCGGTATACAGCTTGACAATTGAACCGTTTTTCAATATTCGAGGATAATGGCATTGTCTAACATCGCCCTAGTCTAGTTCCCAAGTAATCGATGCCCCCGATCCTTGTCCCGCGACCCGGAGTCTTCCGAATTTTCGACCATACCCGAGCACAGAGCCCCCACCCCGCCATCCCATGTATGGAAAGTTCAGATGGGCCCGGCGACAACCAGTAAAATGACGCAACTTGAGCCCACCCCGCCCCGGGTAACCCAGCTAACTAAACACTAACTCACCCACCAATCAATTCCAGTTCACCAGCAAACAACGAACGAAATCACACTAGAAAAATCCATTATACAAACACCCTACTCCTTTGCAAGTCAATGACTTCCTCTCCGTCTGCCGGAGATGATGTGAGTTTAATTCTACCACTCAATTTCTTCTCCGAGAGCGGTTGCTAACGGCATATTCAAAAGGTTCTTGACCGCCTCAAGAAAAATGTCGACCCTACCGTTCTCTCAGACCGTGAAGCGGCCATACGGAAGCGGGCTTCAGAGCAATACGAGAAAGCCCAGAGCCGGCTCAAGGACTTGGTCACTATTCTCCTACTAATGTCTCCGGGAACAATGGCTAATACGTTTCGACTCCAGGTTCATGACAACTCCACACTCCCGGTCACAATTTCCCTCATAAGCATCGACGGGGCAAGGAACACCCGGACGAGTTTCCTGCAAAAGGTTCTTCAGGAAACTTTTGCGAAAAGCAAAGAACCGGGTTTCACGCTAGCAGAGGCAGTGCGGGAATTAAGACAGGATTGTCACACCTTTTCCAGGTTTGGGATATTTCACCCACCTACGCTATACCTCGATTCGGCCGGTCAGAGTGGCGGCAAGACAAAGCTCAACGCTAAAATCAGTTTGAAGGAGCTATCGAGGTTCATTTTGAAGACCGGCACGGATATGGGAAATACCGAAGGGAGCGGATACCTAAGCCTTACTTATCGGAATGTGTTTGGTGGAGCTGAGAGCCTGAACGGATATGCTTCTACCGGCACAAGGACTAGGTCGGCGTACGAGGTTACCTTTCAGGCTCCAGTCAACGCGAATCCAGATTTGACTCTAGAGGCCAGCGGGTACGCATCTACCCGGTCCCATCAATATTATTCCTCGCATGAGGAGGTCCTTAGAGGTGGAAAGGTCGGGATTAAGTGGGGTGAACATGAAGCTACGTATAATGGAGTTTGGAGACAGATTACGGGCCTTGCCCATGGAGCCTCCCCAACTGTTCGAGGTGATGCCGGGGACTCTGTGAAGAGCAGTCTCCGGCATACTTTTACTAGAGATCATCGGGATAATCATTTACTTCCTACCCGTGGGTGGATGGTTAAATCAGAATCCGAGGTTGCTGGATGGGGAGGCCTAGGAGGTGATGTAGCCTTCGGGAGGGGTGAAATGGAGGCACAGATTGCAGCACCACTGGGCACATCTGGCATCTCGGTGTCAGCTGGGCTCAGAAGTGGACTGCTCTACCCGCTCTCGTTGGGAGTTGGAGACAACAGCAAACCACCGCAGCCATCCCGTATCAACGACCGTTTCCAACTGGGTGGCCCAACAGATGTGCGTGGGTTTAGGGAATGTGGGCTAGGCCCAAGAGACGGGATTGATAGCGTTGGAGGAGATGTCTACGTGGCAGGTGGAGCCAATATCTACTTTCCCATCCCTAAAGTGGGACCGGAGAAGCCATTAAGGCTGCAGGTGTTCGCAAACAGTGGACGCCTTATCGGCCTTAAGGACCTTGCTGAAGACGGTAGGAATGTCAATAGCAGTGTCGAGGGAGCACTTAAGGAATTGGGCAACGGGCTTCCGAGTATCGCTGCGGGAATCGGCTTGGTCTACGCTCACCCAATAGCGAGATTTGAGTTGAACTTTTGCCTACCGCTCGTGAAGAGGTCCGGGGAGAGAGGCCGGAAGGGATTGCAACTCGGGATCGGGATTAACTTCCGATAGCTGGAGGCCTTGCATATCAACGAGCTTCGCAACGGTCTTGTTAGTTGCTGCAGTACACACTTATTAATTGTGGTGGCCAGAATTTTTTTTACTCTCCCATTATGTTACCATTTTGCTCATAGAAGTTATCACTTGTATTGAAATCAAAGGCTTTCCTCCATCTTGCTAGAGTACTATGATTGTGCCACCGTACTTATTGTCGTGCTTGCTCAAGTGTCATGTGCTACCTACTATTCTTGACTTTGGTGGAACACGAGGAATGCCAAATCACGTGATCTATCCTAGCTCGCTAGCATTGAAGTGGCCTTATTCCCATGGTGCGTCTATGATGAGGAATAAAGATGGGCATAAGTTACCACCCGTGCTTGAGTTCTGAGGTCGCAGTATCATAAGGCTCAAATGAAGTTGATGCATATTAGAAGGACTCCGAAGACTTTGGCACTATGATAAATGGAAGAAAGAAAATAGAAATCTGTGGAGACTAATTCTCCTAGCTATAACCCCTAAGGGAATGGTGCCACAGTCTTGGCGAGCCCAAATTCTCCTTTAAGCAATCAGGGCGCGAGTCCAGAGAAGCTCTAACTTTACCGACAAATCTAAGGATCCGATCACTTTTGTGTGTGCTGCAAGACACAACAATCAAGACGAAGTTTATCATAGCCAAACCCAATCAAACCACACCAAACAAATCTCATCCGGGAGTGCCAAGACTCTCAGCCCGCAAAGCGAGCAACTGAACCCCCGTCTCTGATCCATCACCCATCGTCAACACTTCCCTTCCCTTACCTCCAAGTAACAACCCCTTCCTTCATCTTCTACGACAAACCTTCCCCTCCTCGTATCCAGGTTGAACTACCCTTTCCTCACCTCCTTGTTCCAGTGATTTTGGTTCTTTGTTTCTCCCCCCACAATCGCCCTTCGGTTAGTGCCTTACTAACCTTCAGGCCACGGACAGACGGACGGACGACAGACACGCACACACACACCCCACTGTTAGGAACAGTTTGAACATGGCTACTCGAGCTGCGAATAAACGTGTATGTTTACCCCGTGTTTTGTACATTTGTCCATATTTCTCATGCTAGCTCCCGTTTCTATCAGCTGTGCTCGAAACGCTTTCGGGAAAATGCTAATTTGACGCCATCGACAGCTCGTCCGTGAGTACAAAGCTATCATTGAGAATCCACCGCCATATATTCAAGCTCACCCTAGCGAGTCCAACATTCTCGAGTAGCCTACCCCTCTCTTTCCCTCTTCCACAAGCCGAAGCTAACGAGGCATGCACAGATGGCACTACATAATAACCGGGCCCGAGAAGACACCTTACGAAAATGGCCAGTACTGGGGAACTCTAGTCTTCCCTGCTGATTACCCCTTCAAGCCCCCCGCCATCCGAATGATGACCCCGAGCGGCCGCTTCCAAACCAGCGCACGCCTCTGCCTCTCCATATCCGACTTCCACCCCAAATCCTTCAACCCGGCCTGGGAAGTCAGCACAATCCTAATGGGCCTGCTTTCATTCATGACGGGAGAGGAAATGACCACAGGCTCGATCTCAGCCACCGAACAAGAACGCCGGATCCTAGCTGCCAGGAGCCGCTGGTGGAATAGCACAGGCGGCGGTAGTGGTGTGCTGGACCCAGTATCCGGCATCGTGGTGCCGAATCGCGCACCCGGGGCCGGCATCGCAACAGGTGGGAGCAGGGGCGGCGTGGGTAATGGAGATTTGGGAAGGAAATTCAGGGATGAATGGAAGGACGTAGATGCCGAGAATTGGAGGTGGCTGAAGGCTAAGGGCTTTAACCTCGCTAGCGGACTAATTTCCCCGCCGCCCTCCGCTAGTGCCCGCCCGCCCACTAGTTCAGGCGCCGCCGGAATAGACACAGAGGGCGCGAGGCGACGGCAGCGATCAGGCAGCATCGGTAATACCGGAACGGCAGGCGCCGCCGGTGTGGTTGTGCGCAGGGGTGGTGGGTGGTTCGAGGGGCACAGGGTATTCGTCGGGATTGTGTTCTTAATCGCCTGGGCTTTGTTAGCTAGGAGTTTGGAATGAATTAATGGCTGGGGCATCCTTTGTGTGGGCAGAACGGGGGTGCGATGAAATTGGGATATCAAAATCTTTTGAAGAGGTTTAGGTTGGGGCATGGAGCGTTGGATGGGGGCGGGGGTACAAACGGTCGGCTTCTCTTGTGTATTAACAGCACTTTTTTGCGTGGTAGTATTATCCTCTCTTTATCTATCTTGAACAACCCTTCAGCAATTATATTATTACAGCTTCTTTCCACGATGAATTAAGAACTCCTTTCTTCCAAAATCGTTATTGTAAGAACCCGAATGACCAAACCCTGCTCTCTGCTGTCTGGCAAAAATAAAAATAAAAATGTAGCATTTAGGACGTCCATAATGGTGTAACCAAAGAACATCACAGTGGCGTGCGGAAAAGCACTGATCATCCCGGGCTGGCACATAACTGTAACTATAACACATGAGTAAACGTCATGAACAAATATTCATGCAACCAAATTACCCCGGCCAGCATGTTTCAAATCGGGTTTTGACCAGTCATTGCAAATAAGGGAGGGCATATTAAATGCTAGTTTTTTAAATTTGTTAATAGTTGAGTGATTCCAAAGCATGGAGATGGTGAATTGGTTTGTGTGGGGGGGGGTACTGTACATGTACTGTGTGCACAATGATACATCCGCTATAAAATTTTATGTCACAGTAGGAGCCTGGGCGTCAGAACTTTCCCCACACGACTGTACAGTACAGTGAACTACGGACGATGCGTAGGACTATAAACAGAGGTGAGAGGGGGGCGTTTGGCTTTACCCTATAATACATCTGGGTTACTCTTGGTTCATTTTTGTTTTAACTTTTCTGGCTGTTTGAGGGGCACCGTATGTAAAAACCAACAGATATACGAACGCCCCTCTATTAGCAGATAGATAGTATCAGTACAACCTGGTACCGTACCCGACAGAGGAACTGTAGATATTCAAGTATGCTGCGCCTCGTCCATCTATATATTGGTGGCCATCAAGCTATGATCTGTCACTCGTATCCCAGGAAACTAACGCTCTCCCCAGCAATCATCACATGCTCTAACCTAGTCTCAGCACGTTGTGGAGAAAGAATCACCGAGAATAAAGTTTTTTTAAAAAAAATCCCGATGTTTCCCCGATGCCCCCACATAGAAACAATGGAATACCTTTATTTCGGAAGCCGGCGCGAGGAACCAGCTACCGTGAAGAAAAGGGAAGAAAAAGGGAAAAGATAAAAAAGGAGAGAACGAGAAAATCCCAACCCGGCATAAGAAAGAACAACTATTGCCGACAAGCCACAGCTACCAACAAAAAAGGAAGAACATATTAAATTTATTTCTTCTTAGCAGCTGCCTCGTCCTCCTTAGCCTTCTGTCTCTTTTCCCTAACGCCAGCATTCCTAGCGTCCGCGCGGGCAATACGCAATTCCCTGAACGCATTCCGCTTTTTCTCAGCGTCGGTGATAGTGCGCTCGGCGAATTCGACCTTGCCCGGGCCAGCGTTGATCGGAAAGACGGCAGCGGTAGAGCGAGTCTGGGTGGCGGCCTTAGCCTCCTCCCTCGAGGAGTCGCCGGACTTGGCCTTATTGGCACGGCGGGGGAAGAGGATGAGCTTAGATCTGTATTCGTTGAGTCTAGCGACGTTGGCTTGGAGGGACTCGACCGAGGTGTTTTGTCTACGATGGTCGACGGGGATCCCGATGCCCAGAGCGAATTTACGGGGGATATTGGCTTCCTGTTCATAGCCTTTGTGTTAGTTTCATCACAGGGCTTGCGATACAGGGGAGACACGGACCTTGAGCTCCTCGAGGGTGAATCCACGGCCAGCACGAACACGGCGGTTGTATTTGATGGTCGGGCATCTAACGATGGGGCGAAGGAGGTCGATAGGTCTAGGAGCTACCGCAGCAACCTTGGCCAAACGAGCATTACGACGACGATGCTTGCGTCCGGGCTGTGAATGTCGAAACCCCATCCATTAGTTCTAGTTCCCCTCCTTCCAAAATATCCATCCATATAATCCACTCATCCATCCATTTAATCCTCCCCAATCGCCTCCACCTCCCAATCCCCATACCTATCTCCGCCTTTCAAATATAGTAACCGGAGACACCCGTAGAATCGACTAACCTGGTCAAAATGAGTCCGCACGCGAGTCTGCCATTGCTTGCGGAAATGGTTGTTGGGAATTTGCTGCAAAAAGGCCAGGCCACAAAAAAATTAGCACTCACTTCCACCCTCACAGAAGACAGGGAACAATAAGTCTTTACGTTGTTGTGTTTGATCGCCATTACTACTGCTGTTGGTTAGTATGTCCGTCGGTGGTCAAAGGAATGTCGTGCGAGTGAGATTGTTTAGCGATGCCGAACTTTTACAAGAGTTTGCGTATGAGAGTGACCTGCCTCAGTTGGTGGGTGTGGTGGGACTGGTGGATTTAGGGTTTTAGACCTTATCTAATCTCCTCGATTATTAGGTAAGCAGAGGGCTCCCGGAAGGAAGAGGGGGATTCTCAGTAAGTTTTTCTCCCCCGGGGCGGGATATCTTTGCCCCGGACGCGGAGTTTATAACCAGAGAGGGGAACCGGTGATGATCTTTAAGAATATATCACTGCCCTCAGAGACGAACCACTTGTAAATACCCTATCTACCGGTACAGTACTCTCGCGATTCGACATCTCCCGCCCGTCCTGATACATATTCGTATTCGGAGACCACAGGTCTTAAGTTCAGCCCCACCTTATTTATCCTATCATATCATACGTATGCCAAGAAGGGCTAGTGCCTTCCTACCGCGGCCTAAGGTCAGCCTTCAGGACATGCTATCTCTCATTAACCGGCATACGCAATTCTGTTAACCTGTCAAATTAGGCCTATCCTAGGCTAGAGGAGATGCGGAGATAGCCAATCGCAAGAGCAAGTGAGGTGCAGTACTGCGCCTTGGGGGCCTGTAATCATCATCCGCCCATTTACCGCATCCCATTGCTTCATCTTAACCTCCGTGGTGGGATCTGCAGCCAAGGGCGGGGGGCAAAGCACGCGAACCAGCAACCCCACTTTGTACTCGAGTACGATACGAGGGCCCCTCAGATCCTAATTCACATGCTCTTCCAGCCCAGACAGTCGAGATATATTATAGCTCAAAATCTCCTGACACCCGACAAGCACTGTTACCCACGATATCCTCTCCAAGTGACTCCCCATACCTGCTTTTGCTAAATCTCTGCATTGTCCTTTAATCATTATACGACTGCATAAACCGCCATCACAGTAGATTCAAAACAATCGGCATGCTGAGGATGTATGACCCTGGATAGCCTAACCTCTAAACTTAAGGACCCGTTAATCTAGGCAGTGATTCTCCTACTGTAAATGTTTACGGGGTTTATGGCGGACAGGACTTCACAGCATGCCGAACCCTTACAGGGATAGACATTAATCAGGGACTATGCGCGGTGCTTCACTTGCGGAAAAAAAAGCATAGCTTCAAAAAAGGACTTTTGATTCAACAACTATTAGGTCTAAGTTACGGTGTCGTGCATGATACTTGTAGAGCTTCCAAGTACCCCTAATTAAAACCCCTCTCAATGGGCATTCGCAGTTGAATTAGAAATTTGGTTACACCACCTCTCATTCCAACCACGGGCACCTTCCATGCTTTTTTTCATTTCTTTATGTTCTAGAAAAGCTCCATGCATGAACAATTACCTCTCGGGGTCCCGATTGGTGCTTGTGCGTTCTACAGCCCCCACCACCTTCCGTTCCAGGAACCAACACGAAAACAAGCTCACAAACACAATTCACAAAACCTCAAGTGGCTCATCATGTAGACCACTACAACCAAAATTTATTTATTTCTAGCCATATACCCAACAAGCACTAGCAAGAGTCACTCAATAAAAATAGTTGGTGGAAAAGACAGGAGGAAAGAGAAGAGATAAAGTGGGAAAAAAAAAGACTAATACTAAAACTCCCTATTGCCACACTCTACCATATATCCCGTTTGCTCGCTTTTAAACGAAAAACTTTTTACAAGGCGTCCGCGGCCTTTCTCTTGACTCCACAATCTCTGCCGGCCCGTCTGGTTCTGACGGCCGCGGCGAGGTTGGTCAATACGTCGACCGTAGATTCCCAGTCGATGCATGCGTCCGTGATGGAAACACCCTTCTTGAGGGCTGCCACGCCACCCTGGTCGGGTGTGGGGATGTCCTGGCGGCCTTCGTTGATGTTTGACTCGATCATTACACCAACAATAGCCTCCTCACCGTTGCTAATTTGAGCAGCAATGTCCGCGGCCACAATAGGTTGGTTCTGCAGCGTATTATTAGAAAAGGGCAACTTTGGGAAAGAGCAAAAAGCAAACCTTGTGATTCTTAGAGCTGTTTCCGTGACTGCAATCGATCATTATCACCTCTCTCTGTCCCTTCTTCCTCAAGGCAGCCTTTGTAGTTTGTACGTCCTCAGAGCTATAGTTAGGGCCCCTGGAACCCCCGCGAAGAATAACAAAGCCGTGCTCGTTCCCGGTAGTGCGGGTGATTGCGGCAAGGCCTTGCTTAGTCACACCCATAAAGTGATGAGGGTGAGAGGCGGAGAGGACAGCATCGATGGCAACGCTGAGCGAGCCATCAGTACCGTTCTTGAAGCCAACCGGGAAAGAAACACCCGATGCGAGCTCACGGTGGAGCTGTGATTCGGTGGTGCGGGCGCCAATTGCTGCGAGGGAGAGGAGATCTGCAAGGAACTATTTTTGTTAAATGACTGTTCGCTTGCTCGGTAAAAAGAGAATTACCTGTGGGGAGACAGTATCCAGCATCTCAGACGCAATAGGAACTCCCATGCTGGTAAGATCGACGAACAAGTTTCTGCTAACTCTCAATCCCTTATTGATTTGGAAGCTCTCGTCGAGGTCCGGGTCATTGATCAATCCCTTCCATCCAACAGTGGTTCTTGGCTTCTCGAGATAAGCTCGCATAACGATAACCAGGTCGCCCTGGAGCTCCGTTGAAATAGCTTTCAAGCGCCTGGCATAGTCTTTGGCATTCTCGGGATCATGAATTGAGCATGGTCCAACGACGACAAGAAGCTTGTCGGAAGTGCCATTAAGCACCGCAATAGAATCACGGCGACCCTTGAGAACGGTAGCTTCAGATTCAGGAGTCTTCAGCCCCACAATTAGTATGACTCATTATTCGAGGAACAAAAAATCCGAAACAATTTAGATTAGAGAAGGGGATATACAGAAGGGATCTCATGTTGCAAAAGACTGGGAGGGATCAAAGGATCCTGTCCGACAACTTTTGTTCCGTACTTTATCAGCTCTCGCTTCTCCTGGATTTTCGCTTTCCTTCGCTCTATCCTTTCGACATGGCTGGTGGGAGAAAAAGATTTCGGGGGCTTGTAGAATAAAGAAAACGTACCGCGAGAGTCTTCAACCTCGTCAGCTTTAGGAGTCATGTTTGCAGTGATATTTTTCTGTGAAGACGATTGAACTGTCGAATAAAAAAAGAAGGAGTTATTCTCAGGAAGAGGCAAGCTGAGAGGTTTATATGAGTTCGAGACTGACTAGCACTCTGTTAGAAAAAAACCCTCTCTTTGATGCGGGTTTGTACCCGGGCTCGTTAGTCTTCTTTGGTCCAACAGGTTGTAGCAGTGGTCGTAGGAATGCCGTAGATGGGAAAAAGGAAAAAAATATTTTTAAACACCCACCACGAGCAAACTTGAATGAACTGATCACCCCGCACACCACTGGAATCAAATAAAACCAAGAGATCTCACCAGTCTAGGCGAAAGCGTGGTACGGCAGGCAGTGATAGAATTCCAAGGCTACTTGTCGATATGGTAAGTATATTAACCGGGACAAAGAATTGGAGCTGCGGTAAAAAAAAGAAAGACGAGCAACTGGTGTTGGTCTCGGCTCTGAGAAGGGTGGAGTGAGAGAGAGAAAGGGAAGGGAGGAAAGAGGGGCATGGGTTGAGACCAAGTTCCTGACTGCGCAGTACAAACCGCTCTAGCTGAGTCTGAAAAAGTTTTTTTGCCCAAAAAAAGAAAAAAAAAGAAAAAAAAAGTAAGGAATGATCGTGAATGCACAAGTATTAAAAATACTCTTAGTACACAATACTTGTAAGGCATTCTATATGTCCACAGCCCAAGGCAATTGCACTTCCCTATCATTACAATATCACAATACGTCCAAGACTCAGTAACCATGTCATGGCCCAATGAAAACTACTACGTATGGAAACTACTACGTATGGAGACCAGCTCCGAGAACTCCGCAATAGACAGGAAAGCTGAATCTGCACTCCTCCCAAACTGATATTCTTATCTCGCGTGAGAATAAGAGTTCGGAACCGGGGATCGACGGTGGGACTCGTATAGCAGAGACAAAATAGTAGAATAAAAACGGCAAGGTCTTTTTGCTGAGTGTATTTGGGCTCCTCTGCTACCAGGAACCTCTTTGTAATTTTTTGTACCTTCAAGGTCGTTTCTTCCGCAGCTGAGCTGGTACAATTAGTTGGCGGTTGCCGCTTCCGGATATTGAATCCCACGCCAAGTGGAAATACTACTGTACGAGTACAAAATCATTTACACAAATAGCCGGCTTATCTCTTGATTCGCATGTACCATTTTTTGGTTCCTTAGAATATTACGAGACCAGGAATAGTCGATGCGCGGTAATCCTGAAGATTTCCCTACCGTACTACCTTTGAGAAAGAGCCTATGTTAATCAAAGGCTATTCACCACGCTAACAAGATGCAAAATGGAGACAGAGATTAAGGGAGGTGAAGAAAAGGCAGCCCACCACAATTTACTCGGACAATCTACTAGATGTATCAAATAAGCAGCAGAGCTGAACTGCATTTGGCTTAGCTGAGAGCAAGCGAGGCTACAAACACCAGTTACTGTGAATTCTGGGTAAACTCTACCCCCCCCACTAAACTCTTTAAGGTGGCAGCGATTTCTGATAATGCCCAATCCTGTGGTAAATGAGCCCCCCTCGGGAGAGTAACTACCACCTGCCAGATAGATAACGCAGCGGGCCGAATTTCCCCAGAGCTTACAGTAGGCTATCAGAAGGCTACCATACCCGCTTCCGCACACCATATTATACTATAACACTTTACGGGTCCGGTCTGCCCCGGCATTGCGAAATTCTCGAGTCGCGAGAATTCTCAAGTCTTCGCAGTCTGATTGGTCAATGCTGGCTGTGGCGCTTATCTTCCGTGGTCTTAACGCCAGAATCTCGAGAGGCAGGAACAGACAGTAAGCACCCTATGGTACAAGTATATGCTTTCATTGGGAGGAATGCCCCGGTTTTGTCCAAAAGGGTTGGCACAAGTAGTAGAGCACTAGTGCAAGTGCCAGGGAGATGCTTTAGCGCAAGCAGGGATTGTTTTGCAGGTTAACCTAAACTGCCCACTACCAGTAACCTTCTAGCAGGTACTGTACAGGAGTCAGGTGGGATATTTTCGTATAAGACAAAGCAGTGAACCAGTAAAGTAATCATGAGCCGGACGAGTACAAGCACCAGAGGCGATGCTTTCACACGAGGCAGGGATCGATTCGCCGGTTAACATAAATTAACTATTTACTAACCCGGTACGAAAACATCTCCCCTTGTACTTGTACCTGACAAAACAAGCTACTTATTCCTTTTGTTCTGCATATCACTCAAGGATCCTACTACTGGTAGTATAGGCACTATTCGTACAGCACCTGCAGGAGTAACCCTTGCCCATTCTGCAGCGAACCGAAATCGGGAGCTTACTGAATATAGCCTACCAGGTCCTACCCCGCACTCGTTCTCCAGAGACTATCATAACCTTCTATGGGCATGATCAGCTCAGGCAGCTGGAGCACCCATTCCGCAAGAGTAGCCTCTACCGTGCTGTCAAATGTATTGGCAAAGATTCAGTCAAAATATCCATTCGTTGATATTAAAGCAGCACTCTCCTGAGCTCGGACATCAGCTTCCACGTCCGTAATCTCTACCCATAGTGCAGAGAGAGGGGCGGGCTTGTATACTACGATCCTCAGATGTGCGATCCTGTGCACTAGCCCATAAAGTCCTTGTAGGTACGATATGAGGTCATGCCTTTAGCCATCAAGGTGAACTCCTCCCCTCCCTTTCATTCAGCCCAGACAGCAGATTAAGTAAGGTCAATGACCGCTAGGCATGAAACTAGCTTACCCCGCAGCACATAGCCTATGTTTTATAACAATATACAACTAAATACCATAGCTCCGTGAATTTCTCTGAACACTGCTAGTGCACCAACGTCTATTGCACTATACATCTTTAGGCCAAAGACATCCTAAACAATATTGGCGGCTTCCAGCCTCGTAAATGCCACGTTCATGGTAAGCACGAATCTCTTCTGCAAGCATCGATGAGTGAACTCGAGCCCCATTGTGAATCTTCAATATACCATGATCCGGAGCTGAAATGCAGTAACTTGCAAATAGTCCGATGATCATGCGGGCATTTGGCAGAGTAACAAGTTAGAAATAAGGTATGAACCACCGCAGGAATCCCGATAATGCACTACTCCGCCGCCCTATAATCTCTAGATTTTAGGCCAAAAACACCTGATGAGGATTATAGTTCTTCTAGGCGCCCATACCAAAGCCAGATTCAAATATCCAGACACTTCATCACTCCACTCTGGACAACCTACACACGTCACTAACAGGTCTCGGACAACCCCCCCAATAGGTTCCTAGTGGCACCATCTTGAATCAAATTCTAGCATACCATGCGGAAACCATCAATCTTAGGTTCAATGGCACTTCCAGTCTGAGGGGATTGTGACTTTATGATAGCACGGGTACTGTAGGTGTTAGTACTGTAACCCTATTGCATCCCAGTATAATAATATTGTAGTAGCTACTACACCCACCGCAACCCAGATTTTCCCTTGACCTTACATCTCTGTATTTCGAATTTTCTGGTCTATCACAATTACGACGTTTTCCGTAGGGATTCTTTCTACTACTAGATCCTTCTAATGGTCTAACTTTGGCAAGATAGAGCTCTAAACAGGAGACAATATCTATTGCATAGGGGTGCTCGTTGGTCATCTCCGGGCCAAGGATAGCTTCCCAATTGCAGGTGCCCCCACGTCGCGGGGGGAGCTGCTAAGTAATAACACCGGGGGTGGGCCATAAATTTCAGGGTGTGGGGTTAGGATCCTTGTGTCGCTACTTTTGCGGAATGGCTCAGATGGATTTGATTCACATCTAAGGTGTCAAGGAGTAGCCCTGGAGGTATTTGATTAATATCAAAGATATCGACAACGTACCCTAGGACTTCAAGGTTTTCGCAGGAATCCATACTTCTGCCCACAATCCTCGAATACTATGTCTCAGGCTGTCTCCTGCTTATCTTCAGATTTCAGAATATGTTCGCATACCATCTCAGTGCTAGGTCTCAAAGATTTCCAGAGGTTCAAGTCCAGTCCCCACTCTCTCGCTGGCCAGTCCTAGTAGGGATTATGTTTCACTATTGAATCCCTTTACTCGTATTCAGGTCTATTGCTACTTGCTACTCAGCACTTGAAACCAGACAGTCTTAGTCTTGCGGTGTTCTAGGCTTCGGTGAGTTGGCGTGGGCAGCTTCTACGGTCGCCCTTCGAGATTCCTAGGACTCCTCGCCGCCGGATAAAGTCCCATAATCCATACCGCAGACCATGTGAGGGCTCTGCAAGGCGGCGCATTCAGCGAGGCTTGGCAAATGTTGGTATGTATCTTGGTTTTGATTCATACTGAAGGGGAGGCTCCTTTAACGCTAGGACACGACAGGCCCCGCTGAGTGTGCCGCCTCGCTGAGTCCTAACCTACGGGTACGGGTGGTCTAGGAGTGTCTTGCGTGCAAACCAGGGGCCCGTGCCGCTATCCAGCACCAAGAAGCTGTGCAGTTACTCGTGTATGAGTTAATAGCGAACACAACTGATCATTTGAGTTGGGATGGCCACCCTGGGCAGAAGGCCGGTATTGGTGGCTTAGAGCACCCTCGATGGGCTGTTTGGACGCACGAGTTTGTTCTGAAGGGTTTCCAGGGTTCCGGGCTCCCTAAGAGCCGAGATTTGCGGACGAAAGTGCACTCGCCCATCCTTGCCAAGGAGCACGCCGGCTACCGAATTTTGGCGAGATTCGTCCTCACTTCCGTAGCCAGCGGTTGTCTTGGCAAAGACCCCGCGAGTAAGTTTGCCGCCCTCCGCTGTCCCGGGTCTTATCATAATCAACCGGATTTAACTCAACCGGATATGATATTATACGATACCTCTCTAGGCCGTAGAAAATTTGCGGCAGTCCCATATTCTAATATAGAGAGCACTCACTAAATTAGAAAGCGGGGGTTTCCCATCTCTACGTAGCTTAAATGCACCTTACCCCCTTATCATCGTACGACTGGTGGACCTGTGCATGTACTCAACATTTTTAAAGTTTCTACGATAGGAAATAAACAAGTGATTCATTCACCGGTATCGTATACTTCCTAGCTTCACGGCACTGGATCTTGCAGGAACTACCGTAACCTGGACCATGGACACATATCTCACATCCGAAGGCTTTAGAAAAACGTCGAGTACTGTACTGCACGGTCCCCAATCTGTTCGCAGACCTGACCTCAGGTGGGATATTGATAAAAAGAATACCACGATGGTCAGTTATTATCAGTTCAGAGTGGATTCACAGGGTAACCCTTGGAACTCTGCAATCTTCTCCGGGCTCTCTTTCTTCTGGCCGCTCGTCTGGGGACCGCGCAATAGAGACCAATCCCACTATGGCAAGCTTAAGGAGGGCATTTCCCAAAAAGGGAAAGAGGGAGAAATGACGGTAATAACAATTAAGTAATAAACCAGGTTGTCAGCGTAGGGGGGTGCACGTTCTCCTCTTTTCTACCGAATAAGTCTGAAAGTGCAGGTCAGAGGGAAGAAACCCTAGGAACTCCAACTAGACTATTCATCGATGGAGGGGCAATGTATCTTGTGCTATAAGGATGCATCACGAACTTTCCTCTTCCTCTCACCCGCGTGCCCCACTGTACCGGGTGGAATCCCGAAGTTTGAGCCATCCCGGGTGGCGGGCTCAACCCACAAAACCACCGTCTTGGCACTGGTCTCCAGCTATGATACAGCAAGAGCCGGAATAATTGAAACTCCCGCTAGGACGTCGGAGTTGCCTTTGCTGGTAAGGTAGGGTCTGGCACTTTTTTGTTTTTTTCTATTAAGCCCGGGGCTGAGGCGGTCAGCTCTCGCAGTGCTCCCGCCCCCCTATCCAAGAGAGGGAATTTCGGACGTCTTAGCGGGAGGTTCAATTATTTCGGTTCTTGCGGTACCGGTACCATAGGAACTCGAATATACGGGCCTAGTACTAGGATATCGCCTCTCCTACCGTACCCGGGGGGGTCATTAAAAACCAGAAAACATAACCCTTGTTTCTATACATAATTGTACAGGATCAGCAGAAATATTTTTCCAGCTTTCAACGACCCCCCGGGCATCTACTCGCTAGATCACCATCGGATCTTGGCTCGCACGCAGGGGGGGGGGCATGCGCAACAGCGGTCACCATACGGAGCAACAATGGGTTTAGCAGAGTAGGTTAGTAGAATCGCGAATACCGGTTAGTAGTATCTGCCAAGTCCAACTCGTACTAGCTATACTGGATCCGGGGAACATGATTCCTTCTCAGGGTGTTTTGTCTCTGGTTGCTGAGATGAATAATTGGACAATATGCCAGGTAGACCGAAATTTCTTCCTCTAGGAAGGAGCGAAAAGCGGCCTAAAGAGTTTGCTCCCCGAGACTACCGGTATGTGGACGAAAAGAAAAACACCAGACCGTGCTACCGTATTCACACTCTAGCTCCACCATAGTTAAACTTCTTATGGTAGGAAATTGTGTGCACTACTTGTACGGTACTCGAGCACTCGAATGCTTCAAGTAGGTTATTACTACGGGTGGGCCCTCCCCTCTGTCTTCACAGCTCATCACTCTATCCGCAACTGAATCATCCTGGCCCGTCGGTGAAGGCGCCGGTGTCGGGGCTGTCGTCTAGGGAATGAATCCGCCTTGCCTCCAAGGCGGGCTACCCGGGAGCATCATCCCCTGCAGTAGTGCAGTCGAATTTCCCCACATTTTACTAACCACCGACTGCAGTAGTCGATTGACTGGCTCGCACAATATATCCTGCATATTTCCGAGCTCCAGAGTGTCACGTTGTTGGGGTAGAGCGCAAGAGGAGCTCTTGCAAGGGTGCCGCGACTACTAGAACCGGGTTATCGCCACTCTCCCTAATAGGTGCAAGGGACAGGTACATATAAGTGGTACAGGGAAGGCCCACCGATGTTGATTGAGTGCTAGCATGCGGCCACCAGCACATCTGCAAACACATGTCTTCCACTGTTCAACAAGAGCCTAAGTTAGATTCATTTTTCTTCATTTTTTTTTGATAGATGTATTGAATTGCATACCAGGCACCTGACCTGTCAATTGTATTTGTCCAAAATTGAAAGAGACAGGACGAAATGGAGATCCCCCAGGGGCACCAATATTTTAGTTATCCATCGTACCATTTTTTATCCTTAGCTCTTGTACTTTCACAGGTCCGCAACAGCCCTCAACACGAGCTTAGCGACAAAAGAAACCGATCCACACCTCGGTTTCCATACGAAAAGCAGAAATTTAGCCAGCTAGCACAAAGGACCACAATGCATTCTGTTCTTCAGATGCTACAGAGACCTGATGAATCACATATAAAAGTGCGTGTCCTGGTAGGGCTCCGGGGCTTTTCCTCCAGAAATCTAGTGTTCTATGACCTGGTCCTCAATAACGTGAATCCTCACATCGAATTGTGCCATCTGAAAGATCACCTAGATTTTTCAGAGGTTGTGGTGGTGAGTAGGCACCTATTGAGAGCGGCACTTCACATGGAAAAGCCGGTGGACGTTGGTTCCTTTCGCCGCCATGCTCGCACAACCGCAGATCGGATTTTGGCGGCAAGGTGTACGAAACCAGACCCCCGGGTACTGTTTGGGGAAACGTAAAAGAAATCCAACACTATGGCCACTCCAGGGGGGAAGGACTTGGTTTTCTTGGGAACCGGGGACTAACCCCACCAGTGCCATACGGATTGACCAAAATGGTACTTGAAAACGAATGTTTAACATTGGCTGGAATGAAATCCCCGTCGGTGTAATGCCCGTGGAGACCTCCCGCACGAGTCAGGTATCATGACGGGGTTCTCGCCGCAGCCGCCCCGCTATTGCGGACAAGTGAGCCGTCGTAGCACCTCCAAGCATCGGCTCGCCGCAGAAGATAATTAGATCAGAAGGGATTACGATATTAAAGCTGGAGGTCAGAGGATTTAGAACTCCAGGGGTCAGAGGAGTACTTTGTGTTCATTTCCAGGACTGAGAACAAGGTTTTCTAGCCGACCCTGCCACGTAGCCAGCGTCTGTGTTTAACGGCGAGCGCACAGCACGGAATGTTGGTAATTAGAGCACGAGTATTAATTTATTTAGGCACCGAGAGAGAGAGAGAGAAATGGATCTCAGGCCAGTGTTCTTGAGATGGAGAAAAATCGCCGCGTGTGAATTTGCCTTGGAATAAAATTCCCCGATCACAAAACGTCACCCACAGTAACCGCTCCTCCCTTTCCGCCGGGAAACCGCTGCTCGGGGCCTGCCTCCTGCTCACTACTCGAGTACTTCGGGGCCCGAGCACGGGCGAGTACTCCGGGAGATACTGTTATTTGACGTCACTGAAGCGGGACATATATTAGTACTTTTATACATTTCTGTTCATTATCCGTAGGCAGTTAAGCCGGTCAACCGGTCTTCCCCTGCCACAATATACCTTCTTTGTTGGGGCATTCTTCCATACGGTACCACGAATATCTCGGGCCGCCAAGTAAAATAACGTGAAGACAAAAGTCGGTGGCCAGGCCCGTACTAATATTATAATTAGTAGCGCACATACCCTGGGTTTTGCAATAAAAGGGTCAAGTTACGATCGCACATTCCCTGAATGTCAAGTGAACTCACGCAACTAGAAATGGAAGGCGGTATGAGCGGTTTACCGTGATCTCGAGCGAGCACTCCCTTAGGTGGTCTTGGGCCCGGCTTTAAATATTGAAAGGCGGGGTGGTCAAGGGAGCTAGTGGCTGTCAGATAGTCAGGTCGGAGGAGCGGGTGCCCTCTGATGATTCTTGAGTTTAGACTGATGTTAGTTTAGGGAATTGAGAATGGTACTGCCCTAACTTACCATAGTTCCCATAGGACGATCAACCTCGAAGACGAAAACCAACACGAAAAAAATCGCCCTGTTATGTCCATCCACACCTTCAATGGTTTCGCCATTTCGGTGGCTTGTTTCCACTTTAAACCCAACAAAAACTATGAGGACGACTCAGGGTTCACTTCTCGTGGCACAGGCATCATGAGGTATCGCCAGCTCGAAAGAGGTACGATACCTAGAATTGTCCTGGGGCATGCTGAGAATAGGACTGCTAGCACGAGACCTCAAGATATGTAATAAAGTTAGATGCAGCATAGTTACTTATCATACCATACTAGACCAATCTTCTACTTGTAGTCATCATGGCCTAGCCCTAGTAATACTGTGCATATTTGACATCTTTGGCTACAAATCTGACCTTCCTACATATCCCCGCCATGGCCCTACTCGAGGAGTGTACTACTCTGGGCGAAGTGTTAGGGTTCTCCCCGGATTAACCTTATTTCGGAGGGAGTTGAAATCTGGGAGTCGAGGAGCTAGGTCAGGACGCTTCAAAAGGTCTTGAGATTCCGCCGGTATTCAGCTCGAGTACTTGCGCAGCACTCTCTCTTTTGTTAGACAAAACCATCCCAGCAGAAAGTTTCCTGGTATCGAAACGCTGTGATCTACCGGCACTGTAGATTGCCGTGCTCTCTTAGGTGCTCTCTTAGGGCAGAGGATTATTGGAACTTCATTCAAAGCGCTGAGTAAACCACCCCTTCACAGAATGCTTCTCGAAGCTTCGCGTGGGTTGGTATGATACTTCGCGTAATTGGTAAGCGGGGCAACACAAATTTACCCCCACCACCCGACTAGCTCCAACGCGTCTTCCCAAAATTCCCTTCACCACAACTCTCCACCAAACCTCATCTATCTTCGACAGCCATCACCATTACTTGCGTCCTCATCAAGGGAAGCTAAATTTGCCTTGCATCTCTGTGATGGTTTCTCCAGTGCTAAGCTGGTCCAGCCAGTTATCCGTACTACCTTCGTCGGAGATACCATCATCTCTTGTCGGTGACAAAATACTTCTACCACAATCAGCTCTTGAGCAGCTGCTTGCTGCTGTTTCATCCACACCGCCGGAATCACAGCCATCGCCTGCTGCTACAGCAGCTTTGGCAAACGCTTATCCGCCGCAGGTAGACATTTCATGGACTTCCGCAGCTCATCATGAGCGCCCGCAACCACAACTTCCTCACCCTCTCATGTTCCGACTATTCAACCCGAGGAACAACCGATTTTCACATGCAGCCCCTTTAGAGTTCTCCGCAGAGGAAGGAAAGATTGGTATATCGCCATTATTACGGGATGCGCTAGGTATCGAAGAGGATGAGGATAAGAGGATTACGGTTGTGTGGAAGGATTTACCAAAAGGTACTTATGTACGATTAAGACCTTTAGAAGCGGGGTATGACGAAGAAGATTGGAAAGCTTTGCTGGAAAGATACTTGAGGGTCAACTTTACCACGTTGACAATGAAGGAGATTTTGGCTGTCCAAGGGAGAACACCAGCGATTGGTGGGAAGGAGAAGGCGGAATTCCGGTTTTTGATCGATAGCATGAAACCGGAGGAGGCAGTGTGTATTGTTGATACGGGTGGGTAAGCCATGCTACCCAAGCGACCTCCAAGCCACTGTACTGAATATCTACATAGATCTAGAAGTCGACATCGAACCATTGTCCGAAGAACAAGCCAGAGAAACCTTGAAGCAACGGCTAGAACGGAAGTCTGCTGGTAGCAGCGGCGGCACCCTGAGGATCGGCCAGCCAGCCGAAGGTGAAGTCCTGCCAGGCGAATATCACTTCTACGAGCTACCGGAATGGGACCGGAAGGGGCCACTCGCAATAGAGCTCGACGAAGTGGACGACGGTGACGAAGTAGATATATTCGTTACAACATCCAAACATCACCACAAGCCTCGACAAGACGAGCATGTATGGGGAGATTCCGGAAGCAAATATCCGAAAACGATACAAATCAGCCCGACAAACATCGAGCTTCTTGATGTAGAAAAGTTATTCATTAGCGTTCATGGATACGCGCCACTAGACATAGACGAAGGCAGTGAGCAGCAAGAGGAGGATAACTCCCCTCGCCCATATTCCCTCCGAATCACCCAAACCGAAATCCAAAATATCGAAACCCCTACCAACACCACTACTCCACCAGGCCCCGACTACAAGCAATGCAAAAATTGCACCCAGTGGGTCCCAACCCGCACCTTCCCCCTCCACGAAAACTTCTGCCTGCGGAATAACCTTGTATGCCCCCACTGCCACCAAGTTTCCAAACGCGGCGCTCCAACCACCCATTGGCACTGCCAACAATGCACAACCCACGGCAATAATGCCCCCCACTCCCTACAAAAGCACGTATCAATCTATCACACTCCGCGCCCGTGCCCCGCTTGCATCTCTTCCTCCTCCCCCTACACAGCCGTAAACCTCCCGGACCTCGCCGTCCACCGCACAACAACCTGCCCCGAAAAACTAATCCTCTGCCGTTTCTGCCACCTCCTCCTCCCTCAAGAATCCGCAAGTGACCATGCCGAGCTCCTCCTCTCAGACCTGACCCACCACGAACTGGCTTGCGGTGGTCGCACAACAAACTGCCACCTCTGTAACCGGATCGTAAGAATGCGAGATTTGGACGCACACGTTCGCAACCACGACCTTAAAAGACTATCCACGCCCCCGCCAATCACATGCCGGAACGTGAACTGCGCCCGCACGACTAAGGACCTCCGCCATCCCAACCCACTCGGTCTCTGCGGGAGCTGCTTCGGACCGTTGTATGCTCCCGGATACGATCCCGGTGATATAGCGCTAGGCCGGAGGCTCGAAAGGAAGTTGGTCAGACAGGTGATTACTGGCTGCGATAGAGTCTGGTGTCGGAATGGGATGTGTAAGACTGGGAAGGCGAATCTCGGCATCGCTAATGATCTCGCGCAGGGTGTTGGTGTGGCAGGCGCGATGCCGCTCATAAAGAAGATTGTTCAAGACCTAAAGGGTGGGGGCGGGGAGCTGGGACTGTGCGTCGACGAAGGCACGCAGAGACGTAGGCGCCTCGCGGAGAAGATCGCTGTTGAGAGTGTGCTGGAGAGGGCCGGCGGGTGGGACGTTTGTTGGGTTGTTGCCGCCGTAGAAGAGGTCGGTGGGGCCGAGGAGGAGGGTGCCGTTAGAGGGTGGTTGGAGAGAAATGCGGTTAGGAGGGGAGAGCGGTGATTTGTTTTTGCTCTGCCCCGTGGGACTCGGTGTGATTTATGTGCTGTTATTGGTAGATTTTATGTGTTGGTGTTGTATCTAGATATAGACGAGTGCGGGTAGCGGATCATAATGAATACCCCATCCCCATCACTCCCTTAACATCACATCACGCATTCTCACTCGAGCAATTATGATAACGCTATTGTGACGAGAAATCAATTTGTATCATGCAAATACTGGCAAACTGACTAACGAACCTGCTGACCGAATGGCTTGCTACCTACCCACCTAACCTGCCAAAAGGCGTATGTAATAGCAGTAAAGTTAGGTTACTGAAGAAGGCGCAGCATGATATAGAGATGAAAGAGCAGAGATTGAGAAAGGAAAACGCAAAGAAAACCGCCGAACGGACAGACAGAGGCCAGCCATATGAGAAATAAGTAAGGAGAGAGGACAAAAGGAAGAAAGGAGGGAAGGAAAGAAGAGAAAGGAAGAGGAAAAGGGGATGCCAACTCCACTATTGTGAGCATTGGGCTTGCCGTTAACATATCCTAACCCAACCTATCCATCCACCGCGTCGTACCATATCGTATCGTATCGTGTAAAACATAAACCAAGCACTGACCAACGCAGTCATCCACCAATCCATCAACCTAAACAGTAACGAAGACTACGACCTATCGACAATTTTCCCCTTAGCGGAGCGTAGGTCTTCCACATTGCTCGCATCACTACTGCCACCACCGCCACCGCTCGAACTCCCGTCTTTGCCCTTGCCCTTTCCAACATCACCACAACCTCCTCCTCCACCTCCCCCTTCTTCCTCCGTGCGTAGCCGCTGTCGTTGACGCCGCGCTTCCTGTCCAGCAATCATTTGTTCGAGACTTCTGAAACTGAACATGTTTTCCAGGCCGCCACCGCTTGCACTCTCCTCAGCACCGCCCTCGCCGTCAGCGCCGCTACTACTCCCTGCCTTGGCAGTGGTATTCGAAGAATCAGTCCGCTCAACACTCTTGCCCTTACCTTCGGCGGGCTTGTTCTTGCGTTGCTCCTCCTCCTGGAGGGATAGTCTTATGGCTTCTAGGAGCATCATCTCCTCCAGGTCCACCATTCTGTTTCTTCGGGAGAGGTAGTCTGTGGCTATTGTGTTGCCGGCGTTGTTACTACTGGATGCGAGGGCGGAGGGCGGAACTGGGGGTGGCTGTGGTGGGGTGAGGAGCTCAGCCTGCGCACGCCGAATCAGACGGCGGGAGGAGAGTGTGTTTGATGTGTTGCTTCCTGGCGAGGCTGAGGAGGAGGAAGAGGCTGGGGGTGGGGACATTAAGTATGCGGCTGTGTGCAGTGCCGTTGCCGCTGCGGCTCTTCGCGCAGCATGAGAACGGGCTGTGGCGAGCTTTTGCGCCCAGTCGGGCCGGATGCGGTCTGTTGTCACGACTTCCGGGGATGTAACGGAGAAGGCGGGCCTCCTGCCAGGAGACTGCGGCGGGGGGTACGGGGACACGGGAGTCGTTGGTGACGGGGTTGAGGATGTAGAGTTTGGTTCTGAGGACGCAGTGGCGGTATTCGTCACATATTGAATTCCCCTCCAGAATGGTGGCGGGGAGTAAATCACGCCGAATTCAGGCTCTACACAGAACGGACAGGTTGCTGGTTCAGAAATTAGCTGATCGGGGGAGGTGTTACTCGGCGAAGGGTTATTGGGATCGTCGTGGTGCTCCGGCAAGTGTGGATCGGGCCGCTTGATCTGCACAAAGCACTCCGAGCAGATTTCTTGATCACAACAGCGTGTTTTGTTAAGGTATGGTGGATAGTATAGGAAGCAGATTGGGCATTCGACTGCATTCTTGTACAAAACCGCTTCTATCGGCCGGCCGTCGACGATCCTTGACGGGTCGTTAGTTTCTGGTGGACTGGCGGTGCTCGCCAACGTGGGGTTGTGCGGGGAAGATATTGAGACGGTCTTTGCGCGCGAACGGGAACAAAAGTTGAGCGTTGGAGTGTTAGCCCCCGAGCGGTTTGACGTCTCGGATGTGTACGAGTGCGACCGCGATCGGCTTGCTATTGGTACGGTCAGATTGTTTGCGGAGTCGGAGGGGCCGGGGGATCTTGGCGGGGTGAGGGATTGAAGTGGGTCATCTATTGAGGGGGTGGTGGAAGGGGAAGGGATTGGAAGGCCTTTTACGGCGGCGACGAGCTGCGCGTCTGTCCAGTTTGAGTCGTGATCTGAGAGCCCTTTGAAGAATGGGGCTAGTCTGCGCTCGATCTTGTTGTTGTTGTTAGAGCTATGTGAAAGTAACTTCGCCTGGGAGGGAAAGGAATACTATTAACTGTCGGACAATCTTGTCCCTAAAGTCCTCAACACCAGTGTATACTCCCTGCGTAACAAGAAAGCCACCTAAAGCAATTAGAATCCGACATATCTCCAATAAAATACCACGCCAGTAATTCCGTGGTGCTATTCTCGAGCGTCCGAGAGAGAAAAAAAATTTACCCACCATCAACACTTTCCTCCCTTAAACTCCTCTCCCTCTCCTTTAGCCGCTCCCTCTCCCTTTCAGCCTTTCTTAGCTCCCGGGCTTCCCGTTCCGCCTCCCGATCTCGCTCTCTCGTTTCCCGACCGCTCAACCCAAACAAACCATCCCCATGCCGTGACCTTCCACGTCCCGAGTATCCTCCACCTGTACCACCACCATTATCTCCTGCGCCGCCCAGTAACGTGCTGGACAACCGCCCAGAACCAGAAGGACCCCCCCGACGTGACGACGAGGATAGATTTGTGGAGGACTGGTGATGTGAACCGTGGGGAGGGGTGAGTGAGCGTTCTTTCGTAGAAGCGTTCCCCATTGTCGTGCTGATGACGGTGATGACGGTGGTGAGGAGGAGGTGGAGGAGGTGGTGGTGGTGGAGGAAGAGGTGGAAGAAGAGGTAGGGAGTTTGACCGATTGATTGACACCGGTAGATGGATGGATGGGAGTAAAGCGGAAGGATGAGTTGTGTGGTCTTGCTTCTGTGGCGGTTACCGTTGAGTTGGGGCTGGCATGAAGAAACGAAGGGAGCATCGAGGCTGGTTGAAATGTGCCCACAGTTGGGGTAGGGGGATATTTACGGACAAACCAGCAAAAACGGGTGCCAGTTTGAGTAAATTGACAACCTTTAAAGAAGTCTCCCTGGTGTTGTTATTGTTTATTTATGATTCCAAAATATTTACAGGTAACTGTAAGAATGAGATCATTACCTTCCACGCCTTCCTTTTCCTTTTTTCCGTCCTTCCTTTCCCCCTCCCTTCCTCCAACCATAAACACTCGATATACAACCTATCACAGCAAACGCCTATCATACTGTAATTCACCAGCCACCATACAATTATCCGATCCAATATTCTATCACAACCTCATAAGCTGCCCCAAACCCTCTCACTGGAGGGAATAAATAAATAAATAAAAACCCCGGCCAAATTCCCACCGCAGAGCGCTCTGCGACCTTGACCCTCGTGCCCGCGCCCAGATAAAATGGTGCTGATCACGTGGTGTACCTGATAGAGGATAAGCCTTTGGGCCAACGTTGATATCAGATAGCAAAAACATGTCGCACATGAGGGGAAAAGAGAGGGGGGAAAGGGAGAACTCCCACTGAGTTCTCCTTTTTTTTCTTTCGTTTTTTCTTCTTCCTCTTTGCTTTTATCGGGCGGAAGTGATGTAAGACTTTAAGAGTGACGCTCGATCCGGTGATGAAGAGGAAGAGTAAGGTACAGGGTGAGACGAGATAACGGGTGATCACGCGTGAAAGAGGGTGTTTTTTTAAAAAAAAAGGTGGGGTGAGAGGGGTAATATATGATATAATAAGTGTTTTTTTTTTGGTTTTTTTTTTTTCAAGAAAGGGACTGGATTCCCTTTCTCACGAGCGTTCGACGTGATGTAGGTTTTAGTGGGTGTGCTAAATATCTGTTGTGTCACCCGACACCCCCGTCAGTGACTTGCATAGCCAGGGAGGATTCAAGTGGTACAAAAGGAGTGGATCGATGATTTCCTGTGGAGAAGTGTACTCTCAATTATGTACATTCCGGAGTATTTTGTTTCCTAGATAACGGTGAGAGAGCATCAGGCAGTGTCGGTGCGCAGGAGCCTGAAGTGCAAGCACAGAACTCTACATACAACTAGGGAGGGTGCAAAGAGAGGCTGCATCCCTCAGATTCCTGCAGAGGTCAGTCTTTTTCCAAGTAGTTAAGAGTAGCAACACTTGTATATTTTAGTTATGAGCGGTTCTGACCACAATATATAGGTCTCCTCTACCCCCCCGAGCACCAACTTAAGATATCGATTGGGAACTTCTCCGTGGATAGCATGAGAGCAGTGCACAGTATCATACTGTGCAGACATACAGCCATGAGACAAAAGTGTTCGTGAAACACTACCCCAGGTGTATAATCATGCCGGAAGATTGAGCAGGCTAAAACTCTCAGGGTGCTGGCTTTCTCCTGCTTCCCCGCAAGCACTATGCTTTGGAGGGTCATCAAAAACTATAAAAAGAGATTGCCTAGATAGATTCTCTACTAAAGTGGCCGTCCAGATTCTTTACTAGATAAATTGGACATAACTTCAAAGCACACCCAGCCAGAGATTTCGACTTTTGTAATATTACATCCTCTCCAGGCAATGTGGCCATCGGATGAAACAACCCCTATACGGTATTCCCACTATGACACTCTCTACTCATGGTCAGACTGGAGTTATAGTTTTCTCTCCAGAATACCACTATCAAAAACAATGTGCAACTTCAATCCAGCAACACCGGTACAGTACTGTGCTTGCAAATTTCAATAACCTCAGTGATCCTACCATCGTCCCCGCCAACGGCTATAACAACGTTCAAGTCAATAGTACCATTGACCAGACATTCCAAGAAACAGGAATATGCTGCAAGAAACCAAAAGCCACTTTCCCCCTCTCAGTTTGAGGAACAATTCCACTTGAACTTCCTCAAAAATCTTAGGTGAACACCCCACCATGTCTTCTCACAGGGCTCGGCAGCACTCTCAGCGCAATTAAACTGCATATATGATGCCAAAATTTCTGCCCAGGTGCTTTGGCATTAGAAAAGGGGAACACCTCCGGGGAATAAGGAAAATAACACCAGTCCCAGTCCCCGAAGGTATTCCCTCTAGTAAGCTTGACTCCCCGCCGACCATATTCTTTTCGTCTCTGTGAGGGAGCACACAAAGCAAACATCAATCACAGGAACTCACCTAGCAGCAGACACCTCTACTCCAGGGTCCATATGCAAAACCCCCAGTGAGCAGATAGTATAATACAAATAGAATCCCAAATGAATAGCCACCGCCCGTCACAAACCAACCCGAAATCATCCCCCCCCCCCACCCACCCTCCAATACGAACACAACAGCACACACACCGACTCGCAGTAAACCAGTAAACAGCGGGGATCCAGATGATGCTCGAAAATACCCTCCACGAACTTTAGCACCCACCCCCCCCCCCCTACGGCCAGGCGTGGCGGGGAGTCCTCGTCGAGCAAATCCCACCCCAGAATCCACCATCCGGTCCATGTGCAGAACTAGAGCGCCGGTTGCGGACCACGCATATAGGTGCTCTTCCACCAGCCCAGTGCTAAGCCTATAGGACAACCAAATGGAATTCAGAAGTGGGGGGAACATCTCAATAGAGTTCCCTCCATCTAGTCTCATAATAGTGTACCCTCCCGCCAAACCCGTGGTATAATAGTCCAAATCCAACCAGCCTAAGCATAACAGAAAGGGCCCACTTGGACACCGTAACCAGCAGAGCAGGTTTCTTCCTCCTCCCCAAGAAACTCAAGACTCGGGCCGGGGGGCTTGTTTACATTTTCATTTAATTTCTAATAGGCTGCTCTGCTGGGAGGGGGGTTACCCATGGCACAAGTATTATAATATTATATACGTGAGATATTCCACCCCCGCATGATACACCACGCTCTCTTCATAGATAGCATGTCCATATTATAATGCCATCCCGATCGTCGAGTAGCCTACCTGAGTAGTGCTTTCTTTACAAGCAAAGGGATCTCGCCATTGGCCGCTGGTGACTGATATTCAGAATTTTCTTTCCCTCGAGAATATGTCTACTCCTACAACACATTAACTATTCGATAGATAATACCACAACATGGTCATCCTTAACTTCATGCGAAATTTTGAATTCTCCTCTTCTCCCAAGACAGCAGTATAAGCACCCGTTCTCTAGCAACAAGACGTGAAAATACCTATCCGGCGCAGTACCGTAGTCAACACGTCAAGAAACAACCAACCTCCTATACAAATGAACAAAAACCCGAGCATTCGATCGATCCCCCCTCAAATTGAGTCGCCATTATCAAACAATCCGTCAAGCAGGTGTAGTAAATCCGGCCCTGCAGGAACTAGGAGACCAAAAGACCTTGAGCCTTCCCCCAATAAAAGCCGTAGCGCAAATCAGACCGACCTGCTGCGATGTGGTACATAGAATCCGACTCTGGGCCACAACCCGTAAGGGTGGTGAGGTCTGCGATCGGGGGGGCAGCAGGAAAAAAAATCAAAGCAAGAATTTTTATAATTTTTTCATATTTTTTTTTATGGGGGAAAAAGCGACTGAAAATTCTGCAGGATTCTCTAGTCATACAGCGTTATGCGATCCTGGCCAGCCAGACAATCACATCCTATCACTCGATACACTATACCAGCCCAGCCTCCCTGAAAAAAGAAAACAGAACGAAACAAAGAAAGAGAAGGAGGGGGACAGCTGCTGCAACACCAATGTGTATGTTAACCCTGAAGGATACGAGATACCAGTATCGCGGTTGGAATGGGGACGGTGTGAAGTCGACGGAACGCAGAAGTAAGAGTTGCCCAAAGTGAAGATGATTGTGGAAGAGTGGTACTGCACTGTACTGTACTGCACTACACTGTAACGTACGCCGGGCGGACGAAGACTGCCCCCAGTGTTGTCCGGTTTCCAACAGGGTAGCGCCATCCCACAAAGTATGATACGCAACAAATTATCGCCCGGATGCAAGACGCTCACCGGCCAGCACCGATATTCGTGGTTCAGCATCCTGCGAAGGGAACCTAGTCGAGGTTGGGACTGGTATCGAAAGCTTTGACAGAAAGTGAGATGTACACATCCGAGTCCATACAGCCGGGACTTATGAGCTATGGTTTGCCCTATCAGTTTTGAGGGTACGATAGCGTTCCCAGCTGTTCGAAATCCATCTCCCTCGTCTAAGCTATTCCACTCTATCCCATCGATCCCCATAAATGCACATACTACCAACGTGAACTACCATAACCATAACCACAAAACCACACTATTGCGCGGGGACAAAGGCAAAGATAAAAAAGCTAGAAATAAATAAATAAAGCTATCCAACACCAAACACCCTCCCCTCCAATCCCACCACCACGTCACAGCCCACACCAGCAAAGTTACCTCGGGGGTAGCGGTGGCCTGGCTACGCCATTCCCACTAACTGCACTTTTCTCCATTATATACTTCTCCTTCTCTTCCCCAGTCCCATCCTCCTCCGAGGTAACGATCACGTCAGGTACCTCATCCGTCGATATATCGCCCTCATCCTCGTCGTGTTCCGTTCTCCTATACCTTTGCCCCTCACTTCCGTCTCCCCCACCCGCCAAAGGTGAGAGGGTGGTTTCCGTCGCCTTTTCTTCCTCCCGGGCCCCAACTTCGCCTTCACCCTCGCTATCGGAGGCGTCAGACTCCAGGTCTTCGACCAATTCGGCATTCCTGTACCACTTCCTTCTCCGCGTGTATTTACCCCAGCCATCGACGCCCCTGCGACCGTCCCGCCACTGCAAAAGTCAATCACCGCTGAAATGTAAATATAGAAGTGAGGAGTACCTGATTATCGTAATACACCCACCCCTGACCAACCTCCCCACTCCCTCCCAATTTGTCCTTCACTTCTTGTCCCTTACTCTTCTTCCCATGGCCGTCAGCACCCTCTACCCGCCATTCCTCGCACTCGACCCAGCGCCAGCAAACACCGCTCCCAGCCGGTGTCTCCGGGAGTGCGAATTCCTCAGGCTGCGGACATGGTTGCAAGTGCTCGTCTGTGAAAGGTGCACGCTCGTAAGCGAATAGACTACTGGTCCAGCCTACGCCCAGCCAACGTCTTTGATTCTCGTAAATTGCGAACGTGAACTTAACCCCTGGAGAAGCGCCAGTGGTCGAAGCAGTCAACGGTGTGCTTTTTGACGGGTCGACTTGTAACGTTGGGGCCTTCTTAGGCGGAGACGCCGTTACCGAATTGACAGAAGCTGACGGTTCTGTAGCCGGGTTTACGTCGCGATTATTTATGCTCGACTTGCGAGCCTTTCTTGGGGGCAGTAGAGGTGGCGGTGGAAGGGGTGCTAGAGTAATCCCCGTGATATACGAACTTATCGCACGAATAAGTGAGCTTCGCCATAATATCGTGCGGCTAACCTTTGCCGGTCGGGAATGCCATGAGAGTATCAACGTCCCCGTCGCGAGGGCCACACGTCGGGTAGTTATCACTTGAAATGGATAGACCGCGAAAAACAACCATACCGGTGTAGTTATCAAGATCCTTAAGAACAGCGTGGTAAGCGCAGGCCGAGTTGTAGCCGTAGTCGCAGTAACAGTAGTAGATAGGAATCTTGTCAAAGACAAGAAGGGCTCGAAAAAGATGTTTAACCGAGTAGTCAAGGAAGATAATGTCTCAAGTATCTCATCCAACGTAGTCGGCGTCGGTTCTGTGAGTTCCAACAAAAGACGAAAAATCAGCCCAAGCCCAGCCTCCAAATAACCCAAGCGATGTGAGACAAACCATCCCGATACCTCCTCAAAAACATCCCCAAGATCAATAGCGCCACAGCAATAACATTCCCGCCCCAGCGCAGCCCTACGTCACCGTACAAAACAGCTGCCCAGAAGACGGCTACAACAAGAAAACTCTCCCAAGGGTCTTTCGTCGTCCAGGTGAGTAGACCAGCAACCCAGTTCAATCCAGAAAGGTACGGAAACGCCTGACTCAACGCTCGGGTAACCCGTGGTGGTGTAGCGGCGAGCAAAGGACTCTTCTGGTGAACCTGAAAGGTAGATCGAGCGGCAGGGGAACTCGACGGCGGGGCGAACGAAGCAAAAGTTGGAGGATTAGGATCTCTAGTTGACGGTGTCGGGTGGAGATCTGCCAGGGGCTCGGCCCCGATTGACGGTTCATCAGACATGTAGAAAGTCCAAGGAGTATCTGGTTTTGTAAGCAATGATTGAGCCAGTTGGTAGAAGCAAAGGAAAAGAGATGTGGAAAGAGAGGCGGTTGGGTTTCCTGGAACGAGAAATTTATCTTACCGAGAGCTGCCATGCATCCCCGTTTGATCTGGTTGTCGTCAGCGAGCGTCTAAGCCCGTGATTCGAGGGTTCGATCGGGCTAACCTGATTGACTGCCCGAGATGAGGTCAAGTTCCCCGGTTAACGAACGGTAAAGGTTATCGCTCAAATAGCTAGTGAAGTAGAACAGGGAGAATAGAGGGGTGGTGATAAGTTAACGGAGAGAAAGAAAAAAAGGATCAAACCGTCTACTCAGGGCACATGAGCAGAGTAAAGTCTTTCATTTCTCCCGTTACCGAATTCTCACTCTAAATTACCACATTCTCATAAAAAAAAACGCACGTGAAAGTGTCAAATGAATTTAATGCAGCGAATTCCCCCGATCTTCTTGGCGCAGAGCCGCTAACGTCACTAGGAAGCCTCTTTCTCTTCCACCGGATAGAATGAGCTCAATGACTTTGTACTCCAACCATCTGAACTCCCCTCCAGCTACAACAACGTAGAAATACAACAATACAACTATGGTAGACTGCGTACGCCCTCAGTAATCATGTACTTTACAAACGTGCCCCTTCGTCCAGAAGGGGTCTAAAAGAAGTATAATACTCAAGAAAAAATCAAGAAATAAATCAGGACCCTGCACATTAAACACCCAAAGGGGCACCAAACAGTAGGACGGGCGTAACGGTCATATGAACTAAACCCTACTAGATAAGGACTCGAAGGAAAGGAAAAGGATATATGAAAGGAACTAGGATGAAAGCAAAGAAACCCCCCACCATCCAACCACCCACCCAGCCAACCCAAGAAATAGTGACCCGAAGAAAAGGATGCTAAACTTCCTAAGACAAGAGTACTGTATAATCGTAGATCAAATCATTCCCCCAGGGGTGTCCATGTTTTGCGCCGGCATTCCAACCATTACTTTTTGTATCTTTGGCACCGAGGGCCCCCTGGCCATTGCCTGCTGCCGGGACCTTGATGCAAGTGCTCCACCATCGCTCGTTGACTTCCGGAGCTTCCCTCCCTTGCTCTTCTTTGGCGGCGGGTCATCCGTGAAGGAAGAACGCTCAATCTCGTCGTCGCTCTTGTGATTAGAGGACGGGATAGACGGAACTTCCTCTGATGACTTGTTCTTTCCAAAGCCACCAAAAATATTCTGTGTGGTTGTCATCCGCCTGCTACGGGGCTTGGCAGAACGAGATGGGTCAGAGAGTGGTGGGGTAGGATCTTGCGGGGGGAGAGCTCGAGTAGGGATATTAGATGTCGCCGACAGAAGCTTTGGTTCACCGATTTGACTCTTGTCGACCGCCCTCTTCTTGGCCGGGGCAAACCCAGCGTTGGAATTCTGAATGCTTGTCATTGCAGATGAAACTACTGCTGGTGGTGGTGGTGGGCCACCGCTGCCTGCCGTTGTTGGTGTACGCTGAATAATGGCGGGGGATCTGTCCGAAGATACAGCAGAGTAGGGAGTAGCTGCCGATGATGGCTGAGATTGCTTAGGAGGTACCAGTGCTGCTGCGGTCGCCATAGAAGTGTTGAGAGGTGGCAGGGGCGTGGAATCAAGTGTCCCCCTTCTTTGCCTCATTGTAGGCGCCGGCGAAGCATTGCTACCATTACGAGGCCTTCTAAAGTCATGCGATGGGGGTGGCGGAGAAGTCTCAACGCTCTCATGCCCAGGCCTGCTAGGAGCATCATACTGCGGACGAGGTTGAGGGGGATGATGGGGAGGAGGGCCTCCGGGGGGGCGGCGAGGCTCACGATCGTATCCACGCATATCCTCCCTACCTCTAAACTGCTGTCCTTGGTTTGGCGGCTGTCGCATGTCATCCCTACGACCATTCATACCGGGCATACTGGGCTGCTTCCTTGGCATTCTAACATCTCTGGGAGTAGTTGGAGTTGCGGGCTGTGTTCCAGGCGCTGAGCGAGGAAGTCCCCAGTTCTCATCCCTCCATCCCATCGGCACACCTCTCGGGGTGCTCTGGGCACTGTTCATCTGCTCCTGGGACGGCCTAGGTCTCATTCTGGGAGCGTGCATGGGTGAGTGCAGGGGATGGGGAAGACCGATAGGAGACCTTTCACCAGGGGGATAGCGGTTGTATGGTTGACCAGTAGCCAACGTCTGCTGTCCCTGAAACTGTCTGGGATGCGGCGGAAGGTGGTGTGGTGGTTGATGCATCATTGGGTGGTGAGGGTGGTGGTGGTGGTGTGGTGGTGGTGGCATGTTGTGGGGACCCCTAACTGTATCCCTAAGCATTCTCTCCTCATCATACATCATCCCTCCTCTACCGCCAGGGCGCATTGGAAGCCCATTGATAGGCGGCTCCATTCCCGGGGCCCGGGGGCCCCTCGCCGCATCACCTTTTGCGAGAAATCCATTCGAGCTCTTAGACTTGAGAATATTGAAACCAGGCCCATTACTCCTCGGCGGCCCCTCTCTCAAGTCTGGAGGTGGGAAAGGCATATCGTGCTGACTATTAACCTTCTCCTGGTTCCTCAAATTCTGCTGAATAATCTGTCGTCTGAAAGCCAACTGCTGCTCCCAATCCTTATCTTGCTCGTCCTCCTCCTCAGATCTATTCCTCTCGCGTTCACCCGCTCTACTCATCGCCAATTCCCTCTCCTTATTCCAGTCGCCCTCTTCCCGTTTGTCACCACTAGACTTCAAATCCGGCGTCCTTCCAGGAGCCTTCTGAGGTATCGAAGGTGCCGTGATTCCCTGAGAATCGCTGATAGTCGACGGGCTGGGAGGACCATTCTCGTCATCTGCATAATCTACACCATCCCAATCATCAAACTCCCATAAATTCCCGCCGCTGCTACCAGATGCACCGCTTGGTCTAGCTGTACCACTCCCGCTGGAACCCTTACTAGCGCCGTATACGCTCGCTTGCTTTCCGTTGCTTGCACCATAGCGAGAATTCCGAGACATCCGATTATAAGTCGATCCAGCATACATGGAAGAGTGTCCAGAATCAGATCGAAGATGTTGTCGAACCAAAACACCAAGACCCTGAGCAGGTGGGAGGGTCGGCGAATCGTCGTCGGCAGTAAAGTTTATATCCGAGAACCTCGGAGAAGTAGGCGAAATAGCTGGATTCCGAAGAGGGAGCAAGTTAGGGGAAACAGACTTGTCTGACGCCCTCTCGGAATTGGATGCAGGTGAAATTGGTGAAACTGGGGACACCGATTCTGGCGATTGGCCCATTGAGACAGTCGGCTGCTTGGTTAGTTGAAGCGGTGCTACATTCCGCCCCCTGCCTTTGCTGTCGTCGTCCGACTCATCACCATAACTCGACTCGCTAGAGTTACTTCGCAGAGACAAGAAAGTCTGGGCCTTGGCTCTGTCCTCATCCCTGCTTAGCCTCCGGCCCCCCAGACCGCCCAAAGGAATCCTCTCCTCTTCAGGTGGAGGACTAACAACTCTGTCCGGAACCCCCTGCTCTGTTTGCTCTCCAGCTAGATTCCCAGGTCTGAACGGGCCTCGGGCAGGAAACTCTACAGCATTGGCAGAAACTGGAGGACTGAGAGGAGTCTGAGAAACTGGTTCCAAGCCGAAATTAAAGGTCCCAATATTCGGCGTCGATAGATCAGGACCCTGCTTACTCGGGTCAAGCTCTGCCGTTTTTTCCTCCTCCTCCTCATGCGCCACTTCTTCAGGGGGTGATAAAGGTGAATCAGGCCGCTTTCTGGGCCACTGATTACCATTATGAATTGATGTAGGGGAGGTGGGTGATGTATACTGCTGTGCGGGCTGAAAATTGTGGCCATTCGCATAATTAGCCATGGGAGGGCTTGTTGTGCCCAATTTCCTGATAGAAGCAAGTCTTTCCAGTCTCCCAGCAGCCGAGTTTTGATGATCCTGGAGTTGCTGATCCAAAGCTTGCTCGTACAGTGGCCTTCGAGGTTTACTTGAAGCCATAGACCCCGACCCGACAGTCGGAAGTGGAGACACGGATGCAGCAGTAGGCAGTGAGACGGAATTAGTATTAGATGCAACCGAGGTAGCCGCAGTAGAAAATCGGGTGGTAGTTGTGGGCGTAGAATTCGTCGAAGAGCTAGTAAATCGGTTCTTATCATAATCTCCAGAACCCTCCATGCTCGCCCCCCTATCCAGCGATCCCTTTCGCGGCTTCGCAAACGCCGAATCCGTCACATCATGATCATAAACGACCCGGCCGCTCATAGGAGAAGCAGACCTGCCCGGTAGATCCTCAGAAGAATCCACTCTAGATGCCCCTGTCGGTACGCGATACACCTTCTGTCTCCCACCAAAGAGCACATTCCCTTCGCCTCCTCTCGAGCGGTTCATTATCGATCCATCCTGCTCCAAATTGGACGACTCTTCGGACTTTGTAGTCAGGCGATTCTGTTGAGTTGCGGCGCCAATAGTGGACCCAGCAATCGAAGAAGTTTCTGCAATATCCCCTAACGGAGCGAAAGCAGGCGGCGTATGTGCAGGCCCATCTCCTCCCTCAACTGCACCAGTCGCAGCAAAATCCTCTCCATTGACCTTCCGACCGGCTGCCGCAGCCGCAGCCGCGGCCGCTTGCTCCATCTGGAGAATGCTGAACCGCTGGGCAAGATTGGGCATCAACAGAGAAATCCTAAAATCGTCCGTAGGAGGAAGCACATGCTGAAGGTCTACCTCCGGTTGTTGTTTCGGCGGAGGAGACGAGCTCTTTCCCCATTTGAAACCTTTGTGATTGGAAGGCGGTGTCGGCACTGGAGGAACGGATTCATCCTCTTCCTTCGCCTTTCTGAAAGTACGCAAACGATGCATTATTGTAGTACCCAACTATTACTAAAGAAGGAAAACTTGTCGTGTAATGTACGTAAGGAAAGTAACGTGAAATTAAAAGATCAGGTAGAATGGAAGCTAAAAACTAATGGTTAGCCGATGACGTGAAAAGGTCTCCCTTCGATATCGCGGGAGTAAAATGGCGAACAGACCTTGCGCTAAAAAATAAAAATAAATAAAAAAAGCAGTCAGTGAATTGTCCACCCTAGGGCCAATACCTTGCAAAAGAGAGAGAAAACCCCTTACCTCGAATTCCACAAAGAAGTAAAATATATCGCCACAACGCAGTTTTCCACGTCCGTCTATTCAAACGCTCTCTCTGGAATTGCGGCAAAGAATCTATAAGAATACTCTATTTTCCTATATCCATTACAACGGGAAGTATATTAGCAACCCGCACATATGTAATATTTTATCCCCAAACAGGTAGGTGGAGCAACAAAAAAGTAACAAAAGGAAAGAAAAAAAATCAAAAAAGTCCAAACCCCTCAGAATTCGGAAGCACCACGAGGGAGCAAGCTCTTTAACAATCCGCATATCAAACAGGCGAGCAAAATAGAGGAAACATAAAAAATTTACAATACCTTTTGGAAGGATATTCCGGTGCAGTGGTATTTTATGGTAGAGTGTAAATTTGGGAAATATCACCCCGATTGCTGATCGACAGGGGGGAGTTCAAGCGATGAATAGATGTGACGGCGAATGCTATTAGTCGACTACCGTAAGTGTACTGTATCTGTAGATGGACCGGCTACGTTGAATGGAAACAAAAGAATGTGTATGCGCAGCAGTTGGGTTAAGCGAGAAAGGAAGGAACCGAAAGGAAAGGTTTGTTGGAAGAGAACGACGGTAATGGGGGAAGGAAGGGGAAGAAAGACGGAAGAAAGAAAACAAAAGAGGAGAGGACTATTGTGCCGCAAGAGACAGAGAGGGAAGAAGGAAAAAAAGAGGAGAAAAAGAAAAAGGAAAAAAAGAAGTCGGAACACAGCCAAGTGAAGTACCGGTAATGTTTAATCCAGTCCGAAATAGTTGTCGGCAGGATAGCTGAAAACAACAACCTAGTAGAGTGATGGGGGTCAAGAAAAAGGTCCGTACGAGTACTAGTAGAGAATCGGGTTGCTAGTAGGGTAGGGGTAGGGTGGTACTGGCACTGTATCGAAGTGTACTCGAGTAGGGTAAGAAAGGGAAGAGAAGGGGGTAAGGGCGGAGGGATTCAGGATAGTGATAGTACACGTATAATGGTAAAAGGGAGAGAGTAAAGGAGGCAAGCACACATTTGAGTAAGACCTTCTACAGTATCATACCGTGGACAATCTCTCAATCAAGTGAGTAACAAGAGAACAGAACAGGAAAGGAGAAGAACATCCAAGTTCCGACGGTATCACTCTATCCAACCCTGTAGGGAATCTTCAGTCGGTATCAAACTCTGCGAGTCCACTGAGATTGAGAAATGTGAAAGATTCACGGCAAGGACTGAGACCGTTATGATTACAGTATCCCCCACCCGAGGCGAGGGTATTCAACCAGGTGTTTCACATTGCCAGCTCCGGCCCGTTCCAAGAAAGTCGACTCGACGGAGCGCTGGAGTCTGGAGAGGGGAGAAGGTGGAAGAGGAAGGAGTCACAGAGGGGGGGGGCCATTGACATTGAGGGAAAATCACAATATCCTACTCGTACTGGACGGACCATCTTCATCATAAAGTTGAGATCACGCACCGAAACGAAGGGCAGCAAATGATCTCTGCCAAAACAACCAGTAACTTACAGCACAACTGCAATGTCAACGGCCTGTTACCGGCCCTGCACCCCACAAAACGTCCACATCAATCTAATATCACGTTGAGTTCATCTCACCCACTCACAAACCTAATGCTCAGATGTGAAAAGCGCCAACTACGTATATTCAGTTGATCATTCCTCCCCCCCCCCCCTTCCTCGCCTCACACACACATACACCCATCTTCTGCTCTTTTCTCTGCTCACTTCGGGGCTTCTCGAATGGTTGGCTGGACAAGCTAAAATTCAAGACACCAAGAAAGGCTATTGGACAGGATATAGAACGAACCCTCCCGGCGAATCAATACGGCGACTTGAAGGAATTTCGAAACTTCATCCATTGTTCCTCTTTCTCCTCCTTGCACCCACCACAGTGGCCACAACTTCCACCAAAATATTCCGCTACCCAAGTTCCCACCCCTCTTTTCAACAGCATCCCCAATCTTTTGCTGTTTGTTTTTCACAGGAGCAATCCCTCCTACTTTACCTGTACTCCGACAAGGTCAATCCTTCGTCTTTGGCCCTTCCTGACAAAGCCAGCCGCCAGAGAGGGAAAAAAAAATAATCCCTGGTAGAACGCCGACCGAACACCCCAGCATTGTAACCCACAGCCGTCGTACTGTACTCGAGTACTCGAGTACACACCAAACCTGCAAGGGACAAGTGAATTTTAACGCAAGGGAAAAAGAATGGAAGGCAACACCAAAAAACCCTTTTCCTTCTTTCCTTTGCAAGCGCCCTCCATCAACGCGAATCATAGCTATCGCCGTCGTAGCAAGGCCAAACTTTGGCATCATTCAAGGCGACCGTTAATGTGCCCCACCGTATGCATCTACTCTGCCATCCCCAATACGAGTCGATAACAACAAGCACTGTCAGACTGCACAGTGCCGGTAAAGAACTGATTTTATTCTTGTGGCACCAATTTTCAAACAGCCCAAAGCAGCCATGGTCCGAGCGGGAGGGAACGAGAACCAGCGCAGAACAAAAGAAAGGCCCGCCCAGGAGCCGGGTTCTCCTTGACAAGGGGGGTTATTTTGAAACGTGACCCATTTATGCCCACCCCTTGCCAATCAATCAGTGAATCAATTACCGGTATCGCAACCTGATCAGCCTGGGAACGGTAGGCTGGTCACGATCGGCGAGGAAAAGCTCAGCTTTCCCTTATTCCCTACCTTAAGTCAACGGGAGTTATCGGATCGCCTCTTTTTCTTGTTCAATTGATTTCCAGCTATGGTTCTCTGCTTCTCTCATATTGCCCGAGTAAGGTAAGTAAGCAAGCAGTCGTCGGCCGCGCGGTAACAACCGGTCGGAGGATGATGAAATTCGGAATGAAAAGAAAGAAAAAAAACCCTACCGTATCCCACGGCATAGCCAGCGCCCGCCACGATGAGCCATCCACCCAAATACTGGCCGCTATTACAATTTTGACCAAAGTTCAGCCAGTTGTGTTGCTCAAATCTGCATATAGCCCGCTATGCCGTGGAATACATTAAGGTAGCGAAATGAAAGGACGCAAGGGCACAACTCGTACCTGCATTATCCTACTCGAGTACCATTTCACGAGGGGGTGGGTGGGGGGATTTAACCCGTGAAGAAGGGTGGTGGTGGTGGTGGTGGTAAGCAGGAACGCCATTCCCGGTACGGCTTCTCACACCATTATATGAGGGCTAAGCGAATGTTACCCATCACTTAACGCCTTGGATGTTGGAGAGGGGAATTGCTCGTGAGGTGAGGTTTGTTAGCGGCAAGCTGGGGTTCCACTGTAGCAGTTAGATAACCAGTTGGCGAGGCGAGTAGCTGTTTGCATCCAGACCACAATTACCACCATACTATCCTGTACAATACATCCTAACGCCAGAGAAACCTTCCACAAACACAGCGCAGCACAGAACAGTCACGCCACCAGTCATCAACACCCCTTCACTACAAGTAATACCCACCTCCGAGGTGACACCCAGCCGATGGATTACGAGTGACTAACCATGAACCGGGTAGTTTGCATATCCGACGCCGCACAGCCAATTTATAGTTAGTGGTCGCGTATTTATTACCTGGCTTGGGTGCCTTAGGCAGTAGAGTAGAGCTTATAATGATTTGGCGGGGCTGAGTCAATGCATGGTAAAATAGCATGAATATATATTGACGATTTGGAGATGTCGGAAATTCCGGATTTGTGGGGGGTGGTGGAGAGGCACAGCACAAGCACGATACCGGCGGGGGTGGGGGAGGAGAAAAATCTGTGCAGTGGTGTACTATATCACTGGTGAAGACCAAACTATAGTACCAGTAGACCAAACTGGAGCACTGTATAGAACATCGGAGGGCAAAAAAAAAACGTACTGGACCGGGAAGTGGATCAGACGGAGGAGTGGGTCGCTTCGTCCGTGAATTCCGTACAAAATCCTCACTGCGAGGAATCCGACAAATTTTTTTTAAAAAAACCTCCGAATCCAGCTCCAAAAGCGGGCAAATCCAAAAATGATGCGGTACCAGGAGTATCTCCCACCACTTTCTGCATCTCCTCTGCGCCAATTGATATTTCTAGATTTCTACTTTCCTGGTGTGAAAACATTTCATTCAACAGATTCACTTACCCCGTCCAATCCACCTCCAGGCCCAATACGTCAACCACTCCTCAATTCCAAAAGCAACGTCCTCTAAACTGAGCAAGTGCGAGCCAGAACGAAAGCCGAACGAGCCACCATAACCTCCGGAGCCCAAATTTCCCCTCCCCGCCTCCCTACCCTACCGCACAAGAGGGGGAAACACCTCACCTCACCTCACCTCACCTCACCCTTGGGCCTTAACCAGAAGTTGAGGGGCAAAAAAGGAAAAGGAGGATGCCCAGCGCGATAACAAATTCCGCACTAGCCCACTAATCCACATGGCACGCACGACACTAGCCCATCGACCCATCTACGGTACCGGAAAAACTTCCTTTAGATTATCACCGGGAATCATCCCGTCAGCCCCCCCCACACACGATAGGCTTAGTTCAACGAGCCAACATACAGTAATTGCCAATATAATACCGTATGTGCCAGTTATATAATAACGAGGTATCATATCCGCCAGATCCAATGGGCCGAGGTCATACCCTGTTGGGAGTGGGTCTAGTCCTTCTCGGGAGCCGGTTTTTCCTTAAAAAAATAAAAAAACTCGGGATCCGGAGATTGCAGGGCTGGTGGAGATGGTGGAGTTTTTTTTTTTTGCGAGTTTTTACGGTATCGGTATTGGTGTTTTTTTTTTTTCCGGCACTTTTTGGGTTTGGTGGGGGAGGTTCTGGTTTTTTGGGATATGTTTTCGTGGGTTCTTGTTTGTTTTTTTGTTTTTGTTTCAGGTATGATAGGATGCGATGGTTCTTATTGGAAGAGTGAGAAAAGAGCAGGGAGATGGGTGCTTGATGTCCTGGGTTTGTATGATGTAGAGCCTGGCTATGATAGAATTTGGTGATCTTTGATGGAATTGGTTGAGGATTAGGTTTTTGGGGTTTGTGGAGGGTTTGTGGAGGGTTTGTGGAGGGTTTGGGTGACGCTGGGAAATTATCAGACCGGTACTCGTAGGTTGTCTAATAATGTCCTGAATAATATGATAGGGTAAGTTGGCCGTACCTCCAAAGTGTGGTAACGTGACTTTAAGGTAGGGTAGTCCCCTTCAACTAATATTATCCTAACAGGTATATACCCGGCTTAATGTAGGACTTATTGCATTAGATACTTCGTACTATCAAGTGTCTAGTTACTAGAATACCAATCACGCGGTAAACTGTTCCAATTCCAGATAACGTACCTCTTGGTATATATTAGTATATCCTTAGGTTCAGTTAACTATGATTATCATACACTGGGTCATTATACTTAGGTAAAGGAATTATCCTGAGGAAATTACCTGAGACATGCATAAGGTGCCCTTGTAATGTAATGTCATGTCAAGAGGGAAGAAGCATAGTGAAGCAAGCCTCAGGTCAGTTTCTGCTATGATAGCAATGTTATGCACGCGCATGGGGTTAGAACAATGGGTCCGTCAGAGGGAAAGCATTGAAGACCAGGTCAAGAACCTGATATAACAGTAAAAGCTATGAAACACCCCCGACCAAATCGCCACGGAGAGGGAAATTTCAAACCCCCATATGAAAGGCGCTAAAGGACAAGAGTGGGAAACAGAAGCTTTTGTTTCACGATATTGGGAATTCTATACTCTATCGTCAATGTTCCCACCATGATAATATAATAATAAAAGTTTCCCTAAGCTATGTGTCTCATAATAAGCTGCCAGGCACTCTGTATATAATAAGCGTGTCGTCGAACTTCAACACATCGCTCAGTGTCTCTCTCGAAGCGACGGGAACCTTGGCACTATTACTCGACAAGTCTCACTCGCCCACCCCCGGGTACTCTTCCCCCCAAGATTTTCGCAGCAGCAACTTATGACACTCGAATTGCTTACTATCCCCCCCACTTCACATCACACGTTTTGTTTCCTCCCACACGCCTATTTACTGTTTGATGTATGTAATCCGGCTATGCGGGTAGCTTGTACCACCTCCATGACACCTGTCAAACTTACCCCCCCCACGTGCGTGGCGAAATGTATTCATGCAGGACGAAAAGTACTGTAGCAGCTTCGATGCGACATGTTATCCTGCTTACGTGCATTCGCCCATGCACCGGTGTGTTCCTCTTTTGAGCAGTCACTCGAGCTTGCGAGTGATTTTGTGTGAATGAGGTGTACAGTATGCAGACTCTCTGGAGGGTTTCTTTTTTAAAAAATAATAATATAGGTATCATATAATACAAGGCCAGTCTCACCCACTTTATATAGCCTTAACCTACAACATAGGGGCTCAAAGTACCATACAGACAAAGAGAAAATGCCCCACCCCTATCCCATATTCCCTCCAATCGATCGATCCCCATTCTCATCATCCCAGTCGCAGGATAACGGGACAGCCCCCCCAGCTTTGTTTCGGATGTGATGTCGGGGAGGGGGGCCTTTAATGGCACATGTAGCCTATGCTAGCCCTACGGTAGGTATCCGGAGAGGGGCGCTTTTACTTTCTATAACCTAGACACACAGGTTCGGCAACGAAGAGCGCGAGGCAGCAGCCACGGCACCTGTGTGTCCCACAACTTCCTATCGTGCTGTAACGACTAACATCTTTAGGCATAGCAGGTAACAGTGTCTAACACTTGCCTAGAAAGCCCCGACTCTCGCTTGTGGGGGAGAAGCACGATAGATAGAACGTCCGGCGTTTTGCCCCCCATATTCACCTTCCTGATTGGGAAGGTGGAAGGTGGGGTAGGAAAAGGCGGTGGGGAGGAATTGATTCTGCAACTATGGCTAATGAAGGACTATATAAACTCAATAGGGTGACTTTTTTCTTTTTCTTTGTGCCTTTAACTCTCGTTACCCCCCCCCCAATATTATTATATCTTGGTCCAATTCACTCCTTCACTCCTGAGTCAAAATCTCGATTGCTTCTAAAAGGTGGTCCATTTCTCTCAGTCCTATTCAGCACCATTGAGGAATAGAATATCTAGTCCAGGTTGAAGGCAGGATCTCCTTGGGAACTGTTAAGACTAGCCTTTCATTCTGACGAGGTTGGGTGTTGAATGTTATATGCACCTAGATGCATATTGTAGCCATTGGACTAGGTAGAATAGGCAGGACAGGCAGGGAATTGATTTTTGTGTGGTGGCATGGCAGGTAGGTGCCAGTGGGTGGAGGTGGAGGGTGACGGTGATGATTGTCGGGGTTGAGTGTCATACTGGTTTTGGTCTGCGCATGGTGGAGGGGATGTCAAAACCATTAAGCCGCTGATATATTAGTACCGGGTAGTCTATGATATGATACAGACTTCTAACTAACGTTACATTACTCTTACAGGTATCTTTGAGAAATAGAGAAGGGAAAAAAAGAGCACATGGGCGGCTTAAAATTTCCCGACAAGCAATTGCCCAACAATTCCATGCGCAGTCCAGTAAACTGTGTTCCACAAGTTCTGAAAGTCAAGGGTAGAAGTGAAAGTATCCAGGAAACCGAACGGAAGCATGGATGGGATCCAGCCTGATTCATCAATTAATTATTGCAAACCAATTTTGGCAAGGGCGGAAGCTTTCTGAAATAGAATAATTCACATACCTTGCGCAAGCTCCAGAGCCCATCCGTTAAGAATGTACTGCGTCGCACGACCTTTTGGAAGGTGGTTCTGCGAGCCGGGCTTGTACACTGTCGGCTCGATGTCACCAGGATAGAAGATAGACTGCTCGCCATTGAGAATTGTAAAGTAGTCGTGGGCGAGGTGGACACCGGAGTGACCTTCTGTTCCTAGGGGAGTACCGAAGAAGATGAGGTACTCCGTGACGGAAGCGTGGAGGATAATCATCGAGCCCTGTGGTAAATGGTCAGCACCATATATAACCTTCCAGGCCACTACCGAGCTAAAGAAGGTAGCAATTGCTATTATCAACCCAAGCGCCCTCCCCCCGGGCAAGAAATTTCGGAGCTGATAGCCCCTGTCTCCAAAGATTTCAAGGTCAAGTGAAGTAAACGCCAAGGCCAAACAGCACCATCATAACAACCAAGTAAATAAACACATACCATAGCGCCACCAGCATTGCTGTCCCAACTTAGCATACGCCCAAACTGTCCCAATGGGAGGCAGAAACTCACTTGAAGAACCACGCATCCTTCCTCAAAGCATTGATATGCTTATCCCCGTATTCTGCCCTCAACGACGCCTGCAGATCCTCCATCAAAAGGGTAGCATTGTCGGGAAACTTCTCGATAGAAGCCTGCGATAGCTGCTGCAGCCGCGCGGGATCGAAAATGAAGAAGCGAGGGAGGAACGTGTCGATCGAGGAGTAGAGGACTGGCAGAAGCAAGAGCAGGCACGCTATTAGGCGCATTTCGGCGGGAACTGGCTTGGTGTGGTGGTGGTGATTGCTGGGGTCGTCAGTGCTGTGAGGGAGGGGGAGAGAAGGAAGGAAGGAGTAAGGTGAAGGAATGGGAGGAGAGATTTGTTTTTGTTGTTGTGTATGGTAGGTGGATAGGGGATTTTTTCTGAAGCTTGTGCGGCTTGGGAGCCCGAGGTTGTATAGTATCGTATTTGTTGAGGCGCTTTTGCTGCCGAGCCGGGAGCGCTCTCCCGCCCGGTAATAGCAACGCCTTGTCGTTGTCGTATTCGTATTCTTCTCCTGAATCGTGCTGGTGCTCTTTCTCATGCCTGCTTTGTTTACGTTAATCTCGTATCTATAAGAATTCCAGTGCTATTGTGAACATCGGTACACGACCATGATGCTCCTGGATACTTGTACAGTCTCCACTCGCTCACTCCAATCAAACTCGGCTCGGCCACCACTAATTCCGACTCCATCGCACCCCCATCCCATCACAGATTTCTAAAACTTCACCACAGGATTAATTTTAGCTTTAGCGTCCGGAAGTCACGGCAGATCTCCATATCCCGAGCGACCAAATCCTAGGCTCAGCCCTAAAAGGTGGAGAGCCGGGGGTACACGGTTGATCACTCGGTCCGCAGTTCCCGGGCCTTGCGGGTGCCCCCCGAGGCCTCCGTGAGAGTGGGAACAATTCAAAGGTATTTACTGGCTCAGCGTCCGTTCCACTTCTCCGTTCCTTCCTTCTATTCAGCTCGGAATGCTTAGAATGCTTCCTTGCCGCCGACTGGGAGGAGCCAGGGCGTGGGAAAGAAGGTGTCTCACTATCATAGAGGGGTGGAGAGTGTTGATAAATCTCCACCTCGATGAATTGCCAGGACCTACAAGCTACGCCGAGCAGCACCCTCGCAGAAAATCCCATGCTAACAACACCGACTTGAGCTTTTTGTTATTACCCCTACCGCCGCAATACGCGCCGGACAGTTTAACAGAGTATCACACAAGATATTCTAAACCGGGCTCATCACCCTGAACGCCCCCAATACTCTCAGGTCATCACCTACCCGGATGTGTCCATGGAAATCGACCCTTCTCTCCCTCGGGACTTATATGTGATCAGCAGAAACAGATGCCCGCCTTTTTACTGACGCCCCGAATAGATATTGAATCGAATCACGCCGTGGGAGTAACTCCCGGTGCAGAACTTAATACCGAATGCGATGACATTGCGACTTTCGTAAGCAGCGCAAAATACTGGCGACTTGGAGGAAGAAAGCCAAAAACCGATGCATCTTAGACATTTCCCCCACAGACTTCCCTTTATGCCGAGATTTGGTTGGCTTTACAAGCACCAGGAAACTGAGGTCTAGAGCCACGGTATCCCGATCCTGGATGAATTCCTCAAGAAGGCAGTTGTTTTCCGTCCTAACATGGCTCAATATGCCAGGGATAATACTTATATGTAGAGGTTTCTTTCTCTTCTTCGAACCCAGCGGTTTTGCACTACTTATGGGATACCGGTATTATATCTAGAGGTAAGATGGGTGCCCACTAGCAACTCGTATATAATAATAAGTGGAGACCCTCCGCGAGGATCTGTGCAACCATTCCATCCCTCTATCCCCACGATGAGTTCATCCAGCCGACTTGAAGGTGCTTAAGCTTAGCACAACCTACCCGGACCAATCGAAATCTGCGCCATCTGGAAATCCCTATGTTTTAGGTAAGTAGGAATGACAGTTTGTAGAGTGTGTCTATCGGTCCCACTGTAGAATATTCCGGATTTAAGTACATGATTTCTGGCGGATAGCTCTTCTAGTTTCACCGATGTCTGCGGGGCAAGCGCGCCGCACTGCACCGTAAAACCTCACGAAATCCACCATGTCCGTCACCTCTGTGATCTCTGGATTCTTAGCCACAAAGCTCCCGAGAATGATTAGCATTTTCCAGAGGTGGTATAAGATCAGCCCACTAGGTATATTAGATCTCATTAACTTGTATTCGCAATTCTGTTAGCCCGCCAAACCAAACCTATCCTGGACTGACGGGGGTGGTGGATTTCAGGAGATTTTTGCGGCGATCTCTGGTGGTCTTGGCAGGTCACTGTGATTTACCATGATCAAGGCCATTGCTAGATATGGCATCACCTGGTGCTGTGCGTTTGCGGTGGGGAGCTTCTTGGTAGAGGTCTGACGTACTGCATGATATAATGGGAAGGCTCTGGGCATGGGGGGGGGGGGGGGGGGAGTCTGTTGGTGCCGTATTAGTTATCCACCGTAATTGGTACAATATATATTGTGAGTGACATTGGCCTTGGATTTTATGTTTGTGGAAAACGTGAGTGAGTGATTCGGAGTGATTCGGAGTGATTCGGCTGGAGAGATTTGGAGAGGAGGTTCAAGTCACCCGGGTTATTATCTAGTATCCACGACAGAATCCTATAAGTTACCGATTGATTCACATTGCAGCCTGTTAATTGGTTTAGGACGAACGGACCAGCCAGCCAGCCAGGCCAGTAGCTCAACTTTAGTCCAGAGCCCCCGAGTTCGTAGGGAAAACTGCTATGGAATTCAGGTAAGTATCACATTTCCCCACCTCCCGCCGGCTTTTAACCCCTACAAAAGTGCGCAGAAAAAAGCACGTTTGTACTTATTCTTCGATGATCTTATTGGAACTGTTAAGACTTTCAAGAGAAAGAAGGAAATCTGACTTAGATAGAGATTTGGAAGGGAGGTTTCACGCCAGCTACCTATCCACCCATCTATCTATCTACCTATCTAGTGTGGTACAGTATGTCCAGACCCCGCTATAACTTAGTCACCGCGGTATCGGTATTATACGTACTATACTAGCACCGAGGGGGGTGGGGGGTATATGTTTAGCCCAATGTTTAGTTATGCTAGGGACATAACCTCCTAGCTAGGGCTCTGGGGGTGTCGGTAAATCGGAAAACGCTTCCCTTACTGTGATAGCACACAAACACCATGGAGGCACAACTTGAAACGGGCTGTATTTGAGTACTGTGTGATATAGTGGTCGGATCACCTGTTTTTGTCATGGGGATGCCACTTTTCTAGGGGCGCACACACACTGTAATGGCCGTCCCAGATGCGCATGTTATGAGAAGATGGTTTATCCCTGGTTTGAGCTTGCAGTTGTATACTTGAGGAACAGTCAACGGGCCGTGTTGCCCGATTAGCCTTCTCTGTCTTCCTTCCTTCCTAGAGCAGTAAATAACTCCAGAGGGCCCCAATGGCTGGGTGAAGAAGACTTCAAGGCTTCCGTGTCTGCTCATCCATGGAATGATGCCTTGTTGGAACTATGGCTGTATCGGACTGATCACTGGTGCTGCGAGTTTCCTGAAAACCTTGTGATGTATATATATACGCTTTGGGTTGTCGTTTCCTTTCGCCGGCTTTCTATCCGTCGTTGCTGGGTGGTTTTATCCTGCGCTTCGCATAGGCGGTTGATTTATTGGCGATAAGGACTATGACTGCGCGCAGCCTAGAATGGCCTTTTTATCGTATTCTGCATCATCAATGACGCGGATTTCGCCATCCTCCTACCAGCTTCTCAGCTGCGGCTGGAGCTTTGAAAGGGATGGGCCCTGGAGATATCTAATCTATACCTCGGTGCTCCGTTCGTGGGTACCTAGGGCGTCAAAATATCTCCCGGAATACCCTGCATTCGCATTTGGCTTTAGCGCCCTGGACCTAAAACAGTATGATGAATTAGGCTCTGGAGCAAGAACTTGGGAAGCAAAGGCTACAGTAGTAACGCCCTCACTTTGGCCTCAACCCCAGGCCTCCGACTCGGGATCGTCAGCACCAAGCTCTGCCCATAAAATTACTCGTCAGAAATGCGCAGGGGAAAAAAAAAGAAAGAACCTAGCTAATGCCATCGCCAATCCACCCTTAAGGTACAAGTATTGTATTCCGACCGGTGTGAGTAAAATGCACAAATCTGAGATAGCCAATCCTCAGCCTTTAAGGCATCGTGAGTTAGCATTAAAGACCACCGGTATTGCACCGCAGCGCACTGCTCACATGTCTCCGCATGCTTATCTTTGCACTGTGAACATTCTGTTTTGCCTTGGGATCAGGCTTGATAATTATAGCCTCTCATGCTCGTCCTTGACGTTGGAGTCTGGAGGATAATACGTCGATCGTTTTCGATGAACATTTAAGAGCTTGGCGGTCTGTGAATATTCATAGGCGGCAGACAACAGCTACTGACGGTGCTGTGCTCTCGGGCGCAAATGTACAGTACTCCTGTCTGGGAGTTGCTGAAATGATCAAGTACGAGTAGCAGTTGGTATCAAGGTCTGCATGGAGGGGAACAAACGCACAGCACGGCCCCCAATACCAACTCGACCCAACAGCATGCGCCAAACTCACCGCCGCCGAAGAGAAAGAAAAACACGTCGAGTGCCCTGCCGTACCTGCGAGCGCGGCAGGCAGGCAGTCTACACTCCAGCGGCAACCCCTAGACTCATCACACCGGCTGAGAACCAGCCCGGTCGAGTGACACTCGATGATACACCTATTTGAGCTGCGTGTCAGTAGGTGGGGCCTTACGGTAAGCTCGCTCTAGATAAACTCACCCCCTCAAGTTAAGTTCAACCATGACACAAGACCTCACCACCGGCAGTAGGCAGACAAGGTATACGTTACACAAGATCAGGTAAGAAGTTTAAAAAAGAAAGGGTCTGTATGATGTGGTAGGAATTCGATTTGCGGAGATTGTGCGGTGGCGGCAGTATGTGCTAGGATTAATTGCCATACCGGTGCTGCAAGGAGCGCTACTGCTACGAGTAGACTTTGGGTTACAGTAGCTCTGCTGGTAGGGTCAGTTTTTTTTGTTTTTTCTTATTTGTCTTAGTTGGGGGCTGAACAGAGAGTCCTTTCGTTGTATTTTCTCCAAAGGAGGAAATTCTTGACATCAGGGTGTCTTTCTCAACTATTCCAGTTTTCACGACCGCGTGGGGACAGTGCCGTAAACGCTGTAAGTCCCGTAGTGGCGAATCCGGGCACAATGGCAGGAACCCGTTAACCGGGATAGACAGGGATATATTTGGCTGTTTAACCTTAAATAACTGTTCCATAACTTCTTGCTTGACCTTGTACCGGGATCGGTGCTCGTAAAAGGCCCCCTACTGAAGGTTCGGCTCAAATATGGTGTTTGGGGGATTAGCTTACCAGATGTTGCGAAGAGCTAGTATCTGGAGGTTGTACCCTGCCGTAGCAACTCTTGACACCCACTGCCAGATTATCGGTGGAAATCAGTCCACGATGGGTTTGGTTCGGTAGGGGTAAGGGAATTGCGACTACGAGTACCAACACATCCAGTAAGCCAACCTTATACCGTTTTAGGAAAACGCTAGTACTTTCTCAGAAGCCTTTGCCTCTGAGCCCAGGGATTACGATTGCAAGAGATTTTACGATAAGTAGGGGGAAGCTTGCGTTGGGCAGAGGGGTTTGGGATATGATACCGGTAGTTGGCTACTGCACATGCATTCGGTGCTCGTAGCACAACTGATTACGATGCCCTATTGCTGGTGGGGGAAATATTGGAGTACTAACTTGATCTTAGGTTAGCAATTGACTACTAGAAATTGGGTTCTTGCAGCATCCAAACCAATGGTGGGCTGACATCTCAACCCCACCCGCCGAGATAAATCCCCTAGAGATACGTAACGAAAGACGGACAGCTTTCTCGAAAGCTCCGCTCGCTGATTGAGCCACACCTTACTTGACTGTCCTAGCACCATTTGAGTTTAGCCAGATAATGCGAGTAAGAGTAAGTCCAAACAGGGTTCCTGTCTGAGTATCTTTCTCCTAGGGAGACCTCCACACGCTACCTAGTGGTAAGCGCCCCCACAGCACTCATAGTTATGCCTAGTCGGGGAGAGTCTTGTGGGGTAGCCTTACTTGGTGGTTCTATTAGAGGCGTAGCAAGTCTGCAGCTGGGTTTCTATTTAATTCCATCTTCCACTATTGCAGTGTATCCCCTGGTCCGTCAGAACACCCAAGTGATATGGAATAAGGATCACCCCGAAACTCTAGTAATCTGTTCCCTAGTAATTTATTTCTGGCTAAGGAAGGGTATTTTCGAGATCTAGTTGCTTTGCTTAACTAGATCTCATGGGCGCAGCACCTGACGGCCTAAGGAATAATGTTCGTCCTAGGTAAGAGATACCCGGAAATCGAGAGGGGAAAACAGGGATATTCCAGGGATATCTCGCCCCTCCTCGACGTGGCGCCTACCCCTCCCCTGTGTTCGGGAACTGCACTTCTTGCCTGGGGCGAGGATGGGTGGTCTGTTCGTCTGTTCGTGCAAGGTCTGTTTCCCCTCCGGAGGATGGCCGATCCCTCCGTAAAGGAAAGTACCGCATTATTTGGTTTAACTGGAAATGGCGCTAGAGCAGCCGAATGAAACTTACCACAATACGCGAGCGTGATTTGCAAGAAAGTTGTCCACTTGGGTTAGATTACGATGATCATTCGCCATA
>Ga0307513_10000552_pt1 | contig 53643 bp, 64 predicted proteins | sample 15_EM_MG_FD_202174 | JGI IMG/M metagenome (GOLD analysis project Ga0307513, IMG submission 202174) | Populus trichocarpa ectomycorrhiza microbial communities from riparian zone in the Pacific Northwest, United States - 15_EM | ecosystem: Host-associated > Plants > Roots > Unclassified | place... | reverse complement strand
AGATCGCATTCGACGTCTGAGAAACACGGTCGCCGTTAAACATTAAGCCATGGCGCCTTCACAACTGGCTCCTCGCCTGCGAATGTAAAACGTAAACTCCAGATCAGAGTATACATCCGTTGTGTTTTACCGCTTCTCATGTACAAAAGCCTGATAGGTTCCCCGCGTCGATGTCACCCCTAACGCGAGAACATCAGGATCGGTGAACATTTGATGCGTTGTCATACCACCTCGGGCGACGGGTAAGACTGAGGCGAAGAATCAATTGATGATGGGGAGATTAACGTTACAGCGTTTCCCAAAAGCTTTGTTCCTCTCAAGATTTCTTTTTCCCCTTATGATCGATTGGCGTGTGGTTAGCCGACGGCAAAACTTGTTGCGACGTCTCGGCAGCAGAATGAACCACTCATCCTAAACTACACATGAAATAGCTCTGCTCCAAGTGGAGCAAAGTTTGGGGAGCGACTCGAACCAGGGATAGTGAACAAATCAAGCAAGGTATGCGGTAAATGAGTTGGGCGGGATAGAATAACGAGCGCGGGGGACAGAATAATGAGTAGGGGGCGGAGCGAGTCGCGTGTCAGACAAGACAGGGAGGTGTCAATGGCATTGCCTCGGCTCAAGTCAAGCGGCCGCTTAGTATCACTTTCGCTTCCTCGCCGATCGATCGTAAGGAAAAAAAAAAACTATTGAGTGGGACAAAGTTTTCGGGAAACGCTGTAAACCTTGACGCGGAAGACCATCAGACGGCAAGATGAAGGGGAAACATGGTGGTGAAGATTACGAGGAGCCGATCGAACCCCGGCGGGCGGAGCCAGTAACAACGAGGACCCCACTTCTTGTCGATGAGAACCCCGTGCTTCCATTCAATACCATGAATATGAACCAAGTATCTGGATGTTGTGTAGAATCGCCCACCTGACATCCATTTTCCGACGCGAAGCCACGCCCTTGAAACTCCTGTTCGTGCGGGTGAAGGGTGGCGGTGGGTGACCGGTGACGACCTCTTCGATCTTCGTTGTCGCCGGGAAGAATTGAGGAGGTTGTTTCCGTGACCTCTCGAATCCGAAATCAGCCCAAAACTTGGCCCTCCTCTCTCTAAAACCCTCCTTCCACGACACTGTTCGCGATGCGGGGGTATGTCAAGAAAACGTTGAACAACAAGGTCATCCTTGGGGGCCCTGTCCATGCCGAAATCCCTGCTGTGCTCACGGTTCTTGACCATTCTGCGGCTAGATATCAGGAAAACACGCGATAGTGGACAAGTGCTGATGCGGGAACGGAGCCCGGGGGCGCTTGTGAGTACCAAGATGGTCGTCGTATCACCGATCCCACCCCGACGGACTTTACGGCGCTGACCAGTGTTGAAATCATGATCCCCAACCCCGATAGGCAAACAAATGTCCTTGCCACCTTCTGTCGGACCGTCAGCCCCATCGGGTATCTGACCCGACACCGCAGTCCTTTGGTAAAGATGTGACTCGCCCGATGTCCAGACGTCATCATGCCGATAACGTTCCTGCAACAAGCAACGCTCCGTATTCGACCGGGTATAGTACTGGATATTAAATTACATGAATTGACCTTTCGAAAGTCCACCAGAAGGGAGGAACTACTACGGGTTGCCACTTCCCAGCTTCCCAGAACCCCCCGAAAACGGTTGGTGCGGCCCAGATGGCTTGACGACAACAAACAAAAGCACCAGGGAGCATAACGCAACAAGTATAATTTGCATGAAGAATCCAGCAACGTCTAAGAAGGGAAGAGTGAGCCGGCAAAAGAAGGGGACGAAGGCGTTTTATGTTATCGTACCTAAAAGGATACCGAATGGAGGTGAACCAACGAAAAGATTTCGAATTGCAGGGATGGTCAACACCACTGTAATCGGGAGAGCGAGCACTGCCTCGCTCATTTTCTCCCTTCTGATCAGCAGCACGAGTGTGATATACACAGTCCCCACAGTCAATGCCCAGTTCACAAGCAGCATGCACATCGTGAACGACCGTGCGAGGACTGAGCGGCTGATCGTAACCAACAAGGCGCGTGACTCAACATCCACAGTAACCGTCCCGTTCCCTGTTTCGTACGTGAATTTATTCGTTGTTTCAGTATCGCGCGAAAACGTAACGAAATTGTTGAGTGGATCTGCGGCTGCGAACCGAGTGATGTGCACCGACTCGTTTGTCGCTTTATCAATCACGAAGACAAAGGCGTTCAGGATGTAATCGTCGAATGGTGCCGTCAGCTGTTGGTCGAACAAGTGACGTCTCCCTGAAGTCGGGAAGTAAATTGATGCAGAATATACTCCCATTTTGTGTTCCATCTCGAAGTTTATCACGGTGTGCACGCTGCGTGTAAAGGCAGGGGAGTCAGCATGTTTGATGTTCTTCGTGTCCTACAATGAAGCTCACTATAACGGACCTTCCGTGGGGCTCACGGGGAGGTAGTCCGGATCGTAGGAGAAAGCTGGTGTAGTCACGCTGAGGTCTCTTCATGAGTAAGTGATTCGCGACGTTCTCTCTGGAAACCTGGACTCACTCGTTCAGATAAATGTCTACCGCTCTGTCAAACGGTCCACACGTCTCCGAACCCCCGAAATGCTCGGAGGGCTGGTACGTAGACAATCTGTGTTCTCCGCAACCAGTGATCTCCCACTGAATCGACAACGTGCGTTTATCCAGGTCCAACAGATAATTGTGGCCGGTGACCGCTATCTTCACTCACGGGCAGCGTTAGTAACAGACTCTATGCGAAAAACTCGCCCCATCGGCAGCACTGGGGGGACTCACCCCTGTTTTGTTATACGGGATCTGCCCATACAGCGGTTGGACATCGCCGTTGAGTGTCACGATCATGACTATGATCAAGATCAAGACAAGGAGTATGACGATGGATAATGTTGCAGCAACCGGGTACCGTGAGATCCAGTCCAATTTCCTACGATGCCGGCTGATGACAGATTTGTCGCCGTTGAGGGGTCCAAGATTATCGCCGGGTGTTACCGGAGCGGGTTGAAGTGTTGCTGAGGATATAGTTGTGCTCGGATGAGAGATAGTTGGCCCGGACCCAGTAGGTTGTGTGTGAACTGGAAACGAGACTATGCTCGTCAGTACCGCCGAAGAGTCATGTCGCGGTGTCCGTGTCGTCATCGTCGCAAGGGTTCTCAGAATCGACCAGCGGGATCGTGGAGACGGGTGGAGGCAGGAAAGTAGGAAGAATGGGCGAGTGTGTGGAGAGGCGCAGGAGCCACTGATTCATCATATGAGAGATGAAGACCTCCGCAAATTGACATCTTTCCAGTCACGCGCCGGCGCGAGACAAAGTGAGGGACCGCTCTGGGGCCCATCAGGAATGAATCAAACGTGGCAGAGATGGATTGACGTGACCGCGTGCCTAGGCAGCAGCGGTTGCGATTCAGCCGCTCTCACGCGCGGGGAAGTGAATGGGCGGAAGAGAACAAAGGCACTGCGAAGGGGCAGTGGTGGGAAGTAAAAGGCCTTCGTCCTCGGCCCAGTCACTTGAACTGCCGTCGCCCATACTTGACATCAAAAAAGGTTGACAGCGATCGACTCGACCCTCGGGCCGAATTCTCGATTTGTTCCCCCCTCCACGAAAGCAGTGCGATCAATCCTAAAACCGTAATCGGAACATCCACAGCACCTGCAGAGCAGGATGAGCGGAGGCAGTTAGTACCTGCTCTTGTGAAGGGTGTCCTACGCCGTGCTTCATGTAACCTCGATCAATCCACTTGGTCAGGATGTTGCTGTCGAAAGGAGGTAAGGTTATGGGAGTAGTGTAGCTTCTGAGATCTGCATCACTAAACCCGACCGCGTAATTCAATCAAAGGCTGTGCTTCTGTTCCTTATGTATTGGTCGATCACAACATACAGCAGGGCCAGTGAGCAGAAAACAACATAAGTAATCTGCAAAAGACGGCAATGTCTAAAGGGAAACGCTTATCAACCGAAGGGATTCAATTCAAGAGGCTTCCTGACAATACCTAGCAAGATTCTGAAGGGAAGCGAACCAAGAAAATGTTCCGGGTTACGGGAACTGTCAGGACCAGTGCAGTGGAGAGACCCAATATCGGTCTGTTCATCTTCGGCTCTTGCACGGGAGTGACATCAGGGCGGGCATAAGTACAGCGGATCTCTGGGAACAGATCTATAACGAGGCTTACCCTAATGACCCCTCGTCGGGCTCGCTGGAAGGTATGGTGGGCCGTGCAAAAACACTCGTTTGGTGATGTTAAAAGCCGTCGGACCAGCAATCACGGATATCCGTGGATACCTCGCGAGAACCTGCAGTTTCAAACCACTCGTTCAAAAAATATCCGCCGCCCACTCCAATGGCTCACGCGTCTGATACACCGAAATAACCTTGGGGTTGATGGGCCGACAGCCTGCGATCCTCATAACTTACGATTTCCCACTGAGCTGAGAATGTGTTTTCGAGGTCCAACAGGTAATTGCGTCGCAATCCACCTGGGATTCTCCGAGATCTGACAGTTCGACAGATGAAATCGCCATTCAACGTAACGATCACTGACCAGAACAACGACGAGGAGAACAACTGTGACAAAGGTGGCCACGATTGGGCAACGCGAAACTCGGGCTCAGGCTGAGGGTTGAAGAGCTGGTAGGGTAGGGAGCGTCGTCTGGGGTTGTTTGGGTGGATTAAACTGTGACGGATAATCGTGGTTGTAATTGCGTGGATATTGCTTGTTCTGGGTGAACGTGGTGGGGTTGAAGGGTGAGGGGGGAATGCATTGGACTTTGCACAGACCACCGCAACATCGGAATCACCATCGGCTGCCAGGGGTATGCTTCGGTTTCTGGAGGACGCCTTGGGCAGGGGTGCGTGGGTAGATAGAAGGAATACACAAAGGATCTTGGCGTACCGAATATAAGAAAAGGCCGTTACCAGGGACTCCCCTGGACTGGAACGGATGCAAACTGTAGACCGTTTTCATCCGACTGCAGCGCCTTCATAATGAGAGATCGAGATCGCCGCCCCCACGAACCGAGTTATGAATTCATGGCAGGAAATAAACAGACAAGTACCCTCGCTATGAAATGATATGGCAGCTCTTGGAGTGATTCGATGTAACGCATGGAGGACCCGAAGCCATGATGAATTCATTTCATGACCGCCGCGATGCAAAGATGGGTTTGCACGGGGTGTGAGGTACCTTGACGGGTTTCGGAACCGGGTGGGCGCGGCGTATGGGGTTGATGGCGTTCACAAATCATCTTGCTGGCAGGGTCAATGGTAACGGTAATGGTGGGGGAGGGTATGAACTGAATGGGCGAGGTGTGCTTCCCAATTGGGGGGTTGTCGGAAAGGAACGGCTCGTGAAGACGAATTTGTTTCCCTCCGCGCACGAAGGGCTACGTTTCCGCCCGGGAGCGTTGAGTTTTTCGGTCGGGGGTCGTGTTCTCGCGAAGGCACGTTTCGTTGGTGACATCAAACTGTGGTGGATTCTAGTTCTCTGGTGCTCAGCGCTCAGGTGGCGTTGGGATGGCGTTGACACTTGCTGGACCCGTGGAATCCCTTCCATGTCGTCGGGGCGTGGCCGCGTACGTTACACGAGCAACCCGATTGGCTTTACCCCGTCTTATCTTTCACCATCTCGTAACTTCGAACTCGCATATTCTGTTTCATGCGTCGCTGATCCCCGACGTTCTGTAGAATTCTTGAAATCGCTATGGGAACACCAGCTCCTCTAGCCGTTTGGAGATAAACTGCTCGGGCGATAAGAGAACACCCACGAGCGCATTCGGGAGTTTTTGGTTGATGACAAAAGTTGTTAGCTCTGCCCCCTGAACACGGCAGCCCAACGTACAACCATCAGCGCATCGGATAACGTGTCCCCAGTCATATACGCCCATAGTTCTTCCTTCAAGTGATTTGTCGGATAGACCCCAACCACTACTCTCGGACCAGTGCGCCGTGCACACTCACCCAAACCTTCTTTCGTGCAGTCCGAAATAATCACAGGTCTCATTGAGATCACTGTACTGCGCCAGTGGGGAGGATCGCAAGGACGTAGATACCATTTTATGCCTTCGTCACCGTCCTAAGCTAACGATCGTGCGACATGGGGGACCGGGGATGCCGAAGGCTGGCAAACGGGGTCCGTCCCTTAGAGGAGAATGAAAACATGTTCGCCCTGCAGGTCGCGTCGCAAGTCTCGAATTGTGGGCATCAGGAGTGAGACGCGTCACAGGGAGCGCGATTCATCACGGCTGCACGAGACCGTTACGGCTTACAAATCCGTCACGCACTATACTAAGCGCTCGGGGATCTTCCGTGATCCGCGAGAGAACTGAGGACTTCCCTTCCTCCTGAGTCCTGACCACGATGGTCCACACCGGACAGAGACTTTGTTACCGTCCGAGTGAGAAGTGGGAGCCAGTGGGCGACATCAAGGAACGGGAGGGGGGGTAGAGGAGCCACCCCCCCAGGACCCACCAAAAGCAGGTGCTCCGACGCCCAACCAACGGATCAGCTCAAATCTGTAAGTGCTCGGTCATGGAGGCGATTTACACCCTCCTGAAATTCAGTTCTCTTTTTGGTCAACAGCAGATCTGCACGGCTTGCGGGCCAGACTGTGGATAAAACCGTTACCCAGTAACACGATTGATTCTCGCCGGTCCGGCGGTATCTGTTTTGCTTCCGGCGGATGGCCGCGAACACGTCAGACGCCGACTACAAACGGGTATCCGTACAATGTGAGTCTCGTTTCTTCGTTTGGGTGCACCTAAGTTTGTGGGGTCTGACCACCCGCCGCACCCAGAACCACACACCAGGAATGAAGGACCCGACCTTGGCACGGGGCCGGGTCGAAACCAACCCCATCTTCGCAGCTGCCAGATACGTGGGTTGTTACTCGAAACGCTACCAACAGAACATTCATAGTTCGGATATGGATTGTAATGAAAAGCGGATGATCCTGTCCTATTCATTGCACCGGCAACGCATTCCATATAAGAGCCAAGCCATAGACCCTCCCTCTCCCCAACCTCTTTTCCTCTGATACCTTCCAACTTCCGGTATGTCTTCTAATGTCACCGGTAAGCAGCACAGAGGCCACCCACTCCGTGGCTTATCGCTGATTCCACATGCAGACCCAACTCAAGAGGTACCTTTTTACCCTTTCAACTATGTCCCCTCTTTCGCAGCTGGTGTCACATTCGTCGCGTTGTTTGGCCTCGTGACGGGCATGTCTTGTTCTCCCAGCTATTCCAGAAAGTACCCTCTAACATTCTTTCCGATAGTCCTTCACCTCATCCAAGCTGTACGCAAGAGGATATGGTGGTTGATTCCGACGGTAGTCACAGGCGGTGTGTCAGAAATCATTGGTTGGAGCGGTAGATTGTGGGGCAGCAAGGACCCGACGTCTATGAAGCCATATTTGATGCAGTTCGTTCTCTTACCTTCTTCATTGGTGGCCCACAACTAACCCATCTTCCCTTCCAGGATCACGACTACCATTCTCGCTCCTACGTTCGTCCTCGCCGCCAACTTCGTAATTGTCGGACGGATCATCCAGAAGCTCGGGCCACAATACAGTCGTTTGAAACCCCTCCAGTGTGTGTATCACCCCCGTTCCAATTCCACGGTAAAATTTCGCGCTGAACTTTTGTAGACATGATCGTATTTTGCACCTGTGTATGTACGCGTTACCTGTTTCGGTTTAATAGAGAACTCACATTTGTTTCAGGACTTAATTGCCCTTATCGTACAAGCCGTTGGTGGAGCAAAGGCCTCGATGGCCAGCGGTCCGGCAGATACAGAACTAGGTGGACACATCGCACTCGGTGAATCGCGACTACCCCTCCCTCTGTGTCATTCTGGTATGCGGTGGGTGCTAAACGTATACCCTGCAGGCGGTATCGCCTTCCAATTCGGCGCTATTGTCATTTACATGACCATCACTTGCGAGTTCTTGATCCGATACTATCTGGACAGGCCGTTCCCACGCCGCAGGGATACATTCATCGGAAAATTGCTCGGACTCGACTCAAAGACGAAGCAGATGATATTTGGGGCGTTGGCCAGCTCCTTCTGTATGTTCATGCGGTACTTCCTATTTCCCCCTCCTGCTCCAACGCCATTGAGTGGCTGAGTTCCCCGGTCGCACAGGGGTATTTACCGTACCATCGAATTGACCGATGGCTGGGGTGGCGTAATCATCTCGAACGAGCGACTCTTTAGTTAGTGGAACCCATCTCGATGCGTATTGACGATAAACCTTACAGTTGGGTTGGACGGTTCCATGATCCTTCTCTCGATGGCTATCCTCCTTATATTCCACCCTGGAAGGTTGCTTCCTGAAGAAACCTACCTCGCGACGTTGGCTAGTCAATCTATCATCGAGATGATCCCAAAACATGTATAGGGCCGTTCTTCCGAACATTAAGTTAATATTCTCTAATTTGTATGCATCATCCGAAGAGATCCCAAAACTGCCTTTTATGTCATACCAGGTACGACTTGTGTGATGTCCGCCGGAACCCTCCGCACAGCCCATCGATACCGTATATCAAGGAGGATCCATTAAGCCATGATGTATCTAGAACCCCGGATCACTCTGGTGGGGGGAGCCCCGTGGGGTAGACCAGCAAACCTCCGTTAATTACCCCACCGTTGTGGCCGTGAATCGAGCACTATCCCCACGATCACCACATGGATTCTGGATTTCGTGAATGAACATCTCCCGGAACATCCAATCGGCAGCATGAGAGCCCTCCCCGCCCGAGCGTCTAGTCTTCTCTTGCAAGCGCCGGCCCGGACCCGATGACGAACTACGGTAGCCCAACGCCTACCCTGTGCTTGTCTCACAACCTTTCTCACTGTCGCATACGAAACGAAAGGAGCACCGTGGTTGAGAGGTCAGAATCATCAGGGGGGTAGGGCTGTGGTATTTCCATGTTGTGGTGGGGGCCAACCTGGATATTGCATTTCGCACTGTTCATTCCTTGGTTTCTCCCCTTCCGTCCACCCATGGCCCACCAACCCCATTGTGGTAAGTGTTCTCTTGGCCACTACATTCGGCGTCTCATTCTGTGGTTTCTTTGCTATTACCCGGGTCTAACAAACGCCACTGATTGCCAGAACAATCGCCTCGCGTTCTTCCCTCGCACCCTGCACCTTCTAGTCCGAGTTATCAACAGATTTGGCGTTTCTCTCTCTATCGGATAGAACAACAGCTGTCATCGAGCCTCGAACAATAGTTTGTTTATCTTTGAATTGCAAAGGACTGTACACCGCTAATGCCTATATCGTGATTGGGTCCTGCACGTGTATGGGGTACGGCTTGGTGTCCACTGGTTCAACGTCCACCAACCGTGCTCACTCTGGGGTATCAATCGGCCGGGTGCTGATATGCATCAGCAAATCGACCCCCTCGCTTGCTCGGGTAAGAAGGCGATCGAATAGATTTTAGAGTCAATTTTAAGTCGAAGCGTTGATTTCTCCATTCAAAATGTCCTCCTCGACTCGGTTACTCGGCAGACAGATTGGTCAGACACCCGCTTCTATACGACAACGCCCGTGCCGCCCGTTTGTTCCGAATGATTCTCCAGCTGGCGCACTGGAAACAGAAGGGGGAGAATGGGTTTATCCCGACCCGCAAGCAGTTATACAAATGACCTCCAGCAGCTCGTACAGACAGAAGTCCAAAACGTGATCACATCGGACCTAGTCCCGACTCGCATCGCCTCACCGAACTTCCACCTGAACACCACCCGGGAGGTCTTCCGATTTGATCCCCGGTTAGATACTAAACCATGACCGCACCGGTCACCAGTTCTCTATAGGGTCCATTCCTCCACGCGGGAAGACTTGGCAAACCCACCAGGTCCTCGCGATGAAGGGACTGTATCGGGTTCTGAGATCAGAGCCACGATATGGAGCTAAACTGACGACTCCATATGTCGAAGAGGAAGTCTGCGTGATAAATTCGACGTACTGCGGAACCCCCCACCAATCGCGGACGTTCATGAACGCGCCCGTCATTAACTCCACGCGTGAGCTGCGATCGTTCGCAGGAATGAACAGTTTGGATTTCATCTTCAGTTGGGTCATTTTTTAGATGAAATGAGTATGTGGGACGGGATCAAACGTACGCACAAATGCCGGAGTTATCGGCCATTCACGTTTCGGCGACGCGGAGGAGATACTCTCGACCTCACCGCGGACGCACCAGGTGGGAGTCGTTCCATGAGTGTGGGCTTGGGTGAAAGGAGGTAAAAATGGATACAGAAAACAAGGAAATTCACCAGCTCAAAGCCTCGTGCTTACCTGCAAACCCGCTGGCAGACGCTCTGGCGGACTCGATCCATGGGCAGGCTGGTTTGTCTCCGGGTCAGAGCGGTTAATCTTCGCGTAGAGAAATCAAAGCGCAGTAGGGGTTGACGCTCCACTGCCGCACAACTGTGAAAGATCTAGCTAAGCGCAGGGTCGTGAGTGAATATCGACCCACAGGCCATACAAATCTTAATAAGGCCTACTTGGGCAGACAGGGGGCAGAGCCCAGGACTCCGACAGTCGTGGGGTCACAAATCAAGGTCTGTTGTATTCACATTTGAACGGACATGTAAGCGTAATTACACCCGAGACCAGTTCGGTAAGCGTTATGGTGGACATAGCGGTCATCTGCCGAACCGCTGTGGACGCGGTAAAAGAGTGAATAACTCTGGGAGAGCATCTTCGTTCGCGTTTGGTAGTAGTACGTTGCGATAGGAAGATGACAAAGCGCGAGGGCACGTGCCGAGCCAAACAAGTACAACGTACTCGCACCGAAAAATTAGGGTTCGAGGAATAAAAGTCCCTAGGACTCTGGACGAAAACATCATATAGACCCCTCTGGTCAAGATCCAGCCGAAATACGGCACGCGTAAGACAGCGGAGTGCTTGAGGCAAGTTTCCTGGGCCGGAACATCGTCTATTTGACACGCTCTGGGGTGTTGCCGCCGATTGATGCGGGCCCACTCCGAACCCGAACGCTAGGTAAGTCCCGGATCCCGAACGCCACGGCCGTCGGCGGTTCGCGTGAGGATATACGTGTGAGCGGGCCGAATCGCATGGGCAGCTGTATCGCCTCCTTGACTTGGAGATCCGGTGGGCCGTATGTGCCGCCCAGCCTCGACGTTTGTAAGACGGACAATGAATTGACAAAGGTCTTGTAGATGGAAGTGTACCAATTCCGTCTAGCCCGCCTATTGCGATCAGAGTTCAGAATCACATGTCCGTGGGCGGATGATCTGGTGGGTATGATGTATAGGTCATTGCGGGTGGGTCACGGTCAGCTGGGCCTCCTGTCTCATGAACGGGAGAATGGGATCATTGGGCCGATTAAGTCCACCCCACAGACCGGTTCTTCCCATTCATCCAGTAGGGCTACCCCTCGCTGCCCTTCGTTGTATATAAGCTAAGAGCCAAAAGGCCACAAATCATTAATCAACTCTCACAACCAACCACCCCCGAAGATGCAGGTCTACCCATCAGCTTACAGGTGAGCATTTCCCCTGCTCCTTTCCCGCGCTTCGAACCCCTCTACACCCTGCATCATCACCTCGAGATGATGGCACTGTCCGTAGTAGGCAGCGAACCCCTCCTTCAGTCGCTTTGTGATCCTACACATCACCAACCCTCATCTCATTCATATCCTCCCGACCGGTCCTCCCCGTTTCGTCTTGCTCGTGCGATGGGCTTCTCAGCTAAAAACTTTTGTATATTGATACTTACAACCAACAATTTCCCGCTAGAACGACCGCCTACGCGCCCCAGCGGAATCCAAACCCACCCACGCCCACCAACATGAAGGTGCCCTATGTGGCAGACCCGACTTTCCTCGCACAGAACCCAATGATCGCGATCATCCTCACGTTGATCATGATGCGATTCACTCGGGTTCTGGGTAATCGGATTCTGGAAAACATGAGGAAGAAATAGGCGATCCCCCGCTCCTACGAGGGTGAGGATGACGGGCCGGACGCCGAGGGCTGGAAGAGCCGGAGTAGGAGGATGTTGACGTATATTTGGAGGTTCTCGAAAGTAAGGGGGTTTCAAGAAGTAACCGGGCGGCCTGGATGGAACAAGCTTTCGGATAGTGGAACATTCCGGGTCCGCATGGATGCGAACCCTGCATATGAGGTGAGTTAATAAATTCGGATCGGGAGGGGTGGTTACAGCCACCTCGCCCATCTCCATGGACGTCAATTGACCTTCGTTCCTGTTCCAGCATCCCCAAGAGTACGATAGCATTTGCCTCCGACGTGTCGGTCCGCGCATCATGCCGATGCGACCGTGAGCGCTGGGAAGAGCGTTTGATTTGGACAGCTTTCTTGAAAGTCACGAGACTGGAAATCGTACCTCAGTTTTACACCTTTGTATATGTGTCATTTATGGCCTCTACGTACCCTGTACGTTGTTATCTCGGACCCCGTAGGTTGGTTACTCTACTGCTCTCAGTTGTAAGATTTGTCGACAGCGTCTACCTGCATGCCATCCCAAATTTAGTGCGAGATAAGAAGAAAACGTTATGCTTGGCGTTCTGCCTAGGCACGCCGTCTCGCTCCCGTAAACCATTCCATCACCGTTCTGGAGCGTAGCGCCAAACAGACACCGCATGAGGCACTCCGATAGGACCAGTGCTTTGGCGTTCACGACAGAGCACAGAGCTCCCCGGATTTGATGAACCACGTAAACCGCACGGCGCCGATCAGATATCACTGAACAGCTGACGGCGCGCAACAGGATTGAATGGGGGGTGTACTTGGTTACATTTGAGATACGCATTTCTGGTCAAGAGCGCATCACAATCAGATGGGGTCGTACGGACGGACCCGATATCTCGTCCGTCTTGGGGTGGTCTCGAACGTGGACCGACGGCGCACCCCGCCGGTTCCCACGGTTTGAGGGTGCTTGAATCTGTGGGCTCAATAGATTAGGAAGAGCACACGAATGACGGGTTGTCCTACCGCGTGCCTCGTCTCCCCATTCGTAACGGGTGGCGGAATCAGCGGGATGGATCCGCGTGTGTGGCTGCGAGTTCCTCGAGGCGTGAGAACAGAGCCTGTTGGCTGGCGAGACGGTAAGCCGGACTGAGGGAAACTAGCAGTTGCTCCAGTGTCTCGTGGATGACCTCAGTCTCCTTATCCAAGACCTGGTTTTGCAAATCGTGAGGGGAGATGTAGAAAAGACAGCCGATCAAATGGCCGACCTCGAAACCTTGGGGACTTAGGGCGACCTTTATGGCGTCTCCCTCGAGCAACACTACGGTCGCGATAGACTCGAGCTGAGACTCTAGGATGATTTGATAGTCTTTAAGGCCGAATGAGCTTTCTTTGAGAGCCGATGCGAGTTCAGAGGAGAAGTCCGTGGAAGACATGGTGATCACCGTCACCGCCTAACCTGTGGGTTGACGGGATCACAAGTACAACTCGGGATGGGGGGAGACGGTTTCGCATGGAAAATAATCGATTATCTCAAAAGGCCCCGTCCCCCTCTTCATCCCCACCCCTCTCCTCCTGGACCGCTAGCGCGGTCATGTCCTATCGTCCCCCCTCCTCGTTATGATTTTGCACCGACCGAGTTCGCCCGTTATACTCAATAGACCAAGATCGAATTCGCATCCCGTCCGTTCGCAGCGGGTCGGGACACCCTCCGAGATTAACGGGGATGCGCCGGTGCGCCCGCCCCGGAACCCAGCGCGACCAGTGACTCTCGGCGAAGACCAACTGGCACCGCCGCCACCGGTTGCATCTAAGCCCACGACGGCGTTTAGGGATGATCGCAGGGAACAGGGGATAGGCGGAGAGAGATACAAACCATCCGTCAGTGTCGTACGTGCCTTCCCCATGATAGGATTCAAATTATTACCAAACAACCGCTGACGTCCATCATCCTTCTATCTGGTCCCGGTTTACATATAGTCTCCGTCCAATTCCAAGAGACAGCCACCTCAGACGACCCCCCTTCCCCAGATAAACACCCTCGATCGCAAAATCCTCCAAGAGCTGAAGCGGTCTATGCTTGCACGTTCTGCTCAGTTCACCCTCAAGAACAATACCAAGTATCACCCGTTCCCTACAGACGAAGTCCCGTACCCAAGGTCCTACGACCACAAGTGCATTGACACCGACGTCTGGGAGACCGTGTTCTGTGAACAGTTCTGCGGGAACGTTACTTTCCACACCTTCGATGTCCCTCCGACCAAGGTGTACGTGCTCATTCGCTTTCCACGTCGTCCGAACAGTTGCTCACCCGTGTATTCGTGGCCGGCGCCATAGGCTTGATCTTGGCTGTGGTTCGGGGTCATGGATCATAACGTGCGCGAGGCAGTGGAAGACTTGCCATTTTGTTGGTTAGCACTTACTCCCTCATCACAATCTCCAACTCCTCGTGCTTATCCGGTTCGTCGCCATCAAGGTCTTGATATCGTCCCCCTACATCCGGACCTCGGTCGATCGGAGTTGAGCCAGAGAGTGAGTTGGGTTCAGGCCAACTTGTGAGATGACCTCCCATTATTCTTTTCCTCTCCCGACACGCGTTCAACTCTCTTCTCCCTATAGCCTTGAACCACTTCCTTTTCCAAACGAGGAGTTCGACTTCGTGTGCGCTCCGCTCTCGTCATTAATTAATTGCCACCGAGTCTCCTGACTGTTCCCTCTAGCCATATTAAGCGTGTTGCCAGAGGTGTGCCAGAACATAAGGTTAGCAGCTCGTCCGATCAGTGTTATCTCGGCTTCTAATCCAACAATCCTTGTAGTGGGATGCACTTTTCGAGGTAAGATCTTACTCCTGTCTTGATTTCGACATCGGTGTAAATCGTTGGAGTAGGAAATAATTCGCGTGATGAAACCCGGCGCTGCGCTCGAGGTACGCAAGGCGCCATCATACCTTCGGCCCGCGTTCCCTCATACATTTTGTCGTAGATGCTGGAGGAAGATCTCTACATCCCTGGTCAAATGATGGATTCCACTGACAGCGATTCTCCGCTATCAACAGCCTCCTCTTCCGGTTCATCTGAAGAACTAAGCCTGTTATCCACCTCCTCTGTACGACGGCCCTCTGGATCACTATCGGAAATTTCCATTGGACAAAGTTACTCCGGTGCCCGAAGCTCAACGTCAGAGAGTCCCAAGGAACTGACATCGGGGAGTCAAGCCAGCTCAAACGCGTTTCCACGACATTCCAATCGGAGGACTTTGCCCCCGAACACCCGCCCGTTCCCCCTGCTAAAGCCTTCCAATCCCAAACTTCGTTCTAAAACTAGTCATTTCAACCTTCACAACCTCCTCGCGAAACGATCCGGCAACGATGGTGGGGCTGGGACAGATGGGGAACAACCTTCGGTGAACAAGAAAGAGTCGTCACTTCCGGTGTCATCGAATGTAGGTCTATACCCTCTCTTGACATCCAGAAGTTCTGCTTCACTAAATCGGAAGCATTCTACCAAGAAAACGCACAGTCCCATATCGTCCGGTGGGGGTTTTCAGCCTCCGAAACTGTACTTCAACACGGCCGGGACCTCATCGAACTTGATGCTCGGATCCAATACGAGTATTCACCATCTCCCAATGCCGCCGCAGAACCTGGATAGGTTTGGTGGAAGGGACTCTCCGTTAACGCTACCGCCGGCGGAGAACACAAGTGGGAAATCGGAGGTCGATCTCCCGCGGAATAGACGGAGCGAGGAATCAAGACAGGCTCGTGCACGATCATTTTCTGATCCAACCCCGGAGGACGATGGACAACGGAGGACCGCCGCGACCCATGATTTCGAACCGTTCGACCTGAACACGATCGGCATGCACGATCACGTTCAACAAGTTCGCTCTTCGCACGTCCGAAACCCTCGACACTCTGGTGTACTGGCCGACGTGGAACCCATCGACCCCGGCCAACAGGACTGGCTCACCGCGATACCACCGGTTCCGCCTCTGAAGGACATCCCTGAGAGGTCGAGACCACAAGCGATACCCTCCAGCTCGTCGTCGAACGAGATTTTCGTTTCTACCACCGGCCTTTCTCGGTCTATGCCTGAAAGGTTTCCCGACCATCAGTTATTATCTCCTCCCCTCGAAGCGACGGGACCCAAACTAGTGAAATCCTTATCGACATCATCGTTGGCCATATCCCATAACCGATCTACCGGACCAGTTTCTCCATTGTCACAGGGCGGTCGCTCGGATGGCAATTCTGGTGTGGGTAACACCTCCCCCACTCAATCTCCAAGCCCAGCGATGCCCCCCAACCCCCGCGAACACAAGCTCTTGGAATTGATTTATACTGAAATGCATGCAGCGAGGTTTATTAACCTCGCACCGTTGAGTTTGTTAGAGAACTATATTCGGACCTATTTTAAGAGTGGGTCACGTTTCCTCTATATTTTTCTGGCTTGGGTCTCACACTTCTCCCACTGAAGATGTGCGCACGCATGCACCTCTGATATTCGCCTTCCCACCTCCCCCTGGCTGCGACCACCGCACCGAATTCGATGCAGCTGAGCTTCAACAAGGGAGGCTAAATCTGGCACAGATTTTAGAAGGCAGTGACGATCAAGACCGATACATAGGCCCTGACACCTCTCCATCTACCCGTTCGCTACCCCCCTCACCTTCTGTCCCACCACATGGTAACCCAAGATTCATCCTTCCCCACCCCACCAGAGAGAGAAGCTCAAGTGTCACCACTAACGAGCCCGGACCTTCACGTGCCAGGTCTTCAAGCATCAAGTCGACCCACCTTTTCACCAACCCCGAGACTGACAATCGCCGACAACCCCATTCCAGAGATTCCAGATTTGCTGCGGGACTTGGAGATGGGGCTGTACCTGATCGGTTGGTCGTGACCGGGGATGGGCTCTTGACCAGGACGAAGGAGTACGTGATGATGGATACATCGATGATCGGTGGATTCTCCCCCGCTAGGGCAGCGAGGGCGGCCAAGAAAAGCGCGTCGAGCACAAGTGATGAACGAGAATGTTCCAGGCAGCGGAGTGATTCGTTGTTCACAAGTGCGAGCGACATGAAGGGGAAGGGGGAAGGTGGTGAAGGACGAAAGAGGTTACCCGCGCCCGCTCCCAGGCCCACTGAACCTTCGATCTTAAGCTTGTTCCCACTCCCACCTCCGTTAGAATACGGTGGCCCCGGAGCCACCTCATCAACATCCCTCTCTCCATCCGTGGCTTCCTCGTCCTCTTCTACCACCATTCGACACGACTTAAGGAAGGGAAAAGGAAAACGCGACCTGACGGCGGCTGAGAGAGCACAATTGAGCGCATTGTCCAACAAGAAGGCGGAAATCGATATCAGGAGCCTGAACCTTCATCTGAGGGCGAGGGTCGTCGAGATCCTCGGGTGTTCCGAGGCAATGTGGGACTGGATTAAGGAGTTCCAGCATCGGGAGTCTGAAAAAGAGAAGAAGCTCAAGGAACAGGAACAGGTGGTCAAGCCAGTGCAGCGTGTTGGAGGTGGAAGGGTATCATATTACCACCAGGACCGCAATCGAAACCGAGGGGGGGCCGGTGGCAGGGGGAACGATAACTCCGCTCTGCACCGTAAGAGGTCGACGGGAGGTCTTTCCACCGGTGCGAGCAGTGTTAGGCGTGGCCAAGGAACATCCGCGAAGGTCTCGGGACGTATGACCGAACCTCCTTCGTCGTACCTCATCACTTCGTTTGGGTCAACGAAGACGGACGATCTGAGCGAGTATATGGGGGGGAGCGTCAAGAAGGAGCTTGCGAACATGACGAGGGGCCGGTTTAATGAACTCCTTGCATGGTTCCAGTTGTGAGTACCCCTTCTTTTCCCTTTTCCCTCTGTGTTCTGCGCTGCTTCGTGGAAACTAACTGCTGCCGTCTCGCCATAGTGATATGGATGACTCTATCCGGCTCACACGTTCGATGGCCACGAGGACACCCGGTGCATTCTTCACGGCCGACCCGACTGAACAGCGCAAATTGTTCGACGAGGCGTGTCAGAAACTCGAAACTTACTTCCAAGAGCACCAGAGACCACCGATTTCCCCTGCCAAATCCAACAGTATCGCCAATGGATGTGAGAGTGTTAGCGGAAGTCCTCCGCAGAGTCAAATTTCCGAGGAGGAGCTCTGTTGCTTGCCCCCGTTGTTGAATCTGGTGCACCCGTCGAAACGGTTGTGTCGAACCATACGGGTTTGGGTCGCTTGGAAGCCTTAGTAAGGCTTAACTCTTCCGCACTTGCGCCATTCCTTATCCCACGCACTGTTTATGTTATTTTTTCTTCTCGTTTTCTGATGTTTCGTATAAACTATTTTTAGAGCCGTGATGACTCGGGGAGAGAGGTTTTCTTTACGGGGGATACCCGGTCATGACACAGACCCCCACCAAACTCCTCCCCCCTTTCCCCTTACATCCGCACCTGCCAACCTCTTGTACTCGCTTTTCGTTTGGTTATGCTGTGTATCGTGTAACAACTCGCCACATCTTCCTCCCCTTCTTTTATATTTTTCCCGCTGGATTTTCCTATGTATGACCCCCACGTGCTTCCTTGTTCATCCACTGGCCTTCGGATGTTTGTCACATCTCGCCCTGTTTTATTTATCCACGACGACGACACCCCCACCTACCGCTACTAACGTTCGAGTTGCGACCCACAATCACGCTTCGTGTTTCGTTAATCGTTGCTGATTTTAAGTTGTTCCTCGTTCCAAAGTATCCATGTTATTAACCCGCTTTCTGACTAACTTTTTAACCTTATTTACGTCTCCCTTCCCGTCCATGTAACTCTTCTCGCTTTTTCTATCTTTATCTGTTGGATTCTGGAATTACATTGCTTAGAATTATAATCGGAATACACATACTAAGAACATCCCTGCCACAAGGGCCCCTCGTAGAGCTGTTACATTGAACACACCAACGGGCGAACAGCTAGCATTACCTTCGAATCCAGCTGGGGCATGGACCCGGCATCCGAACGGTCAACAGTGGAGAGCACTCGCAAATCATGACGTGCAGACGATCAAGGAGCGCCAGGTGGCCGAGGTGTTTCAATAATGGACACAGAGAGTTGATCCAGTTACGTCGAGGCTCGGAGACGTCCATCCATAGACACCTGACCACCCGTGTCACTGGGCTCCGGTGGCCCCAGTGAAAACGACGACTATAGTGTACCGTCGAGGCGGTGGGCCCTAATGGGATATATATATAAATGCATCAGTAGATTTCCTCGGCGCTTCGCCAGTTTGGAGTCGTGAACGTGCAGGTGGGGGAAAACTCGGAGGGGATAGGCACGTCGACATGCAGATGTTAAGAGAGGGATGGCTGAATAGCGGATTTTATCGCCACAGCGTGCTTCAAACGACGATCACAGGGGTTGAAGCTAAGTTCGCGATAATGGAAAGTGAAGGAAGTGAAGGAACGGTGGAAGAGTTACTTACTCGAGGAAGTCTCCGAGGCGGCCTCCGCTTCGTGTTCCGAAACGGTTCAGCTACGCCCTGGTGTAGTCCGCCATTCGTAATTCCCGCAGCGGGCGGGGCCATAGAGTAATGGAAGGGGTACGGTAACGGGGAAGAAGAGAAGCACGAAAAAAGGGAATGTGTCTCCGAGCCTCGGCACACGAGTTCGACGGAGACGCTCGCAAGCAAGATGGTGATTTTCCCTCGGGTTGCCGCTCCCTGGTCAGCCTTACAAAAGCGGGTCGTCAATCGCTGCGTCTAGTCAGGTGCATGGAGTGGTTACCGGTCAATCCTAGTAGTGATGAAAGATATTTCACCCCCGCCCGTGGGAAGAAAGGAGCAAGGGAGGAGAGGAAGCATCCGAGCCATCCTGCGGTCAAACGACAGTCCGGGCATCGGTGACATGCATCTAATTCGAGCAAACAGGCTTTCTAGCAATCCAGAACGCAGCTCTATAAAGCCACCGCATCATCGCCTCAGAATCGCTCGTATACTCGCAGTCCACCATCTTCACAGTTTCCCCGCGTTCGTTCACAGCCGAAAGCTCGAATCCAACAAGCTCGACCACCCGGATGACCTCATCTAAGTTCAGCTCCAATGCCGCCCCAGACGGGGTCCACAACAGAGGTCCCAGATTTATCCAGACACCGCCAGGGTCCAAGAGGGAATAGATATGTTGGATAGTTTTGATGATGTTCAGCGAGGTGTCGATGAAGAACAAGGTGACAACATAAGACCAGCCGGAGAACACGTAAAAGAAATCTCCTTCGTCCAGGTGGAACGTGTCTGAGAGCCGTGGGATCGCGTCTGGAAATGAAACCTGTCTGAAAGTTGAGGAGGTCGATTGTTGGTGAGACCACCAGTGGATGAAGGGATGCAACCTGTGTTGGTCGACCTCTCGCGTCGTTTGAGGAGAGAGCAGGAACTTGAAAGCGAGGTTCATAAAGTGCGAACGCTCGTTTGCCGTCGTGTCGAATCCTGGGGAAGACGAATCAACACTGTCAGACTTGCCTGGGGACGGACAGACGAGGTGAACGAACCGAGCTGTGAAATCTCCCAAGCGAGTCTCCCGAGGCCAGCTCCAGGAACAAGAACCCGCTTCATCCTCCTCCCACCAACCTCGCTCTCGAGTCTCTTCAACACGTCGAGCACCAGCCCAAACGTCTGATGGCGTTCTCTTCTCCCCTCCTTACTCCAGTCCCTCACAAAATGCTTCAAAGCCTCCCTGACCTTGGCGTGATCCTCTGTCGCTACATGAACATCCTCGATTACAGAACCCACGCTCGTGTCGCTGTCCTTCAAGTTGGCTTCGTGTTCGGTCGTGGCTAACCTGTAGATGCCACCAGAAACCGCGGCGTTTACCTCAATGGCCCTCTCCAGTTTGTCCAGCTTCTCAGCATATCCGATCTCGTTCGCAATCCGTTTGGTGTTCCCGGCTGAGCGGAGTCCAGCGTGGAAAGTGGTACGCATCTTCCGTGCAGAGGATTTCGATATTTTCTCATAGGATTTGTACGCGGTTGCAGCAGTGGAGATACCCAGAGCCGCGTGGTTTCTTTCAAAAACAAACCGGACCGAAAACAGCTTGAGGGAGACGAGGCCAATAGCAACGAGGAAGATGCATCCAAGCAGCGTGTCGGAATTCAAGGTCGAGGAGAAATCAGCCGAGGGCATCGAAATGAGATGGAGGGGGGTATTCTGATACAAGACTGCTCGCGGCGAGTGCCTGCAGGAAACGAAAGAAACAGACCGGCAGGATTGAATGCAATTTCCCAACAGGGACAACCCACGAGAACCCACTCCCTTGGGCGCTTGGAGGACAACGCGCCAGCGTACAACCTTCACCAGTCCAATCGTCCGCCATCGCACCGCCTAATACGCTGATCTACCGTCGACATGGACATCCGAAAGCCGTTTTCTAAACTGAAGAAGAAACTCAAGCACAAACTAACGGGGAGAAAACGCGAATCGGACGGGATGGGGATCGGTTCGGACAGGGAGAGATCTGACTTAACGAGTTCGCTTCCGCGACCAGAGCATAATGTCGCAGCGGGCGGCAGTGAGGCGGACCGACCTCCTCAACCAAATAACCCAGGATCTATGCCATCAGCCGAAAGCGAAACCGACCGAGCAGAGGGGGAGGTACGCATCGGTGGAGAAGCCAGCCAGAGGCCTTCGCATATGCATCCAGACGCTGAGGGTGCGACGGAGAGTGTACCCAATCGAGAAGGGTGCGACACCGATATTGTAGAGAAAGTCGAACGAGTTCATCCCTCTCCATCCACCGTCTTGATCTCTCGTGGTACCGGGAAAGCAGACAGTACGTGAATATAATTTTCTCGCTTGCTGCCTTTAATAGTTCAATGTAGACACCCCCGCTCTTCCTGATTATGGACCGGAAGTTGTTCGTCCCGACGAGACCCACGAACCGAGCGCTGCCGCGAACGAGAAGAAACCGGACTGCGGGTCTACTGCGTCTGCCACGGTCGAATTGCTCCGTGGGGTGAGAGACTCCGCGGGTGCCTTCGGTCCGCTCAAATCTGTCGCGAGATTTCTCTGCTTTGTTCTCGAAAATTGCGAGGTATGGCATCGTTCCCACACATTCTATTCCCAATGCTTACGGTCGTTCTAGCGAACGGAGGTGAATGGACATGCCATAGAATCGTTGACGCCCAGGGTCAAAATGCTTTCTGAATCGCTCTCCGTACCTATCTCTCCGGGTGACGTCAATGAGAAGGAGAGGGCAAGCAAGCTGGAACGGTGAGCCCATATTCTCCAAGATCGAGACCCGAGTCTGACGTGCGGGGATTGCTAGGAGATTGGAAGAGATTGGCCTCGCTATGGACTCGATGATGATCCAGAAGGATCTGGTACTTTTCCTCAAAAACCCCGAGAACGCACAGAACCTCAACAATCTGGTGCAAGGTACCCTCTGTGCCTTGATGGACTATCAGGTTTGCACTCCCAAAAGACTTGCTCTCGTCGTAGCTGAAATATACTTAGACTTCGTTGCAACAAGACATCTACAACGAGGGCTGTCAGCAGATCGTGAGTATCGCTCCCTTACACTCCTATCATTTGTAGTAACTTGCAAACAGGGAGATGTGGATCGCCATCTTCTGAAAGAGATGCGTCATACCGCTGACGCTGGATACCGCTCCGGGGACAGACAGGGGTGCCTGAGGGGAACTAGGATGGATGTCCTTCTGCAACTCGAATGCTGGCTCGGGGACGAACAAGACCACCGCATGTTCTGGCTAAATGGCCTTGCGGGGACCGGAAAGTCGACCATCGCCCAGACGTTTGCCGAGATCAGCTTCGCGTATGGAAGGCTTGGTGCAAGTTTCTTTTGCTCGCGAGATTTCGAGGATAGAAGGAATCTTCAAGCAATCTTCCCAACTCTCGCTTTTCAACTCGCCTATCGGTACCTCCTATTTCGAAAACAGTTGGTCCAAGTCTTGAGGGCCAATCCTGATATAGGATGGGAATCTCTTCGTTCACAGATGGAGAAGATTATTGTTGGTCCATTAAAAGCCGCCCGGATTCGGACGCTTATCATCATTGATGCCCTTGACGAGTGCAAGGACGAGGAGCCTGCCTCTGCCATCCTTTCTGTCCTCTCCCGCTACGTGGACGAGATCCCTAACGTCAAATTCTTCATCACCGGTCGTCCGGAGCCTCGGATCCGCTCTGGGTTTCGTCTCGAGTCACTCCGACCCATCACAGAAGTGCTCAGGCTTCATGATATTGGACGTTCCTTGGTGGATGGTGATATCAAACTGTTCTTCAGGACTCAGTTGACCGACATCGCTAAAACCCGAAGTGACTGTGACTTCACACAAGATCGGCCAAGCCCATCCGACCTCAACATTCTTTGTGAAAAGGCAGCAGGACTCTTCATTTATGCCTCAACTGTTGTCAAAATTGTTGCATCCAGGAACCACACACCCACTGAGCAGCTGGACCGAATCATCTCTCTCCCACAAAGTACTGCCCATGAAGGACGATCTGGGATTGACCTCCTCTACGCACGGGTTCTGGAGCAGGTAGCTGATGACATGGGTGTAGATGCTGAGGAAGTCCATTCCCGTTTCAAGACTGTAGTTGGGGCAGTGTTGCTTGTGGTTAACCCTCTTTCTGCAAGGGCTCTCTCAGATCTCCTCAGAGTGCCCAGCATCTCCACCACCCTTTATTCCCTCCATTCTCTCCTCCTTATCCCTGAGAGCACAGAAGACCCTGTTCGAGCCTTTCACAAGTCATTTCCTGACTTCCTCATGGATCCAGTTCGGTGCAAAGATGAGTGGTTCTTTGTGGAACCAACAGTTCACCATGCAGAAATCCTACTCTTGTGCCTTAACCTGATGAGGGAGAGGTTGAAGAAGAATATCTGCAACCTGGATAACCATGTTGTTCTTAGTGAGGTCAAAGATCTTTCTGCTCTCTGTAAGGACCACATTGGAGATGCCCTTGAATATGCATGTTGCTTCTGGACAAAGCACCTCCTGAGGATCCCTAGTGATGTTCCCTGTATTAAGGAAGTGGAGAAGGGAATCGACACATTCTTCACAATGTATTTGCCATATTGGATTGAGGCCCTTGTACTCACAGGGAACCTTGATGTTGGGGTTCATGCTATTAATGATGTTGAGCAATGGTGTGCATTAGTGAGTGCTGTCCAGAACTGCTTACTTGGACCTGTGTTAACACTTATTTAGGCAGGTGTTACATGCCAGTGGACAACTGACAGCAAGAGACTCATCTTAGAACATTTTGATATGCTCTGCAGCTTACCCTCCTATATCTATCATTTTGCCCTTCCAATTTGCCCTTCCTCATCCTGGCTCCATCAGTACTACAGTGCAGAGTTCTCACAAGAGATCAAGGTGGTTAAGGGGGTCTCAGCTGGATGGGGAACATGTTTCCGCACAGTTTTGTTTGACAATTGTCCACAGGCCCTTGCATGCTGGAGGGACATGATTGCAGTTGGGTTGCTACCTGGTTCTATCATCATTCTCAATGCCATCACAGGCATCCAGGTGACCACTCTTTCTGGGCACACTCGTTGGGTGGAATCCCTTGTCTTCTCACCAGATGGGACAACACTTGTGTCTGGTAGTGCAGACACAACCATCAAGCTCTGGGATATGCAGACTGGTGGGGTTGTCAAGACCTTCCAGTTTCATACAGGCCGGGTTCTCTCTGTCTCCCTCTCAACAGACTGTACTATAATTGCTTCAGGATCTGATGATGAGACAATTCGCTTGTGGGGTGTTCAGACAGGGGAGTGTTATTGTATCATAAAGCAAGAGGTTATGGTGGACTATGTTTGCTTTTCTCCCTTGGACTCCAAACAGCTCATATCTGCATCTGGTGGCAAAATCTGGCAATGGGACATCAGTGGTCAGAAAATTGTACCTTTATATGATGGTTCTTACATTGCTTTCTCCTTGGATGGTACCCAGCTTGTTATGTGCAATGGGTCAGCTATTGAAGTCCAAAGTTCTGATTCCAAAAGAATTATGGCTAAATTCCATATGGCCAACAAAAAACTTGGGTGCTGCTGTTTCTCCCCTGATAATAGGGTTATTGCAGCAGCAGCAGCTGGTGGGACTATCTATATTTGGAACATCACCAACTCAGACCATCACCTCCTTGAGACCTTCATTGGTCATACTGAAGACATCACCTCCCTTGCATTTTCCTCCCCCTCCTCCCTCATCTCAGTATCCTTTGACAAATCAGTCAAGTTCTGGCAGATTGGTGCCTCATCCACAGACCCAGTTCTGGCTGATACTGCTCTTACTTCAGCTCCAATCAAGTCCATCACTCTGCAAGCAAAAGATGGTATTGCCATCTCAAGTCATTCAGATGGGATGGTGAGGGTCTGGGATATTCCAACTGGCCTCTGCAAGGCATCCTTCCAAACCCCAGCCAAAGATCCCTACCAGATAGACACCTTGCTGACTAATAGCAGGTTGATCTCTGTTTGGTGCACTGATGAGGGATTATGTGTCTGGAACACTGAGCAAGGGGAACTCATCAGAACAGTGGATATGTCTTGGACTTATCATAATGGTGTCAACATAAAGGGTCTTGTTGCAGACCTCAGGATATCAGGGGATGGATTTCAAGTTTTCTGCCTATATCAGGATGTTATTCAAGCCTGTTCTATACAGACAGGAGAAGCTGTGGGGGAAGTGGGGCATAAATCATATCTACCAAGAAATCCTCTCTTGACCATTGATGGCCAAAGAGTCTGGGCTCGTTTCCTCTCACTATCAGTATCAATTAAGGGATGGGACTTTGGGGTCTCAGGTTCATCTCCTGTTGAGCTATCAAACATGTCCCAAAATGGGCCTCACCTGGATTTTATTGGTGGTATCAGGATGCTGAGATCACTTCTACCTGGGATCCAGGATACAGTTTCTGGGAAGGTAGTTTTTCAACTGCCTGTGAGACTTGCAAGGTGTTCAGATGCACAGTGGGATGGCAAGTATCTGGTTGCTGGTTATGACTCTGGAGATGTGTTGATTCTGGAATGTAATTGTGTAGATTATTAGGGACCTGTAGTGTATGTGTTCTGTCCACTCATTCCTGTAATTTTATGTACCAAAATATACTTGCCAGATAGTTAAAACATTCATAGTTTGTGTTATACAACCAACCACAAAGGTATTCATCTAAATCTATGCAGTCCTGCCTTCTCAGGGCACTTAAGTTCCTTAAACTTCTCAAGCTCTCAAGTTTCTTCTATCACTGAGACAAATAATGGACAGATAGCCTGGTATAATCAGTGTTGGAGGTTGAGGGTCTATTGGGGGGGGGGGTAAGGGACAGACCCCGTGGTATCATTGGGTTACATGGGGATGTTTATTGATTGTAACTTATCCAATGGTTTGCAAACAAACACAATATGGGAGACAACCAAATTCACAAATATGATCAGATGGAAGAGATAGGAACAGGAAAGAGAAAGAACTTAATAAGGCTAGATGGAAATGAGTGGATGGCAAGTAGCAGAGGGTGTTTTCCCACCAACACCAACAGAGAGAAGAGAAAGATCCACATAAATAAGAAACCTGCAGACAAGCAGATCAATCTAGCAGTTGGCCATGATCAGAAAGTAGGTGCCCAAGTCCTCAGGTCAAAATCAAATGTCTGGGAATGCACCATCCATGGCAGCATCTAACAATCAAACCATTAGTCAGAGCGGCAAACACCTCACTGCAGTCCAGGAAAGCCAATGGCCAGTAGCTCCTTCAGTGTTTTCCTAGCCTCAGGAACCTTCAATAAACACCATGTCCACAAACTCTCCATCAGCCTTTGGGAACCTCCCCTGTGGCAGCAACCTCAATGCTGGCTCACTGACAATATGATGTAACAGCTCCAGGATACTGACTACCCCCATCCCACCCTAGACTGACTCCTCCATTTCCCCTCCTCATCCCCCTAAGAGTTCTTCTCTCCTGTCCAGGCAGTGAAGCTTTTCGGGGGACGAGGTCTCTTGAAGGTCTTCTGAATCAAGCCCAGTCTCCAGTGAACGGGAATATGCCTAACGCGAGCTCGGTCGAGGAAACCCCGAGCGATCAGACGTCCGGCTTGACAGTATACTGGGTCCCTTGAATGCGTTGAGGTTATACACTACAGTCAGTATATCGACAGTCAGCCATCTTCACATGAAAAGTGTCCAAAGGGTAGCAGCACTCACACTCATGTATGTCGACGAAAACATCAGCAATCGAATTGATCAACTCTCCCGACACTCTGAAGTCGCAGGTTTTGGTTTGTCCATTAAAGTCGAAGAGGATTTCAGAGGGAATATCTGTGGGGCCCGTAGAACCGCAGTAAGGGAAGAAGACATGTCAGCGAACCGCTTCAACAACAGACGTTCGTTCTCGATTACGGTGTGCAGAAAGAACACGCCAGACGCAGCGGCCGAAAAGTTTACTCGGTGGATGGTCCGATGAACATTATACGATTATGTCGACTCCTCCAGCACGGCCAGCACCATCTTTCCCCATGACGTCTATGTCAATGGGTTCAATCTGTTTATAAATCCCGTCCAACGACCCCTCATCCATGAACCCCGTGCAGGTGCAGACTTTGGAGTCTGGAATGAAGGTACTGTGGAGAGAATTGATGAACGGCGAATTGCAGCCCCGCACTTCTCGTGGAACCAGTTTCCTCATCAACAGTTCCGCGTCGATCAGCACGATCTGTGCGTGGGATTTTTGCAGGTGGGGGGAGGGGAAGGAGTTCGTGGGGGTGAATGTGGGTGAGTGAGAAATACGCATACCTTCCTAGCCATAATCCTCCCTGTGGGGAGGTGTTCAACCACTTTAACGCCCGAGCTACGGGATATCCTTCGGATTATTATTCTTCGGGACCCCTCCAAAACTTGCCAGCTTCTCCAAAAACACGCTACGGTACGTTTGCGACGCCGGAGCGGTAAGTGGGGCCGGAGAACGGTGGGCCGTTCGAGACGGTCGACAAGAGTTCCCGCCGGAATCGCGGGATGTGGGGATAATGGTTGGAGAGATATCGAGAGTGGTCTCTTCTTCTCTGTCATCGACGCAGTTGGAAAGACCGCGGGGAGTCGGGGGTCATCGCCACGGAGGGATCGGGAGTGAACTGGGCCTTAGAATTCGGTCTCCGTGCAGTGGGATGGCTATGACGACGAAAGAGAGGTGAAACCAAAGATGATATGAATAAGACTTTCATTAGGCTGTCAGGACGGAAGGGGAGGATGTGGAGGCAAGCCAAGTCGCGACCAGGATCCCGTCACGCAGGCAGGATGATCGACACCAACAGCTTCTTCCGAGCGCTTAGCGCACCCCTTCGCCGGCTGCCAAGGCATGTCGTGGAGGTCGACCTAGCGAACACCTGGCGTAGGATTATTTACGCCACACACTGTGTAACGAACTACAACTCCTCTCGGACACAGAAAGGAGCATTTATGAAGACACCCGCCGTGCACGCTCACTCCCATTCCTTCCAAGTTCCTGTATCCTCTGCCGCTCCGTGTCCCATCCCTCCCTTCCTCCATCCTTACCCGTTGGGATCTGGAATCACACCGCTTAGAAATATGCAAGGGAACTGTATAAGAGTTATCTGTGCTGGCTGGGCAGCCGCCCCAATTCCTTCGGGTGTAACCCTGTGCAAGTCAACGAGACCTTGTCCCCTAACTCCGTCTCTCGGCTACCACCCATACTAGATCTACTAGCTACCACGGCGCCAAACAACCCACCAATGCCCCGTACAAGCTGAGACGCCGCGTTCTGATGATTGCTCTCGGCGCTGATCCAATTGTGCATACGCAGGACCCAATATAGTTATCGACTGTACATCTCTCAATGGTTCACTGCCCTTGACTGAATAGCCGAGGACAGATACCCTCCAATGGACACGGACAATATCCCGCTCACCAATGACCTTCGCACCTTCTGTTGTTTCTCTGGGAGAACGTTAGTGGGATCTGCCAACATGCACGAATGATGATAATCAGGGGTAGGGGTCAATCGTGTAGATCCGACCTTGGTCATATTCCCTCATACAGCTACGAATAAAGATGGGGCAGTCCAATCTAGAGTATACAAAAAAAAAACACGAGCACCGCTCAAGCGAATTTTCTCCCAATCGCGCTCAAACCTCATCGCTCTCATCCTCAAGCAGCTCCAAAATCTTAGCGACCGCACCTTTCTTCCCAGGGGCGCTCCTACAAATTTCTCCAATTTCCTTCGCCTTCCGAGCGAACCTCTCCGCTTCCTCACCCGGGGAGAATAACCGAGCGATTGCAGCTCCGAATTCCGTTGCGTCGATGTCCGGCGCGACGGTTTTGTTACCGTAGATTCCAATACCGACATACTCTGCGCGAACTGCCATGTCATACAGGTCGAACCATTGTGCGAGGATGATTTGGGGGATCCCGGCTCTGTAAAAAGAGTGCCGTCAGCAACCTGGGCCACCGAACTAATGTTGGAAGAAAGAGAGTGAGGTCCTAAACTCACCGCGCTGCCTCGTGATACGAATTCGCTCCTCCATGGTGGACATAGGCAATGACGTTCTTATGCTTCATAACTTCACCCGGATCCACATCTATCCAATCCACGATCCTGAACCTCTCTTTGACCTGCTCGTTCGCCAGTTCCTCATCAATAATATGCTGGAACTTCGCCTTGTTATGCAGCTTCCAAAACAGCTGATCCGCGGACGGAGCCCCCGCGGAGAAACCTCTGATCGTATTCCGGACTTGAGCCTCGGAGTAACTGAAATGGGTTCCCATAGATATCATGAGCGTCTTTCCCCCGTCCAACCATTTGCTCAACTCGTCCTCCTTCGAGAGCGGGGTAGAATCGAGGGTGACGGGACCGTAGAGACCTATCTTTGGTGAAAGGGTTATGGGGAATTCAAGCTCGGGGAGGCCAAAGCAGAAGGTGTGGGCGGATCGCTTGACTGAGGGAGGACCCATGGGAAGCATCCCGGGAAGTCCATGCGAGTGACGGTAGTTCATCAGCTCTTTGAAGTCTGGGTTGGTAAGGATACGCGAGAAAAACCTGAAATTTAGCATCACGTTCTTGGGGATGTACGACCACGGAATCGGGAAAGGTATCCCACTTCCGAAACTGCAAACCCAGAGAGCACGGTCAGCGTCAATCGCCGCCCGTGACACAGGCGAGGGTCGGAGGACTCACAAGGGGTAGTAAAATATGGGCTTCCATATCGGCTGGAGGCGCTTTGCGACGTCCAGCGGCGCCATGGGACAACTGTTGATGTACTTCTTATTCAAGGACCAGCAGGCGTCAGACGCAGCGCTGAAGAACGCGTCCACTATGACGAGGCCAGGATTGACCGCGTTGATGATGCCTTTGCAGCTGTCGACCACTTTGACATACTCTAAGAACGACGGCCGCCGTTTGTGTCGTCAGTGGCTGATATCGAAGTCGCATGCGCGCCAAGATGAAACGAAAGTAACGGATCATACCTTTTCCATTCCAACTCAACATCAGAATCATGAGTTTGTTGAACCCTTCGTCGTGACTCTTAGCCAGAGGTGTATGAGGGAACGAAGCACAGCTCAACCCCTTCGACTCGATCGCCTCCTCAAAATTCATCCCATCGATCTCATGGAACGTGAAGGTCGAACCGGAATGTTTCGTTTCCGCAACCCTCGGGGAGCTCGACAACGCGTCCGCACGCTTTCGCAAAACCGGAAACGAGGCCACGTGTACGTCGACGTTTGGGTGAGTGAGGAGTTCGAGAGCTAGAGCGAAGATGGAGTTGGATTGGCCGGCTTCGGCGATGGTTATGAAGAGCGCGGTTTTCCGATTGTGAGAGGACATCGTTGGCAAGTGGAAGGGGTGGAGGGGTGCCAAGTGCACACCAAGCACTAGGAGAGCGAAGATTTTAAGAAACCACCGCTGGCGTCTTAGTGATGGCCAACTCCATTAAAGAACTGGGAACGGATGATCCAACAAGGCATTTAATGAGTGGGGCCTGATGGGAGACGTGTAAGCATGGGCGCACACATCCGAAGCTCTCAGGCCAGAAGATCCGTGTACAGTCAACTAGTCAAGCTCCAAGCCACGCAAGCCATGGAACAGGTCGCAGCACCGGAGGAGGATCGGTCTGCACTCCGTGCGGTCGAGGGAGGTGGAGGACAACGGAAGGGCGTCACTGGATTCGGAGATCAGATCTTCAGATGCGGGAGAAACTCCGGTCAACATCGGATCTATGACGAATGAGGGTCCAATATATAGTCTCGTGGAAAATTAACGATATTCTAAAGCTGAGAGAGTACGGACACGAGAGAACTGGAGAGGGTATAGTGCCCTGGGGCAAAGGACAAGGAACACGCTACATGACCAAGCAATCCCCGTCTTTGGCTTTAGCCTTCTCAGCGGCAAGAATGGCTTTCTCCTCTTCGCTCAATAACTGCGAAAGTACGGTGAGGTTTACCTCGAGTTGAACAATAAAAACGAGACGACTCACCCCCTTCTTGGCACGTTCTTCCATCGCTTTCAAGCGACTCTGTCTCTCAGCCTTAACGCGTCTATCGTGTGGGAGGTAAAATGTGGATACAGCAAAAACCAAGGAATAACATGAAACAAGATGGCAACCGTCATAACGATACAGTTAGGATACAATTCGGGATCAGCCGGGGTGCGTGCAGTGTTTCAGGCGGAAGTGAACAAGGAGGGGGGTGCATACAACGCAGGCCCACGTTTCGTGAATTTCGTTTCGTTGGCGACATCATCGGCACAAGTCGATGGGGTGCGTTTCGTAATGGTGATCGGGGTGGAAGATGGGAGAGAAGGAGAGCTAGCTTGTCCATGAGCGATCACGGGAAAATGAGGGATGGGAGTGAGCTTACCGGTCGGTCTTAGACAGAGGATTGAGCTTGGTCTTCGAGGAGGTCGAGGTCGAGGAAGACGACGAGTTCTGGATGGATTGAGGCGGCTGAAGGGTCGAGGATGATGAAGGCTTTGGTTTCACTGCCGACTTGGTTGAAGCCATCGAGCGCTTGAACGCAGCCATGGCGGCGTTGGTCTTGGCAGATACCTCGCTCGTGATGTCTTGCGACTTGGTGTTGACAGTGGAGGTCGCGGTGGTCACCGGTCTCGATGGGGTTTGTGCTGTCGTTGTCTTGCAAGCGTGATCGGAGGGGAACCGGTGTTGGGCACAGAACTGTTGGTTGCATTTCTAGAGCGACGATCAGAACGGGTGGGTTCAGAAGCTGGGCTGGGAGTAACTCACGTCACAACGGATCGGAGCAAATAACAATTTATTGCATCTCGAATTAGCGCAATGGGGCTGGGTGGACTTCTTGGTCCTCCCGGTCATAACTGAGCATTCATTCGCGATATGCACTTCCATTCGGATATTTGGATCCTGTCCGACAGGAATAGTCACGGGCGTGTTGCACAACGGGCCTATCTCAAGGGTATCAGTGGGGCTGACAGAGAGATTGGTGCAGCGAAACACTTACAAGATGGTGCCACACGGTTATGCTTAAGTTCGTCGTACTTGTCGCACTTGTGGGATGCGGGGAGATAATGGTCGCCACAGAACTTCTGTTCGCAATGCTGGCATTTGAAAGGCAGGAAATCGACGAGGCCGCAGTACTGAGCGGAGCACTGGTGTCCGATGGCGAGGAGTCCAGTCGACGGTTCGGATGTTGCAGCCATGGGTGGTGGTATCAGAATAACAGTGAACCAGAGAACACGCGCGAGTCAGCTTATATATGCCTTGACCAACGTGGACACGCAAGCCTCTCTGCCTCTCCTCGCCAGGCCCGTTCCGAAAGCGCAGTCACGGAGGTGGAAGAGGGTGGGTACGATTACGTCAGCCAGCCAGAACCTTCCTCCGCCTTCGAGAAACGCGAAGTGCCTCAATCCATCTCCGACCGCCTGTCCTCGGGAAACGCGTCCACGACGGACCCCCACAGCAGCCTGATGGTGTCAGGCCTGGATTCACCGGGCGGACGATATTGGTCTGATGCTCACGCAAGATTGAACGAAAAGGTCTGAAGGTCTATTTGTTCGTCACCATAGATTCCCGTGGAATGATTTACAACGGCGACCCAGTTCTGCGACACGAGAAACCACAACCCGAATACCTCCTGGCGGCGGACCGTTGTTTCAAGAGTTTCATGCACGGGAATACCATAAATCTCCGCATAATCACGAAGTGAGTCTTCAACAACGTTGGGAAACTTTCTGCTCACACGAAGGCGACAGATGGTGGCCGCTTTAATCGATGGTTATTTCAAGCTCTTGAAGAAACAGGAGCAAGGCATCTAATTTGTAAATTTCTATCGTGCTCATCTATCCACCATCGCCGGGATTTCCGCAAGTAGCGATGAACACCTATTTGTCAGTGTTGTAGAAGATGGTGCTGCAAAGGTTTTTAATATCCTCAATTCTGGTAAACATTGTTTCACTGTCGCACGCTCAGTGCGCTCACACTGTATGCTCCTACGCAGGCATCATCACTTGGTTTCACGCCTCTCGTATGCTATTGGGTACACAAGTCTGGAACCGCTCGAGAGGTCCCTGTACCAGTTAATGATCCTTTGGCCCGGATTAGCACCCAGGAGCCATCAGGCTATGCGATGCTCGCGGCGACGGTTCCCGACGGATGCGGTCTTGTCTTGATACCTGTTCCCGATCCTTATCATAGCGGTACGCGCGCATTTTTTCGTCCGTAACTCAGTTTCTCATAATTTCACGGTTCAGCGACAAGTACAACACTGCAATTCCCGCCGATGATCAGGGTTTTGCGGGATCATGGACAGCAACTGAACCCTTTGAACTTCCGAAAATTATTCCCCGATGCAAGACCGAGACCGATCTGCACGACTCCGAGGAGATGCTTCTACTTTTGCCCTCATCCCAACGGAGGGATTAGTTCCTTAGCCGAATCCGCGCTAATATGTGTAATCCTCTTCCTCGACGGATCTTCCTTCGCGAGCCTTCCCCTCTCCAACCGACAGATTCCCGCCTTCAAATCCGGACAGACCCCCGGGAACACGATGAATCTGGTGGCGTTCTAAGGACAACAAGTCGGTCCCGCCATTTACAAAGTAGACGACATGGGGTTCGGTCGACAGTTGGCGGTCGAGAGGGAACCAGAGTTTCCTGGACCGGGCGGGAAAATACCGTGGATGAATGACGTTTGGGCGGACTTAATCACCTACCCCACCTTGTTGGGTAAGCGCTGCCCGAATGCAAGCGGTCCGGGACCCAGAGACCTAACTCTATGAGGATTCTAGTGGCAGACTTGACCAACGAGACCTCCAGGTCACTAGGGAAGGGCGAGACTGACAGGTGGATGGATTTGGCGATGTATCAGGGACAACCGGTGACGCGTGATTAATGATTCCTCACACCTAAGAATAGGTCTTCCTTGGTGACCGGGTGGCTCCCGGCATAAACCCTCAGAATTTCGTCTATGTTGGTCCCGAATCACTCCTTCGGAGCAGAAAGGTCGTCGATGTGTCCGTACACCGTGGACTCGACGCAGAGAAACGCGGTCCGGTCGTTTGCCTTCAGATCGAACGAATATCGCCTGTTGAAGCTGTTCCCGCAGTCAATCGCGAAACGCACTCAACGGTGATGTGATTTACTCGTAGGGCTGGCGTTGGGGGTAATAAACCCTTAAGGGTATCTAATACCTACTGACAAACTTACAAATGTAATTGTACGATCTGAATATTTGAATGTTTTCACGAATGTGTCGTGGGAGCTTGTTTGATATAAGTAAGAGATACCGTCTCTCCTTCCCTCTTTCTTCCCTCACAGGATGACCCCCAAGTCGAACCTGCCTCTTACTCTCTTCTCCCAGCACTATTCTCCTTTCACGTTCTCCGCGTATCTTTGGTGCGTTGCTTTGCATTCTCCTGTGTGTCCCGTAGTGTACTGGCCTTGATTTGGTTTCTTCGTCCCCCCTTGCAGATTTCTCGTCATCTACCAACGACATTGTCTCTGCCTCGTAACTCTTCTATCACAAGGATCGCAAGGAATAAGAAAAAAAATAGTTCGACCACAAAAGTAAGCTGCCTTCGTTCGATCGATAACAACTCGTTGCTGATTCACGCCTCCTTCCATCCTTCTTCCCTCCTGCTTTCTCGTCGGCAGTGACGTCCATGCTCCGTCCCCGTAATAACCTCGAGGACGAGCTAGGCCTTGACTCGGATTTCATTGAATCTTGCTCGGCCGTCCCCCCCACCGATACGGACCTTACTGCCACTGATACAGAGCTTTCTGCCACTGATACGGATTTTTATACCACTGATACGGACTTTAATGCCACCGATACGGAATTTTCCGACACCGAGACCGTCTTATCTGCCACCGACACTCCGACTGTGAAGGCTCTCTCCTTGCTCTCGGTGACCGATGACGGCAACCGCGGCTCGGGAACCCGCCGCCTCACGGACGATTACCCACCCGCATACACCGACTTCTTCGGTAGCTCAATGTCATGCATTTACAAGAAGGGGACTGTCTGGGAGGTTCGCAAGGGCCCTGAGGCTCAGCCATTAATACGCGAGGCCCGTCCCGTTTATAATGCCGAGAAAGTGGAGAGTTGGCGCTCTGTCGGGCAAGCCATCTGGAAATACATCGACACCCTGGAGATCAAGTGGACTTTCATCAACCCGTTCGCCTACGCCAACGCCGGGGAGGCCGTGCCTTTCTGCTCTTTCGTCGTTGTCATCGGCGTAAAGCATTTGACCGTCTCATTCGGTCGCGCCGTTGAAGTTGCCACCACCGTCGAGAAAATGCTCACCAACGCCGGGTTTGCCGAGGCCGAGGTGGCCATCGTGGAGGGGGAAAAGAAGTACCACGTTTCTCGCGGTCCCCAGCTGCTTTCCTTCGACCCTCTCCTAGACGATGTCCCCGAGTTACGAAAACCTTTCACCAGCACGCCCGGCCTCCCCATCGCACCCCTCAAGTTTCCCTATTACACGGGAACAGGTTCTCTATTCTACCGGTTCGGTGGAGACGACAAGCGTGTCGCGCTTTTGACGTGTGCCCATGTCGTCCGTCCTCCCGAGTACCCCAACGACGGCAAGACTATCACCGATGCGAGCCAGCCTCGCGAGGAGATCATTTCACCTGGGACCGGGGCCTATGAAAACGCACTCAAGGCCCTTAAGGCAGATGTCGACATCCAAAATCAATCAATTGAGATATGGGACGGCGCGCTCGTTAGGCTCGGGGATCCTGACCCAAACGAGCCTGCGAGAGTCTCCCAAAAACGCATAGAGCACCTGTCGTTGGTGGATAGCGCAAAGGAGAGGATTAAGCAGGTGATCGCGCTGTACAACGCGGTCCAGGACCGTGCCGATCCTAGCAAGCGTGCCATCGGTTTCGTCCTCCACTGTGAGCCGATCGAGGCTTCGTCCGGGCCCCACGGATTCACCAAGGATTGGGCCCTCATCGAGCTCTACGACGATATGATAGATTGGGACACATTCAGAGGGAACAAGGTCTACGTCGGTATGTCCCTTTTGCATGCTGTTTTGTTTGGTCTGTTTTCAACCTTTTTGTTTCACAGCTGGGAGGACCACGGTCTCCCAATACAGCGAGATCATGTGGCCTCAGTCTGCTGATTCGGCAGGTTCTCGATACCCTGCCGACGGCCTCCTGCAAGCGTATGGCATCGTCCAGGAGGATGAGCTACGTAACCCTCAGCACCTCGACGTTTATAACCAGCAGTGCCTCCTGGTTGTCAAGAACGGAGCGACTACTGCAACCACATTCGGTCGCGTCAATGGCCTCGATTCTTTCACTCGCGACTACTCTCCTTACGGCATCAACGAGACATCTATCGAAATCGCCGTGTTGAGGTACAGCAAGGACCACCCCAGGTTCTCCGAGCGTGGAGACTCGGGATCGATAGTCCTTGACAGGACTGGTAGGATCATCGGAGTACTTACCGGTGGTGGAGGTCTTACGGATAGCACTGATACATCATATCTCACCCCATACTTCGAGATTCACGCACAGCTCACTACCAAGTACCCCGGCATCCAGCTCTACCCCGTCGTCAACTGAGCCTCCATGTATTAGTTACCTACCCAGAATGAAACATTTGTCGTGCTCGTAACTTGCGTGTGTGATGAAATCCGCGTCGGAAATATGCTGACGCCTTGCCTAAAATGGCGCACTGTGAGACAGCTTTTGCATAATCTGCTTTGCAGAACCGTCGACGAGTATAACCCTCAAGTTCGCAACAGTAGCTGTCCCGTCATTTCCAAAGAAGGTAAGCTACTTCACTTATGGTCGACTCGAGAAAGGGCTAACGATTCGTACTTATGTAGCACCAAACGGAATGGTCTCTCCGTTGCTGCTACTGAAACAACTCGCACTTACCGTAGTTTCAACCCCCGCAGCCAAGTGAACTCATCCATACCGCCTGCGCCTCGAACTGCCACAGGTGAGCGCGTCTCAGCCATGTACATGAAGCTCCAGCAGCGCCAAGGCAGCAGGATATACCTCCCGAGTGCCGGCTTGTGCGTCTTCCTCGGGTACCAACTCCACTTGCTCGAGAGCTGCCACGAACTCGGGATCAATGGAGCTGTGGTCGACGACGCGCACATCTAAAGTCGGTTCAGGAGAACGAGACGGTGCACCGAGGGTCGAAGACGCGGGGCTGGACGAAGAGGTTCCATCCCAGGTGGAAGGTTCTCGTTGCCGAGACACCAGAAGCAGAGGCCAGGCGCAGCGGGAGTATTGACGTAGATGAGGGGGTCACGCTGATAGGGTAGAGCATCGAGATTCGCTAGGTGGCTCTCGCGGTGGCGCTTCCGGTCGTCCTGGCTCGTGGACCAATGGCCTTCGGGGCACAAGAAGCAGAACTCGGCGAAAGAAGCAGGGGAGCGACCTGAGCTCTGGCGCGCAAGGTACGACTTGTGGCAGTTGTAGATGTGCTTCCGTTGTGCGTGTGCTGGGACGCTGTTTACAAATCAACGTCGGAAATCACCTTGGGAGAAGATACATGTCTTTTAGGGACTGCGCAATGGCAGTTCTTATTGCGGTGTTCTGATATTGAAGTTGGCGCGGCGGATTTTTCCACTATTTTTTTCGATCACCCTTATATTTTCGTGTCCGCCTTGCTCGATCTCTAGCACCTCAATAACTCACTTGACCGGCTTGATTTATGTGGCATTGCTACGGCACAATCGAACGCTTTCCACCAACATTGAGTTCTTCTCGGAATTCGCACTTTGGATTCTGACGACTCCCAAACCTCGTTCGGTCTCCATCTCCTCGACGCTCGCGTTTTTTTTCACTTGGGGATTGTTCTAACAGTTTCTGGTGAGTGTATGCGGTGTTGCTACATTGGATTTTTGATGAGCCACTGTGCTGTGTGCAGTTTCGGACCCGCTGCAACCCTCGGCCACTCGTGTCTTCCCAGGCCACCGCCCCAGTCTCTCTCTGACCTCAGCCACCCTGGACATCTTACCTGGGTTCATGCCGGAGCTACTCAGGGGCACTCTCGGTTGATAAATAATGCCGTTGGCGAAATTTCAACTTCTGGATACGAAACAAGTACGAGTCCGAATTTTGGTAAATACATATTCATTCCATGCTCTACCAAACATTGTGCTGTGTTAGGACACATATAATTGGTTGAGTGTCTTACAATCTGAACGTCCGAATCGCCACCTCGCTCCAATACCATCAACACATGGTGGCGCGCATCCCACAATCGTCACTGTGGAACACGACATGCCCATGCCATGAAAACTCAATGCAGCAATGTAGTACGCACTTTCCGGAAAGCGTTGAAAAAATTCTCGAGTGAAAAAAAAAAAACAGGGTTGGGGAGATTCAGGCCGAATGGGTTTGAGGGTCGCGAGAATTCAAAATCGGAATTTCGGGAGAAACTGTACGTTGGCTGGAAGCACTAAACGGCACCGTCGCAATACCACAGAGACAAAGCGGGTTTGTCGCGTTTTTGAGGTGCTGAACGTCGAGCAAGGTGAGCGCAAAAACATAAGAGTGATCGAAAAAAATAGTGAAAAAATCCGCCGCGCCAACTTACCTGAGCACCACCATAAGCTCCAAGCCAGAACGAGCTTCGACCTCGAATTCCGACCGATAAAGCTCGATGAGGTCCTTCAGAATAGCCCTATCAGCCGTGCTCCGGATAGTGGCGACAGTGAATAATGACTCCGAGAGACGTTGGCGGACGGGCATGGCTCTGCATTGTCCAGGTACTCGACTAGCCATGTGACGGCTTCATCTTGAAGCTTCGGAACACAGCATTGTCAGGCTCCTACCCAGCCTTGTAGACGAGGCGGACAAGGTGAATCCGAATTGGCGGGGATACTGACCGGTTTGCCCTATCGCGCAGCTGGAAAGGATGGGAGCAAGTCAAGTCCCGGTCGCAAATCCAATAGGTCCACTGCGCGAGACGCATCACGGTAAGATTGCCACTCATCTGTGTTTGGTTGTGGGCACAGCATCTCTCCGAGCTACTTCGACTTTTAACTCATGGATAACTAAGTCAACCTCCTTTCCTCGCTGAGTGTGGCCATACTCGGGGCTTGATTCCTCATGCTTAAGAATATGTCCTCCTCGGCGACCAAGTGGCTTTCGGCATAAACCCTCAGAATTTCGTCTATGTTGGCTCTGAACCACTCCTGGGGTAGAAAGGTTCTCGATGTGTTCATACACCGTGGACTCAACGTAAAGGAACGCGATCCGGTCGTTTGCCTGCGGATCGAACGAATATCGCCTGTTGAAGCTGTTCCCGCAGTCAATCGCGAAACGCACTCAACGGTGATGTGATTTACTTATAGGGCTGGTGTTGGGGGTAATAAACCCTTAAGGGTATCTAATACCTACTGACAAACTTACGAATATAATTGTACGTTGAATGTTTTCACGCATGTGCAGTGGTGAAGCCGGGCAGAGCTTGTTTGACATAAAAGATACCCGTCTCCCCTTCCCCCTTTCTTCCCTCACAGAACGACCCCTAAGTCGAACCCGCCTTTTGCTCTCTTCTCTACCTTTGCGTCCACATCCCTCTCCCAGCAGTCTTCTCATTTCACGTTCTCCATGTATCCTTGCATTTTCCTGCGTGCTTCGTAGTATACTGACCTTGATTTTGCTTCTTCGTCCCCCCTTACAGATTTCTCGTCGTCTACCAACGACATTGTCTCTGCCTCGCAACTCTCCTATCACAAGGAATAAGAAAAAATTGTTTGACTACACAAGTGAGCTGCCTTCGTTCAATCGATTCCTCCCCCTCGTTGCTGATTTATGCTTCTTTCTATCCTTCTTCCCTCCTACTTTATCATCGGCGGTGACGTCCACGTTCCATCCCCGTATTTACCTCGCGGACGAGCTAGACCTTGACTCGGACTTCATTGAATCTTGCCTGGCCGTCTCCCCCACCGGTACGGTCTGTTCTGCCACCAACACTACCACCAACACTCTCACATCTCCGACTACGAGGGCTCTCTCCCTGCTCTTGATGACCGATGACGGCAACCGCGGCTCGGGAACCCGCCGCCTCACGGACGATTACCCACCCGCATACACCGACTTCTTCGGTAGCTCAATGCCATGCATTTACAAGAAGGGGACTGTCTGGAAGGTGCTCGATGGCCCTGAGGCTTACTCAATAACACGCGAGGCCCGTCCCGTTTACAATGCCGAGAAAGTGGAGAGTTGGTGCTCTGTCGGGAAAGCCATCTGGAAATACATCGACACCCTGGAGATCAAGTGGACTTTCATCAACCCGCTTGCCTATGCCAACGACGGGGAGGCCGAGCCTTTCTGTTCTTTTGTCGTCGTCATCGGCGTAAAGCCTTCGACCGTCTCATTCGGTCGCGCCGTTGAAGTTGCCACCACTGTCGAGAAAATGCTCACCAACGCCGGGTTTGCCGAGGCCGAGGTGGCCATCGTGGAGGGGGAAAAGAAGCGCCACGTTGCTCGCGGTCCCCAGCTGCTTTCCTTCGACCCTCTCCTCGACGATGTCCCCGAGTTGCGAAAACCTTTCACCAGCACGCCCGGCCTCCCCATTGCACCTCTCAAGTTCCCCCATTACACGGGGACAGGTTCTCTATTCTACCGGTTCGGTGGAGACGACAAGCGTGTCGCGCTTTTGACGTGTGCCCATGTCGTCCGTCCTCCTCCCGAGCACCCCAACGACGGCAAGACTATCACCGATGCGAGCCAGCCTCGCGAGGAGATCATTTCACCTGGGACCGGGGCCTATGAAAACGCGCTCAAGGCCCTTAAGAAAGATATCGACATCCAAAATCAATCAATTGAGATATGGGACGACACGCTCGTTTGGCTCGGGGATCCTGACCCAAACGAGCCTGCGAGAGTCACCAAGAGGCGCACAGAGCACCTGTCGTTGATAGATAACGCGAGGAAGAGAATTAAGCAGGTGGTCGCGCTGTACAACGCGGTCCAGGACCGTGTCGATCCTAGCAAGCGTGCCATCGGTTTCGTCCTCCACTGTGAGCCGATCGAGGCTTCGTCCGGGCCCCACGGATTCACCAAGGATTGGGCCCTCATCGAGCTCTACGACGATATGATAGATTGGGACACATTCAGAGGGAACAAGGTCTACGTCGGTACGTCCCTTTTGCATGTTGCTTTGTTTGATCTGTTTTCAATCTTTGTTTCACAGCTGGGAGGACCACAATCCACCAATACTGCAGAGCCATGTGGCCTCAGCCCGCTGATTCGGCAGGTTCTCGATACCCTGTCGACAGCCTCCTGCAAGCGAATGACATTGTTCAGGAGGATGAGCTACGTAACCCCCAGCATCTCGACGTTCATAACCAGAAGTGCCTCCTGGTTGTCAAGAACGGAGCGACTACTGCAACCACGCTCGGTCGCGTCAATGGCCTCGAATCTTTCATTCGCCACTATCCTCCTTACGGTATCAACGAGACATCCGCCGAAATTGCTGTGTTGGCGTGCGGCGGGGGCCGCGCCAGCTTCTCTGAACCTGGAGACTCGGGATCGATAGTCCTCGACAGGACTGGTGGGATCGTCGGAGTACTTACCGGTTGTGGAGGTCCTACGATATCATATCTCATCCCGTACTTCGAAATTCACGCGCAGCTCACCGCAAAGTACCCCGGTATCCACCTCTACCCCACGGTCAACTGAGCCTAGGCCATCGCAAAACGTGCAAAATGCTTATTCTTCGGTTATTCGACACTTAGTACGCTTGTTCTCGCAAAATAATTCAGGTCCAGGTTTTGACGTTTTTGAACAGTCCAAATGGCAGGGAATTTCGTAGGAATAAGGTCGAATAAGCGGAATAAGCAAATAAAACGATGTCTCGTTTACTGGTCCGCCGCGGTCACGTCCCCCTGACACGTACTTTTGTCCTGGAGACGTAAAATACATGAAGAAACGCGTGCCTCGCCATTTGCAGTCACGACCTTTGTTTTTCTTGGAGGTAACCGTACGTGGCCTTCAGCCTCTCCTTGACATAATCTCCTGCTGTAACGACCGGGTATTTCGAAGGCTTATCCTCTGAGACGCATGAAGGGATAGGCTTCGTCGGTATCGTAAGCATGGATCAGGAGCCGTACGTTGGACATGCCTACCACCATCTTCACGTCGTAGTCTGTCCCGAAGAACAGAGGCATTGAGTATCGTTCGATGCTGCTGCGGTTTATGGCACGGTGGACAGTCGATTTGAATACGTCATCTAGTGGCCCATCGATGTTCAGCGCAGGTGGCCCAGTGGGAGTGACTAGTAACGTACTGGTCCATCTGGCGAATTGGTCGCCAATGCTGAGTGAGTACATGTTAGTCCCATGATTCGGATATATCCTGGTCTGGGATACGTACTTCATCACGAGGGTTCCCGGGATGGGCGGTGCGTCGATCCACCTCTTGTCTTGATTCAGCACTTGGAGGGCTTGGATTCCGGGTTCTTGCCATAACATTGTGAAACACTGGCAGAGCGTGCGTCGAACCGATCCTGGCTAACCTGAGACGGAATGGTCGACCTACCTGGAAGCTGGTATTCCCAATGCAAGAAAAGATCGTCAAAATGGGTCAGGTGTGTCGATTCTGTCGACTTGAGTGAACGTTGACTCAACTCAGTGTGAGCACCGATCCCAATGATCCTATCGTCGACTGGTCCAGTCTGAGCTGGATAGTGGAGGACTTTCATGATCGCGGCAGAGTTCTTCGTCTACGATATCATGACGGAAGGAAGCATCTACTCGTCAGTCCAGGGCATCCCTACGACCCCACGAAGCGGCCCGTTGGAAGTTGGGACGAGGGAGCGGGGGGAGGTAAGCTAGTGCTTTACCTTGTCATCGAAGAAGTCTTCTGGGAGGTCAAGGGCCAGGGCAAATATCGGGAACAAGAGCCTCCCGACCCCGACTGCTGCATGACTAGGAGTGGACGAGTGGCAATCCAGAGGAAAGAGGGTCCAAGATTCAGCTTACTAGTATTTGAGGACAGCCTCTCGGAAATCCGGGAGCCCACTGGGCCAGACGTTTGCACCCGCCATAGCACCGTCGTTGGATCTCTTGGGGTCGTCGGATTTTGGATTCAATTCCTCCCACCCAACCTCATAGCCCTCGTGCAGGTCGCCCATTGGGTTATTGCTGCTACTTAATAGGGGCAGATATCCTTTGAAGCCCGAGCTTTTGCGAATATCAAGCTGAGCAACCAACACCGATTCGCATCACTGAGAGGCCCCAAATAGCACAAGAAATTAAAGTATAAAAACAACAAGCACGCCACATACTTCGAGTTTGTCCTCTTCCGGTAAGGAAAAGAAACGCTTTGAAGCGGATATGACAGCCTCGATGGTTTCCTCTGGAATTCCATGGTTTTTCACTGAGTAAACCGAACATTGTCCAGTCGGGATTAAACGCTGATGTGACGTCTTGAGTGCGTACGGACCGTAGAAAAATCCAACTTCTATGCAAGCCCGTTTAACCTCTTCGGCCAACGTTCGTCGAACTGCCATGTCTGGGGACTGGATGTTACCCAAATCACTATCCAGAGTTACCCTCAGCGGGAGTGGGACAACAACCCCTCGTGCGTAATCGAGAAATTACATCACCGGGATGCGAGCGAACGCTTCCGTGGTCATACGCTCGGTTTCCGCGTGTGGGGATGTCGTGTCGTTGGTAGTTGTGATGCCAGTTGGTCGAAGCGAATCTGCCTTATCGCGGGTGCTTTAGGAGCGATCAGGCCTTCAGGCTTCAGTTGAGACATCGACTTAGTGTCCATTCCAGATGACTCCTACCCACGGTCTCATGATCAGCTCGTTCGCCGTTGAGGCTTTCACCCCACATTTCCGGGCATCGATACCGTCCCAGTGGTAGCCCATCGGACGACACAGGTAATCGAAACTCGAATCCCACCAATGCGTGGGGATTTTTCTTTCTCTTGTTCGATCGAAAGCAGCAACCGAGTCGTCACGGGGCTGACCCGCGAGTCGGTTGCACACCGTCCCTCCCGCCTGGACCAAAGAGTAAGTAGAACTGGTACCATCTTGCAGCGCTGCGATCTTACATGTGATTACTATTTTGCCTTTGAGAATAAACCGCTGATCTCTTTATAATAATAAAAACTATTCCACCTCATACGCTACCGGCGCGGGCGAAATCTGTTGCTCGGGGGTGCCAGGCGGCGCAGTTACAAGATCCTCTTGTATATTAGGAATGGCTGATGCTTGTGAGCGACCGGAGATAGCAAAGTGTTCTACCGGACAGTTAATGAGATCGGCCACGAAGGGTCAGAAGCGTTCCACTCACTTCTCCCCACGGATTGAAGTCTTCTTATCCAACTCTCCCTCGAGGAGCCTCTGCGGCGCGGGGTCGTGTAGGGTGGGTTGGGTTCGCGAGTGTAGTGGGGAGGTCCATGGGCGAACGTCGGGCGCAATTGGAAATGTGTCATCCTGCAATCACAAAACACATGAAGTGAAAAGGACATACCTCCCCGCGCGGGGTTACAATCAGCACCCCAGTGGATAACTTCTCCATCCTCCGCGGGCATCAGCGCGGACTCCAGGAAGTAGAATCGGAACGGTGAGAGCATCACCAGTCCGTCTTGGCGATAGATGAACGAGAACTTGCAAATCTTATCGATCGTCTCTCCTACTCCGGCTATTTCAGGGAAAGCTCTCGCCAAATTATTCTCTTCAACACCACTCGGGGGAGCTGCGATCTCCCTAAGCGCATCCCGAGCTACAGTCTCTAGGTATCGAATTTTTGGAGAGCGAAATGACGGTTCCACGGCGACCTTCAGGCTGTGGTAATAGTTTGCCTGCAGTGCACCTGTCTGGCCATCAACTCACGCCTTCGACACCATTGACTCATCCGAATCATTTTCCTGTACGGAGTTGGCAAATAGATCGATGGAAAGCGGGTGGAAGCCCAGTCTCGCGATGAGGACATCTACCGCGGATGATCTGGCTAAGTTACAGAGGTTGTGAAACCTGTCTCATGCATTATCCTCGGGAGAATCGGTACCTCGACCCGGTGGAAACCATGGATGTCGGGACCCACCCCGCCGGTAGTGACCAGGCAGACATGTTCGTAGCTACCGAATTCTTCGATCATCACGGAAATCCCCCCAGCTCCAGGAGCCAGCGGGTCGAGGGCGAAATCCATGTCGTCCAGCAACAATGGAAGTGGAGGGGAATATTGTATGTGCGACCGGAGTTGTGCCACGTCTATAATATAAATCATGTCGGGTAGACGGCCGAGGAAATCCTCCAGTGAATTTTTGATGACGTCACACCGCATGAAATAGCGGTTTCTACCAAACCAGGCCCGAACCTCGTCGTGGCGGAGGACAGTGAGAGCTACGAAAGTCTTTCCCAACCGGGCCGAGCAGAGCGATGGATTCAAACTGGTCCGTGAGATCCAACATCTCGTTCACAATTTCTTCCCGGGAAGAGCAATTGGTTGGGGGTTGTGGGAGGGCCGGGAGTGGGGGATGGGGGTGATTGTTCTCGACATGGGGAGTGCTGATGTATTCTCTCGAGGCATCCCTTTTGTCCAGACTGGTGCGGAGGCTAGCATGAGATTCGGTAGTCTGATCGGGGTGACTGTAGATTGGATCTTGAGATCGATCGAGGTCGAATTGAGGAGGGTCAATGGGTAGGGGCCTCTGTGGCTCATCGGAAGAGGGGTCACTTCACATGTATCAGATAAATGAGTGTCTGGTCGCCATAACGGGGAGGGAAACTGACTAGCCATGCAAGGTTCTCAATACCTCCGACATTTTCGGGCGCAGACGAGGATTCCGATCCCAGCAACTTTCCATCAATACCCACAACTCGTCTGTAAGGTTTCCGTAGGTCGGCCGTGCCGGTCGTCGTAATGCGGCAGACATCGTCGCTGCAGGAACGTATTGAGGAAACGGGGCCTCGCCACTGAAAGCCTATGTTAGGGTAAAAAGAGATCAGTCAATGGTCGAGCCACGGAAGGTATCTTGAATATACCTCAACCATGACCATCGCGAAAGAGAAAACGTCGGCTTCCTTGCTGCGTCTCTTATCCCACTTCAAGGTCTCCGGTGCGGCCCACGGACTTGTAATATTTAAACCTTCGTCTGGACGCCCGCGCAATGGGTGTTCCGTGAGGCCTATCCCCGAGCCAGCTAGACCAAATTCCGTGATCCGTGGGCAGCCGGAGTCATCCACAAGGATATTCGGCTGTCCAGATGTTAACACAGCCATAAGTTGTCCTTTTGAAAAATTACGTACCCCCTTGAGATTGCCATGGACCACGTTGCGGGAGTGCAGGTAGTTGAGGCCGTCAGCGACACCGGTCAACTGGGAAGGGCGTAAGCATGAGCATGATCCGACGCGAGAGAAGGGGGACACCCACAAGACTGAGTCGGTTCGTGTCTGGATGTTTGACAATATATTCCTTCAATTCTTCACCAGAAACCCAAGCCGAAATGAGTTGGAGAGGTTTAAGGGTGCCACCCAGGAGGGGAACAACGTTTGGGTGTGTCAGACGTTTCCACACGATAACCTTGCGGTAGATTCCCTGTTGGTCTTGTCAACGGTACGAATAGGGCCAGATAATTGCGTTTGTAATGCACCTCCCTCTCCAACACTCTGTTGGAAGTCTGTAGTCTCTTGACATAAACCATTGAGTCGTTTAGCGATCCTTTGTAGACGTCACCGTTAGATGCCATGAAAGATCAAAACCCTTGGTATGTAACCAAATAAAAGATGACGGGCCCAACAGAAATTACGGGACAGTAGCCAGACTCGGTCACAATAAATCCCTCTTGGAATTCGAGGGATGTCCGAATGGATCCAGCACTTCCGTATGCGACCGGGTGTTCATCGAGAGTCGAAAAAATGTCTTCATGGATGTGCGACTTCGGGAGCTTTGCTCGAGTGCCGCATATCCATTCAAGCTCGCGCTGGCACCTCTGGAACGCGGGACTAGCGGAATCAAGAGTATCGAGAACCTGCGATGGCTGAGTGGAGGGAATAAAGCACAATGCGGATACACACGTTGTCTAGATACTCGATGAACCACGAGGCACCTTCATCTTGGAGCCAGAAGATCCAGCCTTTGTATCCTCCCCCGTCGAAGAGGTTCGTAAGCTCATCAGGAAACTGGGGTGAAGACTTGTCGAGGCAGTCGAACTGTCGCAGAATTTTGGGTAAGGGCATGGAACCGGCCTTGCTAGAGTAGAAGTGGATGGTTTGTTCACGGGCCAACGGGAGGATGGGCTATATAGCGGATTGTGCTTGTGCAACGCGCGAACCATGCATGTGCCGCATGTCCGTCCAGAGTAGCGTGTGCGGGGTTTTGTGATGATTGTTCGCTGAAGTCATAGTGGGACGATCACCAAAATTGATTGCCGACAAGTACACGGTTTCCCAAAGTTGGATTCACCGCTCGGAGTTGAGCCTGTTTCGTACCATCTTTTATCGTGTTCCGATCCTAGCCGCCCGTACCAAGTGTTTCAGAACTTGGGTTTTGATGACTAGTACAAAGTAGAACTCGAGACTTTAGGGTAGGGTAGTAGGTAGCCATCGCCGCTAGTGCACTCTGTGCAGTCCTGGCCAGGCCCACCGGGTCCAACTCCAGGGACCTGGGGCCACAGATCGATGAGAAATTTGCGGCATAAAGTGAGTTCTGAAACACTCTACTTCACATACCAAGCACAATCATGGCCAGTCCAGATCGTCGCCGAGGAATCACACGCACCGACCGGATTTCAAAATTTCAGACTCTACGTCGGCGGGACCTACCCACGCTTTACTCAACCCGTTGAACCAAAAAGCCCCTTGACACGACATGCACGTCTGTGTCTACAGCAACTGGGACCCAATATTTGAACGACATGTTGAAACTTTATGTGTCAAGCTCGGAGTCGAACACGCGACTCCCAGAACCGGTATCGGTTGACGCCGTATAGCCGTCCCGAACCGGTGCTCCATATTCCGGAGTTACGATATCACGATGTGTAATCGGCCCGGACAATAGACTGCGCACTTTGATCATTAGGATCAAACACGACCAAACATGGTCTGTGCGCACCATCATATTAGTATATATACTTGTCCTTAGACGACCTAATATGATATCGCTTCTTACATGTTCTCCACCACTATGTCCTCCATTCAAGCCATTATTGCTCTCACCAAGGTAAGGTAGAGTATCATGTGTATATAGAATATACCTCTGCTCAACACGACACTCATTCCAAATTTTAATTCTCGGCCTTCCTTCAGGTCTTCAGAGGCGAGTATATGACCCACTTTTCACCTTCTCTCGTCACGGCACAAGCCGCAGAACGATCACCCCCGGAGACAGACCGGCATGACGGACGCATGGCACGAACACGTGCCTCCAAAAAGTTGCTGCTCTCCCGGGTTCTACCCTTCGAGGGAAGAAGAGAAAAGTAAAACAAGGGGGGTGCCAACGTTCCAACGAAATAGACTTTTTTAACCGTCAAATCTTTATGAAATTCCCGGTCATCGGGACCACTCACCCCATCTCAAGATCGACAAACTCGGCAGCCATATAAGTAACCGCCGCCACACGCCGGACCCGGGACGAAGGGGAGCCAGATTCTCTATCATGACGACAACTACCCCCTGGTTGGAGGCCGTTCATGCAAACGAGAATACGAAGGTGAACGGGACCGACAAGCCGTTCGACTGGGGATATCAAGATCATCAATGCCGACGTCCAGTAGCTAGTACATGGTGTACGTGGGTTTAGCATGCGCTCGTAGGACGATCTTCTACGTTGGGTTGACCGCCCGAAGGCGAACCTGTATTGGTCCGCCTCTTGTCGCCTCTTAGTTCTTCCATCGAATTGTGTATATCCCGCAGGTTAAACCCACCATAGTCAACCTAAAGAGTTGCGAGAAAGTAATCCTTGATCGAGCTCTGTGGAAAACCCTCAAGGCCTCACCCAGGACCGTCGAGGGGCGGGTCTTACTCTTCACGATTCCATCCTCAACTTCAGTTGACCCTTCCCCACGTTCTCATGGTCAGTTCGTTTTCCATTAAGGCTCTCACTCCGAATTTGCGGCTGCCGATACCGTCCTGGTAACCCACCCGACGACACAGATAATCAAAACTCGAATCCAACTGATGCGCACCGATTTTCCTGTTTTTTGTATGGCTTCGTCCCGGTGTTGGCTTACAAATAGATTGTATATCCCCCCGTTCGGGCCGGACAATAAGTAGAACTGGGATTGTTTTCCAGTCCTTCAATTCGATGCATGATTACTATTCTACTTCGTACGCTACCGGCGTGGGCGAAATCTGTTGCTCAGCGGTGTCAGGCGGCCCAGTTACAGGATCCTCTTGTATATTGATGGTGGGGATCGTTGGTGCTCGTGGGCGACCGAAGAGGACAAGAAGTTCTACCAAAAAATTAATGAGATCAGCTACAAAGGGTCAGAAGCATTCTACTCACTTCTCCTCACGGATTCGAGTCTTTTGATCCAATCCTCCCTTGAGAAACCTCTGCGGCGCGGAGTCGCGTGGGATGGCTTGGGTGGGCGAGTGTAGTAGGGTCCACGAGTGAACACCGGGTACACTTGGAGGTGTGTTACCCCATAATCGCAAAACAGATGAAGTGAGAAGGACATACATGCTCGCGCCGGGTGGCAATCAGGGCCCCAGTGGATAACTTCTCCATCCTCCACAGGTACCAGAGAGGACTCCAGGAAGTAGAATCGGAACGGTGAGAGCATCTTCACGAATCCGTCTTGGCGATAGATGAAAGAGAACTTGCAAAGTATATCGATCGCCTCTCCTACTCCGGCTACTTCAGGGAAAGCTCTTACAAAACTGCTCTCTTCGATGCCACTTGGGAAGGCTGCAATCGACCTAAGCGCATCTCGAGCTGTAGTCCCCAGGTATTGAATCGTTGGAGAGCGTAATGATGGTCCCACAGCATCCTCCAGGCTCTGAAAATAGTTTCTCTGCAGTGCACCCGCCTGGTCATCACCCCACTGCTTCAATAGCATCGCCTCGTCCCAACCGTTCTTGCGCGCGGAGCTAGCAAGCAGACCGATCGAAAGCGGGTGGAAGTCCAGTCCTGCAATGAGATTGTCCACGGCGGGTGATCTGCCCAAGTTACACATGCTGTGGAACGCGTCTCGTGCCCCATCCTCGGAGAGAGTCGGCACTTCGACACGGTGGAAACCATGGATGTCGGGATTCATCCTACTGGTGGTGACCAGACAGACATTGTCGTAGCTACCGAATTCTTCGATTGTTGCGGAAATCTCTTCGGCTCCAGGAGCCAGTGGATCGAGGATGAAATCTACACTGTCCACCAACAATAGAAGTGGAGGGGAAGATTGAATGTGTGACCGAATTTGTGCCACGTCTGTAGTCCGGTCGGTAGAAATCACCTCGGATAGACGCCCGATAAAACCCTCGAGTGAATTTGTGATATCGTCACAGCCCACGAAGTAGCGATTTGTACCAAACTTGACCTTGGTTTGGTTTTGGTGGAGGAGAGTCAGGGCCACGGTCGATTTTCCGATGCCAATTGGCCCGAACAGAGTGATGGATGCAAGTTGGTCCGTGAGATCCAGCATCTCGTTCATAATTTCTTCTCGGGAAAAACAATTGGGTGGGGGTTGTGGGAGGGCCGGGAACAAAAGATGAGAGTGATTGTTGTCCACATGAGGAGTTCTGACGTCTTCTCTCGAGGCGTTGTTCTTGCCCGGACGGGTGAGGAGGCTGGTGTGAGATGTGCTAATCTGATCGGGGTGACTGTAGGCTGGATTTTGGGGTCGATTGACGTCAAGTTCAGGAGGATCGTCGGACAATGGTCTCTGCGGTTCACTGGGAGTGGGGGCACTTCACATGAATCAGATGCATGAGCGCCTGGCCGTCATGATAAGAGGGAAACTGACTAGCCACGCAAGGTTCTCAACGCCTCCGACATTGCCGGGCGTAGATCGGGATCCTGATTCCAGCAACGTTGCATCAATTCCCACAGCTCTCTCGTGAGGCTTGGGTGGATCGGCCGTGGTGGTCGCCTTCCACCAATTATGTAACGATACACCGTGGCATAATATTTGTCGTGGAACGGGACATTGCAAGTGAAAACCTACGTTAGGATGAAGGGAAGTCGGTCAGCGGTCGAACCACGGAGGGTATCTACAACACACCTCGAGCATAACCATCGCGAAAGAGAAAACATCGGTTTTGTAGTTGGGTCTCTCGCCCTGCTCCAAGATCTCTGGTGCAGTCCATCCCAAGTTTGAACGCCCCGGCATGACTGTCCTACGTCTATACGCCCTTTCTGTGTCTTGTCTCAGGAATGTAGCTAGACCAAAGCCCGTGACCCGCGGACAACCGGAGTCATCCACAAAAATATTCGCCTGCCCACATATCAATACGATCGTAAGATGTGTTTTTCGAATAATTACGCACCCCCTTGAGATCTTCATGGACCACATTGCGGGAGTGCAGGTAGTTGAGACCGTCAGCGATACCGGTTAACTGGAAAGGACGTGAGCACGATCCGATGCAATAGAAGGGGACACCCACAAGACTGAGTCGGTCGGTGTCTGGGTGTTTGACGATATATTCCTTCAGTTCCTCACCAGAGATCCAAGTCGAAATGAGCTGAAGTGGCTTAAGAGTGACTCCGAGGAAGGGAACGATATTCGGGTGCGTCAAACGTTTCCACGTAGGAGCGCCGCGACAGACTGCCTATTGGTTTCGTCAACGGTACGAGTGGCGGAAGAAAATTGCGCTTGTAATGACCTTCCTCCCCAACTTCTTGTAGTGAATCTGCAGCCTCTTGACACAAACCCTCGAGCCGTTCAGTGATCCTTCATAGACATCGCCGGCACTTCCGGATGCGATCGGGCGTTCGCCGAGGATTGAAAGAGAGCCTTGAAGCACGAGCCACTGCGGCAGCCTTTTCCGAGCGACGCGTATCCTTCCGAGTTCGCGTTGGCATTTCTGGAACGCGGAACTGGCGGGGTCAAGAGTATCGAGAACCTACGCCGCCTAAGTAGAGAGCAGGTAAAGCGCAATGCAATGTCATACATTGTCTAGATACTCGATGAGCCATGAGGCACCTTGGCCCTGGAGCTCTGGAACACAACGTCTGTACCGTTTCCCATGAAGGATGTTCGTAGGCTCATCGGGAAACTGGGGTGAAGATCTGTCAAGGCGTCCAAGTTGTCGCAGAGTTCTAAGTAGGGGCATGTGGAATGGGCCTCGGTAGGGTAGAAGCGGGTGGGTTGTTCATAGTCAATGGGAGGGTGGATTATATAGCTGGGCCATGCTTGTGCAACGCGCAAACCACGCATGTACCACATGTCCGTCCGGGAAGTAAGCTAGAAGAGTTGCGTGTGTAAGGTTCTGTAACGATTGCTCGCTGAGGTTGTGGGATGATTATGGAAGTCGATGTCCGATATCGATAAGTAGGGACGTTCACGGTTGCAGCGACTGCTGCAGAGGCTGACTCAGCGATCAAATTTCCTTACCCGGAAGGTTACAGTTGTCTACCCTTCGATAGCGGTACGGCACTTCGGCAGGGCCTGATTTTCGTAGTTGGGTTTAAAGTCCGCCGATATGCATGATGGCGTTTGTAGTGGCTTCCGGTTCCACTACGTTCGGCGACAAACGCGAGGCCCTCCGCCTTGCCTCGCAGTTGAGGGACGTGCAATTCTATATATTACATGATACCGGTGTCTTCTAGCACGGTGGGTATTTGAATAGAATGATCGTTTGAGAACACGCGAGGGGAAGGATGCGGCTACAGCCCGATGAGTTCTTGGTACCAGGAATTGTATTGCGTTTGTTATCGAATGTAGTGGAACCGGAAGCCACTACAAACGCCATCATGCATATCGGCGGACTTTAAACCCAACTACGAAAATCAGGCCCTGCCGAAGTGCCGTACCGCTATCGAAGGGTAGACAACTGTAACCTTCCGGGTAAGGAAATTTGATCGCTGAGTCAGCCTCTGCAGCAGTCGCTGCAACCGTGAACGCCCCTACTATCTTTTATCGCCCCCCAATCAGCCACAGCTATCTGTTCTCCACGCACCGGGGGTGGCCGTGCCCTTAGACCCCGCCACGGGAGTAGTGTTGCCGCAAGCCGAGCCGACTCATGAGCCAACTCAGACGGCGGCGATTGCCGAGCTCATGTTTGATCTAGCCTCGAAAGGCATTACCGTATACGGGAGGTCGGAAATGGTACGGTGAGACG
>Ga0307513_10000551_pt1 | contig 53675 bp, 55 predicted proteins | sample 15_EM_MG_FD_202174 | JGI IMG/M metagenome (GOLD analysis project Ga0307513, IMG submission 202174) | Populus trichocarpa ectomycorrhiza microbial communities from riparian zone in the Pacific Northwest, United States - 15_EM | ecosystem: Host-associated > Plants > Roots > Unclassified | place... | reverse complement strand
AAAGGAGGAGGGAAAGGAGGAGGGAAAGGGGGAGGGAAAGGAGGAGGGAAAGGGGGAGGGAAAGGGGGATGGGGAGGGGGATGGGAAGGGAAAGGGAAAGGGAAAGGAGAGGGGAAGGGCGAGAGAAGGGATGGAAGGGGGCGGGAGTCGGAGAGAGGGGGAAGAGGGAATGAAGGTGGGTCGGAGCTTATTAGGAGAGTGGGGGCTACGCTTGGGAAGGAAGGACCGGAGACCAAGAAGGTTCAACGGCGGGGAGAGGAGGGGCCTGTTGAGGGGCAGCCACTGGTTAGGAGGGTAAAGAACTGAGCTGCGCCTCAGAGAACGGGATTCGGCAGTGAATTGAACGTTCAACGTAGACTACAGCACACACAGTATAGTGCGCTGTAATAATGGTAACCCCTCCGCCGTGTAAGCATCTAAATTAACTTCATTGGTATCGAACCCCACCAAACCGGCTGACCAACATCTTGCACTTAACATCCACTCAACTAACCATAAATTTACCTCCTATGATACGAAGGGAAATACCTGCTATTATATCACACCGTGCCAATCCCGCGAAGAAAAGAAAGAAGAGAAAGAAAAAGAAAAAAAGGGAGAGGAGGGTCACACGCTTCCACTCGTATACTCCATGGCGCCGGCAGAACTCGCTCCCAGGTATGATTGATACACCAATGCCATGTTCTGAATAATCCACACTACCGGATCTACACCCTCCGCCATATAATACCATCAAGCTTTAAGCTCCCATCCACGGCAGCGGTAGGGAGAGCACTACGGCGGGAACGCTGAGGCGGTATCCGGGTTTTCGCAGTCTCATAGCAGACCCTGTGTAATTGAAGAGGGTACCGTGGGCGGTTTGAGCACCGATGAGGGCTTGTAGTATAAGGCCATAGGGCGGGGGGGTTTAATCCTACTAAAGAGAAAGGACGGGAGGTAGGAGGCGGGGGTCGATCCTGCCAAGGAGAGGTGAAGGTCTGGATCACCGGAGGATGCTGGCGGAACCCTCTACGAATGGAATGGCTTTCAGATTTGCGACTGGTAGGGGAGGGGATTGGGGATTGGGATGAGGGTGAGGGCGAGGATGGGGCTGAGGGGATCTGAAAAGAATAAACGCGTTCGACACTCGAGTTTGCTGTGTTGGGATATTGAAAGTATGATACCATTCGACCTTCGACTGGATGGGTGGTTTCATTGCATCACACTCCTCTCTTCAATATTATATGGGTATATAATTTTGGTTTTCCGCAGGCCAAAATCTCCCGGAGACGGAGATCTACGCAAAACTAAAGGGAAGGGCACGTATAGAACTAACGCAATCGCATCGACCGTATTCCCAAAACTGAGACCCGATCACAGGAATTCTATTATTTTGTTTGGGTAGGTGTTCAAACACCAGACCTTTACCATGGCCTTTTTTGCGCCGAGGAAAAAACATTCCCTTCCAGAAAAGATGAAAGAAAAAGAGGAAAAAAGATCATACAAGTGAAACGTTTTTTATTGAGCCCCTCCACCTAACAGAACGCAACCTGTTTAAATGTTGGAAGGATACAGCATGATACGAAGACTAGCTCCGAAAGACTTAGGGGGGAGGTTGTGGCGAAATCTAGGTAGATTACCGGCATTAGTTACTGTTCCTCGAGGTAGTAAATCTGTGAGGAGCAGAGGGGTATTACTTAGCGCGAACAACCCCACTGTTTCCGTGCGGCCTGGTAACTTTTCCCCACATGACCTTCAAACAAATCAGCTTATGAGCTCACTATCATATCGCATTGAGTGGATTTACCCTGATCTTAGATCCGCGAACCTCACGCGAAGCTCTATAGACGAACGCAATCTTCTTTCCTGCAATCCCGAACTGTTAGCAGACGCTAAAAGCTACGATATATCGGGCCCAACAAACCTAAGTAGAAGGAAGCGTCTTGGGGACTGTCCACACCCTCAATCTTGACGAGGGAGGTGTTGGGGTTGGTATTGCGCTTTCCCCTCTGGTAAGAGAGATGTCTTGCCTATTTCCTCCAGGCACAAATTAACTTCTAATCCCATCCACGCAAACAAACATTATTCCCTCCGTAAATTCGTCCGGGCTCCGGTTCCCTCCCATCGATTCTTCTCTAGCAATTCATACTCCTGACCGTCCCCCCAGATTGAACCCGTAACCCAGCCAAACAGCCCCACCACCACAATGCTCAAGTCCCAAAACTTCGCAATCGACTGTATAAAAAAAAGGAGCGCAAGTAGCAAAAAACTATGATCTCTCACCTTAACGTAGACTAAATCCTAGTTAGCAAAAAGAATCCAAAAGTGCTCATTTCTCGGGTAAAAGGTGGGGACTCACGTCTGTGGCTTGATTCAGGCATTTTATGTCCTGTTCAATCAAAGTAAAATAAAAAAAATTCAGGTCAACACTGCCTTTCCTGCCTTGGCCGGGAAAGAAAAATTAAAAATTGAGGAGGAAGTAGAATCGCTTACTGCTTGGGAGCTATTCGGCTATTTCTAACGGTGTAGGTGGGGGTCGTTGTCGTTGAGTGGTGTTCCGTTAATCCCACGATTGTTCGGTTAAGTCGTGTGTTTGTGTGGGTGTGCGTGGTGAGCCCCGAGCAGAGCAGTCACGGAATTTGGTATTTATGATGTTGGCTAGGGGGCTAGATGATCTGCTGCCCTGCGGCTTTCCACAGCAGCTTCGATTACCTAATCCATTTGATTTTGTTGTGTGCATGGCAGTTGCATTCGTGTTTTCCAGGGTCTGCTTGCAAATTTGCTGTACTCGAGTACTGTAGCTATTTTGGCTTGGAGGGTTACTCGTAATTCTCTGAAGATCAGTCTCACAGCCAATGCCAAACAAAGGTCGGCTGCTTGCCCGAGCGATTCCGTCACAGTAGCGATTATTCTAACCTATTGTACAGTACAGTAACGGAGATTATGTATCCCTGTTTAGAGAGTTCTGACCCTTCAATACCCAAACCTTCCATCGCTCACACCAAACGCCATGACAAGAATTAGATATACATTTCCAAAGCAAAAAGTACCTCTTGGAAGCAAAATCAAAGCATAATAGAAGCGTCATCTGATGTCCCTCTATTAATCCCAATACTCATGTCAGCCTTAAGTGAGGTATAGCGGACGCATCGGTCGTCTCTGTGGCGCCCTTGTTCCATTGCTTCTTGACATGTTCTACAATATCGATTTTTGCGATCAAGTACTCCCCAGAGGATATCTCAAAGGTCCTTTTCTGCATGTTTGTCTCCGCTGAGCCGGCAACAGGCTCATCTCCGTTCATTAATACGGCTTCTTCATCTCCCTGCACTCGTGCACTTCTCCCACCAGAGCTTTCTTGTGAAGAGATTGAATATCTTCGAGTCTGCCCTCGCTCTTCACTGTCCAAGTCTTGTGGTGGCTGTCGGCCTTCTTCGATCCGGACACTCTTAGCATCGTGGTCGTGTTTCACAGCGATGACTGTGAGCATCACTAGTTGCAGGAATAGTATGGCGAAATCCATATACACTAGCCGCCATTTCGATATTGGCCCCTCTGCAAGCACCGAAATTAGAAGAAGAATCACTCACGAGGGCAAGAAACTTGAGTTTACCTTGCCCAATAAAATCTATTATCAGTCCACCATGCAGATAACCGTTCGTGAGTTCCCCGGCACTAGGGGCAGATGCGATGACATGCCAAAGAAAACAAAAACCCCCGGAGCCAAACAAAGCGATGATGTCCGACCTTTTCTGCGGTACCATAGGAAGGCCCATAGGCTTCGGAGTGAGGTAGTTCATCTGAATGGCGCATCGAAGAAAGAACCTAAAAAAGCTGCAGCTATTGCCCCCAGGCGCCCGGTCAACTCACTCTTGATCTGGAAAAACCGCCGGAGGAAGAGAGAGAATTGACGGACTTACTCTAGATAATACAGATAGCCGAAGTAACAATAAGTGATCCGATCTAAGTTCCGCCACAAGTGGTCGAGGAACTCAGATCGTTTGTAACATAGTATCTTGAAATAGCGGTCGTGATTTCGTTCCTGACCCTCCTCCTCCTCCAGTTGGGTGTCAGCAGGGGGCTGTCGGTCTCCAGCATCGCTCATTGAATCATATGAAGAAGAAAGACACTCTGCGTGGGGAACAGAGGGTAGCTTTTGTGGAATTTTTTTTCTGGAGGAGGACTGATGGAGGGTGGTGGGGTTGTCGGTTGCTAGCTTGTTGGTCTGTTTACTGTACTCGAGTACTGTGCGGGAAAGCTGCAGAAGGGGGACGCTTTGCTGAATAGCGTTATCGAATTGAATGTTCCACGAGATTAGTTTAGCCCAGCCTTAGCTTTTGTCAGCAACAGGCCAGTGATCGACTGCCGGAATGCTTCAAGAGTTTCTTGTGGTGACTTTGGTTTGAGATGAGGGGTATGATAGCCTCTCAATTATTGAGCCGGGTCGTGGGAAATAGTGTTTCCGCAGAAATATTTTCAGCCTTGACGTCCAATTCCTCTGGCTGCTATTGTCGCATGTCCGCAACCAGGGCGATTGCGTTAAGATACGAATTTAACCAGGTTTTGGCCATTTAGGGTTAGGTGACATAGCTAGAACGCGATATACCGGTACTCGAGTTCAATCGAGGGGACGCGTTTCCCAATGCTTGTTCTATAGCTATCTGCTTATCACCTTCATTGTTGTTCGTCAGCCACCTACTTTCCCCCACCCTTTCCTTCGGTATTCGTACCCTCTTTCACCTATACCCAATCTTTGATCATGGCTTCCTTTTTTGACGTAGCAGGCCGTAGAGCTGCAGCAGCCGCTGCGCAGAGTTCAGCCGCCCCTTCAACGAAAGCAAAAGACCCTAATAGACCAGTTCCTTGGGTTGAAAAATAGTGGGTTCCTTGCTTTGACTACTCCCTCTGGTTCAAGTTGATTGACAGTATTCAATTGTTACGCAGCCGTCCTAAGAGCCTTAACGATGTCTCTGCTCAGGACCACACTATCTCTGTCCTCAAACGCACTCTACAATCCTCCAATGTTTGTTCACCGGAAACGCCCGATATGGTGCTCAATCGGCTAACTGTTGGGCTAACTATTGGAATGATTAGCTTCCTCACATGCTCTTCTACGGCCCCCCAGGTACCGGGAAAACCTCCACAGTCCTCGCTCTAGCAAAAGAGCTCTACGGGTGAGAATCCCCTTCATCATTTTACGAGGTATAGGTATTCTAACGACATTCCCCTCCCTTCTAGGCCCGAATTAATGAAGAGCCGAGTCCTCGAACTCAACGCCTCCGACGAGCGCGGTATCTCCATCGTTCGCGAAAAAGTCAAAAACTTCGCCCGGATCACCGTTTCCAACGCTACCTCTACTCAATCCTCCAACTATCCATGCCCCCCTTACAAAATCATCATCCTGGACGAAGCCGACTCGATGACTCAGGATGCCCAATCCGCCCTTAGACGAACCATGGAGACATATAGCAGGATCACTAGGTTCTGCTTAATCTGCAACTACGTTACGAGAATTATTGACCCACTTGCCTCGAGATGCTCCAAGTTCCGGTTCAAGCCACTGGACGAGGAGAATTCGAGGTTGAGGTTGGAGGAAATCGCTAGGATGGAGAACGTGGAGTATGAAGATGGGGTCATTGATGCGCTGATTAAGGTCTCCGAAGGGGATTTAAGGAAGGCTATCACCTACTTGCAGTCTGCGGCTAGATTGCATAATCCGATCATCCAGCATAAGCCTGGGAAGGTCGACAATGAGGGAGACGAAGAGATGGAGGATGAGGAGGGCGATGGCGATGGCGATGAAGACGACTCGAAACTTGTCCTGGACAGCAAGAAGATCACCGTTAGGTCTATTCAAGAAATTGCAGGAGTAATACCCGACGAGACAATAGACAACCTATTAGCAGCATGCGAACCCAAGAAGGGCAAAAGCGCATACTCTGAAATCTCAAGGCTAGTCCGGAACATTGTTGCAGATGGCTGGAGCGCCGGGCAGGTGGTTTTGCAGGTATCGTTATATTTCCAATCCCCCAGTGACGCAAAACCAAACTAATAGTGCTTCGAAGCTATACAACAAGCTCGTGTTCAACGACATAGTTACCGCCGAGCAGAAGAACGATATCATTCTTATATTCTCTGAGGTGGATAAGCGTTTAGTAGATGGGTCGGATGAGCATTTGCAGATCTTGGACCTTGCATTGAGAATTTCGGAGGTTTTGGCTAAGGGTTAGTTCGATGGATAGATAGACTCAACGGAGTTTGCTGGGTTTGCTGTGATATAGGTTTTCACGATGTATTTTAGAAGTGTGGCTACTTGATCTAATGAGTATGGCTATGGATTTTCTGCCCCCTGCCATTTCCTTTCCCTCCCTTCTTATCAGGCGATTGGAGGGCAATGTGATGTGCTGCGAATGTCTGCCCAAGGATTGTTTGGGACGTTAGTTTTTCAAATCATGGATTCATACTTGCTTCACATCGCACCTGCAAATTGAACTTTCACATTTCCATACCATATCCCGACTGCCAGCAGTCCCGGCGAGAGAACAAGGTATCCATAGTCAACAGGGCAAAAGAAAATAGTGGAGGGAAAAAGAAAGTCTATCGCCTCGTGTTTTTTTATATGTATATACAACTTCCTTCTATCTACCCCACATATCAAAATTTATAGACAGACAGAGGCTCTCGATCAAGATTCAATAACCTGTGCCCCCTCGTACGCCGGCTCGAGTAATTCATATCTGCAAGTGATACCCTCCTGCTTGAACCTAGTCATGATCATCTCCGCGATATGTTCGAAATTGTGGGTTGCTAATGCCAGTATTGTAGGTCCTGCTCCGGAGAGACAGATCCCCAAGAGGCCCGGGTGCGATTGAGGAGTTACAGAGGCGAGGATTTCTGGGAGTCCTGGGATCTAGGGGGGGGGAGAGGTCGTCAGTATGGTGGAATGAGAGAGAAGGAGCGGGAGGGGTACAAGGTGCTTGCGGTACGGCTGATGGACTTTATCCTGCATCGCTTGGAAGATCAATTCCGCATCTGGAGGGGAGCGGGTTAGTGCGGTGGTTAGGACCGCGAGCCTTTGCAGGTTGAATATCTATTCCCCCGATTAGCTCATCTCTTCGCCCTAAGAGCCCCAGTTATGGGTGAGACAAACCATGTCCTTCCTAGAATAAGCATCCGGCAAAACCCCCCTAGCTGTGGCGGTCGAAACCTCGAAATCTGGAATTATAGCAACAGCCTTAACCTCCTTTGCCCAGCCAAACTTGATATAATGTCCAATCCCGAGGGGAGGTTCGGGGGGCCTCAACCCGGTATCCACCCCGCCCGCCGGTTCCGGCAACACTTCTGCAAGGGGGATTTCCTTCCTCTCCATATCGGCCGGATCCAGCTCCTTGAGGTAACTGCCCACGAACCCGCCCATCATGGCCGCCATGACGTTATCCGGATGCCGTTCAATCATGAGGCAGTAGTCCATCATGCGGTCCTTGCTGAGACCCAATTTGCCAACAGAGTTGGCAAGCAGAACACCCGCGACGACCGCAGCGCCGGAAGAACCCAAGCCGCGGCCGAGGGGGATAGGGTTGACAACGTGGATATGTGTAGTCGGCGGGAATGTACGCTGGCCGTGGCATTTGAGGACATATAGTGCTGTGCGGGTTAAGAGATTTTCGTCAGCAGCTAGTGGGACATGAGAGGCGCCTTCGCCCTCGTAGGTGATTTTGCAGTTTAGGGGGTATGTGAGGGCGGTTGTATCGGTGGCGATGTTGACCTGGAGGCTTAGCCATATGGAGAGGGAGAGGCCGACAACGTCGAATCCGGGACCTGCGGCCGGTTGTCAGTTACGGCGCCTTATAGCGCGCAACTATGGGGTGGGATGGTGAAGAGATTGGAACAGACCAATGTTTGCGGAAGAGCAGGGGACCTCTGTGTCGAATATTAGTTATTTATTTACTATATCTGTAGAGCGCGGGAGTTTATTGCATGGCATGGAAACTTACTGATGGTAATCATTTGGGGTTCTTTCCTTCAGCCTCTCTCTACCACTTATAAACAATGTGTGGTGGGAACGCAGATGTTCCTATATTGTGCCTCTATGTTATAGAGCTCCGGAGAGGGGGGGGGGAAGTGAGGAGGGAGAGAGCTGAGTTGCTGGGCCCGAACGCGGGGCAGAGTGTTGGTCTATGGTGGGGCCTGACAGGAAAAATTTGAGCCTCCTAAGTCATGCTAGGGCCAATTGGTCTCGGCCCGATTGAACCTCTCGCAAGACGATTACGTAACGTTTGAGAACCTACAGCAGACGGCTTTCTCATCCCCCCTTCTACCTATGGTGTGTGAACCTCTTTATATAGTTCCGAGTTGTTCTTGTGCTGTGTAATCTACGAGCAGAGGTGGTTCAAACACATCCTTTTTTCCATCATATCTTCTCACTCGTCCCCTATTGCAGGTTGTGAAGTATGATACCCGCCTGTGTCGATGTGACTGTGTTCCCGCAAGCCCTCTGAAAACCGGTTTGATTGAATAAATATTCCACTCATGGCTTATCCCAAACGCCCATGGTATTCTATTCTGTTACAATATTTTTCCCACAAGCTCGCCTAGGGAAATAAAAGAGCAATGTACACGTCCCTGGCATGAATGGACCGAACACCGCCGGGGTTACGGGAGCTGAAAGCCCTTTGCCAAGGAGCCCCCTGGTGTTCGGTCCATTCATGCCAGGGACGTGTATATAGTACATTCTTGCGATGTTAGTAATAGACACCCCAATTCAACGACCCCTAAACCTTGTAGTGAAGTGTGCAGCCACCAGAGTGGCGATTCCCCCAATGCCCATACAGACCGCAATGGCATTTACCCCATAGGTCGGTGCTTTAGAACTTCCTCCTTCGGTGAACTCAGGGCTTTTCCCTGGCTCAAGAATGGAGAATACAACGAAAGATATGAAGGAGCCCACGAATTGGGGAAGACATGCAAACACATTCATGATTCCAAGACTGTATTTTGTTAGTGCTTGGTAGGCTAGCTATGGTACTGTGCAGAGGGGGTGACTAACTATATGCCCGCAAGGTCACTTGACTCGTGCGACTGGGCCTCTGGATCGGTGATCATGGGGGCAGCATCGGCGGAGATTGAAGCTCTAATCATTTCCATTTCTTGGACATCATGATCAAACTCACGTTGTGCAACGGGGTCGTAGGGGCCGCTGCGAGAGTGGTGCATCGTTCCGGAAGGCTCACTAAGCCTGTTGATTTCTTCACCTACGATACTAAAAGGCGCCTATAGGGAGATGTCAGTAAGAAAATTATAATCGGACGCTGTTGTCCCAATTACCCATGTCATTAATGCCCAAGACCTAGAGATTCGTGAGAAAAAGCTGGCCAAAATGAGGCACAAAACATCGGAAAACTCACACTCCGCTAAACGCGACACAGAATGTTGCAGAGCTCACCCTCCTAATGAACATCGTCGCGAGCATGAGAACTGCATAGGTAATATGGCCAAATATCCATGTGCCGGCTAGGTTAGGCTTATAAGGGGCAACCTTTTGGGAGAACCGCTCCAACCAGTTTGTTGGCACAAGGTGCTTTTTGACATGCTTTCTTGATTCTGGCGAGTCTACCACCCACGGTAACAGAACCGAGGCGGCCAAGGACACGCAGGAGAATAGAACCAGTGTCATACTTCCCACTCTGGCAATGTCACCAAGAACATCGTCGGAAGTCTCAAGGTTTTCCCGGGCGACTGTGTCGTAGCGCTTAAGAACTTCGGCCACAAATGTCGTACTATAGACCATGAAAGGAAACCAGCCTTCCGGCATATCAGCTTATACAATTCAAACCCCATCATTCTGCGCACTGTGTACAGTATGGGTGGATCACCTATCCAGGCCCAGAAAAGAACCACACACATATCCCATATCCCAGTCGGGAGATGCCACATCGTCTTCCAGATGAGGGCAAAAACTTGAAGCACACCCGAGCCTTCATCAGATTCCCTGGGGGCTCATAGTTAGCACCACGAAATTAAATTTCCATCTGCTAGTATACCTTCGAGTTATAAGCACTCGCTCTTCTACAGAAAAGCAAGTTATAAGAATGCAAGACATGAGTGAAATAGAAGCAAGTACCATCAGCTGTTTGAACTGGGTGTCGCCGATACTAGCACCAAAGATTGACACGAGGTCAATTGTACCCCTAAGGATATTTCTTAGCTTCCTAATGACTACTAATTTTGTGGGCTTCTGCGTACGCAAAGTAACCAGCAATGTTGCCTACCGCAATCATTCTACTAGCTATCGCATTTTTAGCTCTGGCGACATCAGGGTCATCTCAAGGGCTTACCCCAAGCACTCCCGTGCTGTTGCTGAGGAGTGGGTAGTGTATCAACGATGAGAGCTCTACAGCAAGCCTGGACTGTAAATGGTAATTACCACCGATGTCTCGTGTGAACAATGCAAGATAACTTACCAGCATTAATAGCAAAATCCACCAAGTATATCGACAGAATCGCAAGGAGAATCGTGCAGGTGTTTGCCTGTTATTTGTTAGCTCCTCCCCCATGTGGGCGATTGACAACTTCGGCATGACTGGGGACGAACCACTTCGCCGGGCGAAAAGAATAACCCAACAATCTCCTTTGTCCAACCTAGTGAGATTAATGCCATTGCCACAGCGGCAGCTCCAACTACCATAACCGGGCGTCTCCTTCCTTTTTTGCCCAATCAGCATTCAGTCACACTTCCGCAGAGATCCTGGGCCATACCAAAACGCGAGCGAGACCTATCCGCAATGACACCGACAACTGGCTGGGTTATTAGGCCTGAAAGAGGGCCAATGTTCCATACCAGGCTCATTAGCGATTTTGTGAGACCGAGCGATAGTAGATAAGGCGAGCAGTCTGGAACAAAACGGAGATTTCAGCAAACCGGTAAAAGCACAAGAGCAATTGCCGGGCACATACAGGCCATTTCGATGCCCCATACAAGCTATATGTTCCAGCGCGATTAGCACCTAAGCCCCAACTTCAGGAAATACTGCTCCATCCGCGCTGAATGTTAGACCGAGGGAAGCTACCTGGACTCCGGAAAGACTACGAAGGGCAGATGATACATCAGCGCAGTTCACAACGTAGTTTGTGGGTTCCCGGAAGTCCATGCACTCTGGTGATCGCAAAAGGGGTTCAGGTTATAACGGCAAACGAACCAAACAGTCAACAACACCATGCGAACCGGGTCCGATGGGCCTCTAATCTTTGGGGTACCCGCCCATGTCGCCGCCATAAACTTAAAATTGGGGAATAGCTATTCTCGCAACGGAGTGGTGATTGCTGCAGTGGTCTTGATGTCGGACTTTAGAGTTCCCACAGGGCGGTATAGAGCAGTATCGAGGGGCTTATTTCGGGGATGGGTCTGTTCAGGGATACCCCGGAACCTTTTGAAAAGAAAGGCTGTAGACTAAAGGCAAAGAGAGAGAGAGACGGAGGAACTTGTTTATTGTAGCTATTTTGAAGGATATGTCAGTTGATGGAACTCTGTTGATGAATTGTAGTCAGGGATGAAGTAGTAGGGGATGTCCGGGATTTATCTTAGCTACGGGGCGAGAACCGTAGCTGTGCAACCAAATAAATTTATCCCTGAGCTTAACCATGTGCCACCATGCCCCAAGTGTCTGCGGCTGCGTCATCCTCTATACTGCCAAGAAATGTCAATGGTACAAGTATCTGTATCATGGCAAATAATAATAATGAACCGCGTGCTCCAGTGCCCGGGGGGTGCAATAAGTTGGGTGCTCTTTTAGCTTCTGTTCTCTGGTATTCCGCAGTGTCTGCTTTACCTACTGCACAAAATAATATTCCATGGCGCCTGCTCTATCCACAAACTAATATTCTATCACTCCTTGAGCATCAATCGTGGAGGGCTATTATATCATACCTTGCTGGTATTGTGCCCTCACGGGGCAACGATAAATTACTAGAGGGATGGCAGAGGTGAGCTACTGCACTCGTATTGATAGCGGCCACAATGGAAATTTGGCGATTCACATAAGAGCATGGTTACCTGGACCAAAAAAAGCAGAGTAAAAGGCCTACTAAGCCCAAAAGTGGCAGCACTCCCGACTTACCTTAGCACGCTACAAGCGCAATGTCATGCTCGGATGCTCCTGTATTACCTAAAACGCTCTCGGGCTAAACATTTCTCTATCACCAGGCAGGCTCTGCTGGACGCTTGAGCACTAGTATCACGCTCTTCAAGCACGAGTAACCCCTAACTAGTCTAATTTCCAAAGTTGCCTGCCAGGATAATCCGTATGCAATTGTGATGTTCAGAGTACAATCGTGGTTCAAACAGAATAATGAAAAGGACCCCACGATACAAAAGCCGCAGGAGAGGCACCGATGAGAAACTGGAGAAAAAGAAAAAAGGAAAAAAGGGAGGAAAAGGAAAAAGAAATAAAAGCGGTAATTTCTAACATCGAAAAATGGTGGTTCGGCCAAGTCGCTGTTATCCAAAAAAGAGAAATAACACTCGTGCCACGGCGTTCATGGACATGATGTGGTAGGGGTTCCTGGAATTTTTGCGGAGGGCTTTAAAGCCATCACATTGAAAGGGAAGAGCCCCTAGCTAGAGCTTATGAGGAGCACTGCTCTGTACAGGCCACTGATATCCTCCCAGGTCGTTAAACTTATATCCGTAAGAAGCTGTGAAATCATCCAAAACTGCTGGTCCACGCGAACCTATCACAGAAGTTAGATCATGCGTTAGATTTTAGAGGGCATCAAAACCGACCGTATGGGTATTCCATTGGAATAATCTCTTTGTTCTCGTCTAGGTAGTGCAACAGAGGAGTGAAAATCCTCCAACTTGCATCCAGCTCATCGTCGCGGACAAAATTAGAGTGGTCACCCTTCAAAGCATCGAGGATAAGTGCCTCGTATGCCTCTGGGATTTTGAGATCACTGAAACGGCGTCTATAAGTGAGATCAAGCTCAGTGACCGCAGTTTGCATACTGAGTCCAGGCAGCTTCGAGTTCATCTTAATATAGACACTCTCGTTGGGCTGGACGCGAATAACAAGCTCATTGCGGGGGATGTCTTTGAAGATACCGCTGGTGACGTCCTTGAATTGGATTCTTATTTCGGTCTTCTGCTCGTTCAAAGCTATTTAGAAGGGTATATCAGCGGGGGTTCGGAAATTACACACTGTAGAGAATTTTGATAAATTATACCTTTACCAGCCTTCAGGATGAATGGAACACCGTCCCATCTCTCGTTCTTGATATAGACAGCCAAAGCACAGAAAGTTGGACATCTGCTATCCTTAGGAACGGTGTCATCATCCAGATACCCCGGCTTGCTGCCGTCAAGGGATTTTCCGTATTGGCCAATTATGACATTCTTGGGCTCAATGGCCGGAATCCCCCGAAGAACCCGGACCTGCGAAATCGGTCAGCAACTATGTTCCAGAGGCGAATAGCAATATTTTTTTACCTTTTCATCGCGGATGTCTTCGGCGGAAAATGAAATTGGGCGTTCCATCCCAATAATAGTCAACACCTGGAGAAGATCTGATAAGGGTCAGATAGTGGTGAAACACTCGTTATCAATAGGAAACTAACGGTTCTGCATAACATCGCGAATAATTCCAAAATCATCGAAGTAACCTCCACGTCCTTCCGTTCCAAAGGGCTCCTTGAAGGTGATCTAGTCAAATAATAGGTATTAGCTCCATTGCTCTGCAAGACCGCGGATCTTTTTGGTACAACGCACCTGAATGTTGTCGATGTGGTTTCTATTCCAGGTAGCACCAAAGAACTCATTACCGAATCTCAGGATGAGCAAATTTTTAACCATCTCCTTTCCAAGATAATGGTCGATACGGAAGATTTCCTCCTCCTTCCAGTCAGGCTCGAGAGACTTCTGGAGGTCCCTGGAACTCTGTAAATCTTTACCAAATGGTTTCTCGACCTATTGAAGTCATGAGTCTATTTCCACCGTTGTTCGGGCTTATCTAGGCCTTACAATAAGTCTCGCAATTCCCCTGCCCGGGTAGCAGTTCTTTTTCAAGTGCTGAGAAACAGTGGTAAAAACGCTGGGGGGCAATGCCATGTAGAAAATACGATGATTCTCTGGACGCCCTGCCTCAAGGTCGTCGAGGTGCTCACGGAGCCGCATGAACGATTCGTCCTGGTCGTATTGACCGGAAACATAGGAACACTTTTTCAAGAATGTTTCTAGCTGCTCCTCCATCTCCTTGGTAGGGGTCTTGATGTATGACTTGACTCGGGAGAGGTATTCCTTCCCATCCATTTTCGTTCTCGCATATCCGACTATCTTACAGTCTTGTGGAAGAAAGTTGTTCCTGTGCTGCTCGACGAATCAGCGCTCAATTAGCTCACCCCCACTTAACGAAAGAGGTGAAATAAGAAAGAGAGACCAACCAAACCAAAGAGAGCGGGAAACTGTAATGCACTATTAGCTTTTATCCCAATTCCTCGACTTCATTCGGATATGTCCTTACAGTTTTCTTCTTAGCTAAGTCACCAGAGGCGCCGAGAACAATGATTGTGGTATTCTTTTTGAGTTCGACAGTGCTGTGACCTGATCAGCTCCGATGCCCCACCACCTATCCCATCCCGCATAAGTACTCCACAGAGTAGTATGTTTTCTTTTCGTAGATGAGAATGCAGCGCGATTGGCCCCTCGCACAAGGAAAATATTCAAAGAAAATGCTCAAGAGGATAGACGAGCAACAAAAATACCAAGCGATGAGGAAAATGGAGGAGAAAACTCACCCAGGGTTAGCTCCGGTGTCGGATTGAATAATGGTGTCTGCCATGTTTTGTCAAGCCCCACTTGGTGAGAGACGATTCTTCAAAGTATCGTGGGGTTGGTTTTATTTGTGACCTTAGCGGGTTCACTGGGTTGACAAAAGGAGTAGCGTTGGAGAACGAGAGAAAGGATGGGGCGGACGGAAGAGAGATGGAGGGGAAAGAAGAGGGGTTGGAAAGAGGTTTGTGGGTCGGTGGGGCAAACTAAAATACTCTGAGCCTCTCTCTCTCTGGGCCTTTGGGCTACGCAGTTGTATACCGGCACTCTAGTTGCCTTAGGTACCGTTACGAATGGTGCTGTTTACAAACTCCGGCCCTTCACCGCTGCCGGAGGTGTAGCTAACAACCAGGAACCTCATTCCCCCCCGCCCCCTCTCTCTCCCCCCCCCGACCGCTTATGAAGCCCAGAAGCGGTCCCCGGGATCCCCTCTGGCAGGCAAAGACGATCCAACATTGTTATTCCTCTTCAACATTTTCGAAGTTGTCTATGGAACCAACGGCGAGCCTGAGCGCATCAATACCATGCAGTATCCTCATTTGCTTTTTTTTGTTTTTTTTTACCGCTCAATACCTAACCACGCCTCCTGCTCGTCTCCTGCCTTATGCTCGAACGGGATCCCGTTAGAATACGAGATGCATAGTGTCTAGTTACCCGGCCAAAAAATGTTACAAGTTCCCGACTCGTAATGGGAGCAGTAATTATTACCATACCACTCTCCATCCTTTCAAGATACAGTGTCCCATTACTGTATGTTGGACTACTGATAGTATAATACGCAACCTACCCCGCGCAATATCTCCTACTTCAATGAGATATCGGGCTTTTCAGTAGTCTGCCCGAGATGAATCAATCTTTCCAACTCCGATTTCCCCGTCCCTTGAAAGGAATAGCGGGAATTCACAGTGAAGGGAGATAGAAAGAGCTTTCATCCCTTAGCCTCGCGGAGATGGTTTAGGGGCTAGGGGTTATATTGTTAGTCCAGCTTTCCCCCCACTGTGTAGCCTTATCTATTCCCACCATCCCAGCGAAGCAGGACCAGATGGCTGCCCTCTAACAAGGGTCAAACGTGCAGTCAAGCTCCTTCCAGAACACACACCCTAGCTACTTTATCCTGTCGCCCCGAAAGGTAGGTATCCCGGCCCAGCCCTTGGCTTCCTCTTGGGCTACCGGCTGGGTATACACAGGAGGAGAGGAATGATGAATAGCGCTCAGATTAATTATTTGTGACGAAACCGTCCCCCGCGAATAACTTATGATGTGGATAAATGTTGTGATTCCGTGAGGTAAACATCCAGAGGAGAGGCGCAACATGTTTGTGGTGGTTGTCTACTGACCACAAATTCCTTAGATTTCAATCCCGTCCGCAATGGGGAACTTGAAGCCAAAACATTATGATGGGAGTTGATAATGTGAGAAGGCAGTTGCCCTTCCCCCCCCTTCACCCATCCCTGATATAGCCCTTTGCATTGCATCGGCATCTACCCAGAAATCTCACGCTATAACTGGCCAGGATAGAGTGAGTACGGTACTAGCAAGTGACGGGTTTGTAATAAATTGATGTACAGGAATGACGGCGGTGGGGGCATGCTACAAAAAGGCTAAATTCGGACGGCGTCAACGTCGCATGGGGCGTTGGGTAGGTTGGGCTCTTTTTTTTTTTGCACTTCTGCTCGTGTTTTACAAGTATGATCATCCAATAGAAGTGTGTGTCCTTACATTAGCATTGTTTCTGGCCATCGCAGTTTTAATGTAATCAGCAAATTTCACTATCACATCCCCCCTTCAGGATTCCTGGTTGGCTGTTTTGATGGTTCCGGTTTTCCTTTACTGCAAGGCACTCCGAGGAAAAGGGTTCATAAGAATGAGGCAAATGGTGCTGGTAAAAACGAAATGGTACTGCAGCTAAAGTTGACTTTACCATCTTTGTTTAGTAGAATTGTCTCCCTAGCTCTCACAACCCTATCCGAGAGGCGTTCATTGGACTTGATCGTACGGGGACCTTGTGAGGGCCACGGCCTGGGGGATTTTCCAAGCCCAGCTCAGCCCGGAGAAGATGTCCAGGTACCTATAACAACATTCTGAGGGTCCCATTCACCAGGAAGCACAGTAAGAACCTTTCACTCTCCGCCCACTAGCCCCAACAGTGTAATGATTAGCTTAGCAGCGTTCTCAAAATGTTAGTGGTAGGTCCGGACAAACTGCAGCTAAGCATAGAGTTATGGATACCCACATACATAATTCCTAGGCGTGCTTTAGTAGAGTGAATCACGTTCATAGAATCAAGCAAACCATCGCCGTCGTATTATATCATATAGTATTTCAGGCTTCGTATCTCCTTGTTACATCTTGCCTCGGCTCCGTGCCTGATCTACTGTACCACCGTAAATCACCGGCAACCTGGCGAGAAAGGTGCGGAAAAATATCGGGCCGGAGTTAGCGCAATACCAACAGAGGTGTTTTCTTTAATGGTCTTATCCTCCACCTGCATGCCTTGCAGCACTCGCTGTGGTATTTGCAAGCTACCACAACCGAAAAGATTGGTCAGAATTCTGGGGTAATGGTTAGGATAAGGGTTCCTAACTGTACCCTAGGAACCGGAATAATTGAGAATCTCGCCAGGACGTTGGAGTTGCCTCTCCCGGTAAGGTCTATCAGATTTTTCTTTTTATTCATCTCAAGAAAGGGCGAGAAGAGAATCTTTTCGCCATATTTTCTCCCCTTAATCCAAAGGGGGAAATTCTGGACGCCCTAGCGCCATTCTCAATTATTCCGGCTTCTACTCGTACAGTACAGTACCGTACTGTACAATGCAGTGAGAGATCATGATGATAAAATAGCTGTCTTAAAACGGCAAATACTCTTCGGTCGAGGAAGGGCCTCATGATAGTCCAAGCTTCTTCTTCCCAAGCCCCCTGCTTGGCAAATTCTCTCTTGGCGCTCGGGATATGCCGATTGGAATTACAACTCGAGGCGCGCGCTCACAACTCAGCCGTACGGTATGCGTTTCTGGGTAATCCCCACCTCAGCCTTCGGGGCCGTTGCCCCCTCTCCCTCTTCCTCCTGCTTTCTCCCCGCAAGTCTATTTCCCCATCTCTAACCTCATCTCCTCAACAACGAATCAAACCCCCACAAAAAAAAAAAAGATACCCTCCATCCAACAACTAAGAACTCACAAGCACTGCTGGTACAGACATACGGCTTCGGTTCGATTACACTTAAAGTCTGCTGTGCTCCAACGTGCGGCGATTAACAAACCAACATTTTTCAATATGGACAATACTACCTCATCTGTAGCAATAGCCGAGCTTGAAGCTACTCCTCCAAGGAGCAAAGATGCAGCAACGAGCACTGAACCCAAGGATGACATCAAAGTCATGGTGGTGGGTAGTACCGAGCATGAGGGCCTCAAACTCCTTTCAGGAACAGAAAAGTCTGGGGCAAACACGCAAATCCAAGAGGTACATATAACGTTAGACCACAGATTACAACCACGACTAACGGGATGACTTTCAATACAGGAAGTCAGACAGGCCAAAATGAAGAACCCAGCGGTTCTAGTCAACGTAAGTGATTCCGCCGCATGAGCATCACCGATTAAACTAACAAACACAGCTCCCATCATCACCCTCAGCCCAGGTATGTCTTCACCCAACAGTTTGATGAATCCTTCCCATTTTGATCCGGCCAACAACTCATCACCAGTTTAGGCATACGAAGTTACCCAGCAAGCTAAACCAGACGATGGATATTTCGAGCCTGTCTTCGCCGAGGAAGAAGAGGCAGCCGCAGCAGAGGCAGCGTCTAAGAAGAGTTCATGATTCTAAGACAGCATGTTTGAAATTCATAAGGTTATCCGCGGCGGCGACGGCGTTATATTTTCTTATACCAACCTAGCCCAGCCATGGCCACTTAGTCATGTTCTCCTGTGTCTATCCCCCCTACTTTTGAAACTTCTGAAGGCCCCTGGAAACAGGATCCAGGTGAATAGGCTGAGGTGCGGAAATTTGGATTTAGCATTGTATTCACACTGTGCTTTTTCTCTCTAGAGCGAGCAATGATTTTAAACTTAAACAATACTGAATGCTCTCTCGGCGCAGTTGTTTGTTCCGAATACTGTTACTGTACGTGAGTTGCGGCCGGAGTTGGGTTCTCCGGTGGGGGAGCTGGGATTAAGGTTAAGCTTCATGGTGAACTTGACCAGTGTTGCACATAGAAGTGGGGGAAGCTAGAAGCTCATAAAAAGGGACAGCAACTACCGCAAAACAAGTTATCAGTGCCTGGTGGGGAGGAAAAAATATCAATGTCCTCGTGGCTTATCTGAACATATTGCCATTCACCACAAATCACTCAGACTCTATTCCCTGCCCACCCTTTCTCAGCTCTGACATCACGTCAACAATGAACCCCTAGCTCATCTAGGTAAACGTGATATCATAGTTCCCGCAAGGCTCTCACAACTCACTCAACCCCTAACTAGATAAGTAAAGACCCTCCGGCACCCTACTACTGGTAAGTTAGTTTCTTCTCGCCAAACCAGCATCAAACGGGTTAGGGTTTCCTGCTGGTGCCAAGACCCCACTTCAAGCGGCTCCAAAGATTTACCAAAAAAAAAAAGCTTTATCAGCCACATATCTTTACCTCCCCCACCACCACCACTACCAATTGGCCCCCTCCACGAACAATCACCGCCCGACTTTGCCAGGAGAAAGAAGGGGAAAAAGAAAAAGAAAAAAGAAATCTAGCACGACAAATCACCCAATTGACCCATCCCTTCCCTACCGACCTCACTACAGACAGAATAAACCCCACGAAGACCAGAGAGGGCAACCACCATGTCCCTAAAAGTCACCCAACAAAACGGAATCTCAGTGTACACAGTCTCGGGCAGCCAGACAACCCGCTCGCTACCAGATTGGCTCGCGCGCAAGCGCAAGCGCAGCCTGCGCTCCGACGCGGCCTACAACACCCGCATCGAGCTGATCCAGGACTTCGAGTTCGAGGAGGCGAGCCAATGCGTGCGCGTGAGTCCGGACGGGGAATACGCTATGGCGACGGGGACGTACAAGCCGCAGCAGCGCGTCTACCACTTGCCGTCGTCGGCGCTCAAGTATTCTCGCCACACGGGGTCGCTGAATTTGAAGTTTGTGCTGCTGTCGACGGATTATACCAAGAGTCTGCACTTGCAGACGGATCGGTCGCTGGAGTTTCATACTGCTATGGGGTGCCATCACGTTACTAGGATCCCGAGGTATGGGAGGGATTTGGCCTACTTGAAGCCTGCGGCGCAGGTTGTTGTTGCGGCCGAGGGGCGGGAGGTGTATAGGCTGGATTTGGAGGCGGGGAGGTTCTTGAGGCCGTTCGATGTGGGGGGATATGATGGTGGTGGTGGTGGCGGTACTGCTACCGAGGGCGGTGGGGATGTGGAATCGGTGGAGTGTGTTGGGGTTGCGGATGGTTCGCATGGGCTTTTGGCATTCGGGACTGACGTGGGCACGACCGAGTTCTGGGATCCGAGAAGCCGGAATCGTATCGGCGTTCTTGGACCTCCAGCCTCTGCTGCTGCTTCCTATGACGTCTTTGGCCAGCCAGTGAAGTCGGGTGTCACAGCTCTGGAATTCAATCCCTCTGGCTTAATCCTGGCCACTGGCAACTCTGCAGGAATAATCACCCTCTACGACATCCGCTCCCCAAACCCCCTCCTAAGCAAGGACCAAGGCTACGGCTTCCCCATCAAGACCCTGAAATTCTTGCACTCCTCTTCCTCCTCCAATTCCAACGCCCGGGGCGTAGAAGCCGCCTACGAAACAACTTCCACTCCAAAAGTCCTCTCGGCCGATAAGCGCATCATAAAAATCTGGGACCAGGCAAGCGGGAAACCGTGGACCTCTGTTGAACCCTCTGTGGATCTAAACGACGTTTGTGTAGTGCCCAACTCTGGCATGCTCTTCACCGCCAACGAAGGTCGGGAAATGCACTCATTCCTCATACCAGCACTCGGCCCATCACCCTGGTGGTGCGCGCATTTAGACACGCAAATTGAACAACTCGCGGACAAAAACATCAATGATCCAGACGCCTACATCACTGACGCCGCAGGCACCAGTGGGGAGGTTGTAACATACGACAATTACAAATTCCTAACAAAACCTGAACTAAAGCAACTCAACCTCGACCACCTCATTGGTGGCATGGCCACTACCAATACCACCGATGGGGGCAAGAAGGTTACTTCTGGAGGAAGCCTGGTAAGGCCATACATGCACGGCTACTTTGTCGACCAAAGACTCTACGACGAAGCACGATTAATCGCCGATCCATTCGAATGGGAGCGCGAGCGAAAACGCATGGTAGCAGCGAAGATTGAGAAACAGCGGGAGAGCCGGATCCGCTCTACCCGCTCTACCGCCGCCACTGCAAAAGTCAAGATCAATAAGCGACTGGCGGAGCGATTGGTAGCACTAGAAGGGAAGTTGGCGAGAGCAAGCAGGGCGAAGGAGAAGGAGAGGGAGAAGGAGAAGGAGGAGGAGGAGGGAGAGGGAGAGGGAGAGGGAGAGGAAAGAGTGCTAAAAGATACACGCTTCACCCGCCTCTTCCAAAACCCAGACTTTGAAGTAGACGAATATTCGCTCGAATTCCGACAATTGAACCCGAGCACCAACCCCCTCCCTCATCATCCCCCTCCCCCTCACACCCACAAAACAGCGGTGGAGAAAGAACAAGCATCCTCCTCCTCTTCTCCCTCCTCCTCCTCCGACGAGGAGGAGGAGGAAGAGGAAGAAAACCAACGCAAAAAAGAAAATCCCCAAAAGCAAAAGAAGCAGCAGCAGCAGCAAACACAAATGCACATCTCAACATCCTCCTACAAAAAGGCGAACCACGACACGCGGGGCTTCGCACCCTCGTCCGTGCAAAAGAGGCGCAATCGGGAGAGGTCCTTTGGCGAGCAGGTTTCCTCCATGAGGGGCCGGCCGCGGGAGAAGGTTGGCAGGAAGAATCCTGCGGGAGGGGGAAGGGGGGTGATGGGGGAGAGGCAGGTTACGTTTTTTGCTACGTCCGGGCGGAGGGGTAGGGGTGGGCAGGGGGGTGGAAGGGGGAGGCCGGCTGGTGAGAGGAGGAGCGCTAGTGGGAATGTGTTTCGCCGGGAGGGGTTGGGGAAGTAGACTGACCCTTTTTTATATATATAGCTTTGGCTTTGATAGATGTGATAGATGGATGGGAGAGAACTTTTGGCATATTGGCGGTGGATGGAAAAGTTATGTTTTGTTCGTCCGTTGGTTCAATGTAATATTAGTTGGTTAGTTGGGGTAATGATCACTTATGCAGCACAGCGCACCATCACAATTAACCGGCACGAGTCCGAACGCAACTAAATAAAGCCTTCAAGAAAAGACAATTACTCGAGTGCTTGGGCTGCTGTAGTAATACTACATACATCCATCCCCCCCTTCCCCCTATCCTCTCCGTCCCCAAAAGAGCACAAATCAGGACCAACCAAGAGACATAACCTCATAACTTCTATTCCCAACAATCCAACCCAAATCCTAGCCAGCACCAATCCATCATCCCCTTTCCTATTCCCATCCATCACATCACGGAAGGAAGGAGTTATCAAGCCCAGCCCCAAACAAACAAAAAAAGTCAGACAGTGCCCAGCCCCCTTGAGAAATATCCAGCTGAAGAGCAGTAGCAGCAGTAGTAATATCCGCTCTAGCGGTTGAGATGAGAAAGGGAGGGGGGGGGGGGAAGAAGAAACAAAATAATACAGGGAATTAAGCCCTACTTGAGAGGATCACTAGCCATGCTGGGGATAATGGCAAGCTAGTAAGAAAAAGAAACCCAACCCATTAGAATAGGAATTTAAGCTGTGCACAAAATAAAAGGTAGGAAAAGAAAGCAAAATACGCCGGACAAAAAGGAAAACTTTAAACAGAAAAAGGCTAAGCCAAAGCCCTACGAGGAAGAGGGAAGAATGAATTAATTTTCGTTATTTTGCAAAAAAGAGCCCTATATCACGGGCACGCCATTCCTTCCCGAATTCTGCCCAATACTACTAAACAGATGTGAGGGCGGTAATCGCTCCTGAATATCCGGAGATTGTCCTCTAGGTGAAGGTGTAGTTGGCATGGGGACGTATCCCTCGCGGTGACGGCGAATATATGACGCGAGCACGCCCAGGCAGACAAGCAAGAAGACAAGGCCGAGCGCGATGGCGAGGGAAATTAGGATTACGAAGCCTTTTGCTAGTTTTTTGCCTAGGGGTTTCTTGTTAGTAGCTGATAAGAGGAGTACGGGGGGGATGAACCAACCTCCAGATGAAAATTTCTGTTGTTTCTGAGAGAACAAAGAGACAATAGTTCCGGGTCGGTTGTCTGCGGTGGTGGCAAGGAGTAGAGGCTTCCAGCTTGTACCATCGAAGGTTGCGGCAGAGGCATTGCCAAAGTTAGGGAGGTTAAGGGATCCCATGGCAAGGAGTACTTGATTATCGTCAAGGAAGTCGTTAGAGTCGTTACCGTCTTGGAGCTCAAGAACCTGGATGTTCCTGATGACGGTATTGTCCCCGAGACCAGCTATTGCGGGGGTTAGCAAATGGATATCAGGGACATATTTGGACAACATACTCAGAGCTTGGAACTTCCGATCACTCTTAAGTTTCATCACATAAGCAGCCCCGCCATTCGCGCTAGTGCCAGAGATGAAGATAGAATCAATAGTATCGGCATTCACAGCAATGCTAGTAACTGGTCCAGGGATGTTGGTAATATCACCCTCAAAGGCGCGCCAATCGCGAGACTTTGCATTGTAGATCGCGAGATACGTAGCAGTATTATTGATGTTCATATCACCCCCAACAAGCAAGGTATTGACATCGGCCCAGTATAGGGTGTTAATTTGCCCAGAAATATCAAGCTTAGAGGCCTCCCATTGCCTAGCATCATTGTCAAAGATGCAAAGGGCTGGACAAGGCAGGGAACCGGCTTGGTCGAACTTTCCGGCGACATAAACCTCCTTCTTATTATTGGGACGACGAGTGATCGCATGAACTTCCACGCCATTGGCACCTATCACCTGTGTTAGACAAACGTCCTCCAACATATAGGGAAGAGGCACTTACCTTGGAGCCCAACAGGCTGCTCACTCCCGACGAACGACATGGTGGACATATCCCACACAGCCACTCCATCAATATCGTTATTGCCAACCCTGCCGGTAATCGAACCGCCAATAAACAACAGTTGATCGATAATAAGCATCGAAAGAACAAGGCTAGAAGCATCGAGCGAACTTCCTATCCCAATGACAGAATTATTCGCCGATTTGTTATCAATGATTGCGACGTTGTTGACGGTTCCACCGTTACCATGGGCAGAAAAGTGACCACCAAGGATAGTGTAGTTCTTGCCGTCGTTGAGATAAAACACCCCAGTAACGACGCCCGTGAAATCTGAAGAAACGACAGTTCGCTTTCGATTAGCAGGAGCCTCCTGGTTGCTGATGAGTTGAACAGGGAAGGCTTGGACGTCAAGGCCGTTCTTAGAACGAAGAGAAACGGCACCAGGTGCTGCATCGGTCTGGGAAGTCATAGAACCAGAGTAGAGGATATTGCTATTAGGGACATCAACGGAAGCCGAAAGAGTGCCCCCGAGTGAGATACTCTCATTGGACATTCGTTCCAACCATTGCTTTTCAGACGGAATCCAGACAGCAAATCCCTCGACATTCATAGCACCAGCGTTGGCACTGTCCGCTCTGATCGTGGTGAAATCGCCACTAACAGCGATCCCGTCCCTTGCTCCACGAGTAAGGTTCAAAGGGATATGAACCAACTCTCTGACGCGGCCATCAACACCAGCTCCTAGCCCACTCCATTCCTTCGTCTTGGTATTGTAACTGGCAACAAAACCTAAACCAGTCGTGGGGCTAGAATTGGTGTTTTGAAATTGGCCACCAACATATAAGAGATCCCCTTGAAGTAGTAGAGAGTTGACCGGTGCATCCAAACCACCCTTAGTTACAGGAGCGACACCACTAGGGCCGATAGTAAAAATATGTTGGAAGCTATCATCTTTGGCCGAGAATTCACCAGCTACATAAATGGTATCATCCTTAGAAACAACTGCCTTGACCTTAGCACCAGTGCGCAATCGGCTTCCAGCGGTACTAATGACCGACTTGGCAACATCAGAGGCCTTCGGGACGTCAGTCTGCTTAGGGTCAAACTCGTAAAGACCGTTCAGCTCCAAAGAGCTAGAATCGGATCCATCCTCACTCGTCCCGTTGCGTGTCGAGTTGCTGAGCATCTGGAACTGGACCTTCTGCGCAACTATATTGACCACTGGGGATGATTGACTAGTAGCGGGGGTGAGAGTGACCCTAGGACGGAAGGTATCATCAGCAGCATCGACAAATCCTCTGTACACAGTATCATATTTGACGTAATCGTTGGTCTGAAAGTAAGGCGGAGCCGGTTGGGGAGCCCCAGTCTTAGTATATGTTCCAGTGACATTGACTTGGCCTCTAGCAGGGCAGCTGCCGTCTTGCCGGCAGCCTGGTGTGTACATGAGTACGAAATACTCTCCAGACTGCTGGATATGCGGCTCAAAAACAACAGAAACTGTCTCTGGCTGAGCCATGTTAATGTTTGTAGAGAGATACTCCGAGTCCGTTTGTAAGCCCTGGGTCCGGAACCATCGCCCGGTGACAACAGAGCTAGACTTGGCAGAAACACCCCCACACGACGGCTCGTTCAAATCTGCCACCGCAAAAGCATAAATGTCTAAGGATATTTGTTAGTTTGCACATCAACAGTCTGAGACGACAAAAAACAGCTCAACATACCATCTTGGAACAACTCAATGCCAGCAAGTCCGCCACCAGCACCGTAGAAATCAAGAATATCCACACGAATGCTGTTCATGCTAACTTCGTTCACGAAAAAGAAGTCTTGGAAGTCAGCCGTGGCAGAAAGAGGGCACCAAGCATCACAGCTGGTGGATGTATTGGTCACAGGATCGGTGTAGGTGAGGTTCATTATTCCATTCATAGGGAACGCAGTGAACCTGAAAAGTTTCGTCCCACGACCCTCAAAGTTGGCATTGCGCAACCTCAGCTTGGTGGGCTTAAACGAAAACTTGAAGTTCGCTGTCCAAGATCCCTTCTGTCCATCCCTCAATAACCACTGTTTCTCCTTCCCAGTGGAGCAGACAATAGCGGCCGAATTGTTAAACCCACTCAGGTTGGTAGTCTGCTCAGTAGTAATATCCGCCGAAGCTAGATTAATAGTCTGAGCGTGCCTGACACGGGGACTCGAAGCATTGACAAGGTTATTAAAAGTCCCACCAAACACAATGGTATCATTCGGAGACTTGGTGATTGTCTTGACTGGCTCATCAAATCCGTCAAACGGGAGGTCCTTCCACCCTGTCCCATCCACCCAAGCAATAGCATTACTAGAGTTGGAACCAGTAACCATAAATTCCCCACCAACATAGACTGTATTCGTCTCTTTATCACAGAGCAAAGCATGAACTCTCCCGGACAACCCGTTCAAGGTTGTCACCTTTCCATCCTGAGGATTGAACAACGCTACACCACTAGCCGGCACATTCCCCAGGCTTGTGAAATTCCCACCAACAAATATCCCTTTTACCGTCCCATCTTTCAACTCGTGCACGCAGAGAGCTTGTATCGCGGCGTCAGCCGAGGCCAGCGACGTGAATATCCCGTTGGGCAGCTGTGACAGCAAGCTCTGAGACCCATTAGAAAACAACAACGACTCCGTTTGACCCGAGTACTGGTAGAGGGAGATCGCATTGAAGTCACCGGCGAGAGCGACTTGACCGAGGCCGTCGAGGTTGAAGGATGGTTGTGGAACTGCAGTTGCATTTAAAGCACTCGCCAACACGGCAGACAGAGAGAGCGTTCCCCATAGCCTGCGCGACAGCGAAGATGTCGGAGCAAGCAATGAGGGGAACCTCATGCTTGCGCCAACCTTTATGGAAGGGGGGGATTATAATCTCTTGGAATCCACGATGGCTGCTGGAACCCTTTGTAGCCAAATAAAAAAAATTTAACGTTCGGAGTTTCGAGGTTGGTGAATAAGTTAAGGCTAGACGGCTAAGGAAAAGAGGGAAAAAGGAGTCACGGCGGTAGGGTCGGGGCGAGAGAGATGGGGGTTCGGGCTGGGGGTAGTGGATTTCGGGTGGCCGGCAATGGAGAAGCGCTAATTGGATGCAGGAACCGCCGGGACCTGAATTCAAACGGTTAATTTGGGAGGAAAACGATCAACACGGTTGGAAAGTAGCCACAAGGGAAGAGGAGGTAGAAAAACACGGGAAGAAAAGTACCCAGTTGGTGGAAGTGAAAGTGATCGAGATGTATCAATCAGCTTTCACCAGAAAGAAAATCTCATCAAGACCCAGCTCAGTGGGGCGGACGAAAAAGAGAGAGAGAGGGTCACCACTGGCTAGGCGCGGTGTTGTTTGTATGTATGTATGTATTCGTTGGCTAGTTGGGGGGGAGGAGAAAATGGAAAGGGAAGGGCAGGAATTACAGGTCTCAGTTGGCGACTCGGGGGGCTGCGTGGCTGACCCAAAGATGAGCCCGCCCAAGATTGAAAACCGAGAGGAAATCAGAAGGAGAAAAAAAGAAGGCTCTAACAAGGCCGGGCCGTTGGAGGTGAAGAATTGTCTGAATAAGAATAATAAAAGAGAGTGAATAAAAGAGAGTGAAAAGGAAAGGAAAAAACGAGTGTACAGAGTTCAATGGTTGAACAAACAAACGAGGAAATTCAATTGGCGGTTGTTTCGACACCGCGAGCGAGCGACGAGCAAGAGAGTCCCTAAGGGAAAAAAGGGAAGGAAAGCAAACAGGGAAAAAGTGGAGGGAAAGGGTCTCTCAAGGCTTCAATTGCCCAGCACGAGAGAGCCCTGCAAATAACCTTTTTGGGTTCCAGCTCGAGCACCCAAGAGCACGAGCAAACAAAACACAGCACGGCACGTTAGCCTAACGGTGCCGGTGGTCGAATGGTAGTTTAAGCTACAGTAACCTCTAGATAACGACACAAGTTACAGTTCCAGTTCCGGTGCCAATATCCGTACCAGCAGCATTCAAAGGGTATGGACAGACTGGCAGCATTCCACTCCCAAACCAGCTCCCTCTCGCCCCCCGAGCAAACAAGCACGAGAAATATCACACAGTCCCGTACTGTACGGTACTCACTCCTACTCCAAGACCCGCCCATCATTCCCCCCTTTTCGGTCGTACATGTATTGTGCTGTACTCGTACAGTGACTCTTCCTCCAAAAGCAGCTCATCCCAATCCCAATCCAATCAAAACACCCTGACACTTTCAAGCCAATAGGGAGCACTTACCCACCCCAACACCCTAGGAAGAAAGGATGGAAGGGAACAGGGGAAGGAAAAAGGGCAAAAATCAAAAAAAGATCAACATCAACCCCCATTCGGATAGTAATCTCAGACCCGTTTCATTGATCTGTCGCATCCAACGCTCCATGTTTCTGAATCCGCGAGTAGGATTGCTCTTTGCGGAGAAACGCGTGCGAGAGGCTTTTTTCTTCTTCCTCTCATGCACTCGAGGGTCCCTTTTCGACATCTCATCTTGACAAAAAACATAACGTGGAGGAACGAACTTTTTAACTTTTTTTTGTTACCATAATTAATTTTTATGTAAACACCCTGGGCTCGAATCCCAGTGCTGTGTTGCTGGCGGGCTGCCCGATTGCCGTATATCGCGCGCGGCGCTGGTACAATATGAACTGTACCTTTAATTGATTACGCGAGTAGAGCAAATCTATTGGGCCGAATCCCAGTACTGGTGTTGTTACTCGAGCACGAAGACTGTCGCAGCAACCAGCTCACTCGATCACAAGTACCTTACCGTACTGTACCCCCCCACCGGAAACCCAAAACGCTGCCAGTAGAGTACCGGTATTCTCACAAGCACATCTGCCCTTGCTGGTACACAAACGGTAATATACGGAATGTATTACACTCTCGTCCATTGGTCACTGCCAGATGAACCCCTCTAATTGGATTAACTCTCTATCACGGAGGGGAAAAAAATATTGGCCGGTTCCTAAATTAGGAAAATCCGCCTGCCTCGTTCTTGTCCACCATCAGCCCATACCGCACGCTGGCCATCTAACGCCTCCGTCGTCGCTTTACCCTATCAGCGAGGGTGGTCACGCCTTCCAGCTCCAGCGACACGTTCTGGTCCTCCCTGTTCCTCGCCTCCAACTTTAGACTCCTCTTTGCTTTTCTAACCACCCCCTGCTCAACTACCGTTTCCTCTTTGACGGCATTATCCTTGTCGTCTACCAATACCCGGTCGAGTTTTACCCCTTCTCCATCCTCGGCTTCCTCTTTGATATTTTCCGTCTTCATCTTCTCAACTGCTGTCCTCTTGGTAGTGGTTTTCTCGACCTGGACTTCAGCCTTCCCCTCCTCTGTTTTAACATCTGCAAAGGCCTTCAGATCCGCGGTAAAGAGTACCTATTATTATAATTGTCCCTATGATCAGCTTCCCGCTGCCTTGGGCTCCGCATCTATCCACGTATAAATTAAGTGCATTACTAACCGAATGTGCCCACCCAGCTTCCTGCCCCCATAACTTGCGGAAGTGGTCCCCAATAGCTTCGTAGGTAGCTTTAGTCAAACTCTTATGCTTGCCACGACCGAAGCCGTAGTCTCTCTGCACGATCTGCCAAACTAAGAAATTTTCGGTCAGCTTGAACCACCACGTGTGCAGGGTGGGTGGCCCTAGGTGGGCGGAGTGATAGACAAACCATGAGTATCAACAGGCACAGCCTCAGTCTTATCCAAACTCATCAGGCAAACGCAATCCGCGACCTTCGGTCCCACCCCAGAAAGTTCAAGCAAGGCCTCGTGTGCATCTCTATAATCAACCTTCCTCAACCCGTCCAACCACCCCGCCGGCCGCTCTTGAGTTATTATCCTCGCAGTGGTAGATATATATTTTGCCCGATAGCCAAATCCCAGCTCCCTTAACGTTTGCTCCGTCCCATCGCCCATCAATGTCCCCGGCGGCGGGAAGTCATGATAGGTGTGCCCATCAATTTCGCCCAATTTGGGACCGAAAGTCGCGCATAGTTTCTCCACCTATCGCGTCACCAATCAGCCACAGGAGACACAGATAGATAAACAAAGTGCTGGAACAAGGCCCACTACCATCTGCGAGATCCTCGAGATATTATTATTAGACGAGCAAATAAAGCTCACCAAGTTCTCCCACGGATCCTGTCGTAGCATGCGTATGCCCGCGAAGCGAACAGCCTTCTTAAGGAAGTGCGCATCCGCGGCACTCCATCTTTCGTAGAGCTCCGTGAGGTTGACGTCCAGGTTGAAGTAGTCACGGATGAGCTCCGCCGTATCATCTTTCTGGGGAGCCGTAGCAGTCACGGGAAATATAGCGCGGTAGTGCAATTGCGAGTCTTCCTGCCGAAGCGTCAAGATCCGGCCGTTCAGTGCGCAAGTCCTGGAAACAAATCAACGCCCGAGCAAACAAAATTGTAGAACACGGGAGGGGGTAACCATTCGCCGGGATTGGAAGCTTTCCATCTATCGGTTCGTCTGTTAATCTCCTTTCTTTCTCTCCGTTCTCTCCAGATTGTGGTGGGCAGTTGCCGACGGATAATAAAATTACCTGAAAGATTGTCCGCAGCGGAGCACGGAGGATAGACAAAGTTCGCTGAGAGTTAGGGGCAGCTTGTGCCATTCTCCTTTTGCCAGGGCCATTGGGAGAGGGTGTTTGTCTGGATTTGATTTGGGCGAAAGGATTCGACGCGAGGGGAGGAGCGTGGTGTTGGAATTGAAATCGAGATCCTAGGGGTGAGCCGTGTTGAAAAGGTGCTTGGCGGGATTTTTTTTTGGTCTGTGGAACGATGTGAAACGACGTGATGGGTTGTGATTAGTACTTTTTTCTGCCACTTTCTGGTGTATTGAGATTTGATAGCAAATGTTTTGATAATTGCTACATGGCAGTCTACGCTACAACTGCAGTACCGGTAGTTACTATGGTAGTGCCCTACGCAGTTGTTCACTCGGTCATTCAAAGCATGAGCGACTCGAACTACTCCGGAATTACTCTTGTTGAGCTTCTCGGCGGGCGTTCATATTCCGTTGAAGGGGTAGTCCTGGAACCCACTGCCCTGCAGGTTTGCATGAGCGGAGGTGGGTCTCCTACTTCTTGTACCGGTACTCGAGCAGCTGTCTCATATGTACAACAACGCATTCCACTATCAAGCGTCTAATAAATCTGCCCGAAGAATGTGAAAAAGTACAACTCAACAATTTTAGACCAAGCATTTTAACCACTTTTGTTTGCAACCCATGGTCCCTCTTTTCAGACCCCGGATTAATAGGGAGCAAACCATAAAACCCCAATATAACGCCAATCCAGCCAGTGAGAAAGAAAGAAAAAGATAATGTTGTACATATTTCACCGTATGTCATCTGCTTCTTCTGGGTCGGTAGGGGATAATGCTCAAGCCCCGCCCTGTCCCGAGAAGGAAATCCTCACGCGCTTCGGCCCAGGCGTCTCTACTTCAGACGGGCTCTCCGACTCGTCCTCGCCCTTTCTCCTCTTCTTCTTATTCCTAACCGTAGTTCCAATTCTTGGTGCGTTCTCCGCAACCGTAGGAGTGGAGCTATTCGTAACAGGCGTGGTGTCATCCTGCTGCTTGAGCTATTTCTCACAGAGGCAGATATATCAGATGTCACGTGATCACCACTTCTCGATAGGGTGAAGAACAAACCTTGGTCGCAGCAGAAGTCAGCGATGAATGCGAGAAAATGCGGTCCGCATCGCTAATATTGTTCCTCCTCCTAGCGGCAGTCCCTTTAATGTAATTATCGAAGCCTTTGACGATGTTTCCGTTCTGGGTGTCCTCCAGGTACGTGATCTCGCACTTTGCGATGTTTTCCTCGTACACGGCCTACGCCACCTTAGCCACCGGGCGCACACAATCAAGGTGGATTCCAGAGGGGGCTCACGAGAGTTTTGTCCAGTCCGCGCTTCCGCTGTATCATATCCCGGAGGTCCTTGCGGATCTTCTCGTAGTAGGGCATGCCGGCCTTATCTGGCGCTCCCGGAAGCGCAGGGGGAGCGGTGGCCGGAGCAGCTGTGGGAGCGGGAGCCACAGGGGTTCGTTCGACGGGAGTTGCAGACATTTTAGAGGGTGTTTGGTGGGATTATGGTGGTTGTGGTGGTGAAGAGATCTATCGCGAAGGAAGGCTGGAGGTGACGCGACGTTGAGAAGATTGCGTTTAACGCTAACCAGTTTTGGGTATATCACGTGGGCGATATCAGGCCATCAGATGTCACTCGAATAGGGAGTTTGACTCTTTTACCTGGACAATACTCATTTTGAAGTCAGGAGCAACGCCCTGAACAAGATTGTCGCAAGCTAAAAATATTGTAGTACCTCCATGTCATACACCTATTGATGCACAGACACCGCCCGCATCCTGTCTTACTCTCGGCCAAACTCACCTTCCTCGATCATTGATGTCCCGGCTGTGATTGCTCCTTTGAACACAGAGGGCCTTCTTGCTACCAATTAGTGACCAAGGCCTGTAACTTCTTGAAAATGGGTCGGCTTCTACGATGCGGTCAATGGACAATAACGCAAATGGTGGTCTTTAAGCTGAGGGAGAAAAGTCTGGATCCATCACTGGGTCTCCCATAGGTCCCGTAGGCGATTGAGCTCGGGGAATACTTCTTGGTCCCCTCCAAGGCTCGAAGAGGAGAGTCTTCACTTCTAGTGTGCCACTCTGGAACAATATTCTGTGAAATACCGATGGCTATATGAAGTTCCCAAGTTGTATTCTTTGCTATTATGGTGAACATAGCTAATCCCCAGTAGACCCCTGGTCCATACTATGCTCTTGGTGTTCACAGCCACAACTTCCAAGGCGTTGGTATTTTATGGATGGGGATAGTATCATCTTAAGAGATGCAAACCCCCTCGCACTTAGAATTGGCTCTTTGATATAGGACAGTCTAGTTTCATGCGACCATAAATAGCCTCGAGGGCAGCTGCAGTAAAAACTAATCGCTCTAGCATTCATTCACTGCGAGGTTTTCTCCACCAAGTCCTTAGGTACCATAGGAACTCGAATAATTGGACCATGTGCTAGGACGTTGGAGTCGCCCCTCTTAGTATGGTCTGGTGTTTTCTTTTTCTTTTTTCTCCTCTCTCGGGGTGCGAATTTTTGGTGTGTTTTTTGCCCCTTTTCCTGAGGAGGAAATTTCGGACTACATAGATGGTCCAACTATTCAAGTTCTTACGGTAATGAACAAAAGGGTCCTTTGATCACACAATATCACCTGCTCACTCCACCAACTTGACTGGTATGATATTTCCTGACTTTGCGGATAGAGATTGAAGAATTATCATTTAGTTCATGATCTCACACCCCTTTGACGGTCCAATACTTGTAGGGCTAAGAGCGTGACTTGCTGTCTGTCTACTTCTTTCTAATACTTAAGTGCGAGTTTTATATTTGTAATTGGTAATAAGTATGTATCTGAAAAAGAGTCTAAAGAAATGCCATGCCTCGATACCCCTAAGTCTACTGCATGTCACTCAATCCATCCAAAAAAAAGAGAGGGAATAAGGGAGCTGTTTGTAAATAAAATAATAGAAACCAAAAGGGCGGATGGGCATCATAGGCTATTCTCCCTGAAGCTCCTTTTCTAAGATTGCCGGCACCAATAAACCACGATTTCCGCGGGATGGTGCTGTACCCCCCAGGTGGTCAACAAGAACCGGGGTAGGCGATACCATCAAGAGAGGTAAAATGTATACTACTTTTGCGGACATTTCAGGAAACTTTGCACCTCCGAGCCATGAGCCATACTGGGGGTAACTTTCCAGGTCTACTTCCTTGTGTCTACTTTAAAACATGGGAGTATAGTAGTGCTTAGCTATCCATATATGGCCTGTTGAAGTTGACATCGCGCCCTACCGGTAGCTTCCCTGCTCGATAATGGTAGTACATGAGAGTGGTTTTTAGCCATAAGGCGCCCCTGACCTGTTTAACATCTTTCCATTCCAACGTCAGGTTCACCACTGCGCAGTGACCATTACTTCTTGCAGCCTGCAGGAGTGGTGTTTGGGGACACGCTGGGCTTGGGATATTACGTTAATATTTTCCCATTCCAGGCAGGCTGTCAAAGTGGTGCTTGACCGCCTCTGTCTGGTCTGTCGGGGTTGAAATCTCCTTCACAACGGCTAATCCGTCATTTGTGGGCGTTGACCCCTCCATGGTTTGTGGCCTTGTAATTGGCAAATCCTCAGCCGAGAGATAGCATCACAACTCCCTCGTATCTATCGTATTCTAACCAGCTTGCGCTAACCCTGTTGGTCTATAACTTGTGTTCCACTTGTCAGGGTAAATATGCTTCTTTCCTAGTGGTAACTTCACTATTTCTTCATGCAAGCTGTTTTTCGAACTTTCCTTCACAGAGAACGAATAGGTGAGGAGCTAAAGAAACCTAATACTTGTAGGCGTGCTAGAGCGCCTGTAGATATAATCTTGTGAAAATCTCCACAGGCGGATTGTGCTGTGCCAATAGAGGAGCTGCTTCACAACTTAGGGATTCCCAGCTCTAGGATAGCTATTCTCCAGTGAGATTTCGTGAAGATGTCTAAGTCTAATTGTCAAGACTTGTCAACAGAATCTATTTCAACCAGAATTTGAAGATTATCTAAGAGGTCAGTATAAAATGTGCACCTTGCTTAGATGCGATTTTAGAATTTCCGTCCGGGGATAAATTTCGCGGTACAGGATTTGAACTAGCCCGCTGTAACAAGTTGGTGCCATGGTGGGCAAGGGGTGGCCACTACCTGTCCTCATTGTTGAACATATGTCCTTGGTGAGCTACAAACCTTTTTTCGTGGGACGATGATCTGATGTTCGTCATATAACTGGACCTCGCGTCCAGGTATGATATCTAGAATTCCCCTCCTTGGATAATAGGGTTCGAGGGATAAGTGCACATAGCGTACGATAGGATACACTAGCCCTCCGTAAACCCACCAGATTCCGTTCGTCGGGCTAATGTGAAAAAAGCCAAAGCGCTTTAGACCTCAATGGAGATAGAAAGGGGGGGGGGGGGGGGGGTTATGCATGGGATACAGAGGGGCAGAATAAACCCCGATTTAGGTTTTTTTTACCTGCCAGATTAGCCCCGGCATTGCTGATGAGGATATTATGGGCCTGACTTGGTTCTTGCTTAGCAGCATCCTCCTGCACGTCGTCCTCCTCATATGCTACCAAACTCTTATATCTATGATAAGACTTTTGTCTAGCCATCCCTCAAACCCTGCAGGCTGTCTATCTGAAGTCCATTTATTATAAGGAAGCCTAATCAGCACTTGCTAAGAGTTGGAGGAATACATCACCACCAGCCATCAACTTTTGTAGCGTGGGATACCGTTTTCCGGTGCCACATCTTACAGTTGCAGTTTACGACACTGTAGATGTTTACCAGTGATATACGATACGGTAGAAGGAATCGAGCCGGAAAGGAAAAAAAACTGAATTCCAGCCTTCGGCCGAGACAAATAAGTTAAAAAGGAAAAATATAACGAACATTACTGGGAGAAGTAACTCCAATGCCCAGAAAGTGAGGTTCTGTTATTCCGGCTCTTACAGTGCCTTAGAATCTCTCGTGATTCGCCATCCGTCGGACCTCTGACCTCCCAGTGAGGAGGCAAAAGCTTTTCAGAAGAGTTAGTGCTTTCTTGTCACGGTATAGCCTGAGCTCTGTTAACTTGTTGGGCCAAACCTGCCGTGGGCTAATGTGGTGGCATTTGATGGCAATCTGATGGCGAATCGCGAGAGAATTTTACCGCTCCCCATGAGAATGCCCCGCCATCCCATGTTACTCTCTGTATAGCCTCGGTCCAGAGTCTCGCATCCACTCCATTGCCCCCGCCTAGAGTGGTGGACTGCGACCAGGCAAACATCCTAGCTTACGATTCCTCTCCCAACTCGTAGCCCTAATGCACATGCCTACTATACGGGATCTCGGTCTGGTTCGGCCGGGTCCTATGAGGATATGCTGCCAGTTTTTACTGCTCGAGAGGAATTAGCAGGCACTTGTTATTCGAGCATAGAACTAAAGGATTACACATCCGCCCAGCGCAACCTAATTCTTCCGCCTGGGGTATAAAAAAGAGTCTTATGCCAACTATACGTTGCTTAGTAGTAAATGCGCTACTTACACTCGGAAAGCTCAGGTGTCAAGAAGCACCGGGCGTGTCACGGGGAATGTCAGATCCGGGATCTTACACACTGGCTTCCTCCGCCACCCGCCGTTGGGTGCCAATGCGCTGGGGGAGGGGGGGGTGGGCAGATCGTCGTAGCCCCTCTTCACACTGGCACCATATCCCCATTATCACACCATCGCCACCCATTGGGCTAAAAAGAGAACCAGAAAAAAGGTGATGAAGGGAGACCTATTCATACACCATCACTCGGGTAAATAGCTGACAAAATGCCTATTATAACCCCCCTCGGTATTCCTATCCTGAACCCTCCCGCGAGCCCGCCACTCCAAAATTACAAACCTCCACCCTCTTCCAAATCACCCAGCTCCCGGCGGGAGCAGCAGAGGTGTTAGGGAAAGAAACAAATCATCACATGTCAATGGCTGCCCGACCCCTGCTGGTGGAACGGAAATTCGGCTGGCCGGGTATTACTCGCCTAGAGCTATTCCATTTTCTCCCCCTCCCTTCCTTTTCCATACAGGTTCGACTGGCGGTGGTAGCAGTGTTTTACCCATTAGCTCTCGGACATGCCGTGATGCTACTCTAGCGCTGAGGAGGAGGGGAGGATTCATCCTGTTTTGTTTAATTCAAAGGGCAGGGAAAGTTTCTCGTAATTGAGCGAGGTTTGTGGGCATGGCTCCCATTACACACCGTGAAATTTAGCTTTCCCGCGGAGATTTTAGTGTCATGCGATAGTAGTTGTGTTCGCGAACGCCGTTCAATTGCGGGTACGGTCAGTGCATTGCATATACGGGCCTTTCCGGAGGATCCCTCGCGGGGAGCTGATCATGTGTGATTCCTGAGGGTGAGCGAGCGTGTTGGAACAGTCAATTAGACGTACAGGTTGGGCTGGACAGGGTGGGGCGGAGCCCAAAGCAGTGGAATGCCCAGTGAGGAACTGAGGAAAAACTTCCTTCGGCTCTCCGCCTCAATGCCTTGCTCGATGTTCCTACCGTACTCGAGTAACGTCTGCCGGCGGCGCGCCGGGGCAGCGCTGCATGAGCAGACCACCCCTGAATGGAAATATAGTGACAACGCGGATAAACTATCGTACCTGAGCGGCCTCCCCGAAGCCCGACCCGCAGAGACACCCATCAAGCGCCAGGACCCAGATTAACGAGGGAGGACATTACAGCATAGTTTCCCTTCGGTAGCCTCCACATAGAAGGTCACGAATTATCATATAGGCCACGCGACGATACTAGCTATATCCTAGCTAGAGCACCGCCATCTGAGCTCAGCATCCTCCGATCTTTCCATCTCTTCCCTCAAGCTGATTTAGCACGTGAGCCAAATAGCCAAACAGGCTTGACCTGCAGCCCCATTCGGACCCCCCGGAAGTCTAATGCAAGGTACCAGCTGAATCCCCCCCACAGTGAACAGTGTCGCTTTACACGAGTGACATCTTGTGAGCCCTTACTCCGGGAAATTAGGGGACCACTTCCATTGGGTGATGACAGTGCACTAATACCGCACTGACGAAGAGTAATCAGACCCGGAGGCTCACCGGATAACTCAACAAGACAAAACAAAACGGAGCCTGTCCGGGTGGATAGACGGAAAGACCTTAGTAAGCTGTTAAAATTACCTCCGAAGGCGTCGGAGAAATCGTAATAATAATAATAATAACAATGACGATAATAATGGAAAAAACCCCACACGTGCTACACAAATCCCGAAGATAACTTACAGATGCAGTATGGATTATACGGTATCGATAACCACACATCCATCCATCATGTCACCAACACCTCAGCAATAAATCGCCCAACAACCCCGCAACCTGGTGACCACCCGAAAGAACCAAAGGTGATTAGAACGGAATGAACCCCACGAGAAATTCTGCAAGGTACCGATCAGAAGAAGCGAGATCACACAAAGGAAAAAAGGTTTTTTTTTAAATTTTTTTTATAAAAAAGAGTGGGCCCACACGGAAATACTAGCGTCAACCCTTGAGCAAAACTTACGCCGACGGGAGGGTATTAGGGCAGACCATCGCGCGCCCGCACCAAGCAGTCGGAAGTATCCAACTACAGGTGAGGGATTTTAGATGGACAGATACTTGTAGATGGAAAGGTAAATCCCCACCCCCCTTCGCCCCCAGCCTCCCAAACTGGATCTCGGAACATCCATTTGCTCGCGGACTCCATCTCTGGCTCACTCGCACCTGGCAAACCTAAAGATTGGATTCACCCACCCACCCACCCACGTGATTCATGCGATTATTCTCCCGCAATCACCTTCCCGCTCCGGTGTGACAGCCTCTTCTATTCTCTCCCTCTGGGAACGCGGGTTCAAGCCCACGGCCTCATATCCCCCTCCCTCCCCCCCTCCCTCCCCCCCTCCATCCATCCAGATAGCTAGCTACCCTGCGGTGCAAATCATAATCATATCCTCATTCTATATCTCCCCCGCTAAACCTCCCGAAATCCCATGCTTACCTACCCATCCCGGTGATCCTTCAGCTATGGGGTGTGTCCATCTGGGCGTAATTTCCGCGAACCCCTGACATGATGCCCATACATATGCCTCTTTCAGAGCCCGTGCCTGCAGCAGATCTCACAAAATCTCACTCGCGGGTTGGGGGGAGGGGAGGATTATGTGACTGCCCCGCTCAATCATTTGGTTCTGATTATTCAAGGACGGGGGGGGGGGGTCAGTGAGGGAATGAAGGTTGCCTAGAGGAAAGTTGATTACCCATCTCGTGCGGGGGTGGTTCTTCCGCTGTTTTCCTTGCATATGGTATTGGTACAGTATAGCACCGTACTGTTTTCTAGGAGGGGGAGGGAGGGATGCACCCGCGTACGTATATATGTATGCAGGAGAGCGCGGTGCTGTACCACCGCCTCCCTACAATACCCCTAATGTCGAAGCGTTTTTAAAAAGGACTGCCATCGCATATAACCAAAATCCGACCCTTTTGCTTGGATCTGGGCTGAATGCGGCGGCCGTTCTTTTTTTTAAAAAACGCTTGGACACTACAGGTGCAGTACTATCCGCATATGCGATGCGCATATGGGAGTGAGTGAGGGAGAGAGTGTGTGACAAGACACGGCGGGAGAAGGCTATCCTCGCAGCCCTGCACAACGGTGGATAAATCCAAGTGCATTCATAAGTTAGGTATGTACATAAACGTCGTATGCTGACCCCTTAGCATCCGTCCGCAAAGAAATTTGCCCCGGCGATATTGCCATGTCCAGGTTATCGCTCTATAGAACTAATCGACTCGGCAATTGAAAGGGATGTGCGGTGCTCAAGTGCAGCACGTATGCATGCAGGTGCCGGTGGTACAGAGAATCAGGTCCCGGTGAATAGAATAAAGTAAGGAAGAAAAAAAACGGTTGTACGGTCTTAGCGATAAAGGCAACCTATCCCCTTCCCCCTAACTACAGAGATGATCGAGTCATGTTACATCCACTCCTAGAAATAAGGGCGATCATCTTCCCAAATATCTATCACACTCTCGTTATGATGCCCAGTAGACTCTGGACTTCCGAGCTCGTTTGATCTGGGCTCTTTGAAGAACGGAGTTCCGAAAATTGGTGTTCCCTGAATAAATGGGATAGCTTCAGCCCCCAGGCAAGAGCCCATTGATAGATGGAGCTGCATGCCGGAGCGTATACCGAGGGTTTCTGGGGGGGTTGCGAAATTGACCACAAGCTTGCTGGTAGTTTTTGCTATTCCGTTCACCTCATCCCAAGTTCATCTAAATTCACCGGGGGGTGGAGTGGTGATTGTCAAGTTAGATGTCCACGCTACTTTCCCTGGCGGGGGGAGGCGGGTACTATATTGTACTCGTACAGCGCAGTACTGTACGTTTCTTTCGCCGGCAAGCTTGCATAAGCGACTTACTCGGCAACAGTGGAGAGGAAGGAATAATAAAAGGATAAAGAAAAATATCGGTATTATATCTGTACCTTAAAATCTCTTAAGATCCTCTGTCTCAGTCGGCCTAGGATAGGTCCAGTTTGACAAGTTAACAGAATTGCGAATGCCGGTTAACGAGATCCGATACATGTAGTGAGTTGACCGTATACCATGTCAAGAAAACGCTAATCCTTCCTAGGGGCATTTTGGCTCGGAATCCATAGATTGCAGGGCTAACGGAGATACCGTAGCAGCAATGATTAAAAACTAGGAATGAGGGGAGGGAGGGGGGGGGGGGGGGAAGAGGGGAATGATAGATGATAATGAGGCCAAGACAGCTAGATATCCAACTGCCGGTATGAGGCTCGATGGTATGCACAGTGCAGCTGGCAGTACAATACTAGCGAATTTCAAAGATATCTGGACACTTATGGGGCCCGCGGGTACGAGTACACGTACTGTACTGTACTGTACTAGTACTCCCGCTCGACATGTACATGTTCCCGGCATGTACGAAAGGGCAAGAGAGAGAAAAAGAATCGAAAGGGAAAAGAAGGAGGGGAAAAAAGCGATACGGTATAACAACATCAGAATTTAGTTATTAATTCTTCCCTTTTTAGCTCCAGGAATGTAGTGGTCTGGTGGTGGCCGGGGTGCTTCCATTGGCTGATTGGCGGGTCATAACCGCGCATGTTATGAAAGACTGTTTATTGTGAAATATTACCACAGCAGAGAGAAGGGGAGAAAAAAAAAGGGATCAACCCCTGCGCGACGGGACCTCTTCTCAGCTCCAGTCTTCTCCAGTCGTCGCGCCATCGATGGATTCCCATCTCATACGGTACCCTACAGCACAACACAGCACCATGCCATGCCATGCCGGTTGGAACTGCGGATTCCTGACCAGATAAGTCGACCACAATTGCGGGACGCCCAAACACGCACCAGTCTAAATACATAGTCCCTACTGATTGGTCGAATCTTAGTAATCCTAGCCTACAAGCCAATCAGTGGGACTTGTGTGTTTGGGCGGGTCGTGTACTCGTACTAGCAGAGCATTGTATTTGGGTGCTCCACCGTTGTAGTGCAGAGTCAAGGGTCAAGCGTAGAAACACCAATGGAACAACTCGTGTGGAAGAAACCTTTCTCTTGCTCATCTCCCTATTAACAAATCCCACGTTACGCTAGTATATACAAAAAAATGGGGGTGTGGTTGTAAAAAGTTATAGTAAACAAGAAGAGAAAAGAGGAGAAAAGAAAGAATAGTTTAGACAAGTTCGTGCAGATTTCAGCCAGCCAGCCAATTTTATACCATAGTGACTGTACCGTACCGCCTATGCTCAAGGAAAGTGAAACGCAGAAGAAATAGCACCTGTTAGCAACCCCCAAAGAGAAAAAAAACGTGCAAAGAACCACCACTCCCCATGCGGCCACGAGAACAGGAGAGAAAAGAGGAAAAAAGAAAAAAACTAATGATACACCGAACCCATCCGCTAAATCTCAAATTACCGAATTAATATAAAAAGGAATAGAAAGAACTGGGAGGGGGCCTCTATGAAGCCAACCCAATCTTTGCATCAGGAGGGTATTGAGGCGTTTGAGGGGAAACATAATCCGACATCTGGCTCTTACTATCTCCGTGAAGATCTCGGTATGGCGAATATTGGCCCTCTTTTAGAGAAGGACTTCGGCCCGCCGAGCCCAATTCTTTGTATGGTGAATAAGGCGCCGGGGGTGTTCGTCCGGCTGATGCAATGTCTTTAAATGGCGTGTAAGGTGGTGAAGAAAATGAGCTCTCGGATCTTAATCTTGATGAGTGGCCGCATGCGTCGCTGTCCGCACGCTCTCTGAGTTGTGCTGAGAATGTGTTAGGATTATATTCCCTCGGTATTGAGAGTGAGAGACTGGCATCTTGTCCAGATCTCAAGACTGCTGGGCGAAAGCTTCCTGGTGTTGATGGGGGTTGGCTCCCTCCGGCCTTTACTGAATCGAGCATTTCATACGGTGGGTCGGGCTCAGAGAGGCGTCTGGCGTTGAAGGAGACAAACTCGTCATTTGGCTTCTTCCGAACAAAGACGTTTTTGAAGAAGTTATACCAACCAACGAAGATGGAGAGATTGCCAAGTAGGATGAGAGCCCAGATTCCATTAAACTAAACCACCGTCAGATCCAGCCTGGCTACTATCATATAAGAGTAGGTAACTTACTGATAATAAGAATAGCACCGCTAGGGCAGTCGACTCGGATATCACAAGTTCCGCCGCAACGTCCAAACACTTGTCCTTATCTCCATTGTGCTGAAGCAAGCACAGCAACCACTTGAACCCTATCCGCGCATTCTCTGGCGTCTTCTCCGTAGTCCCATCGAATTGCAAGAAAACCGTCGCAAAAAATACCACGTTTGCAAGAATCAGAACAACAACAAATACCCCCCTCCACTGCAGCGCTACGACCCTCTGAATCCTTCTGAAAGCCTGCCCTGCGGTCACGGTCCTAATACTAGTTGCATATGGCAGCGGTGATCGTAGCTCTGTTGCTTCCTTCTCTTCCATTAAACTACGGAGATAGACCTGGATGCAGTAACCAAAGCTATCACCTCGTCAGTTACGTATTAGTCAGGTGGTAGGAGAATCACTCACGTTATCGACTGTGTGACAATAGATGCCGCGGCCACCGCTAAGAGCGGCCCCCAGAAGGTTTGTAGCCCTGCCTTGGAATTGATATGGCATGATTCACCAAACCGGAACGATACTCCGGTTATGGATAGTGCTATGGCTAGGAAAACTACGGGTATCGACCATCCAGCAGCCTGTGCGGCGAGGAAGAAGCGGCGTCCAGGGATTACTTGCCAACAAATTTGAAGATGTAGTGATAACGTTCGCAGGAAAACTAGACCTGTCAGACAGATTCTCAAGTCCACCGGGTTGTGAAAACATACCCCACATGACTGTACACCATCCTCCACCTAATAAGAAGGCACCGGAAAGAGCACAATTAATGCTCGAATACATGTCGTGAGGTGTAATTTTATCAAAGCACTGTGTCGACTGGTTCCCCATAGGTATTATAAAAGATACCTAGTCTCATTAGCCCACCGTCCTATCTCGCCTACCCACTCATCCTATCCGATCCAAAGCCACCGAGTCACACGCACCTGCATTAGCATTATGGCCAACACCAGACATACGCTCAGGTAGTGTCTTCGTGTGAATTCAACCGGCAAAACTGCAAAACTAAGAAGCATGAAAGCACAGCATCCTACGCTCACAAAGCTTATGTTTGTAGAGTAACGCACTAACTGCTGGAAATCTAAGAGACTCCATTAGTTTGAAAAGTCCGGTGCCCATCTCTGGTGGACAACTCACGGTCAGGGTATACCCAGTGTTGTTTAGGGCACGGTAGGCAGCACGTTCCTCCGCCGGAGAGCATTGGCACGCATACTCTAGCATTTGTATCTAAAAGATTCATCAGTCAGCTGCGACAGCAGGGCACTAACGGTTGTGTGGTCGAACTCACCACCTCCATTCGCTGGATAATGACTCCCAGGGAGAAGTGGTGGAGGGCAACCTGTAGCCATTGTATTCGTAATCGAAGGCCACACCTCGGATTTGATCTGGAAAAGGATACTCCGTGATTTACGAGACGGACATAAACTCCCAAACTCCCGCAACCAAAACCAAACCCAAACCCGAACCCAAAACCCTTTTATTTTCAATAACTCGCAGTGGTCGTAGTAGTCGTAGTAGTCGTGGCGGCGGTCGTGGCGGTGGTGGTATATATAATAGCAATAGTTGATAGTATCAGACAAGCAAGCAATGGTTTAAAACGAATGACGAATGAGCCCGGTGTATAAATATGTAATTGAGTACGTCCAATGGGAAGTCGTCTAGGTTACCTGAACTTTGAAAAGGTAGAAGGTGGTTGATACGAGGGTATGAAATTCCTAGAGGCTAAAAAAAACGAGGGTCGAATGTGCGGAGGACTGGGGGGCAGTCAAGTATATACTCGAGAGAAAAAAAAGTTTGCTATGGTAAACGAAAGAGGCACCCGGCAGAGAGGTTACGGTCACGACTGCTCGCGCGGCGGGGGAGGTGGCCGCGATATATACTTACCATGGGCAACCGAGGCGATTTCGCCCCCCAGCACAAGATCCATGCTGCTCTGCACTTTACTTTTTTATCCCTTTTGGCATATTTGGGATGTGAATGGTTGCTCACAAGGATACAGTCTAGGAAGAGTATCGCCGTAAGACACAATAGGTCATCGGGCCTGCGGGGGGGGGAGGGCAATGGCAAGTGTGGGAGAGTGGAGGGCGAAGGCTGAAGTCTTGGATCACGAATCCGCTGGACCTAGCCAACGTCGCCTTTTCCCCCCGCACCCACCAGAATCCAAGAATGAGCGACTAGAAAAACAAAAAATAAAACATAGTGTCAAGAGACAGACGGGGCGGGTACCTAACCACCAGGAACAATGGCCCCTGGTACTGCCAACAACTACTAGTACTGCAGAGCACTCGAGTATTGGTACATCGAGCACAGCCCACCAGAACCGCTCCTGTACTGAAAATTTACCACTGTCTGCTTGGCTGGGAAGTGTCCCCTTGGCAATGGGGCAAGCATAAATGGAACTTCATGCAAGGAGGGAGAAGCGACAAGCAGCAAGAGTCTGGCTCCAGTCGTTGCGTTAGCTAGGCTTTGCCGAGCAAAGAGATGTGGGTGTCAATTTAGCCACTCTTCCCTCCTCCCTCAAAGCTCCCTCTTCCATACCCTGATGTGGACTGCACTTCACCTGAAAGCACTCAAATCCGTGCATTAATGCCTATTATTAAAATTTCCACAGACCTAGCGTGTACGATACCGGCAGAGTGGTGCTGTACCCTGACCTTGGTATTTGTTGTGCCTGAACATCCCCTGTTAAGGTCTGGAATCATGGGGCACGATCGAGACCCCCCCCCCCGAGCTGAATTGGGGGGCAAACTGTGCATTTCGGCAAGATCTCGCCCTGTACTCGAGTAGAGAAGCTTCTAGGTACAAGCTCCGAGAAGTGCGAAAAGGAGAAGGGCGGTGCGTGACTCTGCATTGACCAACCGTGACCTTGCATCTCTGTCTCAACCTGTGCTGGCCGCCTTACCAGCTGAGGTACGAACACTTCTCATGCGCCTTTTACTAACGCTATCCATTGGAAACTGACGTATGATGGCGATGACAGTGCTCGAGTACAGCGAGGATAAACCTGATTTCGTGACTGCCGGCAGAATGTCTACTTTTCCTCGTGGGTTCGTTTTACTACCCCGATTTCATGTCCATGACCATCCATAGTCGATAGCCAGTGCTGCGGCCATTGTACTAGCACTACAGACTTTTTCGCGTTACCGCCTCAAATATTTGCTGGAATAAATTGATTGACCGGATTTATGGAGGGGATCGGCTTCAGCCTTTAGCTGCACAGTATTGTGATCCCTTACTAGATAGTGAACAAGAGCCCAGGATAATCCTCCCCTGAACCTCCTTTTTAATTGCCAATGTGGAATTCCCTTTGCGCGGTGAAGATAAAGTCGAAAATTCCTACCGAGTACCGGTACAGCACAAGCAGTGTTTTGTGCCGGGCGCTTCAAACTAACCAAAACCAACACAATAATAATTCTCGAAAATTTCTAGCCACAGCCATATCCTTAGCAAGATATGGCTTAATAGAAGTGCTCACAAGACACCCCTCTCCAGTTCTATGTTTTTGGATTCCCAGCAAGGGCGATATTACCGGTATCGGTAGTGGGGATACTAAATTTTCGAATCACCAACGCAACACCTTCGTTACACGAGGCCATTGTAGCCAAGCCTCACTATTTGCGTGTATTATCTAAGCAAAAAGAATTACCAAGAGTGCTAATTTCAAGTGCACCGTAGAGCGAAAAAAGGGAGGTAAAACTCTCATCCGTTAACACGACGAGCGCCGACATGTCTCGTTTCGTCGTGAGGAAATGCGTGTGAATTAGGTCACCAAATATCGGACAACTGGGGCATTTCCATGATTCGCCTTTTTCTACCTTTGGCCCTTCTTCTTGAAGGGATGTGCGGAAATTGCTGAAAATGACTGACGCTTAATCTCGCTTGATAACCTGGATGGCAGCGCGACTGGATCCGACGGGAACTTTGTCGACCTAAGGAACAACTCCCGCCGCAACGGCCATGCAGAAACCAAAAGGTCAAGTAGCGGAAGTGCGGGTGCTCCTGAAGAAGGGACCCTTATCACTGGTGTGGGTGAGGAAACGAAACGAGAGGGTTTCTTGTCCCAAAGTGTTTCTACAAAAGGTACAAGTACGAAGTACCATTGGGTCCCCTATGTTGGATCCTGGCCCTTCTCTTACTTCCTCTCATCCACCCCTTCCCCCTCGTATCTGCTCGTAGCCTATCCACGTTCCGTTCTCACTTCCCCCTTTTCTCATCTAGACCTCGAATGAGGGCGAAGAAACAAGCCATGTCGGTTTTGATTTCCTCCGATTTCTTCCCTGCGGTGGAGAAAATAGATGGACCTAAAGTCTCCCTTTTCCAAACAGTAGTACCGGTGTTCTGTATTAAATCACCTGCAGCTGCGGAGAGCATACCACACGTTTTTATTCCCAAAGAATGGCTGACATTCGGGATCTACGCCGTTAGCTACCGCTTACGTCTCTCTTACTTCGTATGCCTTTCTCTGCTTCATCAGCTAGGCAGCTTCGGCCAAACAGCCTACGAGTACTATGCAGCACCCACATAGTGTAGGCAAACCAAGACGGTGGATATATATCGTGAAGGGGTGAGGAGGGTCTCCTACGATACTGCCCTGGTTCGTGCAGCATCTCATCCCAAATGATGACCGGAAATCTGAAAGTTGAATTACACCAGGGCTGGCAATCCTCCGGGTAACCACGAGATCCTCAGCCTGCACGTCTGACAAACGTTCCACCCTTGCAGGCCGGGAATCCGATGAGATGACAAGAGGGGTTACTTTCCTTTTTCCTTACCTCCCTCTCTCGCTCTCTTCCTATCATACCGGTACCGTACTCTTTTCTTATTTTCCGCCTTGTCCGCTCCTGCTGTTTGGCCATGCTCATGCTCGGGCCCGACGCATTGGCTTTTTTTGCCTTCTCTATGACTGATAACTATGACGGCAAAATATTAGTATGGCAGAGAGAGGAATATGGTGGCACCGTGGCAAATTTTGGAGCACCCAAATTCCCATATCGGTACGGTAGCAAGAGGAAACCCAAGTAACTGGAGGGAATCCATAGCCAAAAGATCCCCGCGGTCACAGCCCCGAGATTCAAATTTAAGATTAAGATAAGATTATAATTCTATCCTCTCGAGTGCCCGACCCGTGGGAAAGACATTAATAGCGCTAACGCACGTAATTGATGGGGAACTCGATCCGCAAAAAGTAAGCATAAAATAGACCGAAAGCCGTCTATCATCCGGTATCAGGGCCGATAGCTAAAACCAACCAAGACAATGACACCACTTTACGGTAGGGAGAGCCCGAAGGAGGAGCAGAAGGAGGAATGAGAAAAAAACGAAATAAACAATACGGTAACTAACCTACTGTGCCCATCCCCGTGACCAGTCGCACAAATGCCAGTAGCTTACTCTAGGGCACTGTGGCGGGATTTCCAGGCGCCGGGTACGCACAAAGCGGAGCAGAAATGAGTGATTGCACGCGGTCGACGAATCGCGTGCCTTATCGGGACGATATCGATGCCATTGGAGGCCACCATACCCTCCGCAAAAGTTCATCCCGAACCCGCATTGGCTCGAGGAATTAATGAGAGCAGAGTTCGTTTTTAGACTTACGGTGTTGGTCCAAAGGAGTTCCGAAGCTCATACCGTAAAACTCTGTTATTGTTAGCTCCAACAAGATGCTCTGTAACTCTTTTCCCTCTTGCGACAATCCACTATTTGACTTCCTTGGCTGAGAGCAGTGAAGCGAAGCGAAATCTGCTTGCTTGCGCCCCTACTCCAGTGAGAAAACTACAAACGACGGCTCTCCGATGACAGACACCAAAGCCTCAATTTTGGCGGCAGCACGTTTGTTGGGATCAGCAGTGTGCTTTTTTTCTTCCTTTTCCCCCCTCACCTCCACCATTTACCATAATTTCGCAAGCCGCAATCCGAGTGATTGATCGGCCCCAACAGATACAGATGCTTTTCATAATAATATCGTTTGTAGTAATTTAATTCACGTCTGGAAAGGAGTATTATAGAATACGTCAGACGAAACCCAATCCCCGATAGAAATTTATTTTCTGTTTTTTTACCCTTCCTTTCTTCCCACTGGCTTTGCCAATGCAATATTATAATATATAGGTAAGTGAGAACTTGTAATTGATGATAGGCATCGCGGCTCCGTGCTTTTGCGCCCTACTTGTAGCTCGTCTGATAGTGCAATCTGAAGACAGAACAAATCGTCCCAAGCGCGGAAGGGGAGCAAGCAAGCATATGAACGAAGTCTAATGGAGAACGGGAGTTCTCATATTCTCTGAGTTCCCGAGCTCCGGTACCGCCCACAACCCCCTCCCTCTCCGCTCGGAGATCGCAGGGGGGCGGGTCGATTGTATCGTAAGATAGGGTGGATATCCACAACGAATTGGTATATGTTCACACGCTCAGCCAACTCTTGTACCTATCGTACCCTCACTAGTCATAGAAAAACCGGAGCCAGAGCCCAGGATCCCAACGGGAGTAACAATCTGATAGAATATCCGACCGCAGGATAATACAAGCTACCCGGTCTCTCTTGGAAACCCGAATTTCGCAAACCGCCCCCTTCCTTCTGCTCTGACCAGGTTTGAAAACCTACGATTTATCAATCGACCGGCCGAAATATTACTTTCCGACGAGAAAACAAAAAAGAAAAAGAAAATAGGTAACAAAAAATAAGAAAAGGTGCAACAGGAATTGTTGAGGCTTGTTATTTCCACAATCGATAGGTCACGACACCTGGTCCGGGTGGTAAGGCAAATATTAACGCGAAACCGATCCTCATTCGAGACTGCTATATAGGGGGTGGTGGGGAAGGGGAGCACCGCAGGGTAAGGTTTGCCGTACCTATCCCGTACTGTGCTACTTAACTCTACAAATAGTAGAGTACGCTACCGTGGTCACAAGTAATCACGATTGCCCAAGATATCACATCGAACGATGGTCCTCCGGAATCCGGACATCCCCTTTGTTTCCGTATCATATTATACAAGTACAGTACTCTACGGCTACCTCTTCTCTCTTTTCTTTTCCTTTCCCCTTTTTTTCTTTTTTCTTTTCGTCTTCTTTTTGCTCTTTCTTGTACCTCCTCCCTACTTTAAGTATAAAACCCATTGTAACTCTCTCTCCTCCACAGCGTTCATCCAATCCCACGCCGCCAGTAACCATCTTGCCGAAATCCAAGCTTGCAATGTGCTTCTATGACACTGACTATGAAGACGAGGGTGGAGAAAAACAAATGAATGAATGAATGGAGGAAAGAATGCACGGATCCAAGTTTTGCGCTGTGATGTGGGGAATTGACTGAGAGGATATGATACAGATGTGGAATTCCTCTGGCTTGAAAGAGAAGTTGGCATGTGGGTGCCGTAGGGCAAATGAGCGCGGACGGTAAATGTGTTGTGTTTGCATTGTGGTTAGTTTACGTTGTTGGATGAACGATGGCTTGAAGCTATGATATCTCTATGGTCCTGATGCTGGGCGGTAACGAAGCAACGTAATGCACCTGGGGACATAAAAGTACAACTAAAGGGAAAAAGATTAAAGGGTTGATGAAGAGTAATGCTTCCTGATAGTGGCCTATCACCTCCCCTGATCCCCATCAGAGCAAAACTTTCTTTCGTTTTCAGTAGCGCCGTACCGCATTTTTCGGTACCGTACGTTCGGGGGCACGTTATCGGATATCCCATGCCGGCAGAGTGCATTACCATCAGCAAGACCAAAGAGCGACGACCACCAACCACTAATTTACATAGACACAGACCCTACGATGCCCCACGGTACAGCACTTTACAGGTACCGTACATAGCCAATCCATCACTCGAAGATAAAGACTTACACCAAAAACACCCAATCCCAATCTCAAAAACTGACCCCGTTCCACCTACCGCACCTTATCGACCCTTCACCTTTACCAGTGCTCTATTCTACTCTACGCAGCAGTCCCCGTGCCATATATTTTTGTTTTTCCTACCTGGACGATACCACGCCGCGTACCCTCCCTCCCTCCCTCCCTTCCCTCAGGTATCACCATGTCTCACTCAAACATCGGCGATTTAGCGCCCTCCTCCTCCTCCTCCTCCTCCTCCTCCTCCTACCCTCATGATACCACACCCAAATTAAACCAGTATCATACCCAAGAGAAGATTCACAAAACCTCCCCTTCAGTGGAGAGTGTCTCGGTTTCGTAGTTTTGGCTTTTGTCGTAACTACCGTTCGGAGAATCCTGAGTTTGTAACTCGTTTCGTGGACATCCATCATTGCCGCAGCGATGTCCGTGGCCCCTAGTTGTGCGAGTATCATACCTTATGGGGAAAGAAGAAAGATAAATAAATAAATCTGGGGAGAGGGTGATGAAAGTCACTTATTCGTAAGACGGGCTCACTCAGCTCGCACGGATGCTGCGTGGTAAAGCATGGTATTAGTACATTGCGGTTGGTTGAGCCAGAGGAGAAGGAGCGGAGGGGAGAAAGTGCCAAGCAGTTGGATGTTGAGACATTGGACGTTAGGTGTCGGAACTAACACTCCCGACTCCCGCTCTCCCGGAGGTTTCTCTCTTTTTTTATTTCTCTCCCTGGCAACTATCTGAGTGCGGGTGCTTTAAGTGTTGGGAAATTCCTAGCTAGCTTAAAGGGTGGGTAGTGGAGGGGGCGGGGCGGTGCGGTGCGGGGGGGGGGGAGGAATTGATATCGTAAGGTACGAGCGGAGCAGATTGTGAGTGTAGTGCTAGTGCGATTGTGATTTAACTTATCGGATTGTCGGTTGGGGTTCCCAGCGGCCGTAGAAGCACACACGGATGTACAGTACTGGTACTCGCGGTGTCGAAGCGTTTTTAAAAAAGACTGCTATTGCATACGGCCGAGATCCTAGCAAAAAGGTCAAATTTTGGTGGTATGCAATAGCAGTCTTTTTTAAAAACGCTTCGACACCGCGAGTACTCGTACAGTACCGGTACTGCGTGATAGCAAGCCATCTTCGGCCGAAGAAGGCTAAGTTACCATCGTGCGCAGCGGGGTTACCCGGGCTGCCTACTCTAGAGTTCTGAAGGTGTTGTACCAAATTTACAGCATATAATACAAAACAATTGTTAGATCGCGTGCTCTAACACAACAGATACCGTAGTGGGCAAGTGAATATTAGAGCTCAGCACCATATCCAACTCATATCGCAGCCAACTCCAGGTTGATGATCACGGCAGGCCAGTAGAGTACTTGTAACGCGGGTTTGGGTCAAGAAGCGCGCAGCATTAGTACTGCACGCTCACACTGCACGATACATACTGTACGCATGTCCACAATCGAAACCACCTATCGTCTTTGGCTACGTCCATCCCATTCATCCCACCCACCTTTTGCGTCCCACCAGAGCAAATAGTACCCTGCCGGCGCCGTACAGTAAACTACATGGCATACCGTACTCTCTCTGCGAGGCGGTGGCGAGAGCGACAGAGGGAAACCGCTAAATTACCAAATCTTGCGACTGAAACGTTTTTTAGATTTTGTTTGGCTAGGATGTGTTCGGTTGATGCTCACGACAGGCTAATCCAAAACCTGGACCCGGCAGAAGGTGGATATACCGGTATATATCACTCGTGTAACCTAGTTGGGGGTGTTTTTTTTTACCTCTTCCTTTCACACCTCCCGGGTGTGGAAGTCACCCTTCTGGAAGCTCCCCGAGAAAGGGAGAGAGACAGTGGGTGTGATGACTGCGATGGGGGCCAGAAAATCTTCACATGGCAGTCTCTCAGGCTTTGCTTGGAAGCGAAGCTGGAGTTTTCTGGAGCCGGGTTCGGGTAAGCCAGCCTTGTGGAACTTACAGTAAGGTGTTGCCTAGTTTGAGTACCGATAGGTAATTATCTCAACCGGTTGCTCGTAGGTGGACAGCACTGTACCTTGCTGCCCTGAAAAATCTTTGAGCTTAAACTGGCCGTCTGTACGCACAGGAATCACAATGGGATGTAGGAAATCCGGTGCATGGCTCATTTTAACATTGTATCTCCTGTTTATACGCCCCCCGCCCCTCTCCCCCTTGCGCAATTGGTATTGATCCATATGCCGCAAGCCACTTGGTTACTGCGCTGAGACTTGGGCGCTGGGTACCTGGGGCCCCAATCACTGCGGGTATCAGACCTAGTCACGCTTTCCTATTCCCCGTACCGGCTATGGGCGGCCCGGCAAATTACTGGGAATGGGAAAAAAAGCCAGAGCGAGAATCCGGCGATTTGTTGGACTCGTTTGCGCTCGTAGGCTGAAATTGGAGGGAAAGGCCAGAGAACGAGCCAGGTTCCATTGTTCTGGGTATCGCCTCCGAGGCATCCAGTCTTTTGTTCTTCACACGGAATAATTCGTGAAAGGCAATTATAATTTGAGAGCAGTGCGCGAGCAGCTCCAGCCGTATGTGATTGGATGAGATTTTTCATCCGCCACCAATACCACCGGTGGCTGATCTACTCTAGACAATAGCCCAGTGTTCCGCTCGCCCACAAGGTAGTAATCATAAACATTCATTACAAGAAGCAGGGATCGCCTTCCCAACGGGGGTTTAAACTTACTTGTATTGGAACCTTGACAGGGGCCATTACAGGGGCTCAATTCCAATTGAGAGGGATATCGGTATAAAAGAACCTCTCTCTTTTTCCCTTTCCCCTTAGGCTCCCTGTTGTGGAGTGATTGGCCACCATCATGGCATTAAATCAACCACTTTTAACAAGGGCCCATGTCTTTTCGCTTCATTTCCCCCCTTCCACCCCCCCCCCTTCGCCCCTCCTTTTCCTCCTTCCTCCTTTGGTTGGCTCCCTAGGAATGATAATAATTCGGCGGGAAGTGCTACTTCCCATCATTAGAAGCTCACCACCCAGCCACCAATTCTGCGGGAGCATTTACAAAAGGTAATGGGAATATTAACGCATAACAGATCGTAGATAACCGACACTCAAACATGCGTGCCTGAAAACATAAGGAGAGAAACGTGTTCCCTAGGCCGCCGATGGTGGAAAGAGATTACCTACTGTATTTACTTATCGGGTTGGTTAGTAAGCCTTCTACTCCAATCCCGTAGTCTAGCACTGTATTCCCGCGGTTTTGACCGAGGGCTCGGAACGGTAGATCTTAAGACTCACATACCGGCAGTGGATTCCCATGTTCCACAAGAATCATCAACCAGTTGCCTAAACAGAAGTGGGCCCAAGCGTAGGAGGGAGAAGGGGAAAAAAACCAAAACCAAAAAAGGGTTAAACGGAGAAAGCGGGGAGACATTAGAATACGCTACCGAGTGAGTACACAGTGTACCAGCATCATATCTAGACCAGGCTTCCTGGGGTAGATACACGTACAGTACTTGTCAAATTCAGAAGTATTGGGAAATCTTGGCGCCAAGATATTACAGCCGGGGAAGTATATGGGAGGGTGATAAGTGGAGAGAAAAGAAGACGAAGAGAAGGAAACGATTAAATATACATATAATTTAGGC
>Ga0307513_10000550_pt1 | contig 53698 bp, 57 predicted proteins | sample 15_EM_MG_FD_202174 | JGI IMG/M metagenome (GOLD analysis project Ga0307513, IMG submission 202174) | Populus trichocarpa ectomycorrhiza microbial communities from riparian zone in the Pacific Northwest, United States - 15_EM | ecosystem: Host-associated > Plants > Roots > Unclassified | place... | reverse complement strand
GTTCTGCTCTGGGGGGAAGTCATCGACCATCTGGCTATCGGTCTCGGAAAGGGGCGTTTGGTGACCAGCGTCAGGAGAGGCGATGACGTTCTGCTCTGGGGGGAAGTCATCGACCATCTGGCTATCGACCTCGTGATGGGGTACAGGGTGCTCGCTGTGAAGAGGGGGGCGGTCGTTCTGCCTGGGCTGAGGCGGGGGTGGTCCCTGCATGTATCCGTCGCCGTCGTCATCGTCGCTGTCAGAGTCTTGTTCATGAGCGCCGGCGTTTTCAGTGAAGCTGAACTCATAGCAGTGGATCCACTGGTCGCGTTCACAGTCGTACCTGAGTCCCGATTCAGACAAGGGAAAGGAGAAAGAAAAGCAGCAGGAACCATACCAAAGATTTCGAGACTTGACGCCGTCCCAAAGAAGCCGGGCTTCAGACCTGGTGAGCAAAACCCGCTTCCACTCCTGGATCTCTCTCCCAGTCCCCTCTTCGGTCGTGCCTGTGCCCACAAGGGTGAACTGGTAAACACGAGCACCGTGCTGGCCAGGCTGGCTGAATGACTTCGCTCGTTCCTCACGGTCCAGCCAGGACTGAGACTTGCTGGGCTTAGACGCAATCTCGGCCTTCCTCCTCTCCACGTACTCCCAGGGGTCCATGACGTCATGCTGGTCGAAGGCGGTAGGAGGGGGCGGTGGTGGGGGCTGCTGGACAGGGTGTGTGGCGGGCTGAGGACCGACAGGATGTTGAAGTCGGTCCAGAGCAGCGAGAGACCCGACGGGCGGACGCCACCGCGCAAGGATCTCCCCCTGGGGGAACGAGAAGTAGCTCTGGGTACGAGAACGGTTGGGCCAGCGGATGTAAACGGGAACGCCGTAACGGTACATGTCCTGGATGGATTGGCAGTCGTAAGGCATGTCGTACGTGACGAATACACCGGCAAAGTTACGTGTCTGGCGAATCTCGCCGAGTGAGCTCCAGAGCAGCTTGAGGAGGGTGTGGGAGTTGCTACGGCTGTCGTCGATTTTCTCGAAAAGGGCAGAGAGTTCGGCGGGGTTTTCGTAGAGCAGCTTCTGCTGGCTCTGGGGAAAATGCAGGTCGTTGGAGGACGCAGCTAGATAAAGGCAGTATGCAAGCATGTGGTGAAAGGCAAGGAGCGAATGCTTGGCGGCGGCGTTTGCGTCCTTTCTCTTGCTGAAGGTGCGCCGATAACCAAACTGCGAGGGGTATGCGGGAGGCCGGTGACGACACGTCGTGGCATCGTACCGCAGGTTCTGGATCGTGGTCTGTATAACAGACTCGACGTTTGACCAGTGGGCTACGGCAGAAGGATCGATAACGAAGCCAAGCTCCGTCACTTTGATGCCTGGGGAACGGTCCATGGCACTGAAGATTGGGTAGTGGTATGAGGCGACGGCAGGAAGGTACGGTAGCCACATCAGCTCGGGTGTGGACCGGCGGATCGGGAACCCGCGTATCTGCTCGGCTGGAGGCGGCCTGGATTCCGAGGGAATGGGGTTTCGCCGTAGGGGGAGCGGCAGGACTTCTGGAAACAAAACGTCGTATTTGATGTTCTCTGTGTTTACGGCCTTGACGGTGACTGGGTCACATGCAGGATCCTGCTCAAAGGTGGTGACGAGGTCTCCATCGAACGGGAAGATCCTGAGGGAGGACTAGGTGGCTGTGAGAACCAGACGCCGTTAGACTTAACCGAGGGGGCTTACCGTCATGATGCGATGAGGGGTCCAAAGAAACGGCGGCGACGGGTGCCTGATTATCGGAAAAGGTGGATGGGAGCGTCTATCTCTACCCCTTTGAGTTAACTCTAGGGGAGTTGGCGGGAGGGGGTCGGAGTGCAGGGATGAAGCAGCCCAGCCTAAGGGTAAACCCTGAGGGAGGAGAGGTGGTGGTGGTTGAGGACGAAGAGAGATCAGGCCAGATTATCGGATGTATAGCGGCATCGGCCTGTTCCCACGAGGCTGGACCGAGTGAAGCAGGCGGGGATTTGGTCAAGAAGGCGAAACCGCTCAAGCTGACCGAACGGAGAGCCAAATGGAGACCCTCAACGCTCAAAATCAGCCGAGATTGAGCCGTTCGTGACCGGATAGGTCGTGGAGGGGGTGTTGGACGGGAAAAATGAGACAGGGTGGAGAAAAACCGGCTGAAAACGACCCGACCTGGAATCTGGCGTCAAGCAGGCCGATAAAGAATCGCCGATGAGCGACGCACCTTGGAGCTGGGTGTTTGAGGACACGCTCAAACTCACGGCCGTAGGTTTTGAATCGGGGATGAAACGCGGGTGTTTCGAGGCTGGGATGCGCGTTGACGACACTTGGGACGCCAGGTGATGGATTGGGGAGAGCGGATGAAGCTGGAGGTTCAACGACATGAAAGAGGCGCAGAAGAGTGCACCACCGTGTCCGTAGATCGAGCAAGGAGTGAAGATGTGTTGAAAGGGATGGGACCCCTACCGTTCGAGTAGACTCGACGGTGAGGTGGTGATCGCCATGAGGGATTAGAGGGTCCTGGAGGTGTTGAGGTCGTCGATTGAGCAGAGGGCTCTACCGTCTGAGTAGACTCGACGGAGAGGGAGGTGAACTCAGCCGCAGGGTAAACCCCGCGGGGAGGTGATGAGAGACGATAAGGGCACTAGTAGCGCTTGTCAATGTTTAGAAGCTGTACTGATCACGTGGTCACTCGTCACGTTACACGTGAGGCGTAACCCGCGTTAGCAACCGCCTGGGATATCAGCCAAAAAATCGGGAGAGTCCCTCGTGGAGCCCTGAGAGATCATCGGTGTTAAAAACAAACCAAGATTGAAGCAGTCGTAGCTGGGTGGGCCGCGGAGTGAGCGCTAGGCGGGGAAAACGAGACCGAGTAGAAAAACCGGCCAGCCTTCTAGGTCACCGAGGTCAGGAAGGGCGATATCGCCATCTACTTCAACCCAGCCGTGTGCTGGTGTCCCCTCGAGCCGTGGCCGTTCAGTTTCACCGACACGCGAAACGATGGGCTTCTCAGATGTTGATGAGTGTGCCGCGGTCAAGGGGGTCCCTTTGAAACGGACACACGCGTTTACGGTCTTACGGTCAGCCATCCATTCGCCAGGGGAGAACAGCTTTGTGCGGCGTGTATTGGAAACGGGCTGGCGACTGACGTGTATAGATACCGTACGGTACACGTTGGTTAATTCGACAAGATCAAAAAGAAGCGCTGGCGTGAGATGTATGTAGCAGACTGCAGTTGGCGGTGAATAACCCAGCATCTCTATACAGCCCCACAGAGTAAACGGCTTACCGTAAATACGGACGACGTCACAGTCGGTTCTGGGAGATGAACTCTCTGGCAATGGCGCGCATACCGTCTAGGAAAGCATGGGCTGAAGACCGTTCGAACTTCATCGTGCTCCTCCAATCCTTCGAAGCGACGATCTCCCCTTCGCCATCGAGTAAGGCCTTCTTCCTTCTGGAGTACCAGTCTTCATCTGCCGGGGCCCATACCCCAAATTCCAGACCGCAGCTGGCCCAAGGTTTGGGTTTTGGCCACCAGCTATCGTCCCTGACCCTTCCACCGGGACCTAAAATCAGTAAGCTTCCCAACCCCTGCTCGTTTTGTTCCTGACATGACTTACGTGCCCACCTATAAACTCCTACAATCAGCTTCTCCTCCTCCTCAGTAAGTTTGGGGGTCCAGTAGGATTCGTTGGCGATCACGTATCGGGTGCAGGTTCTGGAGTGGAACTCACGGGCTACCTGGTGCTCGGCGGGTAGAGGAAGAGCGTCGATGGCAATCCTCCAAAGGATTCCGCCGGCGCATAATGCAGCTACGTGGGCATGGGGGTAGAGTCTGAAGAAATCGGCTATGTCGAGGCAGTAGGCCAGGTAGTCTGTGCAGGTTGGGAACTTTCCATCTGGGTGAACCACCGGAGCCGAGCAGGGGTGGAATACCGTGCCCTTCTGACGGGAAGGGTACAAGAGTTTGAACGGGAGCCCCTTCCGGATGAGATTCAAGACGAGACCATCACGCTGCAGGTGCCACCCCTCCCTCTCGATCTGGATCAAGGTAAGGGGGTCGCTGATCAGGAGCTTCCAACGACAGGGGGTTCCATCAGTGACGGTAACGAGGTAGTCCTTTTCGAAGAGGCTGACGCTAAGGATGCTGCTGGGGGATCGAGCGGGAAACCCAGGCTCCATAGGCTCGTAATGTTCTGAGAGATCGCATTCGTGAGGGAGGGGCTGCTTATCCACGACCGATTGGAACAGCGCAGCCGTAGAGGTGTCGGTGGGACCTTTATGGAGGCCAAGTGCCACAGGAAACTCGGTGCTCTTGCCGGGTTCAAACTGGTCGGAAATTATGAGGCCGTAGCGCTTGCTCTGAAACTCCACTTCACAGGTCCAGCTCCGGGACAAATCCGCGTCGACAGAGAACTGGGAAGCGACGAGCTCCTGGTAGAGACTCCGGGAATCGAAAGAGAAAGAGGGGAAGCGGATGCGCCGCGACTTGGGGGCTCTTGACTTGGGGGCTCTTTCCACGGGAATGGGTTCGCCAAGATCGGACACCAGCTCCCCTTCTTCTAGAGGGAGGCAGGATCCTTCGGTGATGTCGTGGGACTCCGGTACATCCGCTTCATCGAAACCATCGCTTGGAGGTGCCGGATCGTGGGAGGGTACATTTTCCTTGATGTAGAAGCTTTCGAAATAATTCCAGTGGTTTGCGACACAGTCGAACCTGGGTGTCGATCAGAGGGGGAAGAAGCGAGAGTGGGGAAAGCGCACGTACCAAAGCTGGGTTGTTTCACAGTCTTCAAAACAAAGGCGCGCTTCATGATTTGGTAGCTCATTTCGGGTCCAACGCTCCTTCTGCTGGCCGGTTTGACTGTCAACGACGATGATGGAATCGAACCGGTGGAACTTTGCAGAACCGATCCCGGAGAACTTGAGGGCGCTGTTGAGGCGATCCAACATTGCCTGCTTGCGGGGGGACGCCTCGAGCTCACCCGGGATGTCCCGAAGCCTTTGTCTGATGTAATCCATGGGGTGGTCGTAAGTACGGCTGTCACGGGCAGGAGGAGGAGGGCCATATCGAATGGGCTGAGATGTGGCTGCTGGCTCTGAAGCGCGGGGATTCTCCAAGGCCTGGAAGAGCTTGGGCTCGGGGAAAAACGTTTTGAGGTTGTGGGATTGGTAAAACGGCGTGTAAGGGTTGATGTTGGGGCCGGGCCATGCAACGTAGACTGGAACCTCGGCCTCATACATCCTCAGCACCTCTGTGTAGTCAAATTCTTCCTGGAAGCCCACAACCACGCCGGTGTGGTTTCCGGCAGCGCGCATGTGCCACAGCGAAGAGAGAAGGAGCTTGACGAGAACGTGGATATCTGGGTCCTTCGGGCAAACCTTCTGTTGAATCCCCAAAACCCAGGCGTCGGCGTAGAATTTGGAATAACCGCCAAGGGTTTCGGTGATTTGAGACCCGCTCGCGGCATAGGCGCAGTATCCGAGGTAGCGCTGAAACGCGTTCAGGGACTTGATGACGCACTTCCTGGCGAATTTCTCCATGGTGTGGCTCCTTCCGTAACCGTACTCCGACGGGAGCTCGGGCACCTGCTGCTGCAGGGTGACTTCCTGGCCGGAGCTAAGCGCATCTGCGATCGCACACATGACGTACTCGATGTTTTGCCACAGGCTGATCTCTTCGCTCTTCATGCTGTAGCCCGACCCGTTATGGACGATGTCCGGATTGCGCGACATCCCCCTGAATATGGGGTAGCGAAAGTCGACGACTGCAGGAAGATAGGGGTACCATTCGTACTGCTTTTTGGCCCAGCAGATTGGGTAGCCGTACCGTTTGCGCTCTGAGGATTCCCCCGAAAGGGCAGGCAGGGATGCGGCACCCGGGGGTGGCGGTAGGAGGGATGGGAACAGGTTGTCGTCCTTGTCGTCGCCGACCGTTACTTTGCGAATGTGGGTGGGGTCACGATCGGGATATTTCTCATAGGTGGAGAGGAAGATGGACTCATGCTTGATGAGTCTGAGGTCGTATCCCTACTGCGGTGTGAGGGCGAGCTAGAAGGATGGACGATAGAAGACTCACGCGCATGGCTTTCACGCTGGCGTGGAGGGGGTATGAGCACGTAAAGACGCGGCTGTACACGAAGCCGTCTAACCCTTCGAGCTAACTCTAGGGGGACCGGTAGGAGGGGTGAAGTGAAGGGACGAAGCGCTTCAGCCTAAGCGTATACCCTGAGGGTAAAGAGAAGGTGGAGGTTTGAGGGCAAGGAGAGATCAGGCCAGATTATCGGATAGATAACGGTATCGGCCTGTTCCCACGAAGAATCTGGACAGGCGGGTTTGGCCGGGGGGGGGGGGGACTGCTCAAGCTGATCGAACGGAGAGCCAAATGGAGACCCTCAACGCTCAAAATCAGCCGAGATTGAGCCGTTCGTGACCGGATAGGACGTGGAGGGGGTGTTGGGCGGGGAAAATGAGACGGGGTGGAGAAAAAACGGCTGAAAACGATCCGACCTGGAATCTGGCGTCAAGCGGACCGATAAAGAATCGCCGGTGAACGACGTACCTTGAAACCGGGTGTTTAAGGACACGTCCAAACTCATGAGCGTAGGTTTTGAATCGGGGGTGAAATGTGGGTATTTCGAGGTTGGGATGCGCGTTGATGACGCTTGGGATACCAGGTGATGGATTGGGGAGAGTGAGTGAAGCCGGAGGCTCAACGGCATGAAAGGGGAACAGAGGAATGTGCCATCGCGCCCGTAAATCGAGCAAGGGGTGAAGCTTCAGGATGCGTTGAAAGGGGTGGGACCTCTACCGTTCGAGCAGACTCGACGGTGAGGTGGTGATCGCCATGAGGGATTAGAGGGTCCTGGAGGTGTTGAGGTCGTCGATTGAGCAGAGGGCTCTACCGTCTGAGTAGACTCGACGGAGAGGGAGGCGGGCTCAGCCGTGGGGTAAACCCCGCGGGGAGGTGGTTGAAGGAGCTACGATCAACGAGGATTCGGAGGAACGGCGACAACAGTCCATCACGTGATTATATTTTCCCACGACCACAGCGTGGCAGACTTTTTTTTTAACGGGTGACCGGGTGACCGTCCGTAAGGTTACACCGTGTGCACGCAAGTCTAGATAGATATCAAAATGTGTAAGGGATCTGTCAGGACCCCATCCGTCGTGCGAACCTCGGTTGCTGGCACCCTTCTATGACGTTTGTAGCCTGGGATTACGCCTACGATACGGCAGCTCCCACGTTTAGAGATATCTCCGGTCTTACGGATAGTCACCCACCATCCATAAGGCTACATTAGAGTACTCTGGACCATAAAGGGTGTGATTTGTCAAAAAAAAAGACAGAATCAGAGCGTGAGCAGTGAAAAAGGGAGCAGGTGCTCACCCCTCTACAGCAGGACCCCAGGGACCCCCGACCCGTGGCTGCTTGTGTAATCCTCCCGAACTACTCAACGTGACGAGCCTTTAAGTTGGGCGACACTGAGTTTCCAACGGGCAGGTTAACATGACCCCCAGCAGCATCCCCAGTCGCGTCTCCAGGATTACCGAGCTGACGAGGCTCATCGCCGGCCAGCTGGTCCTTATAAGCCCGAAAAGCGTCGTGAATTTCGCCCGTACGTGTCGGCATATCGAAGAACCTGCCCTCAGCACTTTATGGGAAACACAGCAGTCGCTACGTGTCCTTCTGGAGGTGCTGCCTGAAGAAACTCTGGAACGTGGACGTCTGGCGTTTGGTGAACCTGCTGTACGTAGCCCAGATCCCCTCCGCCAGAGGAATTGAACGCCTAAGCCCAGGAGTTATTTCAGCTCAGGATTGTGGGGAACCCGTCACCAAATGCTTGGAACAGAGTCCAGCGCTATGCGTCTTGGATGCATCGAGTCTGGATGAGCGAATGGCCGGACCTTGGGGAGGATAGCTTCCGCAAACTACGCCTCAACACGCCGGCTGGCGGATGGTTCCCAACGCTGCAAGACCTAACCCTGTGCATCACAAAACACACCCCCTTGTGCACCGAGCTACTCCTCTCCCCCTGTTTAAGGAACGTCCATATCACCACAGTACGACTTTGGGAAGATCCCAAAGCTCCCATTGCGGTTCTGCCGGATATCGACTCTGCTATCTCCTCGTTACCAGCTTCTGCTCTTCAACAGCTGATTGTAGACGTTAGCCACCCGTGGATCCCCCGGACATACCTCAAGGACTCGCTCTCCTTCGCCGTTCTTCGCTGTGGAACATCACTCACAGAATTTGCCTCCCGGGTCCCAATATCCGACGCGGCGATATGCCACCTGATTCAGCTTCCTCGCCTCCAAAGGCTGCATATCGAGGGTCCTCCACCCAGCTGCTACGCTGCATCTCTACCCCCTGTTTTTCCGCCTCTCGTGAATTTTACGTTCGTCGAAGGCGCTACACCGGGATGGCTTAACCTGCTCAGATGTCTAGAGGACGGTGTTTCCACCACCCAAGATATAACACCGCTGCACGCGGTGAAGGAATCCCTAAAAGGCCTGTGCATCAAGGCCGTCACCTGCCCCGTCATCGAAGTCATCACCAGCCCCGTTATCGACATCTCCTTCATCTCTCCAATCCGCATGTTTCAGAGCTTGGTCCATCTAATCATAGAGACATACTGTCACGATAATCGCGGCAGGGGCAGATGCACCTTCGAACTAAATGATGACAATGCCACAGAAATTGCCACGAGCCTGACCCAGCTGGAGGATCTTCAGCTTGGACACCCGTGTTTCGAAAACACCTGTGCCACAACCGTCGCCTGCCTCCTTCCAATTTCAGTCCACTGCCTCGAGCTGCAGACCCTGCAAATCCACATCAACACTACGAATATCATCAGCGACCTTAAGAATGTCTTGGAGGGCCCCGAATTCGAACAGCTTCGCTCGCTCCCAAGATGTACCCTCTGGTGTTTGGACTTCTATCAGACACCGCTCTCCCTCGATGGGCCTGGTTTTGAAGCTGTGGCGAACGGGATGGTTGATATATTCCCATCTCTGGAGAGTTGTGATGGGAGACATCAGGGCTGGTATGAAGTCACGGCGGTTTTAGACCTTCGGGAGTGAGCACCCTCGGTGGATCCCCAGTGAGTGTAGCCTCGATCTCCCCCCCCCCTCTCCCGCCTAACGCGTTCCTGAATAGCTTTGCTGTAGGATGTCGTCAAGACGGAGGCACTGTAACAGGCGGTGCATGAGAAAGAAGAGCAGGTACTGGGGAAGTCCGATAAATACAGTTACGCCTTATGCTGGATAGAGACAGGAGGAATAGACGGAACGTGTGGATTTGTGCGTATGGATAAAAAACCGGCTGCATTGGGACAGTCAGAGACGGCTGATCCTAAAACAGCCTGGAGCGGCTGTTGGCCACAGTCTGTGGGAGAAACAAGCCCCAGCAGAATGCTCGGCGGGTGAAGCATCCGTGGATATGGCTTGAAAGGTTAAACCGAGTGAAACGGGTGGGGGTTCGGTCGAAGAGGCCAAAATGCTCAAGTTGATCGAACGGAGAGCCAAAAGGGCGACCCTCAACACTCAAATCAACCGAGGATGTTGAAGTCGACACCAGAGAAGGGACAGACTCCACCAGCTGGGCAGGCTCACTGGTGAGAGGGGAAACTCTACCGCAGGGTAAACCCCCCGGCAAGGTGGTTGGGTGTTGCGCGTTACCGATCGACGCGACTTGATGAAAACCGACCGCGCTGAAGTTTTTCCCATCATCGCTACGCCACAAGACTTGACCCGACTCGATCCTCATGCATGTCATGTCATACGAGACAGCAGCTGTTATATTAGGGACTTGAGAGTAGGCTGGTTAGATCATGCGGGTATGGTTATATCAAAGCAATCAGAGCTACGTGGAGGGATATTGAAGGGCATTTTAGCCTGAGTGGAAATGGGTAGGATAGTACTGGCGGCAAAGCCACGAAAATACAGAAAGAAGCCGGATGTCCTCCGACTCCGACCCATATTGAACCAGCCAAGTGGCGAAGCTGGATTTGCTGTCAGCACCTGGGGCAAAGCCGAGCTCCTTCCTGAGTTTTCTAAAAAGCTCGGGGGTATTTAGGATATGCCAAGCCGCAGAAACGGCGGTATCACTAAACCGACAGATTCCAGGGTTTTCCTTGTTGTCTGTGGTCCTGTGACTAAAGCCAACGACGGCATCAGGGAAGCCGCAGTAGTAGCACCTTCTGACGTCCTTGGGCCACCTGAAGGTCTTCTTCCAGTCCATCCAGCCGTTCTTGTAGGGAAATGACGAGCAGTCGAAAACGCGGTGCCTGTTGACCGTGCAGCCGGATCTACCGCTGTTGCCGCATTCCTCGTGGCAGGCTCTGTGGTCACCAGATGAAATCCGACACACAAAACACCCTGAAAACCGCTCCATGAGCTCCATTATGGATTCTCCATGTCTTTTCCGTGTCGTAGTGTTGGCTTGGGCAGAAAATGCACTGATCAAGGCAGTGGGGGGAGCTTGAGGGGGGGATTGAGGAGTAGGAATCTGAGTGGCGGCGGTCGGCTGTGCTGGGGTCGGTGGAGGCATGTTGATCGCAGCTGTAACGAGTGGGTCGATATGGCCGTCGCAAAAGTCGCACAGAAGCGAGTCGGGGAGTTGGAAACAAGACGTCTCTTTGACGTCCATGACTTTGGAGATACCGGCTCGTCGACACGATGCGGTCGTGATGATTCGTTCCATTTCGGCTCGACAGCCGTACTGGCTGTCACCAAAGGGAACAGAGGGAACCCCGTTGTGAAGAACAGCAACGAGGGACTCTTGGCCGCTCCTGCCAGCCCGTCCAGCCCCTTGAACGAAATCATACAAGCCAAAAGGACACTCGAGGAAGATAACAGCATCGACTCGAGGATAGTCCACACCGTGAAGGAGAGCGGTGGTTGAGATCATCCATTTTGCCGGATATTCGTCCGAAAGCCAAGAAGTGAGCTGGGTCTCCTTCTCTTGGTCGGACATGCTACCATGGTAGGTGCAGACCAGGAAAGGAGAAGAGTCAGAGACCTTGGCCAGCTTCTTGAGGGATCGAACGAAGATGATGCCGCGAACGGATTGATCATCGCCCCACTTCTGGAGTAAAAGGGAAGCCAATTGAATGCCCACAGTGAAGGGTGAGTGTGGGAGAGACAAAGCGGCGATCTGGAATTGGTGGTTTGGGCGGGCGGTTGGGGAGCGGAGGACTAGCGTTCGTGCGAGCGATATTCCGAAAGATTCTGCTAAAACGCGTTGGTGATCGGGAATGAGGGTGGCGGTGAGAAAAACTTTTAGGGCTGGGGCCTGACGTAGGTGTATGAGTGCGTGCATCTTCGGTCGGTACGACTCCGACAAGAACGACGAGTGGGCCTCGTCTACAACTATCCGAACAACGGCACTGTTGGTGATAAACCTGTATTTTGTTAACACCTGCCGAGAATGGTAGATCAAATTTACTTACGACTGTGCCTCATCGCTGAAAATATCATCAGTGATCATAATGACAAGCCGTACGGATGCAGGATTGGGACCCTCTGGCAGGTTCCTATCGGCCCAAACAAGGTGTTTGATGCCGAAAGATCGAGCCTGCTCAGCGAGCTGGCGACGAAGGGCAGTGTAGGGGGTGATGATGACGGATATTCCCGTGCTCTCAGCGAGGGGGGGGCCAAAGATGGCAACCGACTTCCCTGAACCAGTGGGAAGTACCGCAATGACGCCCTCGTGTTCGCCGGTGAGGGTTGCACGGAGGAGAAGCTTTTGATTCTTGCAGGTGAATGTTGATCCAGGGCGCTTTGTATAGAGGGATAGGACCTGCAGGAGTTTGTCATCCCCCCAGGCCGACGTCGGGTGACCAGAGCCGGACTCGACGTTTGGCTGTGAGAGGTATGGGTTAGGGGATTGCGACGTGTGGTTGGTCAAAAACTCACGTCATCGGACATCAAGGGAAGCGTCCAGAGGTCATCCGGGGTAGACGAGGGGGGCTGTCCGGTGAAAGGTCCGCTGGGAGCAGCTGTAACAGAGCAAGCAGCAATTGCCCTAAAAACCGACTCTCTGAGGACTTTTTCGCACCGCATCGCAAGCTGGTCGGTGGCAGACGAAAGTGCCGTGTTTATAAGAACATGGACCTGGTTCATGATCTCGGTGATGGAAGGGGGGTGAGGCGGTATGTAGTCAGACGGGCTCCACCACGTTGGTTGAGGCGGTGCATGGATGTAGGGTATAGGCCGAACGGGTGTGATCTCCGGGCCGAGACCGAGGAGGGTGTGAAGTTTCTGGCACCAGTGGTACGATAGGACAAACAAAGAAGCCTGCTCGCCGGGTAGATGGTTCAAACTTTGTCCATAGACGTGATTGGCAACCCGAGAACTGTGTCCAGCTTGAGAGTCCCCAAATTTTTGGACAGAGGGGTCGACGATTGGAGGGAGAAAGACCGACTGCAGGCTGATGAGAACGTGGCGGAGGTCTAATCCTGTAAGCCGGCACCCAAAGTAGCGGTCTGTATGCCGTGCGATGATCAGGGACAGCTCTTGTGGAGCTAGCTGCCGACCCTTAACGACGTAAAGAAACTGGGAGTAGGCAGTCTGATGCTCCGTCCACTGTAAACTGGCGGTGAGGAAGACCTCGACGGGGCGGACGACAGTGAGATAATAGACGAGGAGCTCCGCAACCTTCTCTGGCGGAAAATGGACCACTGAAGATCTGTGGCCTCGGGTGGACGAGGTCTTGAGGTTCCTCCGGAGTAGAAACAGAAGGCCATGCGATATCAAGAGGCTCCGGGGACTTGAACCGTTGCAGTGTCGATCGTCGACCACCTCGGAGAGTCGCAGCGGTCCAGAACCGGTGACATGGACGAGGAAGGCAATGGCCTCGACAACTGGCTTAATTGCGTGGAAGAATTCCTGGGAGGCACCGGGGTCAACCTCGAAGGTAGCGTCGTCGCCGGTTTGCCCGGTTTGTCGGAGGAGGGAAAGCTTTGAACATTTTGACATTTCAAAGAGGAGTGGGAGGGTTGGGGGGTCGGTTATGACGTGCCTGACAAAAGAATTCCCGACGTCGGAGGCGCGGACATCCTCGCACAAGAGAGGAGGCACCGTTACCTTGACTTTGGTGCCGTCGGTCAAGGCAAGAAGCCTGTTCCATGTATCGTCGATGAGCTCGTTGAGACCTTTTTGGAGCCGTTCCAAAGACAGCAGTCGCCCTCGGTACGAAAGGGATGTGTAGTTTGGATTGTAGAGGATGTGTGGATCTCCAGGCTCCCTCATGACCAAGGACGAAGCGTACTTCTTCAGCGAGATGAGCTCATCAAAGATCTTCCCTTCTCCAGTTCCAAGGAACCGCTTACACAAAACCTCAAGGTTCCTAAACGGTGTGAGTTAGCGGTGTAGACAAGATCATCTGGTTGAAGTCTCACTCACCGTGTAAACCCTTCTTTATTACTATGTTCTCGGAGGGCGATCCTAAGGACTACCGATCTGGAAAGGTACAGCAGTCTTGATATGGGCTGGGTAACAAGACCGGCCTTGACGAACTCGCCCGTCTTTCGCAAGGAAAGCAAAGCGACATATGCCTGGACAGGACAGGCTAGGCGGCCGACGGTATCGATTTCGAAACCTTCTTCACGGAATAAAACGCAGGAAAGCGCCTCTTGAAACCTCTGGATGTCGTCGTCTGAAGATGGGGCATCGACCGTGAGGTATTCTTGATAGTCCTGCAGCGTGGCCCGCTGCAGATCGGTAAATCGAGTAGGGACCTTGTCGTCTGGTAGGGATAGCGCCTTGAAACAGAACGAAACGAAAGAAATGGCCGTTCCACAGTAGCGCCTCGCACTCTCAGGCTCGCGTAAGACTCTCCACGCCCCAAGAAACCTAGACAGTGATGGATCGGCAGCTGCGGTGAAGAACAGAGGGAGGGCACTCACTGTTGATGAGACTTCAGCATCACTGAGGCACGGTAGGAGCACTGTGCATGTGCGAGTTCCGCGGCATTCCACCAGCGTGACCCATGGTCTCGAATCTTTGTTAGCCAGGCTGGGTCAGAACCAGGATCAGGAAACGCGACCAGAGATTTGAGGGTTTCCTGGCTGTTCCCGTCGGTAATGTAAGGCTGAAGGAGTTGAGGCCATCTTGTAAACCAGTGAATGGAAGCACGGTCCTTGTCGTGGTCGGGGGCGGGTATAGGGGCCTCAGGTAAACCTTCTAGCATCTTAACGGCATAGGCATAGGCAGAGTCGGACGAGGGATCGAGGTTCGAGAGGGACGGATCGACAGAAAAGTAGCATTGGAGACCTCCCTGTGCAAAGACGGTCTGTACGTACGAGATACAGGAGGAGGGGTTGGGCTTGGGATGATGAAGGTGGCTGGAGAGGTGTCGAGTGAACGTAGACTGTGCGAGAAACGCTCTAGAGCACGGGGTGCCGTCTTCTTTCAGGAGCGGGCAGCGGAACCCACTCAACACCTTCAGACCGTCAACGGGCTTCTCGTTGAGCGGCTGAGAGTACTTCTCGGCGCGGGAGGTTCGATAACCGGCGGAGGAGAGGTGGTCAACGATTCGAGTGTATTCTTCCGCAGATGGGACGGATCTCCCTTGGTGGTGGTTCCTTGAATGGGTGGAAAGCATATCGACGGGGACACCGCTGTGGCATCCGATACAGATGACGACCTTGGCCTCTTCGTTAAGTGCATATCCAAAGTCGCAGAGTGGCCGATCGTAGCGAAGCCCTGTGGCCGTTCGAGTCAGCGGAGAACCTCAGAAACAGCATGTACGGGTACTTACTGTCTGACCCGTAAACCCCAATGGAGGGAAGAGGCTGTTCCTCTTTCGACTCAGATGAAGGCCAGGACGGCTGCTCGCCGGAGTTGTGGGCTTCACCGTTAGATAAGGGATCGACAGGAGTGGAGAGGCTGAAGGAAGGTGGGACGATGTCGTCCTCATCCTCGTCAACCATGACCTCTGTACAGGCATCAGAGAAAGCGGACTCCTCATCCCACTCGTCGTCTTCTTCGGGTCCTAGATCTGGGGAGTCTCCCCTTGCTCCTGTATCGAGGGGGGGGATGTCAGCATACCCGACGGGATCATCATCTTCCATATCGACGTCTTCTGTGGACGACTGGGATGCTCCTGAGGATGGCTGCTTTTTTGAAGCGGAAGTGGAAGTAAGATCTGCCATTGAAACGGAAACCTTCAGCTGGTGCTGATCAGCATAATGAGACTTGATCCTCGCAAACGTTTTTCCGCAATGTTGGAGGCATAAGTGGCACAGGAGATCGAGCTTTTCTCTGGTAAGGAGGTGTGTAGAAGCTGGCGTGAGGGTGAATCAGCGGCGATAAGGTACCGGCAACAAACAAGACCTACAGGAGTATTCGACGTAGAACGGAGCATGGGAAGTTCGGTAGTGGTCTGTGTAGCGTTTTCGGTCAAGAAAGTCCCTTGAACAGGAGCTACAGTAGGCGCTTTTAGGAGCTAAATAGACTTGGATCAGTACAGTCGAGGGACTCATGGCATTCACCGTTGGACTCACAGGTTTTGGCCATCGTGCGGCAGAATCAAAAGGATAGGTGTAGATAAATTCAAGGAAGTAGATTAGACGAGAGGGGTCTGCCGGGGAGGTGGAAACAGAGAGACAGTGAGGGATCTCAGAGGGTATAGCGGCAGATGACTTTGTTAGACGATGGGCGGGGTACGCAGAGATATCGAGGGGCTGGGTTGGCTGCTGTGTGTCAAAGTAGAGGCGACGAACGCGGAATATATGGGGGAGAGGGTGGGGTAGACTTGAGGGTTACAGCCCTCTTTTAAGTGATTGCGGAGGCGAGGTGACCGTACGAAAAGACAGCCAGCTTTCTTGTATAGAAGCCTGGATAGGTTGGGGACGAATGAGGTGAGAGTGAGCACGAACCAAAAGCTTGGCACAAACCGGTTTGCGTTCAGGCGAACACACATCACGAACCATGCGCCAATCCCTCCGGTCTGAGGTTTATCCCGAGCCCAACTTCCATGATCCTCCGCCGTAACGTATTGACGGCGGTCCGATACTTCAAGGAATCTGGCGTGCTGGACAGGTTCGGGAACCCGCTACATGCCAATCTCGTGGTCCGACTTCTCAATATTGAAGTCTCGATTCAACCGGCCATCCCTTTCTACTATCTGCCGGATGCATTCGAAAACGACGGTATTATAGTCATCTGTAGCTTGTGCTAGTAGGGGAAGTATACGCGCTTCGGAAAAAGAGAGAGAAAAAACTTCGGCTGTGAAACGGCGAACTACAGAACGTAAGGATTTAAGATACAGACGGTGTTCGGAATGGATTAACCAACAAGGCAAGCGATTAGCGATTAGCGATGGGCGTTTGACGGAAGAAAATCAAAGGTGGGTGATACATGAGGGGATCGAGAGAACCGGCAAATCGTGGTCGGACACAGAAGCCGGCGGAACAGCCAGTCCATAACGAGGGCGCGTCGAGGTTGAGATGGACGAAATCATGCAGGGTCGGTTCGCACGAAACTCGTATGCCAGAGGTCTTGAAGTCGACGAGCCCATGCAGAGCTAACTCGCACGGAACTCGTATGCCGGAGGGTCTTGAAGTCGACGAGCCCATGCAGAGCTGGCTCGCACGGAACTCGTATGCCGGAGGTCTTGAAATTGCCGAGCCGGTGCAGAGTCACTCCGCACGGGCTGTATCGTGGTGGGGGAAGCGAGGAGATGCCAGATCGACTGACGTGTCAGGGATGTGACCGTGACGTGACGAGCGGTGTTTGAACCGATCACAAGTGATCGGGAAACCTTACTCCCGGCGTTCACCCCGCGCCATTGGGACTCCTCGAAAGGTGACCTTCCGATCGAGTCCTACGACGCCTCCCCAGAGAGTTAGCTCTACTGGTCAGAGTTCTATTCGCTTCGAAGATCTCCGCGCGTCTGTCCCCGGATTGGCCGTTCACTCCGCTTCAAGCTTCGTTCGCAAGGGCCCCCACTTCTCGCCGTACAGCTTCGGCGAAGAACTTTCATTCGTTAAGACCACCAGGCCATCTACCATCTACTCTATAACCCCGGTCGGGATAGCACACTCTTTAAACACTCTGTCAGTACTGCCGTTTACTCCGCTTGTTTGACTCAACATCTGCTCCGTGTCAGCTTTACTTCCGCTCGTTTCGATACCTCCAACCCCCCGCCACGCGAGCTGCTCTGGCCGGGATATTTCATTCGTTTAAACGCCGCGGTATTTTGTCCGTGTGTCATCTTGTTTTACGAATTTCCGCTAATGACATTCTTCAGAGCCGCCTACTACCAGACATAGCCGCTCTGACGCCATCCCCCGGGTATGCTACCTCGCGTCCGAAACCCTCTCTCGTGTCTGACACCCTTCGAATGGAAGTCAACGGGCATTCGATCCTGAGCGTTGAGGGTCGCCCTGGCTCTCCGCTCGGTAGAATGTCCGAAGATGACCTTCGGAGGGGTGGCTTGACGTTTCTGGGGCTATCTGACGACGCTGACTGCCCTAAAGCTTCTGATGAACGCCAGGAATACGGTTTTAGGTCAGATCCACGCCAGCCCGGCTGCAGGCCGTGATGAAGATGGGGAGGGTGACGTATTTTTGGGAGAAACGGCGGTAGGCTTTTTCGCCTAGAATCGTAACGCCGATCTTACGGCGGCACAGGAATATGACCCGCTCGTAACAAACCGGTTCGATATTCAGGAGGCGATTCTAGAGGCCATGGCTCGCCAGGCCAGAAGATCCATGAGAAGTTTGTCGGCGTCCTCGTGCTCCTCCCTGTCTTCCCTTGCTACGACGTGCGCGTCCGTCTGTTCCCTATCTTCACTGACCTCGCTGTCGTCTTCCGCCAGCTTCCATGCAGGCGACCCCGAGCAGGAACCGAGATACAATGCCCAGGCTCGGCCTGTTTTTCAGACAGAAGGCCCTCAGGCTGAAGAGTCGTGTATCTTGGGGAAGAGGAAGCGGAAAAGGGACCCCAAAAAAGAGGCAGAGAGGCGGGTGAAAAGGCAGAGGGCAAACCCCAGGAAACGCGGTCGTTCCAGAAAGGAGAGGATAGGCAGGAGCAAGATGAGGCAGGGTGTGAGGCAGGCGGTTCAGACTGACATACCGTACATGAATCTATCTCGTGCCGGGAAGCCTGGCGAGAACGCCGTGTATGACCTTGCGGCCGTGAAATCTAAGGGCATAACCGTCGTCTCGTGGGACGGAACGTGAGTGAGCCACAGATAAGGTGGCGCCTGGGACTCACGGCATTTCCAGCTCACCAAAACCCATCCTTGCAAAAGATGGGGAGGTCTTTGTCTTGCTAGCAGGGAGGCCTACAGACGGATCCTACTCGGCGGCTCTATCCGGGCTTCTAACCGCTATGGTTGAGGCAAAAACCCAGTTCTCCTTTACCGGTCGTCTCGGAAAAAACCGCAGAGGAAGATACAGGGCAATATCAACCGGGGTCACCCACGGTGGTGGGTCGAAGGTAAGCTTGATTAAACCGGACGCTGGGGCTTGCTGACCATGGCATCCGCAGTTTCCCGGGTCTCTAGGGGTGGGGCCTCAGCCTAACCTTGACGTCGTGAAGACCCTTCTCGAACACCCTGGGATGAAGCGGATCAACGGCTTTGTAAACGGTAAGCACCGGGAATGGCCTGGCACTCCCAACGTCGCTACTCACACGGCAGTTACAGGGTCGATGGAGTCGTTTGCACCCGCCCTTCGAAGCTTCGCGATCAAAACGCTAGCAAGCGTCAAGACTTCCGTCCCCACCCTCAGATACCCTTATGAAGGCCACCCTTTTGCAGCGCTCACCTTCAACATCGGGCCTGCTGCCTGCACAAAGCCGCATAAGGATCTGATGAACCTGAGCTGGGGCTGGTGCGCGGTGACCAGCTTAGGCTGTTACGATCACAAGAAGGGGGGGCATCTCATCCTTTGGGACTTGAAGCTTGCTGTCGAGTTTCCGCCGTATTCGACGATATTCATCCCCTCCGCCATCCTCACCCACAGCAACGCGTCCGTCGGGCCTACAGAACACCGGTCCAGCATCACACAGTACAACTCGTCAGGGCTGTTTCGCTGGGTAGCCTTCGATCACTCGCTTCAGGGAAAGAGGATCTTCAGCGGGAAGCAATGGTGGGACCGTCCGGTCCACATGTTCACCCAGGCGGGCGGGAATAGCGGTGATCGACTTCCCTCGGCTAGTTCGAAGGCCTTGCGACCGGAGATATCGACCGCGAGCGCTCCGAACTAGAGTACCCTGTTCAAATCATAGCCTGTACATCTCCATTACAGACGGACAGTTAATCTGGTCGGGTCCAGATCGATCAGCGGGTTTATAAACGGAGCCGAGGACGGGGTATTTGACGAATAATGGGCGCGCGTCTTTGGGCTTTAGACGCGGATCGTAGCCTTTCTGTCTATGTAATACGGCCCACTTATCACTGTAAACTTCACCTCCTGACTGCCGATGCTTCTGTTGGCGAGAGGCGACGTCCAAAATGCATTTTTGGGCCGATTTTCCAGCCCCCATTCTGTGCTTCTGACACAACTGGCTAGCCGCACCTCTCAGAAAAGCCACCCGAACGACAGGACCCGCCGTCCGACCCTGCATGGATGAGTGGCTGCTGACGTTTAGAAGCCTGCAGTCTCTCCGCGAAGCCAGAAGCTTCACACCCTGGATGAAACCGAACCGGTTCGGTGGCGACTCTTGGCGGGATTGTCCACCCGTCCTTGGAACTGGGGGTGTTTTGCGCGGTTTGCCAAAACGAGCGGGGCATCTGTCTGCCAGCCCGGTGCTTACCGGCGAGGTATAAAGCGGCCGTACTGCTTCCCAGACAGCCCACTGCCCTTCCAGCCTCTCAAGGACAGCTCTACCTGCCGTCTAAAGCCTCTTCAACTCTTCTCTACAGACTACCTCTGCTCCTTCCAACCCCGACCCCCCGACATGTCTGACTACGCCTCGTTGTACGCCAGCTCCCAGAGCGAAGACTCTGACCCCGTGCCGATCCCTGAAGAACCCGTGGAGTCCAAAGAGGCACGGTCGCTCCAGCGGCTGTGGTCCATGATCGACATCTACGCACCCCACCTGCGGCCCTCCTTTGTTTACTCCAGCGCGTGGTGGAAGATCCACAAGGATGCGCCCGAAGCACACGTGAGCTCAACAAACCGGCCCTCTATGCCTCCAAACCCCACGCTTACCTTCCTGTAGATGTTCAAATACCTTCTTTTCAAAGGGCTCGAAGACATCTCCGTGATATTCAACGACGTCAAGGCAGAAAGGCCGGGTAGGGTTAGAAAACTCCTGGAGGAGGCCAACGACAAAGCCGCACCGGTATGGAACGACCATCGCATTCCCTTTTTGGAACGGCAGGCCAGATGCAAGGCGATCCTGGACCCTGTCATCGAGCTGAACGCCGCCAGCGAGTTTCGGTTTTCGGCGTTTCCAAAGTCTACCGTGGCCGAGCTCGACAAGCTCTTCAAACAGTTCTACAGCGAGCCTGCCAAGGTTCTGCTGATCGGGCGGACCTGCAAGCATGCGTACGAAGTCCAGGATCGGTATGCCACAGCCGTTGCAAGCTTGCTGGGAACCGTGAGCCGGGCGTATGAGTCCCGCGCAGCCGTCTGTCTCCGGAAGGTATACGGGAGAAACTCCATACCCCTCCTCTCCATCAGTTCGGTGTCGGGCTTGTGGGAGCTCTGCAAGATTCCACTCTACCGGGCGATATCTTCTCTTGTGAGTCTACCCCCCCCCCGTCATGCTCGACGCTCTGCTGACCCTTGGCTAAGCTCTACAAGTGGATTCAGCCTTTTGCAGAGGTTTCAGAAACGCATCCCTTTGGCTGCGACTACGTCTCGTCTATCCACCGGTTCCTCAGGCCGAAGTCGGAGAAGCGAAACACCGTATTCAAAGAGGCATGTCCCTGCCAAGCATCCAGCTGGAAGCAACGTCTAACCGCACGCCTTTAGTTCTACCTTTCCGTCCTCATATGGTCCGCCGACCTTCTCGTCGTCATGATGTTGGACGAATACGTCGCACCCAAGCCCATGGTTGCCGGCTACGTTCGTCGGCAGCTGCTTTGTAACGGCGAAGAATCCCGCATCCAGGCAGCCATACTCGACGCTCAAGGGGGACAAAGCACGACAGAGCTGTATTCCACCTGGCTCTCGTACAGCGGCCTCGACCTCACGGACGCGGAATCACCTGTCATCGACGCCGTCGTCAGCAACCGCCTCCTCCTCCACACCCTTTTTGACCTCATGCTTGGAGAGCGGGTCAAAGCATTCATCCTGAACGGCTATACGGAGATCCACGATGTCCGGGCTAGCATCCAGTCCTTCTTGACCGCGTGGGTTGATTTCATGGAGCCGGCGGCAGATCCAAGGAGCCCTTGGTGGGATGGAATCGAGAGGCTCCTAAACCCTAGCCGGTACTGGCTGTCTATCAGGCTGAGGCATCATTCCGACTTTTCGTCCGTCTTCAGGAGCTGGCTTGATGATAGCAGCCACCTCCAAACCTGGCTAGCCCGCTTCGAAGAAGAGACGCTGCTGGTGAACAACCCGAAGGATGCGGACCGCGTTTTCTCGGAATCGAACGCGATGGAGGTCATGGATTGGGCAAAGGTGAGCCGTTTTAACACGGGTCAAGTCAGGCTTTGCATCTTATGGCCTTGTTTCAGTTTCAGGGGAGCTTTCTTGACCAGAAACGGAGGGCTTCGTTTAGGAACAATCCAGGCTGGTTCCTCGAAGAGTGCGAGGAGCTGGGTCTGTTTACCACGAGGACCCCACGGTTCTCACAGCTTTTCTTCTATGATTTTACAGATAGGGAGGTGGAGATCGGGATGAGACAGGTCTCGCCATCCCGACGTGCTGCACAGGCTTACCTTTCCTCTGGGTTCCGGATGGAATCGTCATGCGGCATATCTGAGGTCTGGTATCGATATGTGGAGAGTCACCAGACCCTCTTCACGGACGAAGACGAAATGACGCCGTTCACCCCTCTCCAACAAACCCCTCAGGGTACACCCCCTGGGCTCGAGCTTCATGGCTATCAGGTGGACTTCCTGTCAGGCGTCTTCGAGTGGGAGAAGCAGCACAGACGGCCACGACCGCGGCGGAAGGTAACCGCCAGCATCCAGTCCACTGGCGACTATGCCGACCAGGACAGTCAGCACGGAGGGTCTATAGAGGAGATCACGAGCGCATCACCCGCCATTCCCTCTCAGCCGGAAGACGTTTCCGAGTACACCGAGGACGAGACCGGCAGAGGACTCGCCAGAAGGGATGGCGGTCATGCTATCCAGGTGGAGGAAGAGAGAGCTGAGGAGGCAGGAGGCCCTGTAAGCGGTACGGCTGAAGGAGAGGGGGGCGATGAGCTTGACGACTGGCCGACGACCGCCTCATTTTACGAGGATCTTTCCAAGATTATGGGTGATGCGGAGAAGATTCCAGAGGTCCCCTACGTTGTAACGGACACGTTCGTACCCTCTTCGATTCCAGAGGAGCGGGAACTCCGTCTCGATCCGGCCCTCACGGGTCTCACCTACAGCCTCACTGGAGTGGCTTTCGGTGTTCAGGTGGATAGTCTAGCAGAGGCTCCCGAGCATGAAGCAGAGGTGGTGGGAGAGGAGGACCCGGTGGAAGGCCTTGAAGCAAGCCAGTCGGCCCAGGTTCAGGCCGGCTCCGATGTCGAAGCCGTTTCGGATCCCGGTATCGTGATCATAGAGGGTTCAGATGATGTGGACATGCAGGATGCACCGTATGTTGCAGATGGTGAGTGAAGGGGTGGCGTATCTATGCTCTTTTTTTCTGACCTATCTATACAGCATATACTATGGCGGCTCAACAGCCAACCAGATCCCAGAAGAGAAAGGCTCTCGACTCGCTCATAGAAAGCCGTAGGATCAAGTATGGTCCAAAGGCGTAGAGACCTTTAGAAACAGTGGAACTCTGCACCTCTCTGTCAGTTTTTACCGTTTACAGCGGTTTCTTTCCGCCTTATTTTCCCCCTGCTGGTGAGATGATCTCTCGGCTTTATCTTTGACCAGTCCTTCTCCCTCTCTCTACTGAGAATATGTGTTAGAGGCTACCTGGCTTCGTTTGGTTCAAAATACAAAGATACCCGTCTGTTTGTTCCCGATTTTTGTGTAAAGCGAAGCGGTTGCATTGGCGCCCCAAAATCCCGATATTCGGCACCAACCGTGTGAACTCTAGTGGCTGCATCAATCACGTGCGGCAAATCAGTGACCACGCCGTAACAGTGATCGGAACATATTACAGCTTCTCTCCGCACCCGTCTTTCCTCCCCGCTGGGTTTACCCAGCGGCAGAGCCTCCTCTCTTTCCTTGCCGCCGAGTTTACTCAGCAGTAGAGCCTGCTTTTTCATCTCCTCGGATCTTGGCAACCTACTGGTATTCCTGGGGCTATCTAGGCGACAAACTTGCCGCTGAGTGCAACTCAAACGGCCAAGTGGAAACCTACCCTTCCGACTGTACCTGTGGAATCAAGACTGTGCTTGTATGTGGAGGATGCTTGAGTGTTGAGGGCTGCTTCCTAGCTCTCCACTCGCTGATGCCCATGCTTCTGGAACCGCCTAGATGATAAGCCTGCCGCTGAGTAAAACTCAAGTGGCCGGGTGGCAATCCGCCCCACTGATACAGATCTCAGGCTACCAATACCGCTGGCTGCCAAACAGCTTCCACATGAACTCTAGGACTTTATACAGTGAGGGCCGTTTGCTCTGCTCTCAACACTGCCCTGGACAGACGGTCTGCCGTCTGTATTTTACCGTTTGGTGTTTGGTGTTCGCCGTTCGCCGTTCACCATTCGCCGTTCGCCGTTCACCATTCGCCGTTCGCCATTCGCCGTTCGCCGTTCACCGTTCACCGTTCGCCGTTCACCGTTCGCCGTTCGCCGTTCACCGTTCACCGTTCGCCGTTCACCGTTCGCCGTTCGCCGTTCACCGTTCGCCATTCGCCGCTTGCTGCTCGCTGTTCGCCATTCACCATCCACCGCTCACCGTTCACCGCTCACCACTTGCCGTTTGATGTTCGCCGTTCGCCATTTACTGTTTGCTATTCGCCGTTCGATGTTCGCCGTTCGCCGTTTGGTGTTCGCTGTTCGCTGTTTGATGTTTGCTGTTTGATGTTTGCTGTTTGATGTTTGCTGTTCGCCGTTGAATGTTCGCCGTTTGATGTTCGCCGTTTGGTGTTTGCTGTTTGGTGTTCACCATTCACTGTTTGATGTTTGCTGTTCGCTGTTTGATGTTCGCCATTTGATGTTCACCGTTCGCCATTTGATGTTCGCTTCTCACCGTTCCTTGTTTGATGTTTGATGCTTGCTGTCCGCTGTTTGTCATCCACCGTTCGCCATTCACCACTCACCACTTGCTGTCTGCTGTTCGCCATTCCCAGCTTGATATGGCTTGCTTTATTTGTCTGGTATCTGTCTAGCACCTGCCCACAGTATCTTACATATCTGTGTAGGCACGTAGGTACTTATAAAGAGTGTTTGTTCATATTTGCCGTGCCTGCCAGTCACGGTTTGAAGCTTGAAATCCCATCAGGGCCCCTCTCCACTCAAGATCTTCATGCAGCCTTCATACCTCTGACCCTGTCTGTCAGTGTAAAGAAAAGGACTACCGGGAGAAGAAAACAGGGTGGCTCCAGCTCTTGGATAGCAGCAATGCCTATCTGGTGCCTGAAATTCCTTCACCCGATTTGCCCGGTTCGCCCGATGTTCGCCCGATGTTCGCCCGATGTTCGCCCGGTTCGCCCGGTTCGCCCGACCGGGTGTCTCGGGTTAAAACTTTCCTTTTATGGAAGGTGATGGGCGCTTGATGGGCGCTACACAGTGGTACACTATCACGTCGGAATATATGTAGGTAAGCTGAACGAAAATAAAGGATCCATCCTACTCGCAGACCTCCCCGGGGATCCGGTTCGGCCACACCTCCCCGGGGACCCGGTTCGGCGCGGAGCAGGTGGGCTAAGCGAAAATAAAGGGCCCATCCTACTCACAGACCTCCCCGGGGATCCGGTTCGGTCACACCTCCCCGGGGACCCGGTTTGGCGCGCTGAGCAGGTGGACTAAATACAAAGTCCACTAATCCTACTCGAGCAGACCTCCCCGGGGATCCGGTTTGGTCACACCTCCCCGGGGACCCGGTTCGGTGCGCTGAGTAGTGCTAGGGACTTTAAAGTAATACAAAGACTACGACTAATTGAATTAATACAACTATGTACATATCAGAACCCCGCGTCAAGCGGGGTGAATGTGGTTCAAGATGAGCCAGTGGTCGGTATAACGCGCCGCGAGTTTATGCACGCGTTATTTGTCCATGTTTGTGCGCTCGATCGAACGCTCAGATCATTCCCGGGGTCATGCTCAGCGGGAATTGAGCCTTTGGACCATCGATCCCAGCCCTCCCCAACGGTCCCTACCCACACTCCCCTCCTCCCTCGGCCACCCTGCTCGCCAGGGGCTCCCGCCATTGCTCCCGCCGCATTTCCCGGGTCGGGAACCGTCGCGACCGTGAGAAACCGTCCGGTTACCGTCCCGGTCCTTTTGTTTCCCAATCAATACCCGTCCGCTTGTTCGTTCGCTTCCCGCCGCCTCCCCCGCCTTATCCACTCCAATCCACTGCTATAGTGTTAGACCCTGGGGTCTGTCGAACCACTGTCACTTATTTTGGGTGTCTTGAACGCTTGGATCCTTCCCGATACTTCCCGGACTCTTCCGCGAACGGGTTCGCGTGCTTTCCAGGTTTTTGGTTCGGTTTTCTCTCTATTTTCTCTCTCTCTCTCTCTCTCTCTCTCTCTACTGACATCTGCTATCTACGCTATAGCCTCTCCTTCGTATTACCTTAAATTGTCTGCACTCGGAGAGCACCGGGTGCCATGGGATCAGTCGATATGCCCTCCACCTCACCCTGCTCACCTTCCGGCTTCCCACTTTCGGATCAACTTTCCTACGCTCCCATCCGACGTATCGACATCTTTACGCGACATCCACCCCTCTTGACCCATACGTTGTGCCAAGAAGCCGGCCTTGATGGCTCGCGACGGTTGGAGGTGCTGGATCATACGCGACGGTATTCACAGGGATTTTCGGACGTCAAACATCGGTGCGTTTGTACTGTCGCGCTCCACTCCCATTGCGAATTAACCCTTCATGGCTCTCTCACAGACCGCTCGCGTTTTGGTGACCAGGGAGCAGTTTACTCTCTCGCCTCACTCGCACGCAAATCTGATCCCCCCACACCCACAACACAACACTCCAACACCCCTCACACACATGAAGACGCCCTTGCAAGTATAAACGACCTATGCTGCATGTTTCTCAAGTACCCGAAACACTCGCTACTCGGAATTCCCCAGTCACCGTTACGATCCTAACCACCCCGTCGTTTCCCGACAGTAACTCATCCATTTCAACTCTCCTGGCCATAACAACACCCTCCCTACACTATTCTCGTCTACGTGGGTTATGTACCATGGGTACAGATCCCTAAAACCCTCGTTTCGGCATATGTCGCTGACCACAAATGCCTTTTCCTACGCGTACAACACCGGTCACAGTAACGGGGACATTATCACCAACAACCATCAAAGACTCTGAAACAGGACCGCCGCCTTGCACACCCACCCCCAGGTGTCAATTTCACGCGCAGCCCCAGTCTGAAATCCGGGAGATGAGCTGTACTAGGATATGCTTAGTATACACGGAAGTTCTGTATTTTAGCACCTGTCCAAATACATGTCGCTTTTTGTGGAAACTGCAATGCACCCAGTCGGGATAATGCTCCCTCCCGCCGGAACAGGGGGTAAGGACCTCGCACAGCTCTCCGTTTGATGGGCATGGAGACCATGGGAGGGAAATTTTCAATAGAACACTTGCACGACGCGTAAGATCATCGATCTCGATCATTGGCTGTCTATCCAGGCCAAGCACCTCCAGATGTACACGTAATCCCCCGCTCCGGCAAAGGACGTCTTTACTCGAACCGGTACTTGCAATCCAGAAACAATCCCCATCAAGCTTTGTGCGTCACGCTAGTGTACATTCCCTGGTGTTCGCTCGTCAAGAGTAAGTAGCAGCATTGTGAATGACCACATGTCTTTCGATGGCGCACTTCAAGCGGCCGGGCGCTGCGATGGTGGCTAAATTTGCAAAGTCCGCGCCAGGGTGGGCGCGGTGCGCGGAACAAGCCAGCCCCGTGGTCACGTGGGCACAAGGGGCAAGACCGAGAGACCGACAAGGTTGGGGACGATTACCATTTTGACGATGGTTCCATGTTACAACAACATCGAAATGGACACCCATACCACCCGGGGGAGGACACAACGGGATCTTGGCAATGGGAAGAGAGTACACCCCATCATTTCAAACTGCACCGCCAGCTGGCTCGCGACAGAGATCGCGCTGACAGTCTACAAATCCTCTCATAGTGGACTTCACGAAATGGAGTGTAGCGTAGTCAGTTTGGCCATCCACTCCGAACGATTTCGTCTATGGTAAAGCGGTGGTAAAGGAAGGAAGAAATGACTTTAATGGCAGGTTTCGCCATGGGTGATGGTACCAGCGGCTGCTCCGCCAGCGCCGGTATCGACAGAGAAGTGATCTTTGCTTTCGTCAATCCCAATGTGGGGGTACTGGCGCCGTCGAGCATGGCGGACCGAGCTGGCACCCGGGATTGAGCCACCCTTTCTGCAGCTCTGGCGCTTAAGCTGTTCGATGCACCAGACAGGTCCTTTTTCGGTACGTTGGATATCACATCCTGTCGATAAAATTGATTATCATAGCTCATAGTGATGAACCCTTCGTACCCACCCTCACCAGGAAAAACATCTGATCATGATCTCAGCTCCACTGGCCCGGCCAGTTGGACATGACCTCCTACATTGGCGAGCAACCTTGCACGGCATTGGCAGATAAGCTAGAGGGCCAGCAAGCGGTAGGTGCATCAAACTTCCCTGGCGGACTCATCTTCAGGATCTCCCATTTTCTCGGGGAAACCGGATCTTTGCACGACCGGAATCGACGCCTGTCGAACAAGGTTTCAAATTTCAGGGAAGGCTGTAACCTTACGTGTAACGTTACACCCGTCTCGATTTGCTCCCGTACCAGAGTCCAACAAAACTGGCCGAGGCGCAGGATTTGTTTCGCGCGCGCGTCGCTATTGGTCCGGCCGGCCCTTGTTCTGTGTTTGGTGCTCTGGGCCTCTGGCGCCTCCAACCGATAGGCCGCCGTGAAGGCGACATCCTGGTATCGTAGGTTCCCTTGCGTCTGCCGTGATTTTCATTTTACTGCACGATCCCCCCCCCTACGAACCACCCGCTACGAACCATCCACAATAAGGCTTTCCCCTCATTATTTTAACAAAATGACTCGGTGAGATGTCCTCTGGGCCTAGGCTTCCTGACGCACATCTCACAATCTGGGATAGGAGCATCTGCCCTACGTGTCGAGATCGAGTTCCAAACCTCCTTCGACATCAGCGGATGGTACATACGGATGGAATAACGGTCTACTATGTGGACTCCCAGCGGAGTACGCTTTGGCGGTCTGGAAGTGGAGAGTTCCAGTGTGAGCGTTGTCACGTCTCATTCCAGTATTCCACGGGAATCCAGGTAGGTCAACTTTACGCGCGCGAGCTTCAGTCTATTTGATGGACGTCACAGTCGCACACCAAAATCTGCCGGGCTTTGCTGCCTGCTGGTGAGCCCACTGCAGGTGGAGAGGGCAGCAGGCGTACTGACCGAGATGGTTGTGACAAAGGTAAGACCCATCCGTGCCCAAGCTCTTCTGGAGCTTACTAACCGCTTGCATTTGAAGATGCCGGTACCCCAGATCACGAGGGTATTGGGCCCTCTCCAGACAAACTCGTGCTCCCTCAATCTCGGCCTCAGCCGCAGACAGGTCGACCTCGTCAATGGCTGGCGTATGTAGAACTCACGGTCAGTTCCTAAACCTCTATATGCATTGGGGACTTGTTTCTATTGTGTATCATACAGCTTCGACCTAAACGGAAAGCGATGATGGAAACCGATAGCAGCGATGAGCCAGGTGTGTGGTACAGTGTCGTCTTCCCCTTTCACTTTATTGATGGCTCCTTGAGCAGCGATGTCTGCAGTTGCAAGGAAGAAGAGAAAGTATGATGATGACAGGAACGAGGTCCACGAGGATAGTGAAGACAGTGAAGACAACGAGGGTAGTGAGGGCGAGATCGACAAGGATAACAAGGACAAGCTCCATGGGGACAACGAGCACAGCGAGGACAGCAAAGACAGCAACAGTGAAGATGGGACCCACGAGCACAGCGAGGAATGGACCCACGAGCACAGCGAGGATTGGATCCACGAGGACAGAGAAGATGGGATCTACGAGGACGGAGAAAATGGGATCCACGATGACAGCGAAGATGGGAGCTACAAGGACAGCAAGGCCAGGACCTATGGAGACAGCGAGGGTAGTGAGGACGGTGAAGACAGCTGGGATGAGGTACATGAGGACGGTGGTGATGGGGATACTAGTGCCGAAGTCGCTGGTAAGAACTGGATATCCCGGATTTGAATATCCCTTTTGCTAAGTGCCCTCAGATGGTATTCAGAACTCCAGAGAGCGTGCCAAGACCTCTCTCCACCTTGTAGACATTGATGAGGATGATGAGGATTATGTTGACGATGAACCTGGTAAGGAACTGAACTGAATGCCGGTTTGAAAGGGATCCCACTTATCTCAATCCAGACGATGCCATGGATACAGATGCAGACGATGTGCCATTCCAATCTTCACAGCGATCCAGAAGCACTCAATCTGGCATGCAATTGGAGTTTGGACTGGAAACTCAGCAGGATGATAAAATGAAACAACTTGGAATTGGGATCAACCTCCACCACAAAGTGATCATTTGCACGGTTTGCCACTCTGCCGTTATCCCAAGTAAACTGTACGATCACATACGGAAACCTAGGCACCATAACAAGAAGGATTTCAGGAAGAATCACAGGCTAGATTTTGCTACCCGGGAATTCTGCCGCCAACTCGTCAAGGAGAATCCCCTGTCAGACAACCCCCTTTCCTGCCGGCCCACTAGTGTCGTCCCAGCTCTACCCGGTCTTCTAGTCCAGATGAAGATGTCAGTCTGTGGGGGTTGCAATCATGCTTTCCAAAATTCAAAAGTGATCCTCCGACATTGCAAAAAATCTTGTCCAGGGAGCAAGATCTCAATAGGCCCAGCACAGGCGTTCTTTCCCACTTCAAAATCTAACTATTTTGGGGTAGAACTGCCACCACATTCCAACCCTAGCCCACTTGACCCTGCCGCACTTTTCCACCGACAATTCACTTCCAACCCATACAAAGATGTCCCTATTCAGGCAGCCGCCCATCCACGGGAGATGAAGCTTTTCTTAGCGACGGAGAACTGGCTTGATGTGGTGGATGGAATGACAGGAGAAGAGATCATGGAATTGGTGAGGAATGCTCAGCCTGCTCTCCGGGCGAAGGTTAAGGACACGGTTTCTTGTTACATTTCGAGGGTGGTCGCCAAACTTGAGGCCACTGAACCTGCTGTAAAGGTTGCAGTAGGAGACTACAATAAGTGAGTTTAATCCCTACTCCCATCAGTTATTTAATCGATTGTACTGATGGTGGTCAATCATCCAGTTCCGGTTACTCCAGCAGCTGGTTCAAACAAGTGGAGATTGGTACTCAGAAGCGGTACGGAAAAATTGCCATTGACATGGTCCTATTCTGCATTGGCCTCGCATTGGGAGATTTCAGTCGCTACTCATGGAAAATCAGCAAAGCCCAGAGGTTGGCCGTGAAGGCATACATTGCTGCGCTTCGCACAAACAGGAGAGATCAGACAAGCGAAACATTACAAAACCTCCTCTATGCACTCTTCACTCAAGACAGGGGGGATTCTTCCCGATACACCTTCACTGTTTATCGATTCCTCATCCTCTACTCATTCCGTGAGGATGGAAGTCTGTCAAAGGCCAGTGTCATTACCCAGTACATATCTGCCATTGTCTTCATTGGCCGTGGGACCATCTTCAAGAAGATTGAACAATCGATGGCATATACAAACCGTGGATACTTCAAGTGAGTAACCTGGGCCGGTTTTTGGCGTGAACTCAAGTTCTTGCCTTATAGGAGTGCACCCCCTTTTCAGGAATTCCTCTCCCTCCAATCCGATTATGTCCTCTCTCCCCTATACCACACCCGCAACTTGCTCAAGAAAATTAGCAAGATGCAAGAACCTGCGATCAACCTGAACATAGTTGGTGACTTCCAAAAAATCATCATTGGAAAGGCCACAGTGACTCTTGGCGACATTGGGGTTATGTTCCATGGACTCCTCGATTCCATTCGAGAAAAGCGGAAGACTTTACTCAAGGGGATTGACCTAGAGGAACTTGTCACGGTCCCAGATGTCCTTGTTGATGAACCGGACAACCGAACCCCAGGATTTTATTTTGGCAAGGTTCCAAAGAATAACCTCAAAGGTTACGAGAGGTTACTCGCAAACCTCATCTTTGGACACAAACTGCTGAAGGGAGAGTATGGAACATTGACAGCAGGGGGGGAACTGAAATTAAACCTGCCAAAGTGCCGTGAATTCCTCGAGAAGGTTGCAATTCTTCGGTCAGAACTGGGTACCCTCCTCCATATTTGTACCTCTGGTCCATATCGAGGGACAGAATATGCTGCTAGCTGCATCCGGAACACAGCCAATGGAAATTCCCGAAACATTAAGGCGATTCTAGGCCGGTTATGCCTCGTCTCAGGATACAACAAGACTACATCTTCTGTGAGTGCGCTCAAATATTTTCCCCAGCTGCTGCCACTAAATAATCTATTGATAGACACATGAATTGAAGATTAACTACCAGTTTATCCCAAAATGCGCATGGCCAACCTGTATAGTCGACTTTGTTGTCTTCCGTCCTTTTGAACAGGCACTTGCCACTGCACTCGAGCTCCCGGGGGCAGGAGACAGGTTCCTTTCCCAGCTCTTTCCTGGTGTTTCCTCCCCAACCAAATCCGAAGATATCTCCTTTGCACTGTCTCGGGATACCTCAACGTTTCTTGGCGATGAAATCGGCTTAAGAGATTGGAGACAGATCACAGTTACGTTTTCGGGTGCTCACAAAGATCCTGATGCTGTTGTAATCCGCAGCATTGACCCTGACAACCAAATTCGAGGTCATACCAACGAAGTTGCTAACACACATTATGGCAATGTCCCGGAGGAGCCAAACGGCGTTGGGTTTGATGTTCTTAAGCAGCAGCTCCAGGCTGCTCACTGGTGGTTCCATCTTGTTGGTATGTTGATATCTCCTAATTAATCTCAAATTCCTTAATGATTGATATTCTACAGGGATCCGAAGTGGTGATCAATCGCCATTCCCAGGAACTAAGAACATCACCCACGTCCTTGAGAAACTCGAGAGAGTAGAGGCGCAGAACAAGGAGCTAGCAGATCATATCAAGAAGCTTGAAGCCAGTCTACCCCCTTCTATGGATGCAGATATTGTAAAAGGGCTCCGTGACCCAAAGACACTGAAATTGGTAAAGAAAGTGATAAAGAAATCGGTAAACATCCACTAACATTCAAAGGACTTCACATCTAATAAAAGCCTACAGGGAAAGGAGTCGCACAGGGAGAGAAGAGCAAACCATCAGTGAGGAGGTAGCAAGCGGTAATGGCACTAAACAGGAAGAGGGCTGGGAGCGACTGACAATTATGTACAAGCGAAACCTGATCCCAGTTGGGGTATCATTTTTTCTGTGATTCTAGTGTTGTGCTGTATCATCACTGGAGGCTGTAATTACATTCGCTGGATTTTTGCCTTTCTTTCTTCTTCACATCCCGCATCTTGTGCGGGTTGGTTATGAGTCCAGATGTGGGACATCACTAGGTCAATGGCAGGCATCAAATCGCGCTCGGATGTGTGGTTGTTGTACATTACATCCTCTAATATTCTGCACGAGGTCTGTCTGTCGTAAGTGGGTGACTATCCGTAAGACTAGAGATATCTCTAAACATCGTAGAAGGGTGCCAGTAGCCGAGATTCGTGCTGCCTGTGACCCGACGCGACAGACGGGGTCCTGACAGTTCCCTAATAAGTCCTTTGATATTCATCTGGAGTCGTGTGTACACGGCATAGCCTTACAGACAGTCACCCAGTATGACCCCAGCCGTGGTACGAAACGACTGAGGGAAAAAGGAGTATCGCTCTTCAACCAAAATATCTAATCTTCTGTGTTGCGTGTCTGTACCCTCGCATACTAAACCGTTATGACCCTGCGGCGGATGTGGAGGGTCCGGGGTAGTGTTGTTGGCAGCGAACTGCCGAACTGCCAAAATGGCACGTGCCTGGTGTATTGCCGGGCTGGCAATTGGCACATGCGAAAACGGGGGTTGGCAGATGGTGGCAGCATCCGTTAGCGCTGGTCCGGCTATGTCAGGGCTTCTAAGCTAGTGTCCGTATTTTATAACTCACGTCCCTCCACTACGCTACGTACGCACGCCAAATGGCAGGCGGCCAAAAACTCAATGAATTCGTCACCCTACACTTCTCGAAAACAGGGGAGAAGAACCCTCGGACGAACAGGTGGAAAATGAAATGCAATTACTGCAAACCGGACACCGTCGTCGAACACCGCAAACTGAGATGCACAGAACACCTCTCCAAACCTGACCAGTGTCCTAATGCCCCAGAACCTGTTCGAAAAGAGGCGTTGCAGCGGCTCGCAACTAAACGTGGTGCCATTTCATCCACTTCCATCAACGAGCTCGGAACACCATTGAATCCTCACGTTGTGGGAGACGACGATGCTGACGACAACGGAGTTTCCTACAAGAAAGGGAAGACAGCAGGTGGCTCTATGAGGAAGCGGAAGCGGGGGATTATGGATGCATTTGTGGACCGCGGACTCTCGGACGAGGAAAAGGCACAAGTTGATTCCTTCCTATTGAGGTATCTACTTTCAGCGACTATCCGTGTTGACAATGTAACGACGTACCATCAGGGCAATCATTTCCTCCAACAGCCCATGGCGGATACTTGAGGATCCATATTTCGTGAACTTCATTCGAATGCTCCGCCCCGCCTACACACCTCCATCAAGATATACACTTATGACGTACTTGCTACCAGAGGAAGAAGCCCGAGTCACCCTGATCGAAGCAGAGAGACTCAGGATGATGAAGTACCTCACAATGATGATTGACGGCTGGGACGACCGTGTAAGGCGAAGCATCTATGGATCCCTTGTGTCGCAACTTGGGGAGAGACCAATCATCCTTGGCCTTGCAGACCTCACGGGTGAAAGAAGCACTGCCAACAAAATCGTGGAGATCAGTGATGAATCCCTGAAGAACAAGAGTGTCAAGCCCACAGATGTCATAGCAATTGTGACGGACAACCCAACGACGATGAAGGCAGTTTGTCGTAAATGGACAGAAAAGTACCCATGGGTTCTGGTGAGGACGGATTTAGTTGAGTCGAATCCCCCTTCTGACCGCATTTGGATAGGAACTCCCATGCTTTCTGCACAGTATCAACACGATCATTGGAAAAATCATCTCTTTCCCCTCGTAAAGGCCACAATAGCTGCAGCCCAATAAATACATTTATTCCAGTCTGTAATGGGAGTAACTTTTATAAACTACTCTGCTTAATTCTACAAATACAAACATACCTTTGTCCCTAGTAACATTTGTAAATGCAGTTCCTTAGACAAAACGTTCAACCCATTGTCTCGGACCAGTGGTCCATTGTCTCGGACCAGTGGCCCACTGTCTTGGACCCAGAGAAGTGATGGTTTGATGGGGTAAGTCCCACTATCTGGGAGTGCTTCTCGGGGTATTCCCCTCCCATCAAAATACATCTGGGAGGATGACCAAGTGTGGGAAATGATTCCCCTGGCCCCCGCCCCTTCAGATACCTACTTGGGTGGCCACACTAGCCACATTTAGTCAATATATTTTGATTAGCTTACCTAAGCGTTATTTTACTGGCTGGTTCGAAAAGCACATACACAAAAATCTTCGAAATTAAATACAAAAAAAATACCAGGCCCTGCAGAACATCAAATCCGTAAGATCCCGCTAAACGCGCCATTGAACGGATGAGAATTGAGCGAGATGTGCTCAGTTTTCGAACGGCGTCGAGCGAGCATTGCCAGCTCACCGCGCGGATTGATGGGATTGATGGCAACTACCCTTTTGGGACACGCGGCACCTCGGCTCACCGACCTCCACCTCGGCGAGGAGCGCCCCCGCTTCGAACGGCAGGGCGCAGGCGGTTGCTTCCCAATTGTCGCCTGGCGTCATGACGGCGTCACCACGTGGGGCGTGGAGGCCGTGATGCTGTCTGCCCGCGCTGGCGCAGGGTCTCTTCGGCAACTTATCTCCTGAGTTGTTACTGCTACGCCACCCCGCCACCGTGCATCGGAATCACGTCCAACCCACGTACCAAGACATACCCTACCTACATTACCAATTACGTAGCAGATATAGATTTCTATCCTATGAAACTGATTTTCCCGCGAGTGATCACACAGAGCCTTATCACGCGCGCGGCCCCTTCTGGTACCAAGAACATAGTGATCATTTCAATCCAAGAAGGCGAACATATTCTAAGTGCGTACACTAGCTATATAACTGTGAAAAAACCCACGCAACATCTTCAGCAAAAAACTCATAATCAGCATGCACACCATCCCTCGGTTTGTGTTCTTCAAGAATCCTGATCCACCAATACACGAGCATGACGATGTTAAGAAGCCCATTGATACGAGGGGAGTGGAGGATGTCCCATCCTCCCTGTACTCCGCGGGAGACCTTGCCACGTTCGAGCGTCCTCCAGGAGGGTTGAATAGAAGCCCACCAAGCAATGGCTGAGTCCACGAAGTCCACAAAGGTTCGCTTACCCTTTGTGTAGTCGGGAATGCCAGCAGGACGAGCTCTGGATGACCACTGACTAATCTCGGCAGGCCGCTTGACAGTGGGAAGTGAGCCGTTTGTCATGGAGTTGTCACTGTTTTCAAATTGAAGGTAGTGGAAAAGGACCCGCTGGAATCGAGGATCTTTGACTTCTTTGAGGTAGCCAAATATATTGACTTGTCGTTTGCCTTTCCCATGGCAGAGGAGGAAAGTGGGAACACTCTCCTCGTCGATGCCACGTAACAATGGCGGGGAAGGGGTCTGGGGGGTAGGGTCTGTGGTAGATGGTATTCCGACGGACTTGGCAACAGAACCTGCCCCATCGACGCCACGCGAAAATGCCAGGGAGGGGGTCTGGGGAGTAGGGTCTGTAGTAGATGGTACTCCGATGGACTCGACAACAAAACTCGCCTCATCGATGCCACGTAACAATGCTGGGGAGGGGGTCTGGGGGGCAGGGTCCATGGTAGATGGCGTTCCGATGAACTTGGCAACAGAACTCGCCTCATCGATGCCACACAACGACACCGGTGAGGGAGTCCGGAGAGTAGAGTCCACAGTGGACGGTGTTCTGATGAACTCGGAAACGGGAGTAGAGATAACCCTGGCCTCAGTGGCAATGGCGACTTCGGTTTCGATGGCAGTAGGGACCCTGGTTACAGTGGGATCTTCAGCATTAGTGGCGGAAGTGACATCAGTGACATTTTTTCGGGTTTTGACAAGGGTGATGTCTTCAATTTCGACGAGGGGAATGTCAGGGGATGAATCCATGTTCACAGTACCCCCGGATATATCCACAGGTTGGAGGTCAGGAGAATCGATAGATGGAGCACCGGCAAGTGAGTCGATCCTCAAGACGGGAGTGGGAGGAGCAGTGTCCACGTTGGAAATGGCCGGAGAGGTTGGATCCAAGACTCCTTCCACATCGGCGCCATGGACAGGGGTTCGGGTAGAGGATCGGGTGGAAGATCGTGCAGAAGATCGCGCGGTGAACCGGGATGTTCGCTGGCGTTTTGGTGGCGCGCTGGAGGCTAGGGAGTCGCCAGATGAAGATCCATCACCACCGCGGTCACTGGCCCTGTCGCTGTCACTCTCCGAACCTTCAAAGTAGCGGATGGGGCGAGACTCCTTGTGTGACTCTTTCGGAGTATACTTCCGTTTCTTGGTGCCCTCTATCATCGCCAAAGGCTTGGTCTTGGTTGGGAGTGGTCGGTACCTCGCCTGATGGCCGGCAGTGGTAGTCGTGGGTTGGATTCGAGAAGGAGGAGTGACGTTGTTGTTGACACTGGGTGCGGCGTTGGGAAGTATTACGGGTAAGGGAACCTGTGACGCCTGGGCAGTCGACAGGGGTTGCGCCTTGTCTGCCGCCTGCAATAATCGATCTGAAGGAGAAAAATGTTAGACCACCTAGGCACATCTCACGCGACAATGTAACGCACTGGTTTCACCCGCGTATGTTAAGAATGGGCCGGCCACTCCAGAATTGAATCCAGCTGCATCCCACTGCGTCCAATCCTTGACTGAGGAACGGTCCCCGGGCCACCAATGAACTCTTTTCAAGGAGCATCAGTGATGAAGCAGCTTCAAGGGAGAGAACATAGACTCACGCGGTGAAAAACCCTTCACCTGCATCATCCATCTCAGCATTTCCGGCGACGAGAGAAACATAGCAACCAGCATAGGAGCCAATTGCTTCGAGGAGGGGGTATACGGCGTCGAAGAGGGTGTCTCGAGCCCTGGGGATGAAACATAAGTCAACGAGACGTAGGAGTAGAAACGAGAACACGTACTGGCCAACGTCGTCCGCCAATGAGATATCTTCTAGTACCATATTCCACTCATCCATCTCTACACCGTGTTGGGCCTTCGACTTGTTGTCAAGTTCTTTGACGAGGTGAGAGTACTGGTTAAAAAGCAAGGCCTTCGCCACGTCGTGTCGGAAGTTCATGCGCTGTGCACTGGTCAAGTTCTTGCCGTCGCCGTGCCGGCTTACGAAGGCGGCATTCACCTCGCGGGGGTGGTCCAATGCGAATTGCTGAACGGTCGTGCGCCGACGAGGACGGGGGTTCCGGATTTGATGGAGTCGTTGGAGGAGTGGAGACCACGTAAGGTGGTCGCGGCGAGACCCGTTGTTCTCTGCCGAGGCGCGATTGATAAACCACTGAGTTAGCCGCTGGAATGCAGCCCGATCAACCTCGATCCACGAACAGATGAAAGACCAGCCATACCTCGGTAAGCTTTCGTTCAACGGCTCCCTTCTTGACCTCATCGCCAGGTGCGATCGACGCAAGCCCGGCCATTCCCTCGGGGTTATCCGTTGGTGGCTCTTTGTTGTCGGCGAGTTTCCAAGGGTATCTCTGCCACCAGGTGGTGTACAGCCCGTGCCAGAATTTCTGGCGATTCCCCTTCTTGCATCCGAGGTAGGCCGGAACAAAGCCCTCGAGGAATGTTTTTCGTGAACCCACGAAGTATCCTTTTGGTCCCCTGCGCTGGGCGGGGGTATTCTCTGTCAAGGTTGGTGAGCACGCTGAAATGCTGCGACATCAAGGTAAAGACTCACTCTTCCTGCTTGAGTTGGCTTCGAGCTGGTTAGGACTGGGGAGGTTGGCTGGAGACATGCTGAAATACGGTATAAAACGCGGGTTGGGGTGTCCGGCAAAAGGAATACCGGGGGCATATATATATATATATATTGTGTTCGCATTCCCATCTCAAGTTCTCCGTCGTGTGCGCGTCTAGCGTGTCTACTGACTGCACGCTTTCGGCTAGACTTCCAAGCTTCCGGACACGGCCTTGACTACGTCTGATAGAGGTGTGTTTGGCCGCCCAACAGTCGTCGAACCCACGAACGGTGAGTCCCGTCTAATAGCTTCCTATCCATTTTCTACGTGACTGACTACACCCTCGCTATCGAAAAACAGCTTCAGTGGGCCTTGTTAGCGGACAATGCCCCTCCCCCCGGTGTTTCTGCCCCCACCACCACCTCCGTCTTCCATACGGTTCGATTAGCGCGCGGCAGAGTCCGTCTGACATATGCCCAACATTAGATTCAGCCCCCGGTCGCCTGTCACGGATACGCTTGGCCACTCGCGGGGATCACGGTGTGCTCTTGGAAACGCCATCGTGAAACCAACCCTCTTACCGGAACGGGCCTAGTATCCTTCCGGGAATGCACACCACTTATTATTTCCTTCTGATTGGACGGATACGGAGCATGGCCGGACTTGCGGTGAGTTCCCCGTTTTTTTGCCAGCACACAACGCTCATAAATAGATGGCCTAGGCGAGACGGTGCCAGCATGGCTGGAAAAAATCGTGTCCCCCTTTCCCCGTCTCCCCAACGTCCCTCGGGTTCTCCATCCCTCTCAGCAATTCGGCCCTCCCCTCTCACCAATGGATCGTTGAGATCGTACCCGGTCGCTCCCTCTTCTACCAATGGATCACTGAGATCATACCCGGTCACCTCCTCTCCCTTCAGCTCATCGCCAACGTTCTCGTATTCCCACGCCAGGTCATCACCTTCGCCAGATCTCTTTGACGACTTTACCTACAGTGAAGATATGGATGATGACCTTCATAGAATGGATTCGACCGCCAGCGCCATCCTTGAAGCTGCAGATGGCCAGGTGGACGATACGGTCCCTCTACAGAACGACGGAGGCCATGTCCCCAACCCGACCCCTCCCCAGGAACAGAAAATGTGGGTCGTCTTTCGCGGCAGGGCCCCAGGTATCTACGAACACTAGTATGCTTCTCCATTTGGTACGGAATTATTGTCGCGCTCACTCGATCATTTCAGTACGTCCGCGGCACTTCAAACTCAAGGCTTCAGTGATGCCTTTCAGAGAACTTTCCCCAATCGCGATTCAGCCGTGGCTGCATGGAAAGCCTTCACTCGGGATGGAACCTACCCCGATTACGGTAGGGGTCCATGGGTGGTTTTCCACGGGCGAAAGCCTGGCGTTTTTTCCAGAGTGTGAGTGCTCTTGCCTGGTACACGTTAGAGTGTTCGATATCTGACGCGATTCTTAAGCTCCGAACTCGAAGGTTCCGTCAAAGGCTACAGTGGTGCGATATTTCGGTCTTGCCCCTCAGTCAGTGATGGACAGATCAAATTCCACCTCTTCGCCAAGCGAATCACACAAATTTTCGCTGAGCCAAATCTGTTTTCTGACGTGAACGATTTATTGCCCAAGTCGGAGGGGACTGATGATCGAGAGGAAATTGCGCCAATCCAACACCCCACCGCCCCCGTCCTCGTGGCTCCGAGACATCCATTGGCACTTCAAACTACGGATTCATGGTATGCGGCGGATGACATTGCAGAGTCATCGAAGTCAGCATCAAAGCGTAATACTACTGGATCCCTGCGCGGATCCAACCTTCCCCGCGATGGTGATGGATGGTACGTTGCGTACCACGCTGTTCTCCCAGGTGTATACTGCGGCGTGTGAGAATTTTTTCTTACAGGCTCGAGGCTGCTCTAACATGTACTCTAGGGATGCGCTGAAAGAAGCAGGACCCAAGCCAGGAGGATTCCGGTGTGCGCTTGATGAGGAATCGGCGGATGCATTGTTTTACGGGTTGACCCTTGATGGGAAAGTTGTCTGGGCGAGCAGGGACGAGTAGAGATATCGCCGTACTCCCACCCAGCGTGAAATTAGATTTTTTCTTGTCGCAGTCGTCACTACGCATACGTTTCTGTCCTCTCGTATAGTACTGCTCTTCTTGTAGAAATTCACCGTGTTGATCCTCGGTTGGATACATCCGATTGGCCAGTGCAACCAACTTGAACGCTCTGTGTGCTCCAAGTTTGACGACCTTTGATATAGTTGACGTACGGAAGGTCGTACGCCACGCTTATGCTGTATGCGTACAAACCCGAATAGTTCAATACTGAGTAGGTTGCATTCGGTCGCCAGTGAGGCCGGCGAGTAGTGTTTGCGTTGCCGGATTTTTTATCTTACTCATTCCGAACAACTTGTCTATTAGTACAATGAGGACTGGACGAAGCTCTGTAAGGTTCTAAACAACATAGTTTAAGATACATTACACAGGTGGACACCAGTTCGGCATCCGGTCGGATTCCATCACACGAGTGTTTGGCGGTCTCTGTCCTGAAGGAACGGGGTGCCGCGACCAGTGTGCAAATGAGCGCGAGTCGATCAATAGTTAGAGTCGAAGACAATCATGTCGATAGTTTATCAGAAATGTTGAGATGGAGAGGAGAACCGATGGAATTACCGAGTCGATGAATCCTCCAGCTCGCGGTAAATTAACGGTATCTAGGATTCCAACGGGACAGGTTGAACCTATCGGCGACTGGCCTTTTCATTGGCTGATTGATTGTCCCGTCCTATTTGTGGCTTCAGTCCACGTTGATCGTGATACACCGGTAGATATGACTCACAGAGTAGTTAGTACGAGCACCAGATATTATCGTTATTGCACGTGGAGTCCTCGAGTATGTCGTTAGTCCCGGCTTCGACACACACCCTCCTGCAAAACCCTCGTTGAACCCGAACCAGATTCCCCGACTGATAGTTAAGATCTGCAAGATTCAAGATCAGTGGACATCCGTAATAAATGTAGAGAAGTAATATAGGTATATAATGTAGTCGTGTCGTGGAAAAGAGCGGGTTGCGCTGGCCAGAAGCTTAACGATGAGAAAGCACCTGGGAATTCCCAGCGATACTAACTTGTCAGATCAGATCGGTCTTGGCATGTATCGCAGCAAAATCTTTGAAGACAACTCACCTTGGACACGACAACACTTCGTAGTGAAGAAGAACCTGTTGGATTTACGTGAATGGGGATGAGGCACGTTGAGGCGTGGGCGTACCGCAGTTCAGCCATTATCAGTATCGGCGGGTGGGGGCAATCGAATCGATGCATGAAGTGATCGACCACGTGATCATTTGCCAGCTCACTCGTATCCTCAATGGGGAAACGCAAGACGAAGAACAGGGCTCAGACTCTCACGAAGATTGACCCCAGCGTCTTGAAATGCAAGCCGGCCGCCATCTCCCAGTATGCTACTCCCAGTGGAGTCCGTGTCACCACAGCCGTTGACCCCGTTCGCCAACCTCTGGCCCCTCCGGTCGACCCATTCGATTTTAATTTGGACCCAGAAGACTTCAGCGAGGACCATCTCGACGTTAGTGAGGAAGAAATAATCAGGGAGTACTATGTGGCCCGGGTACGCGTTTTTCATCCACCATGGCATTCGGGCTCATTGTCACTAGGACAATCCACTCCAGCTATGGAGGATGGAACGCGACCTCTACCTCGGCGAGACCGTCCGGCTTGAAGGCCGGGGGATGTTTACTGAGGATCATTGCGAACTCTGCCGCAAAGAGGGTGTGTACCGTTGTGTCGATTGTTTTGCAGTCCAGTTCCTTTGCGGAGGTTGTATGAGCCGTGTTCACTCCTTCAACCCTTTACATGTGATAGAGGTAAGTTTACCCACACTGCATGGGCTTTTTTGCGCAGTTCTAATATGTTGGTGAAAATAGAAATGGAACGGCTTGTATTTTGAGAGGTCCTCGCTCCGGCAGCTCGGACATGTCCTACAACTTGGTCACCACCCCGTCGAGGAGTGCACGAACCCCCTGTGGAGCACCAAAACCTTCACCATCATTCATACCAATGGGATTCATCTCGTCGACCTTGCATTCTGTGGGTGTACCAAGGCCGGTAATCATGGAACCCGAGTTCAACAACTTCTTCGTCGACGCCTCTTCCCCGCCACATCAACCGATCCGCAAACTGCTTGCACGTTTTCGTTGCTCAAGGCAGCTCAACTACTTAGCCTCCAATCGAAACTTTCACTCTACGACTATTACCTCTGCATAGAACAGCTGACGGATGCGACTGGTACGGCTGACGTTAATGTAGGCTATCCTTCTAATCATTTTTTGGTTGATTGGTCTAACGTTTTTGAAGGACCGGTACAAAGCGTTCCTACGGTCGCTTCGTATGTGGCGCCACATCAGAATGGCGAAGCGCGGCGGTCGATCATACCATTCGACCGGAATTGATGGCACTGCGCCTGGAGAACTTGCTGTTCTCTGCCCGGCGTGTCCCATTCCTTCAATCAACCTACCTTCAAACTGGCAATCGGTTGGGAAAGATCTTGAGTATGTGATGCCGCTGTGTATTTTCTCGTCATCACTAACAGCATTCCTCGCAGGTATCTCTACTACCAGTCATTCGGTATTGATGCTTGCTTCCGGTTTAAGAGGAGGCAAGTTTCAAGCCACGAGAAGGATCCAGAACTGGGCCCCGGGTATGCATACGTCGTCGCATGGGACTCATATAGCGAGTACCTCCGTCGTTTTACCGATCAGCAAGAGGTTCGTTGTGTTTGTCCCTCGAGATCTGGCCTTAACTAATGTGTTTGGTAAACAGATGAGTACATGTAGTGGACTCTCAGCTCTTGACCACGCCAACACCAAATACACGAGAGGATATGCAACCTCGGGAATCGTGTGTACTACCTGCCGGCATGAATTTGTACTCCCGGAAGGGGCAGGACCCCTGCAGAAGGGTGAACGGTTGGTATCCCCTTTTGCATCGTTCGTTGATATGACTGATTTTCGTAAAAAGATATGCCAACACTGACTATGTGGTCGTCAGAAGTACTTCCCACAGTCCCGAAACGAAGAAGGTCGCCTCGTATGATATCATGTGCCAATGGAGTGTCAACCTTCGAAGGCGCCTCAAGGATTTCCCACTCGAAAATGCGGAGCACTTGGATCGCCAAATCGTTGCTCGCGTTGTTCCCAAATTCCACTTGGCCGCTCACAAGGAAGATTGTCGAGCCAATTTCTCTCTCAACTACGAACCTGGTGTCAGCCGTAGCGATATGGAAGGACCCGAAAGAACGTGGTTTGGCCTTCAAGGAGGAGGATCCACAAAGGATCAGGGACCTGGGTATTGGAGCGATGCGATGGACGATAAGCTCGGCTACTGGAACTGGTCCAAGCTTGTCCGTCTCGGTGAGTTCATTTTGTTTTTTTCTTATGCGATAAATTGATCTCTGGACTAGGTAAACTCCTCGCAAAGAAGTACACCAATGCCGTCACACAATCGGCCGTTCACGTGGATGAGTTTTCTGCTCTCTGCACTGACATTCCCGAAGACACCCTTGCCTCGTGGACGACAGGAATCCTGTCCTGGGAGCGTGACCGGGATCAACCTAACCCGTACTTCAACCCGTCCTCCGGTATGTCTGATAACCTACATAGTTATGGCCACTCTTAACTCTGTCATGATCAGGTCCCTCGGAGCTGGAAATCCGCAGACGTCTGACTTTGGATGAGGAGAAGGATGAAGCTGCTTCTGCCACAATCGATTCTGATGACGAGTTCACTGAAACCAAGTATCTCCTATATGGATTGGATCTCGAGGACCAACAGTGGGTACTTCTAGGATGCCATTGTGTTCGTGGAGCTGATCGCGCGATAGGCGCAAATTGCAGGCTGTGCTCGCATCATCAACTTCAGACCTACTTCCAACCTCGGTTGTTGGACTTCGAACTGCCTTCCGTCGCCGTCTAGTTAGGCTTCGTCAACTGCAGTCGAAGTACCAGCCAGAAGTTGTTCCACTACTCGCCCAACTCGCTTCGACTGACCAAGATCCCGATACCCTCCACGAGACATCTCTTCTTCTCCCATCCTCCTTGCCTTCTGAAATCCTGAGCAAGTGTTCGAAACGACTGGTTTCAATGGAGAAAGAGTTGCGGATCGGCCAATGTCGCGACTCCCTGGTTCAACTGCGTACAAGACTCGCTGCCCAAGCCCGCCTTCTCAAATACAAGTATGTTCATGCACGTCACCAGGCCCAAAACACCCGCTCCCGAAACCTCCTTAATCGTGTAAACGAGAAAATTGAGGCCGTCGCTTCCAAGTATCGCCATGCGTTAATGATGCTGCGAGCCCTTGACACGTGCAGTGGATCCGAATGGCGCTTGGAGTTCCTTGAGCTCCGGAAGCAAGATATCCGGTGTTTGTCTCAGGCAGAGTTGCCCTACGCTCCAACCCAGGAACGTGCGGGTGAGCTCCATGCAAGAACCCTCCTCAACGGTGGTGTTACACCTGAAGGAAACCGAACAGTTTCGTGGATTTGGAGGGGTTCGTTCACGGGCGGTCCCGAGGACCAGGGTGGAAAGGACGAGTATGGCAAAGGTTTGGTGGTTCACCCTCCTTGCACGTGTGGTTAGCTGATTGTGGCTGGACATAGAGTTTCGTCTCGAGTGGTCGAAAGCTTACGCGCGGCAAGCCCGCTGGAGTGAAGAGGTCATGCTGCTTCGGGAAGAGATGAGGCGTGTCCTTGAGTTCTTGAAGTGGAAGTCCGAGGACTGGCTTCGAAAGGGTGACCACCAAATCATCTCCTCACTCACATCCTGTCCTTTACAGCTCGAGGGTCTTCGTGCCTACGCGTGCCGACAAGCGGACATCTTCGATAACATCCGTAACCACTTTTTGGGCATTTGGAAAGGTCTTGAGCTGCCACGAGAGCACCTTGCCGAACCATTCCACCCCACTTATCTCGGTTCGGACGCCATGGAGTTGGATGGGGATGATGCCTGATTCTTGACATTGCACCTTTGATCTCCCACTGCGACGACTGTACGATCATCTCTGACACCCTCGCCTCTTGTGGCCATGTGGCTGCCTCGCATTCACCAAGTCGATTTTTTTTGTTACGCGTTCTACCCCGTTATATTTTGTACCCAGCCAATATGATCTTTTGTGTTCGAGTGTGTCAGTAAGTGCCGCTTGGCACCACAAGACTTAATGATTGACATGGACTGCGTGCCTGGATGAGCTCTGCCGCTGGCCCTGATCGGCCGATCATTGAATCAATCATTATTCCATATGATGTCATAATGGTTCCCGGGTGGGGGACGACGCGACCCGGTTGCGATGAAGTTGGTGAAAACACCGTTAAATCAAACAAATCAATGGGGTTTTGATGCTACATATAATACTACATTCGTCAACAGGGCCCTCAACCGGTGCAGGGTATCGAGAGATATGGTGAATTTTCGATCGCGCGAGCTCCGGGCAAACTCCTTAAAAATGGCGTAGGGTCAGACGAAAGGGGTGGGGTTCAAAAGGTATTTACGTACCTTAAATGGTCCGAGAAGGGCAACGGGCCAGATACCGGGGGTCGTATGCTATTGAGGATTTTCGTGCGCTGGCCCACCACGCGAGGTTGATGAAACCTTCATCGATTTGGGCGGAGGTGGCGATATTATAAAGGCGTATACATGTAATATACACTCCCAAACCGGCTTGGGTCTGTAAGCAGTGGATCGAGGGATATCGCGAATTTTCGATCGTACGATCTCGAGGCGAGAACATCGAAAATATCATAGAATCAAATGGTAGGGGTGGGATTTGGATGGATGATATATAACTTGAACATACCGTAAACGGCCAAGGGCCAGGTATTGGTGGCCGTGCGCTATCGAGGATTTTCGTGCGCCGGCCCACCAGGCGAGGTTGATGAAATGTTCGTCGATTTGGGTGGGGGTTGCGGCGTTCGAGAGGTGCATACCCACAATGGATACTCCCGAACCGGCTTGGGGCGATGGGCAGTGGATCGAGGTGTATCGCGAATTTTCGATCGCACGATCTCGAAGCAAGAACATCGAAAACACCGTAGAATCAAACGAGAGGGGTGGGATTGGGATGGAGGATATGTAACTTGAACGTACCGTAGACGTCGAGGAGCTGGGTATTGATGGTTGTGCGCTATTGGGAATTTTCGTGCGCCGGCCCACCAGGCGAGGTGGATGAAACCTTCATCGATTTGGACGGGGGTGGTGGCATTCGAGAGGTGCATACCCACAATGGATACTCCCAAACCGGCTTGGGGCGATGGGCAGTGGATCGGGGGATATCGCGAATTTTCGGTCACACGATCTCGAGGCGAGAACATCAAAAACATCGTAGAATCAAATGGTAGGGGTGGGATTGGGATGGAGGATATGTAACTTGAACGTACCGTAAACAGAAAAGGGCCAGGTATTGGTGGCCGTGCGCTATTGAAGATTTTTGTGCACCGGCCCACCGGGCGACGCCGGTAGAACTTGGGATGATGGGGCCGGGAGTGGCGGTAAACTCAGCCCACAGTGTCTGCTTTAAACCCTTCCAGAGGATATCCCACCAAATGGTATGTATCGTAGGCAGCGAACGTTTTCCTCAGAACCGAAGGAATGGGTCAACTTCCCGATCGGGAAGTGTAGCGACCGTGGGAACTGGCCCATGGATGTGGTTCGGGTCGCTGACAGTGATGGATTGATGGCCCAAATGCTTGGGACCACCCACAATTACATTTGTTGACGCTTTTCAACAGCACAAATACAAATGTTGAATTAAGCAGGCCCGTTTATAAATGAGTCCCTGGTTGATGACTCAAGATTTAGAAAGACTGGGCTGCAGCTGCTGAAGGCCACCCTTTCAAAAAATACGAAGGTTGTTACATTCTTCAAGACCTCACACTACTGGAGTGGTCAGCTCGAGAAGGTGTCCAAAGACCTGGGTGTTACGCACTCGATGGTTCTTTACACAACATCGAGATTCTACGCTTTGATTCTACATTGCATGAGTGTACAAGAACATCAGTACGTTTGCACAACCACTTCCAAACTGACAGGTGGGCTCACAATATCTACCAGTGAGGCTCTTCGAATGATATGTGTCCGTGGAGACGCTATACGTCCTCAAAACGGTCTCAGTCCAGTCAACAAAGACGTCATCGAGATTGTCGTTCTACGGAAAGATCATTGGGATCTTAATCAACAAATAATCGACATTTGCAAACCCCTTGTTGACATCATCGGGAATGTTGAAAGCCGCGACGCGAACCTCACCGATTGCATGGTCGAGTTGATCGATGCGTACAGGAACATTCTTAACCTCCCCATTCAAGAAACGTACAATGTTGACTTCTACAATCACGCCCTCGGCATCCTGACGAAGGAATTTCATTCTATCAACTCCCCACTCCATTGGTTCGCTCTTTTCCTACACCCACTTTGCCGCAATCTGGCCATCTCATCAGCAACCCACTCACAAAAGATCGAGGATGCGATGCGGATTGGTCTTGACCTTGCGAGTCGATTTGGGTGGACAAAAGATGCCGCTCAACAGTTGGTAAAGAACATCAGTGCCTACGCAGATGGATGTAGTCCCTTCGAAGGAGGGACCTCCAATGGGTTGGATTGGTGGAACGGGCTACCGATCAAAGTGTCAGACTATCCCCTCAAGTCCATGGGGATACGGATTCTCAGTATTATCCCTCACGCGGCCGAGGTCGAACGCCTCTTCTCAAATTTGGGACATATACAAGGAGCCCGCCGCTGTAACCTAACGGTACCACACATGCAGACATTGGGGGGCCTTCGCAACTACTACCAGGGACTCGTTGACAAAAAGAAGAAAGATTCTGGTCAGTCTACCAGACGAAAACACGCGCACATGCACACCCGTGAGGACGGGGGTGTCGACTCTCAGAAGGTGGAAAATCTTCTGAGAAATTGGACACTTCAGTCACCTCTGACACCCAGGAACGAGGGAGACGAGGAAGACACCGAGATGATGGGCCTTGAGGATATCACGGTCGAGGAACTCGAAGCTGAATTTGATCGGTTTCAGCTGAGACCATCTGATCCTCAAGTTCAAGACACGGTCCAGCAAGTCAGGCCGCTTCCTGGTGAAACTCCCCCTCCTACCGCGCGACTTCACGAGATGTACAATCTCGAAGAGATTGGCGCAATACGGAAAGGGGTCGCTCCCCAACTTACGAGGGAGGAACCGACGGTTCACGATCGGGCTGAGCAACCTGGGGTCTGGGACCCTGCTGATATTCTACGAAGCTACCAGATATTCTAGGAGGCGGAATTGATAGATTTGGCGGTGTACTAGCCAAAATAGACCTTTTTTCATTTGCCACTTCTGCCACCCCCTGCCAACCCGGCAGAATTCGCCCGGAACTGCCACTTGCCAGGCAGATCCTTTCCTGAGCAACTGCCTACAACGCTAGTCCGGGGGCAGAGGCGGCTCGCCTCTGAGTGCGCTGTTGCGCTGCACGGGACGCTGCATCAGGGCGACAGTCGCGAGGACTGGTCCGGGTTGTTAGAGGCGTCCCTGACCGGGTTGAATCGTCGATACCAAAAACCTTCCTGTGGGGGTGTGAATGTCAGAGGATATCTTCTTACAGATTCCACCACACAGGGATATTCCGAACCCATTCATCACCAACATCATCTCCCTCGAGGAGTGCTATGATGTTTTGTAAAAATCTTGAAGGTTGAATGGATCGGAGGTGTCTGGGGAGTTCTGATCAATGATCCCCCAGGCGGACATCGTCCTCAACTGAAGATAACCCTGTGGTGGGTTAGTCACAGCAACAAGGAGAAGTCCTTCGCACTCACTTGCACAGCCGTGTAAGCAATCATGCGACAAGTGACACGTTTGATCCCCTGCTTCTTGTTACATGCGGACGCCGTATCGTAACGGTTTCGGGCTGCAGTGGAAGAACCAATGCATATGTGTACATAGACCTGCATGTGTGGTTTTGGTGTGCGATGACATCAAGATGGAGAGTGAGGACTCACTCGGAGCGGAAGATGGCCATGTAGGAGCCCCTTGTTGATGTCGTCTGGACCCCAGGGCTGGTTCGAGTTGTAGAGGAAAGCCGGCCACTCCCCAGATGTTGCAGGTATTTCTCCATCCTCAATCTTCTTGACCATCCTGCAAAAACCGAGTTAAAACATGTCTGGCGTATCGGAGGCACTGACTACGTCACAGGATCTTGCTGGTACTCAACTAAATATTCTTTTGGGCAAAGGAGTGCCACTGTTCTTGCATGACGAAATCCATGAAGGCCTCGAGTGCATCAATCGGAATGGTGGGTGTGTCTGGCGATGTCGGGTCGAGCGGCATATAGTTAATCGAACCGATCTTCATTTGCGATGAATCAGTCCCACGGCTGCTCTGAGTGGATCCTTGATCTGTACGAGTGACAGGTTTTCCATGAGGGCAGGGTAATGAAAGAACAATGCACAAATACCAATCTGGCGAAGTCCATGATTGACCCATCCTTGATGAAGTCATTAAGTGACGCCTTCAGCCACGGAAGGCGGTTGAGTACGGCGTTGTAAACCCATAGATACTATTCCTTTACATGCAGCTCAAGACTAAGACAGGGTGAGGAAGTCATCAGTTGGAGGTGGATGCATTCGAATGAATCGGGGTCCTGTAACTCCGTCGTGATCACTTCAACGGGATCCCGATAAAGCAGCCCATCAACGGTGAACTCGGGTGCGTCCTCCTCACGTTGCCTGACCCGGGCGCAAGGAAGTCGGATCTTCACCAAACCATTCTTCCAGCCATCACCGGGTGCGGTGTGGTCCCAGATTTTGAGCTGCAATGTCTTTTGTCGAACCGGTGAAGAGCACTGACGGCGTTGAAGTTCTCCAACTGTGATAAATCGAAGTACGGATTATTCACCATGTCCTTGACGAGGTCGTTGAGGCATGTGATACCGTCGTGAGAGCCTTTTTGAAACCACCAGTTGAACATGATATCCTCGCTCAAATTCTCTGAGCTGGCGAAGGGGTTAGAGTTGCGGGTGGCAGAGGAAACTTCGAGATTTGAGCCGACGGACAAATCCTGGGGTGGGGCTACACCAGGTGAAGTAGAAGGCATGTCGGAGAAGGGGTTGGGGTCATCGGGGTTGTGGGAGGGGATCGATGAATATTTCCGAAAGACGCCGAAGGAGTCTGGGCTGGTTGTGACATGTGATCCCCCATGTAGTGTCTGAGACCGCGCTGCTGTCTTCATCGGACCGCTTGCCCGGTAGTGGCTCGGGATTGTGTTCAGGTTGGGCTGCGTCCGCTCTTGCCTTTGCCGCCTCCAACCGCTGCTTTTTCGTGAGGAATTGGCAACTCATCTGGGAGGGGACTGTTGAAGTTGGGATATAATCCGCGAACCTCGCAGGATTTCGTCGTTTCCTTGTTGAAAGGGTGAGCTCTGTGTCAATCGCTTGGTCCAGGAGAGGGACCGGTGTCAATGCGATTTCTGCTAACACTAGCATGAGATCATACCAGGACCAGCTCTGGTGTGCGGCATGCCGCTGAGGCGGCAATCCGTGCTTCCTCCAGCCGCCGCCGTTTGTCCGACTCTTCTATGGCTTGAGAATCACGTTTGCGCTTCAGGGCCCTTCCCATGGAGGACTCGTCGCCCTTGATCCCCTTGTGGCATCTGTTTGAGTGTTGCCAGAGACTCTGCTGGTTTTGGAATGGTGCGGGGGTTGCCAGTGCACCAACGCATCTCAGCTCCGAAACACCGACACATGACCCGCTCGCACCCCCACCATCATCCCTATTCCATTTTGCTGACATAAATCATGACGACAGCGTCCGAAAGCCCCAGCGACGGCCGGTACGTCTTCAACATTCAACCTCTGGCGAGTGACAGGACTCACCTGGGCTCACCGGTCTACAGGTCTGGTGTCAACCTCACGGCGGACGAACGCAAGCAAACCAAGAAACACGGGAGGTGGCTTCGAAGGGTCTGTCAACCCTTCGATTCCTTCGAATCCATCCTGTCCGTCTGGCTGAACTCACAAGAAGGCTCTCAACGCCTTGCTCAACCGGATGCAAGGGAGTACTATACTTCACTGCAAGTGCCTGCATCTGCACTGCGCCATACACCACTCAGTCCACAATTTCCAGATCCGATCTCCAACGCACTTTCCGAATCGAGGATGTGAAAACGATCACCGCCCACCTCCCGTTCATTGCAGCTCGCATCGCGTCGCCAACCGCGACTGCGGACGAGATTGTTGAGATCGCGCAAATGGTAAGGTTGAGTCTGCAGCCCCGATCATTCAGGTCCAGGGTTGACCGGTGACCCGTGGTGGGCCCAGAAACAGGCCGGCGGGGGGAAAGAGACAGACTGCAAGAACATGAAGAGAGACATTATTGATCTGATCCTACCAGAGTATCTACCAGACTCAGGCAGCAATGGATCACTACAGAACGTCCCGCACACACACACCAAACACCGCAACCCATAGATGCGCAAGGCTTGGCGCGGGTTAGACAGTCCAATCACTGCCCAGTTGCTGTGCCCGGTGAACTACCTCGAGAAGATGAAAGTGGATCCAGAGCGGTACGTGGGTTAAGCACTCTGACCGCGCTGTCTGATTGCTGACTCTCTGCCACTAAATCCAGCACACGAGAGAGTCTGAAGGTCGTAACCCTCCCAATGACAGACAGGGAAAACCAACCATTCTTCCCGACATTCCTCTATGATGAAAAGATGATGGATGGGTCCCTTACGAAGAGCCTTTTCCGTGGACCCCTGCTTCTAAAGGCCAGTCTCACCCCATCTCCAGTTGTCACTACTAACGATGCTCGCAGGCATATCGATCCATTTTTCTCGGCCGAAGCCATGCAGACGGGGCAACCACAAAGACAAAGGGTGGAAATGCCAGCATCCACGGGATGAACTCAGTGAAACCGTCGTCGATTTGCTACGCCGCCATCCAGGTAACCGAACACACAGCCGGCTGGGACAGCTTGGATCTGTCCTTCAAAACAGGTGCACGTGGCCCTGAGCACAATGGAAAAATGGAGCATTGCGGATGATGACACAGGGATTAACCTGTCTGCGCTCTACAACCTTCTCAGAGAGCAGTTCCGAGGCCCTGATGATCCCTGGTACAAGGAAACTTTGAAGTGGTGGGACGAGTAAGTGTCGATACCCACCTGCCCCGGTTTTCACCTATTCACGAGTCTCGCCAGTCAGGTCTTCCCAGTCACTCCCAGTGGCCCCAACCGGCGAGATATCAGGGATATGGAGGTTCCAACGATGAGGGAACGTATAGCACAGGATCTGGCAGCTAGGACATCTCAGGGGGGTTCATCTGCTCCAAATGTCTGAGAACGAGCTCAAAATTCTATTGTATCTATATGGATGTGTACAGCGTAGTTAACGATCGACTGTAATGTTTGGCCCTGGGCAAAGACGACACGCCATTTCCATGAGAGCTTGGAAAATCGACGCTCGTCACAACACATCCGGCCAAACATACCTTTCGGTCTCCTCCCGTATTTGCATAATTTCCCAACTCTGACACGTCGAACGGTGGTGAAAGTAAGCCGCTTGTAGTCTCGGATCCAGTTTTTGGTGTCGCTGGTAGGTCTCCGCGTGCTGCGGGTGTGCATCTCGAGGTCCTCTTAAAGAATGGTCCCTAAGCCTGATCGAACCCCTCCCAGCTCGCCTACAAATACTGGACAGCCCATCCCTACTATCCGTAAGCTTTTCATCATTCGTAGTGGGATTGCCCTCCTTCCAGGCGTTGACGGTATTACGGACAGCGGATGGAGGCGAGTGTGTTGCCGTTGGGCGCCGAAGGGCTGGTGTGGGAGTGGCAGTCGAGGACGTGTCATAAGAACCCGTAAATCCGGAGAAATCGCCGGTTCCTCCGGAGTAACTATCGCTGCTGGTGGTAGACGTATAGCTCCCTTGGATACGTGCCGTAGTGTAAGTACCGCTGGCACCTGCTTGCATCAGCAAGTCATGGAAAGTCTGACAGCACAGTGCAGCGCCAGTGATCGAACCGCTTCCTTGACAGGGGCATATAATGAATTATATCCTGTTGTCTGCGTTCTGAAACACAATTATAATTGAATAGATATCCTTACTTCCTCCTCATGCGAATCTTATAATCCAGTATGTCATCTAACATTGCTAGTG